>Ga0307474_10000877_pt1 | contig 21692 bp, 17 predicted proteins | sample atmos_gasesECM1C_2_FD_203312 | JGI IMG/M metagenome (GOLD analysis project Ga0307474, IMG submission 203312) | Hardwood forest soil microbial communities from Morgan-Monroe State Forest, Indiana, United States - atmos_gasesECM1C_05 | ecosystem: Environmental > Terrestrial > Soil > Temperate... | reverse complement strand
GCTGACATCTTCTCGCTTTGCAAAAGCTGTTCCTGGGTGCGGCGGAGATCTTCGTAAGCTTTGCAAGTTTCTTCGTACAGGCGAACTTTTTCGATAGTGGTTGCCAACTGGCGGCTGATTGCGACCAACAGGTTTTCTTCCCCGCTGGAATATTCGTACTCAACATGGCTGCGCAGTCCCATCATTCCGATCGGGCTGTCCTTGCCCCAGAATAGCACCCAGTTCCAGGCACCGTCACTATTGGAGCGGATGAATTCCGCCACTGCTCCGGTAAGATGCGGCAGATATTCCGCCGTGATCACTTCCGCCCGCGAGCGCATAACCAAGTCGCCAAACCCATCGGCAAAACTGATCTCCGCCGGCCGCGATTTGTCGCGACTTCGCGGTCCCCAGGCGGCTCGGCGACGGTAGGTCGGAGCGTCGGAATCCGAAAGATACACGGCTCCGCTCTCCGCACCGAACAAGGAGACAACTTGACGCAACGTCAAGTTTAGAATTTCATCCAGATCGAAGGATTGCGTGGCCACCACCGCCATCGCGTTCAGCGCGTTCAATTCGCGATTGCGGCGCCGCATTTCATCCTCGGCGCGGCGCTTCTCGGTTACATCTAAAACAAAACCTTGATAGCGTTCGAGTTTCCCCCCAGCGTCACGGGTGGCGAAACTGCTCTCCGCCGCCAGCAGCAATGTGCCATTTTTACGCCGCATGGTTACTTCAAAATGCCGGACATAATTCTGCTGCTCAATCTGTTTGTGAAAAGCATCTCTCTGGCCGGCATCCACTCGAATTTCTTCGTCCAGGTTCAACGTCAGTAACTCTTCGCGGCGCTCATAGCCCAGCATGTGCACAAACGCGTCGTTGCAGTCTAATAAACGCCCGTTGGGAGTCGCCACGTATACGCCTTCCTGCACCTGATCGAACAGCAAACGATATTTTTCTTCCGCCGAGCGCCGTTCCGTAATATCGCGGACGATGTGGATCGTCCCTTTCTGCTTGCTGCCCTGCTCGCTATAGGACGAAGTCGAAACCAGGGAAAATCCTCCGAAGCACGGGTCGGCGCCTTCCGTAACTTCTTCCGCTCCGCGCGCGCAGTACGGACATCCCGTCCACTCGCCCAAGCCGTGTGGCAACACCGATTCACAAGTACTGCCAATCACATCCGCGGACGATTGTTCCAACTGTTCGAGCAGGATCTGGTTAGCCTTGATGATGCGGAATTCCGAGTCGTGCGCCAGGATAATGTCGTGCACCGAATCAAATGTGTTCCTCCACTGCCGCTGCGAGCGCAAAACTTGCTCCAGCAAACGGAAATTCTCTATAGCGATTCCTAGCTGGCGTCCACAGGTTTCAAGAAAATCGCTTTCCTCGACAGTCAGTTTCTTATAGGTCGTGCTGCCCAGCAAAAGCAGTCCTATGGGCGACTTCTTTCCTGGTACCGGCACCATCAGGAGATGACGAATTTTTTCCGACTTGAGCAGAGATTGATCTTCCGGGCTGGCCTCGTCTCTTCGTGCCGTCCTGGGCTTGCCCTTTTCCAGCATCTGCGACACGCTGTCAGTCAACTCCGCAATGCCCACCTCCCGCAGAAATTCTGGCGAGACTCCAACCGCATGGGTGGCGACCAGGTGACCGCCTTCGATCAAGCGGAACCACGTTGCTTTGCTTTTGGTGAGGCGCTGCAAACCCTCGAGCGCCTTATCCATCATTCCGCCCTGCTGTTGGGCGAGGACGATACTTTCGGTCAAGGCATGCAGCATCTTCAACCGTTGGGCTCGCGCGCGCGCCTCCCGGAATACGACCATGAGCATGCTGATTCCCAGCAAGGTCTCGGCGACCGCCAAAGCTCCGGCGGGAACACGGCTGGTGACGGGCGGCCAATTCAGATGCTGCACGAGAAGGAGCACCGCGAGCATCCACGAAGCCAACTCGTGGCGGCCGCGGCGGGCGCGCAACAACGCAATTGCGGCTGTCAAGAGAATGATTCGGTAACCCACTTCCAGAGCGACGCGCAAGGGTAAGGAATCTGGCCAAAGCAGGACTCGCGCAATCGCAAACCCAGCGGTGCTCACCGTGACCGCAGCCAGCGGCGCCAGCAGATTCCGCTCGCGAATATAGACAAAGACGGCTCCAGCAAACAGGCCGATCGCGATTACGAAGGCCGCCTGCTCAAGAGCCGGCAGATAGCGGGCAGGAATTTGCGCTCCTGCGCCGAATGTCAGCAATAGATCAGAACTGACCATCAGCGTCCACGCTGCCGTCCAAATCGCAAGGTAACGTTCGCGGAACACGCCCAGGACGAGCAACGACGCTGCCAGAATAATCAGCAAAGCCCACTCCCCCGGCTTCAGCCTCGACATGGCTGGCTGTGCGACGGTGTTCCAAATGGACCAAAGGAGTGCGATCATGTTTAGGTAATTCACGCGCCCCAAAGGAGGCGCATAGCAGACGTGACACTGCCTGGCTTCTGAATATCACGGTTGGGCCTAATCTCGATGGTCTTTCCGGACCTCGATGGTTACTTTCGGTATCTCACGTCTAGGGTAGAATCGCCGGTAGTATTCCGAGACCATAGACTCGCCATGGCTGACCGTATTCTCGTAGTCGACGACGAAGAGGCAATCCGCGAAATTGTCTGCGCCATTTTGGTCGCCGCGGGTTACATCTGTAACCAGGCCGGGTCCGGTCTGGAGGCCCTGGCTCTGCTTAATTCCGGCGAGGAATTCGAACTGATGCTGTCCGATCTGATGATGGCGGATCTCGACGGCATCGGGCTGCTCGAACGCACCAAAGAGAAATTTCCCGACATGCCGGTGGTGATGGTTACGGCGGTTCACGACATTTCGGTGGCGCTGGCCGCCATCCGCAACGGCGCTTATGACTACTTGCTCAAACCTTTCGAGCGCGAGCAGCTATTAAACGCGGTGGGGCGATCTTTGGAAAACCGCCGCCTCAAAGTAGAAAACCGTACATATCAAACGAATCTGGAATCTCTGGTGGCAGCCCGCACTGACCAACTTCAGGCCGCTATGGCCGAATTGGAGCGATCCTACGACATTACTCTGCAGGCTTTAGGCGACGCACTCGATCTCAAGGATTCAGAAACCGAAGGCCACTCGCGCCGCGTCACCGCCTTCACCATTGCCATTGCCCGCGCCCTGGGAGTTCCGCGCGAACAAATTGCGGTGATTGCACGCGGGGCGTTTCTCCACGACATCGGCAAGATGGCGATCCCGGATCACATTCTCCGTAAACCCGGCAAGCTGGACGATGACGAGCGAGCCATCATGCGCGAGCACTGCTATCACGGATATCAGATGCTCAAAAAGATTCCGTTCCTCGCCGAAGCTTGCGAGATTGTTTACTCTCACCAGGAACACTTCGACGGTTCCGGGTATCCTCGCGGCCTTAAGGGAAGAGAAATTCCGCTAGGCGCAAGGATCTTCTCGGTCGCGGATACGCTTGACGCGATCATCTCCGACCGCCCCTATCGGCCGGCGAGATCGTTCGGCGAGGCTCGTAGGGAAATCCGGGATTGGGTCGGTCGCCAGTTCGATCCCGAGGTCGTGGAGGTATTTCTGAAGATGCCCGAGGAAATCTTCGCTGACCTGCGCCGCGAGATCAACGCCCAGACCTATGCATTCAGCTATTCCGCCAGCGCTAAATCGGCGACTTAAGTCGCATCGCGCCCGCACCCGTAAGCCCTCTTCGCCTTGCAATACCAGGCATTCGCAACGTTCTTATAAATAGGAGTTCCGTTCTCAGCCTAACTATGTTCGTCTGGAGGTATTCCATGAAATTCGCTAGCTATGCAGTCGCGCTGATGCTTATAGGCACCGGGTCATTCGCGCAGGAGCATCCCTCGCTCACTGCAGCTCCCAATTCTGTCTATGTGGGAGCCGACGGAAAATTCGAATCCGCTCCAGATACTGCAGTGATCCAGTTCAACATCTCCGTCCAGGAAGACACTTCCCAAGCCGCCTACCAGCGCGCGTCCAAAGAAGCGGAGCAGGTTCGGCAAGTGCTCCATGCTAACGGGATCGAAGCGAAGTCCGCGACGGTCGGATTCTTTTCCGTCCAGCCAATGTATGAGTGGAAACCTAAGCAGAAGGTAATCGGCTACCGCGTGACCACCGACGTAACACTGAAGGTGAAGGATTTTTCGAAGATCGGGCCCATCACGCAGCAACTTGCCGATGCTAACGTCAGCGAGAGACAGACTTTGAACTACGCCCTGGAGAATGTTGACGAGGCCAAGAATAAAGCCGTAGAAGAGGCGTACCATCGCGCCCGGAACTCCGCCGAGACGGTCGCGCGTGCAAGCGGTCGAGCTTTAGCGGAGCTTTCTTACGCATCAGTCGACACTTTCGAAAACGCACGCATCGTCGCGCCTCATATGGCGCGCGCTATGTCCGCGATGCCAAACTCCGCTCCCGCTCCTACGGAAGAATTTACACCGCAAAACGTTACGGTCACGGCGCACGTGAATGCGCTTTTCAATTTGAAGTGAAGGCGCTTTAGCGCCTCGCTCCGCTTGGCGGGACAACCGAGGCGGCTGCCCTACGTGAGCAATGCGGCGCCCACACTCGGTTTCCGGAAACTCAAGGCGTTGCTTTCGCGACCGCGATGCGGCTCGCATCCACCGTGATGGGGCGCTGGATTTCCATCTCGATTGAGGTTCCGACGTCGAGCTTTACATCGTTGCCGCGCTTGAGCAGCGCCCACCCGATCCCTACTGCGGCACCTGCGGCTGCTCCAACCCGCGCTCCGTTCAACCCGCCGGATAGCCCACCCGCTAGCGCACCGCCGGAGGCTCCATACACCCCACCTTTCGCGCCTTCCTCAATCTTCTTGCCCGTATCTTTATCTTGCTGAATCGTTCCTTCCGAATCTTTCACCGACTTGTTGTCTGCGCCCGGCGTGTTCTCCACCGACCCTGGCAACATTACGGTGTAGCCGCTGGGATAGATCATCGAAGTGAAGTGCATCAGGATTTCCGCCCGCCCTTTCACGCGCCCAGCACGCTCCACATGCGCAATTCTTCCCTGAATGTAGGACCCAGCCGGCACGATCACGCGGTTATCAACGACAAAGGGAAACGCCGTCTCCGCATATACAGCATCGCCCTCGCGCGCGTTTTTGGTAGAGATTGCCTGCTTCAGGCACAGTGGAATCTTGGTTCCCGCAGGAATCGTAATCGCATTTGGATCGGAGGCCGGAGCGGAAACTGGGTTGGCTGCGACCGGCCTCGACGCGGAGGAATCGCCTGGAACGTTGGTGGACTGCGCAGCCTCCTGTCCAAATGACATTCCTGAAATCAGCAAGATGGTCCACAGCACGCGCATCGCAAGCCTCCAATCCGCTAAAGCCCCTCCAATGGATCAGGCCGAGAATACCACGCAGTCACTGGCTAGGATGCGCCTTTTCCGGTCTCAGGCTGCCTGCCCAACGATTCTGGGGAGTGCCAGGTTTTCCAGACGGTCTGGTTGGCGCTACCCATGCTTCGCCTGGGTTATCGCGGCCGATCTACGCGTTCTGACGATTGCCCCGCCAACAACGATCGCGAACGGATCAGCGAATAACCACAGCATCCACACAATACCCAGAGGCCAATGCGTGGCAACCCATACCATCGCAGATCCAATCAACGCGCACAAGACGACAGCCAGGGTTATCGTGGCGACCATCTCCCGTCCCTTGACCGCCCATGCGACGACGCACCCAACGAACAGCGACGCGATGAGGTGTACGGACATCATTGCTTTCAACACCCAGATGTAAGCATTGAAGTGGGCCGACCAGAATGCGAGGTATCTGTCGGTGACTGCCGACAATAATTTGTCAGGGAGCCCGGAGACAAACCTGTGCAGCAAGAATCCTCCGACCGTTGCGGCTGTGGTCGACCAGGGAGCAGCACGGTAACCGCTGCCGAAGAGGTATGCGATGGTGTTCCCCGTCTGCCGCCAATACCAGCGCCTGGCGAAGGTAACTCCCGATTTCGACGCGAGGTAGGAGTATTCCTCGAGCAGGTCTCCGAAGATCGATTCTGCATTTTCGTGAGCCGTGAATAGATTGATAAACCAGACGGCAAGGCGCGGCGGCTGATCGAGATGCGCTAGGGACGTCATGATTAGCTCCGCACGAAGCCGAGGTCGAGGCCTTCGCTCATGCTCTGAAAGGCACGTTGTGTGCGGGTCACAGCTGCCACTCCCTTGGCTGTGACATGGAAGAAACGCTTCGATCGTCCCCCACGCTCAGGGGTAGGATCGCCGAGGCGGGACTTGACGTATCCTTTCGCTTCCAGACGATCCAGGGTGGCGTAGATAGCGCCGATCGAGACTTCGCGTTTGGTGCGGAACTCGATCTCCTGCCGGACCGTAACTCCGTACGCGCGATCGGCAAGGCGCATGAGGGCAAGGACAACGATGTGTTCGAATTCCCCGAGGTAATCGCGAGCGGGCATTATCTATACAATATAGATGAAATGATCCGCGACAAACAAGGAGATCACTGACCATTGCTGGACCATTGCTTATTGGTGATGACGTTGATGGTGTGCTCGGACTTCCTAATAAATAAGATATTTCTTCCTGACCAACTCAAACGTCTCCAACTCCTCCTGCCAATCCTGCGCGATGCGCCGCGGATCCTTACCCGCCACTAGCCCGTCGTAAGCCGCCTGGTTCACCAGCAACGCAGTCATGCGCTCCAGTTTAAAGTCCGCCGGATAAAGCTTTCTTAACGCTGCGGCCAATTCAATTCCCAACTCGGGTCCATCCAGCGCGTTGCGCTCCGTCAGAACCAGGTTCACGCCTTCACAGGTTTGTCCCGCATAATTGCTTGCCGTGGGCGTGAACGTCACCGGCACAAATCTGACTCCAGCAATCCCGCGAGCGTTCAAGTACGAGGCTAGTTCGCGACCTTTCATCCACGGCGCTCCAAGCACTTCGAAGGGAGTATCGGTCCCGCGCCCTACCGAAACATTCGTGCCCTCAATCAGGCCAACTCCGGGATACAGCCCTGCTGCGGTCACGCTTCGCAAGTTCGGCGACGGATTCACCCAGGCCAGCCCAGTTGAATCAAACCAGTCTCCGCGCTGCCAGCCTTCCATCGCAACCACGGTCAGCTTGGCGTTGATGTTCCGTTCCGCGTTGTACATCTTCGCCAGTTCGCCCATGGTCATGCCTTGGCGCACCGGCACCGTCCCGTAATTCGTGAAGTTCTCGCGCCCTGCATCCGATACCGGACCCTGCACAAACGATCCCGTGATGGGATCAGGCCGATCGAGCACAATCACTTCAACTCCGGCACTCGCCGCCACCTCCAGAAAATATCCCAATGTCGTTTCGTAGGTATAAAATCGCACCCCGGCGTCCTGGATATCGAAGACGACGGCGTCCAGTTGCTTCATCACGTCCGCCGGCGGACGCCGCGCTGCGTCCTTCCCCCCATACACGCTGTAGACAGGAATTCCGGTTGCCGCATCAGTCGAATTACTAACGTTGAGCGTATCCAGGGTTCCGGTCACACCGTGCTCTGGACTGAAGATCGCCTCCAGCGAAACTCCCGCCGTGTGGGCAAGTACATCAATCGTCCGGCGTCCGTCGGCATCCACCCCGGTTTGGTTGGTCAGCACCCCAATCCGCTTCTTGCCCCCGGCAACCTGCAGTACATCGAAGCCATGCCCTTCCAACACGTCGATTCCGGTCTTGACGCTCCCGTTGCGGACGCTCATACGGCGCGCGGCGCTCTGGGCTTCGTTGTAGCCGGTGATACTCTTCCAGCGGAGCACTTCTTTTTCGCTCGCAGTCAAGGGCAGTGCTGCTGCGACGGCGGTTGCCACTTTAGATCGCAGCGCAATCGCATTTTCCTTGCCGCGCGGGTGCACTGCATTGGTCAGCAGAATGATGTAGGTCTGTGTAGTTGGATCGATCCACATCGATGTGCCCGTAAACCCTGTATGCCCGTAGGAGCCCACCGGCAGAAGATCTCCGCGGTTCGAGGAAAAGGGAGAATCGATGTCCCAACCAAAGCCGCGTAAGACCGGCGCCGACGGAGGCTGCTCGGGCCGGGTCATCTTCTCGACCGACGGAGCAGAGAGAACGCCTCCGCCGCCATTGAGCAACGCCTGGGAGAGCGTCGCTAAATCGTCCGCCGTGGAAAAAAGTCCCGCATGCCCTGCTACGCCACCCATCCGTCGCGCCGTCGGATCATGTACGACGCCACGCAGCATGTGCTCATTTTCGTCATACTGCGTGGGAGCGATTTTCGGCCGCCACGCCGCCGGCGGCGTAAACCGCGTATGCATCATCTTCAGCGGCGCAAAGATGCGACGTTCACAATATTCATCCAGAGTCTCGCCTGAAACCCGCTCCACCAGCGCGCCCAGCACTATGAAGTTGACGTCGCTGTAGGAAAATCGCGACCCCGGCGGCGCCTCCGGCATTTCGGCAAAAGCCATTTGATAGGCCTTCTCTTTGCCATCCCAAATCGTTTTCAAATCCAGATCCGGCGCCAGGCCCGAGTAGTGCGTCAACAATTGCCGCACGGTTATGTCTTCTTTGCCATTCTGAGCAAACTCCGGCAAGTACTTCGCCACCGGATCATTTAGCCGAACCTTGCCCTGTTCGACCAGTTTCATCACGGCGGTCGTGGTTGCTACCACCTTGGTCAGGGATGCCAGGTCGAAGATCGTTTCCAGTGTCATAGGTTCGCGCCGCGGTTCCAAAGCGCGATTCCCGTACGCCTTCCTGTAGATCACCCGCCCGTTATGCCCCACCACCAGAACGGCGCCGGGGATGTTGCCATCGTGAATGGCTTGCTCGATAACTGTATCGACCGAAGCCAGGCCCCCTGTGGCCGGGGAACGCCTGGCGTCAACACCTGTCCAAGCCGTCAATGAGGTCGACAGAATGATGGTCCAAACTGCGACGAAGCGGATTGGTTCCGGAAAAGCGGGCAACCGCAAAGGCCCAGGTTTTGCGAGCGGGTTTGATTTAAGAGGAAAGATGCTCTGACTCTACACAACCACGACAGGAGGACTCAAGAAACTCAAGTAAGGGGGTGCCGCTCATGCCATATCATGGAATTCGCGATGAGTGCACCCGAGCCCCTAATGCTGCCCTCTGCTTTCGAGCATCAGGACTATCGGTTTGCCTCAGCCTTCTCAGTCCTGGAAGAGGCGATTAGCGAACGCGCGTTCCCGGCGGCTTCGGTCGCGGCCACGTTTGCAGGACGACTCATTGCGCTCAAGGCGTTCGGCCACTTCACTTACCAACATGATTCGCCCGCGGTTACAACCGACACTCTTTTCGATCTTGCCTCGGTCACGAAAGTGGTCGCCACCACGTCGCTTGCGATGCGTCTGTACGAGCGAGGCCTACTGGACCTTGATGCGACGGTCGCCGCCATCGTCCCGGAATTTGTTTCTCATTCCGAGAAGGATTCGCGCCGTCGCGACGTAACCTTGGGCATGTTGCTCAGCCACTCCTCCGGCTTACCCGCGTACGAGAAGTTGTTTCTAAAGGCCCGTACTCGCGAAGAATTACTGCACGCAGTCTTCACGATGCCGCTTGCTTCCGATCCGAGATCCCGCGCCGACTATAGCGACATCGGATTTATTCTTCTCGGCGTCGCCCTCGGACGCCTCGCCGACGAGCCTCTCGACTGTTCTTGCCAAGCTGAAATCTTCGCCCCGATCGGCATGACGAACACCGCGTTCAATCCGCCGGCAAAGCTCCGCTCGCAAATTCCGCCCACGAGCGATGATCAAACTTTTCGCCATCGCATCATTCAGGGAGAAGTTCAGGACGAAAATGCCAGCATTCTCGACGGCGTAGCCGGGCACGCCGGCGTCTTTTCCACGGCTGCGGATCTCGCCCGCTTCGCCCACGCCATGCTCAGCCCCGAAGCGCTTGCACGTCGCGAAACGCTTGCGCTGTTCACCGGCCGCCAAACCTCCCCTGCAGGCACATCCCGGGCCCTGGGATGGGATACTCCTTCCACGCCCTCCCAGTCGGGAAGGTATTTCGGACCTGGCTCCTTCGGCCACTTGGGTTATACCGGAACCTCTTTGTGGATCGATCCTGGCCGTCAACTTTCAATCGTTTTACTAACGAACCGCACTTGGCCCGACTGCTCCAATCAAGCGATCCAGCAGGTCCGGCCTAGATTCCACGACGCCGTCATCGAGGCACTCGACAAGTCTGGCTAACCCACATCGGCGGCCGTCTTTCGCCTGACTGACTGCAAACTCTCTCTCGTCTACAGCATCCTATTCCTGATCACATTGCCCAGTGTCCAATCCCGATCTCACTTCCATTCTCCTTCTGCTTCTCCTACTCATAGGGTTGGCCCAGTTATTCGGCTATGTGTTCGTAAGACTTCGTCAGCCGAGAGTGGTTGGGGAAATCTTCGCTGGAATGTTGCTGGGACCGGCGCTCTTAGGGCGCTTTCCTGTGGCTTCCCGACTGACCGCAGCCGCAAACCATCAGGCAAACTCGCTTAACTTCATTTACTGGCTCGGCCTGCTATTACTGATGTTTCTCTCGGGAGCGGAAACCCGACAGCTCTTCACCCGCGAAGAGCGAACCGAAGTGAGTTGGCTGGCCATCGTCGGGACCGGCACGCCATTCCTGCTGGCGCTTCTTCTGGGGCCATGGCTGGTGCGTCCGCAGTTGTACGGTCCTAACGGCAATCGCGTCTCTCTCATCATCATTCTCGCTGTAGGGGTCGCAGTCACGTCGGTACCGGTGGTTTCGAAGATTTTCGCCGACCTCAAAATTCTTCACACTCGCTTTGCACGGCTGGTTCTCGGAGTGGCGGTACTCGAAGACATAGGGCTCTGGCTGGCTCTGGCGGTCGCAACTGCGACCGCCGGCAAAACCGTGCTGCGCCCGCGGGAACTTACCTATCACCTGGTAACGACAGTCGTATTCTTCGGGTTGGGCCTAACTGTCCTTCCCCGAATCCTAAAGCGCATCAACAAGATGCGGTTTAATATTCTGGCAAAACAATCCCCCGTGGCCTATGCCCTTTCAGTTCTCCTCGGATATTGCGCTCTCGCGGGGTTGCTTGATGTCAGCATGGTGTTCGCTGCCTTTCTTGCCGGGTTCGCGGTGGTGCACAAAAAACGCAAATTGTTTTCCGAAGCGCTCGAAGCCATCGGGAAAGTGTCGTTCGCCTTCTTTATTCCTGTTTATTTTGCAATGGTTGGGTTAAAGCTCGACTTGGTTCGAGGCTTGTCACTGGGAATGATGGCCGCATTTCTGGTTGGGAGCTGTCTGGTCAAGATTCTTTCCGTCTCTTTAGGGGCACGTCTTGCCGGCTTCCGTGGGCTGGATATGATCAACCTGGCGATCACGACGAACGCCCGTGGAGGGCCCGGCATCGTACTGGCCAGTGTTGCGTTCGAGGCCGGAATTATCAGCCCTCAGTTCTACACCACACTTGTCGTAACCGCAGTTGTCACTTCGCAGATGGCGGGGGCATGGCTCGATTACGTTCTGCGAAAGGGCTGGCCGCTGCTAACCGCAGGCGCCGGCATCGAGCCCGCAATCGCTTCCACGGAGGAGAGCCTCTCCACTTCTTGAATCTGACCAGCAATATCCCGACATCGCGGGATTACCCCATCAGAATACCCATCAGGATAAATGATCCTTAATTTCTATTTCTCGGTGTTATCGCATTCAGCCCATTGCTGCCATACTGGAAGCGATTCAATCTCTTAAGAAAGGCTCTCCGCTTGAAATCGATCCGCAAGCCCAAGGTCAGCCGGGGGCAGGCCAATTTGAGCCGCCTTCGCAGCGAGCAGTCCAACCGCGCCGCCTATGAACTGGACTGCAAATCGGCGCTCGAGATTGCTCGACTCATCAACGCCGAAGACGCTACTGTCGCCGCGGCCGTCGCTCGCGCCTTGCCGCAGATAGCGCGCGCGATTGATCTGGTTGCGTCCGCTCTCAGTCATGGTGGGCGGCTGATCTATGTGGGCGCGGGAACAAGCGGACGCATCGCCGCGCTGGATGCCTTGGAGTGTCCGCCCACCTTCAATACGAGTCCCAGTTCCGTCCAATTCATCATTGCCGGAGGCGCGAGAGCCCTCGCTTCTGAATCTGAGATCAGCGAGGACGATGCCCGGCAGGGCCGCGAAGAGATGATTCGCCGCAAGCCCGGCAAGCTCGATGTCGTCGTCGGCATCGCCACGAGCGGCCGCACTCCATTTACCTTGGCTGCGGTCGAAGTTGCGCGCTACCGAGGTGCCCACACCATTGCTCTCACGTGCAATCGCGATTCACCGCTCGAACGCACCGCTCACTTCGCGATCGTCACCCCGGTCGGGCCCGAGGTTCTCGCCGGATCGTCCCGGATGAAGGCTGCCACCGCCCACAAAATGGTATTAAATATGATTTCCACCGGGGCCATGAGCCGTCTCGGGTATGTCTACGGCAACATGATGGTGAATGTCGTGCCGAAGAACGAAAAGCTGACGCAGCGCGCCATCGGCATTCTCGAACGCGCCTCCGGAGCTGATCCGGCCGCCGCCCGCCTCGCCCTGAAAACATCAGGCCATCGCACTCCCGTAGCCCTGGTCATGCTGGCCGCCAAAGTCACTCGCGCTCGTGCGGTCGCTGCTCTGAAAAAAACATCCGGCCATGTTCGCCGGGCCATCCCGGTGGCAACCGACGAAGCGGCGCGACACGACTGATTACTCTTTACTTCCTTCGCCGCGTGACTCGCGTGTTTGACCCTCTTGCTACACTCAGTTACCTTGGGAGTACCGTTTCCGCTTCGCGCTGCGAGGGTCGCCGCGCGAGGATTCTCATCCTCATGGACAAAAAGCGCATCGTGATCAGTGCGGTAGTGTTCTGCATACTGGCCGTTCTGGTTTACCTGCAATATCGCGAGTGGCATAGCTTTGACTGGGGGACATTTTGGAGCCAGACACGTCAGATCAGGTGGGTACGGGTCGCACGTGGGGTTGGCCTTATCTACATTGCTTACCTCATGCGCGCTATTCGGTGGAAGATTTTTCTGAAGCCGGTGCGACCGACGGCAAAATTGAGTGAACTGGTCTCCCCCACCCTGATCGGTTTCGCGGGTCTAGCGCTGTTAGGACGGGCAGGCGAGCCCATTCGTCCTTATTTGATAGCGCGGCGGCAGAACTTGACCTTCTCTTCGCAGCTAGCGGTCTGGGCCGTCGAACGGATCTTCGATATAGGCGCCTTCACGGTGCTGATCGGCGTCGCTGTTTTTCGCGAGGGAGGCCTTTATTCCATCCCCGAGCCGGGGTGGTATTCCGGCCTGCAACGTGGCGTTTTGATCCTAATCAGCCTAGTGTCTGCTGTGGTGGTAGCAGCGGTCGTTATCAACCGCAAAGGTGAGGCGGTGGCACGATGGATCGAACGTGAATTTGGACACCTCGCGGCGAACCTGGGTCATCGGATCGCTCATTGGGTGAGGGAGTTTGGCATAGGCCTCAATACCATCGATGGTGCACTTTCTTTTCTTTGGCTCACGCTCGTCTCAGTGGGAATGTGGTACGTCATTGCGATGGCCTACAAAGAGGTCACGCACTCCTACGGAGCGGCTGCACTGGAAATCCCTCAGCTGCAAATTTTGATTTTGATGGGATCGAGCATGCTCGGATCGATGCTTCAGTTGCCCGCCGTTGGCGGAGGCTCTCAATTGGCAACGATCAGGACGCTGTCGGGTTTGTTCGCGGTCCCACCCGAGTTAGCGGCGAGCTGCGGCATTTTGTTGTGGCTGGTTACGTTTGCGGCGGTTGTGCCGCTGGGTCTGATCCTGGCGCACAACGAGAGATTGTCACTGCGGAAGTTATCGGAAGAGAGTCATCACGTGGAAGAGGAGGCAGATGGCATTGCTCCAACTGCATGACCCGTGAGCTTTAAGTCACTGCAAGATATCTATTGCGTAGGTACGTCGGCGAGTCCTGGCGCAACTCCCCCTGTTACAATTTCTCTAACAAATCCTTAAGATCTGATTCGTTCGGCGGTTTCGTTTTCGATCACCATCAGCCCCATGAAATGTCCCTTTTGTGGATTTGCCAACGATAAGGTAGTGGACTCGCGTGAAAGTAAAGAAGCGGAGTCCATCCGGCGCCGGCGCGAGTGTCTGAAGTGCAGCAAGCGCTTCACCACGTATGAGCGCATCGACGAAATCCCTTATATGGTGGTCAAGAAAGACGGCCGCCGGGAAAAATTCGACCGCCAGAAAGTGTTGAACGGTCTTCTGCGCGCCTGCGAGAAACGTCCGGTCCCAATCAGCAAGCTGGAACAGATTGTGAATGAGGCGGAATCTTTCGTAATCGAATCGCAAGAGCGGGAGCGCAAAACCAGCGAACTGGGCGAACTCATCATGAACCGTTTGCGACGTTATGACAAAGTCGCGTACGTCCGCTTCGCCTCGGTTTACCTCGATTTCAAGGACGTGAACGAATTCATGAATGAGTTGAGGGATTTAGTGAAAGCTAAGGAAGCCGTGGAGATTCGTGGGAAGCCGCAGAAAGTGTAGAAGTGTACAGATCACCAAGGCCGTATTCCGAATTCTTGAGCTCCGAAGCAGGAAATAAGTATGAGTCATAAAGTAACGTTGATACCCGGCGACGGCATCGGGCCGGAAGTAACGCGGGCCACAGTTCGCATTCTGGAAGCGACAGGTGTGCAATTTGAGTGGGAATCATTCCAGGTGGGTGCGGATGCGTTCGAGAAGTACGGTGAGTACATTCCGAAGGATGTGCTGGAGTCGATCGAGAGGACCCACGTAGGGCTGAAAGGGCCTGTGACCACGCCAGTGGGCGGCGGCTTCTCCAGCATCAACGTCGCGCTGCGCCAGAAATTCGAGCTGTATGCGAATTTTCGGCCGATTCGCAATCTGCCGCATATTCCGACGCGTTATCCGGATGTGGATCTCATCATCGTGCGCGAAAATACCGAGAGCCTATACTCCGGCTTGGAGCATGAAGTAGTGCCGGGAGTGGTTGAAAGTTTGAAGATCATCACGGAGAAAGCCTCGACCCGCATTGCGAAATTTGCCTTCGAGTATGCCCGCAAGAATCAGCGCAAGAAAATCCACGCCATCCACAAGGCCAATATCATGAAGCTGTCGGACGGTTTATTCTTGCGCTGCTGTCGTAGCGTGGCCAAAGGGTATCCGGAAATAACTTACGGTGAACACATTGTCGACAATACTTGCATGCAACTGGTCATGAATCCTTATCAGTACGACATGCTGGTGATGGAAAACCTCTACGGGGACATCATTTCGGACCTGTGTGCGGCGTTTGTAGGCGGCCTGGGATTTGTTCCCAGCGCAAATCTGGGCGACCACTGCGCGATCTTCGAGGCGGTTCACGGCTCGGCTCCTGACATTGCGGGAAAGAATTTGGCAAATCCCACCGCCCTTCTGCGGTCAGGGTTGTTGATGCTGCGGCATCTTGGCGAATTCGATGCTTCCTTACAGATTCGCAACGCTCTCGAGAAGGTATATCGGCACCCCGAAAAGCTAACCAAGGACATCGGTGGTCAAGCCGGCACCTCCGAGTTCACCGATGCCGTGATTGAAGAGATGGACAAGGCGAAGGTTGTGCCAGCAGCGGTTCACTAGAAGTTTCGTACTCTAACTCTTGGGGCTTCGTTAACGCGGCAATGGGGGCGTTATGAAAAAAAGCTTGATCACAAGTGCGGTTGGTCTGGCATGCATCTTGTTTTTGGCGGCCTCCTCGTCGGCACAGGGCGGCCAACTCGTGGCTGCGGAGTATGGCGCCGGAAACCACCGCATCGATGTTACTCCGCAGGTCCGATCATTCATGCATGACGGAATGCTGCAGTTCGATGTCAATGATCGAAACCTCGGCGTGGATCCCGCGCACAATCACGTCAAGGAACTTTTCATTCGCATACGTCACTGGGACGGAAACCAAGAGGAATTTCGTTTTCCCGAGTATGCCCACGTGAACCTGGAACTCGACCCTGATGCTGGATATGAATGGCACGATCGCGAGCTGCACATCATGCGCGCCTACTACGGCGGCGAGGGACATTTTGTTAATGTCACGGAACAACTGCGCAGCATGAAACGAGACGGGAGGCTATTTATCGTCGTCGACAATCGCAGCATGGGCGGCGATCCCGACCCGCGAATCCACAAGGTCCTGCGGGTTCTGTACTGGCACGACGGACAACGCCGGCAGATCGTGGTAGCCGAACATGCTGAATTGCGATTGCCCTAGACTGAGCTTCGATTACGCATTTCAACAAACATGTGGACGCGGGGAATCTGTTCTCCCGTCCGCATGTTTTTCAATTCCTGAGAAGATAAACCTCGCCGCGTGTCTTTAGTTTTTTACTCTCATTTTGCAATTCCGCCATTGACTCTCGTCTCAGATGGGAGTAGATTCGCCCGTTCTGGGGAATCTGAGGGGATGGCGAAGACAACGCGCCGTGTAGGGGTAGTTCTGTTTCAGCTTGGCGGACCCGATACGCTGGCTGCGATAGAGCCATTCCTTTATAACCTTTTCTGTGATCCCGATATTATTGATTTCCCCTTCGCCCGCCTGGGACGTAAACCTCTGGCCAAGTTGATCTCAACCACGCGCGCACGGAAAGTTCAGCACCACTATGCGACCATTGGAGGAGGCTCCCCCATCCGCCGCTTTACCGAACGTCAGGCGCGGGCGCTCGAGGCGGACTTGACGAGTCAGGGAATGGATGCGCGCTGCTTTGTGGCCATGCGCTATTGGCATCCATTCACCCGCGAAGCGATTGCAGAACTCCAGGCTTCAAATTGCGACGAAGTGATTCTGCTGCCCTTGTATCCACAGTACTCTTCGACCACGACTGGCAGCAGCCTCAACGAGTGGCAGCGCCTGTTCGATGGCAATATTCCCGTACACAACGTGGGGCACTTCTATCAGCATCCCACGTATTTGGAAGCCGTGGTGGAAAGGGTGGATGAGGCGTTGTCACGCTTCAACTTTCCCGCCCAGGCAGAGATTGTTTTCAGCGCACATAGCATTCCCATGTCGATCGTTGCCAAGGGTGATCCGTACCAGCAGCAGATTGAACATACCGTGCGGCTTCTGATGGAACGCGGGGGGTGGCCCAACCGTCACCGTCTCTGCTACCAAAGCAAAGTGGGCGCAAGCAAGTGGCTTCAACCTTCCCTGCACCGCACGCTACGTGATCTAGCGGCGGAAAAGGTGCGAGAGGTGTGCGTCGTCCCAGTGGCATTTGTTTCCGATCACGTGGAAACGTTAGGCGAAATCAACCATGAAGCTCGCGAGGAAGCGCGGCGACTGGGCATGACGCAGTTCGAGATGAGTTCCGGATTGAACGATTCGCCAAAATTTATATCTGCGCTGAGCCAGTTGGTGTTTCAGGCGCTCGCTCATTTGCATCACTCCCGCACTCAGATTCATTCGAGCCGGAGGGAAGTTGCGTCGCCCGAATTGCTGGCGGCAGCGGGAGATTAGGGACGAGTTCATAGAGACAGGAGGGCACTCATGGCGGTTCCGGGCAGTGAGCAACCGAACCCGAGTCCGAATCCAGACGCGGCGCAACCTGCGCCGAAGACTGCGGTAGATGCCACGAAATACGTAGGCACGCCGGCGGTGGGAACCTCCAAGGCGGCGGCTTCCGCCGGACTTTCCTCGTCGGGGCCCTCCAACACGGAGGTTGACCGGCGACGCCGGCGATTGGTGTGGGTAGGCGTGACCGCGTTTCTGACCGCATGGTTCCTGGCTTTTTTTCGATTTTTTCTTCCTCGCACTCTTTTCGAGCCTAACTCGGTTTTCAAAATTGGCTATCCCTCGGAGTTCGCACTCGGGGTCGATACCAAGTTTCAGCAGAAATATCGCATCTGGGTCGATCGCACTCCTGACCGAGTATTCGTGATCTACGCGCGCTGCACGCATCTTGGTTGCACCCCGGACTGGAAGCCCAGCGAGAACAAGTTCAAGTGCCCATGTCATGGCAGCGGCTATGACAGCGAAGGAATCAACTTCGAAGGTCCGGCCCCGCGGCCCATGGACCGCGCACACGTGGAACTCGCGCCAGACGGGCAGATCATTGTGGATACTTCCCGGCTCTACCAGTGGCCGAAGGGACAGCCCAGCAAATTCAACGATCCAGGAGCATTCTTAACCGGAGTGTAGCGCCGGCGTCAGGCCGGCTTTTCGGAAAATCAAGAGGCAATCATGGCTGACGACAATAATCCGAACGGCAAGAACGGCAAAGTGGGCCTGGTAGACCGCGTCAAGGAAGACATCCAGGCGATGAAGGTCGACATCCCCACGAAGGCAAAGGAGCAGATCGAAGGACTGAAAGATCCCACCAAAACTCAGGTCTACACTTCGATCTTCCGCCACAAGCACGACGACACTCCGCGCAACCGGGCGCTGGGCGTGCTCTCCAACGTGTTCCTGCATTTGCATCCAGCGAAGATCAATCGCGACGCGGTGCGCTACAGCTACACGTGGGGTATGGGTGGGATCACGTTTTTTTTGTTCATCATCCTGACTTACACCGGCGTCCTTCTGATGTTCTATTACCATCCCAGCAAGGTCCAGGCATTTCGGGACGTGCTCTACCTCGAGCACGACGTTCCCTTCGGGAAAATTCTGCGCAACATGCACCGCTGGGCCGCTCACTTGATGGTGATCGGAGTGTGGCTGCACATGTTCCGCGTCTTCTTGACCGGCTCGTATAAGAAGCCGCGTGAATTCAACTGGAACATTGGCGTGCTTCTTCTGGTATTTACTCTACTGCTCTCGTTCACCGGCTATCTGTTGCCCGACGATCAACTTGGATTCTGGGCCGTAACCGTGGGCACCAACATGGCGCGCGCCACACCGCTGCTCGGACACGAGGGTCCGTTCGGCTCGATGCTGGGCATGACGCCATACAATGATGTGCGGTTCGGCCTGCTCGGTGGTTCGATCGTGGATGCGAATGCCCTGCTCCGATCCTATATCTGGCATTGCATCGGCATTCCAATTGTCGCTTCGATCTTGATGATCGTGCATTTCTGGCGCGTGCGGAAAGACGGCGGAATCTCCGGACCAGCCCCGGTGATGCTGGAAGCCGAAGCAGACAAACCGCGGAGAGGACCGAAGGCCGCAGGCGAGTAATACGAATCATGCGGGGACAGCCGCCCTCGGCTGTCCGCCGAGCGCAGCTCGGTTGCTCTTGGCAGTACCGCGTAAAAGGCAGATGTGGTCGAGCTCCGCTCGACATGGACGGCCGAGGTTGGCCGTCCCCAAAAAGTTCTTGAACTCGGTTCTTGGAGACAGTATGGACTGGCGACAACTTTGGGAAATTTGCTCGGCTCCAGATAACGTGCCGATCGTGGGGCTCATCCCGCTGCTTGCGTTTTACATTTACCTGGCATGGAAGCAAGCGCACGCCAATGATGTGCTGATCGAGCAACTGGAAGGCGACGCTGCTCTCGCCAAGACCCATCACCGCAAGACATGGCCGTTCAAGCCGGGCTGGCAAAAAGAAGTACACGTCTGGCCGTTCCTGCTCCGCATCGAATTTCTTGCCGCTATCATCGTAACCATTATTCTGATGGTCTGGTCGATCACCCTGAACGCTCCGCTCGAAGAGCCAGCGAATCCCAACTTGACCATGAACCCTGCCAAAGCTCCCTGGTATTTCCTCGGACTGCAGGAGATGCTCGTCTATTTTGATCCGTGGATCGCTGGTGTCGTAATGCCCACGATGATCATCGTCGGTTTGATGGTGATTCCCTACATTGATACAAATCCGCTGGGCAGCGGATATTACACGTGGAAGCAGCGCAGGTTTTCCATTGGGACATTTCTGTTCGGCTTCATCATTCTATGGATCGCGATGATCATCATCGGGACGTTCATACGGGGGCCTGGCTGGCAATGGTTTTGGCCGGGGCAGACCTGGGATCACAACCGGTTGATCTATGAGGTGAACCGCGATCTGCCGGATATTTTTGGGATCACGTCGAACATGGCCAAGGCTCTTTTCGGCGCGATCGTGGTCGGCGGCTATTACCTGCTCGGAGGGTTTCTCGTTTACTCGCTGTTCCGGCGATACATGGGAAAAGACTTCAGGCGCATGAGCCTGCTGCAATTCTCGATCACGCAGTTTCTTTTATTGAGCATGGTGGCATTGCCCCTGAAGATGGGGCTGCGGCTCTTGTGGCACATCAAGTATGTGTGGATTACACCCTGGTTTAACGTCTGAAAATTCTTAACCCAGAGTGAACCGGGATGTTTGTAAGAACAGCAGACTCCTTGCCAGGCTTTCGGCCCGGTTCGGAATGACAAGAGGTTTCGGAGGAAGCGGTGCCTGAAAAACCCAACCCCGAGCAGGACCCGATCACAAGCAAGTCGTACGCCGCGTATTACCTGATTGCGACACTCGTTCTCATGGCAACGTTATTCTGGGCGTTGTGGGATGAGGCTTGGGGCCAGCGCCCGTGGAAGGCCTTCCAGGAGCACTGGAAGGATCGTTACAGCGCGTTTCTCAACACGGCGCGATCCAAGTCAGCTACGTCGGAAAAAGATGTCGAACAGGATCCGGACTACGTTGCACTCAAGCAGGCCTACGAGAAAGCGTACCAGGATTCGAAGGCGCAAGGGGATGAAGCCCGCAAAAAGCTCGACGATGCCAGCGCACGCCTGCTCGCAGTGCAGAGCGTTTTCACCGACCGCCGCGCTTACGTGAATGCCCTTACTTACGAGCTTGAAACCAGCACCAGCGAATCTGCGAAGGCGAGCAAGCGAACGGAAATTGAGAAGTACAAGAACGAACAGGCGACGGTCGAATTTCCTGACGGAAGCAAAAAGAAATACACCTTTCCGCAACTCGAGGAAACTTATAACGAGATCCGCGATGAGCGCACGAAATTGAGTCTGGAACTCGGTGACGTGCTGAAGCCCGTGACCGCGGCCAGGGCGAAGATAGATGAATACATCTCCGACCACATGGTCGACTTGACGCCGCAGCAAATCGACGGCTTGAAAAAACGCCTGACCGAATGGGTTCCGGCGATTGTGCAGATCAATGTTGCGGATGCCAATATCGTGGATCGCTGCGAGTCCTGTCATATGAACGCGCGGGAGCCGTTGAAAATTACTTCCGCGGCAATGATGTCGAAAGGTGAGAAGAAGCCGGACGAAGATGCGTATGCTTTTGCCAGCCATCCTGAACCAGAGTTGTTGAAGATTCACGATCCCGAGAAATTTGGGTGCTCGCCTTGCCATCAGGGCAATGGCCGCGCCACCACTAGCGTGGAGAAGGCGCACGGGAATTACGAGCACTGGCTATGGCCTTTGTTTCCCAGAGAGAACTCGGAGGCCGGCTGCCAGAACTGTCATGCCGCCGACATGGTGCTGGCTAGCGGCGATGTGCAGTGGGAAACCATCAACGGCGGAAAAGATCTTTTCCGTCAGCGTGGTTGCATGGGCTGCCACCGCTACGAGGGATACGACAAGGAACCCGAAGACCTGAATTCGATCGGGCAGCAGATCAAGCAGTTTGAAACGCAGAAAAAAGACAATCTGAAGCAGACGGCGTACCTGATGAAGCAGGCGGATGCGGCGCAGTCGAACGACGAAGCCAATCAACTGAATGGGGAAGCGGTTGACTTGAGAGTGGCAAACAGTAAGTTGGACGGGCGTTTACAACAGCTGGATTTCC
>Ga0307474_10000876_pt1 | contig 21697 bp, 16 predicted proteins | sample atmos_gasesECM1C_2_FD_203312 | JGI IMG/M metagenome (GOLD analysis project Ga0307474, IMG submission 203312) | Hardwood forest soil microbial communities from Morgan-Monroe State Forest, Indiana, United States - atmos_gasesECM1C_05 | ecosystem: Environmental > Terrestrial > Soil > Temperate... | reverse complement strand
CGTGATCGGGCCGGTAGCCTGCCGCAGTCGCAGCCGCTTCCGTCATGTACTCACCGTCCTTGGTCTTGCCGTACCAGCGGTCGCCCTGACAGTGATAGACCTTGCTCGGGTGATTGACCCAGACCTGACCGGGCCCTCCGCCCGGAGCGGCCGTAGTGGCCGGCGACGAAGCTGTCTTTGCCGTCGCGTGCGTCGTGGGTGCTGGGGTTGCGGCGGGGGCAGCGGGCGCGGTAGCAGCAGCGCCCGCGGCCGGTGTGGCCGGTGTAGCGGCACTTGCCGAGCCGTACCACTCCTTGACGCCCTTGTGACCGTGGCATGCGCCCTTCTTGGTGGCGCCCGACCAGTAGCTGCCATCCTTGCATAGCCCTGTGCTGCCCGCGGGAGCGCCGGCCGGTGGCTGAGGCTGCTGAGCCAGCGTCCAGGCGGTGGAGAGCATCCCGATGCAGAAGAGGGCGAGTTTCGTAGTGGTTCGCATGAATCGTTCTCCTTCTTGGCGCGCACGACCCATTCTTATTCTAACGTTTTTATGGCTCCGAAGCCGCCGCCAATCGGTCGCTCAGAGTGTGTCCTTGAGGGGCGTCGACGGATCCGCCAGCTTGTCCACGTTCGGGCGCGCGTGCGCCGCGATCAGCTTGCGCGCGGCCATCTGGTCCTTCGGTGCGTTGACGCTGTCGAGCGCGATGAGCTCGCCGGCGCGCAGATAACACACGCTGAAGCTGCGCGAAGCCGGCGTGCCGCGCGTGACCACGGTGTCGTACCCGTGACAGACGCCCACGATGATGAGTTTGAGATCGTACTGATCGGACCAGAACCACGGCACTTTGTCGTGGCGCGTCGCAGTACCGAGTAGGTTGTAGCCGACTGTCGCGCCCTGCTCGAAGGCGTTGTCGACGGATTCGAGTCGCAGACGACGCCCGTAGTGTCGGCTCGGATGGTTGGCACAGTCGCCTGCAGCCCAGATCGCCTCGTCGGCCGTGCGACAGCACTCATCGGTGACGATGCCATTCTCGCAGTTGAGTCCTGCAGCCGCCGCAATCTCATCGGCCGGCAACACGCCGACACCGACGATCACCAGGTCAGCCGGGTGCTCGGCCCCGTTCTCGGTCAGCACCGAGCGCACGCGGCCGGTGCGGGCATCGCCGGCGAGCGCGCGTACCTTCTCGTTGCAGAGGATGCGTACACCGTGGCGCGCGTGCTCGGACTCATAGAAGAAGGACAGCAGGCCGCAGGTCACGCGGTTCATGATGCGGTCGGCCATCTCGAGCACGGTCACCTCGAGCCCGAGCTCGCGCGCGCTCGCAGCGACCTCGAGGCCGATATAGCCGCCGCCGATGACCACCAGTCGCCGCCCGGGCGCACAATGCGCGCGAATGCGGTCGGCATCGGCGATCGATCTCAGGTAGTGGACGCCGGCCAGCTCGCTGCCGGGAATCGTCAGGGGACGAGGCCTGCTGCCCGTCGCGAGTACCAGTGCGTCGTACTCAATCAGCGCGCCGTCATCGAGCCGCACGCGCTGCTCGCGGCGCAATATCTCGCTGACGCGCCGCCCGCTCAGTACCTGCACGCCGTGCTCGGCATAGTACTGTGGTGGTCGCAGCAGCAGCCGGTCACGCTCGAGCGCACCGGTCAGATACTTCTTGGAGAGCGGTGGGCGCTGATAGGGAAGCCACGGCTCATCGCCCACCAGGCTCAGCTTTCCCGTGAAGCCCTTGCGGCGTAGTGTATCGACGGTCTGCGCGGCGGCTTGTCCACCGCCTGCGATCACGATCTGTTGATACATTTGCCTCGAAGAATAGCCGATGAAGCGTGGCCGTCGCCGCACCAGTATCGCGCATGCGCTGCAGCGGTGCGCCCCAGCCTGGTGCACAATGAGCAACGACCGGGCGCCGCCGCCCAAGCGGTTGCCGGATCTGGCACCATTTCGCTGCATGGCATGAAAGCTGCAAAATCCCCGGCGTCGGCCGATCAGCGCCGGCGGAGAGTGCGCTCATGAAACTCGTCACTGCGATCATCAAACCCTTCAAACTCGACGACGTACGCGCCGCGCTCTCGGATATCGGCGTTTCGGGTATGACGGTCACCGAAGTGAAAGGCTTCGGCCGGCAGCGCGGCCACACCGAGCTGTATCGCGGCGCCGAGTACGTGGTGGATTTCGTGCCCAAGACGCGCATCGAGGTCGCCGTCCGCGGCGATCTCGTCGACCAGGTCATCGAGGCGATCATCAAGTCGGCCAAGACCGGCAAAGTGGGCGACGGCAAGATCTTCATCACCGACATCGAGCGCGTCATCCGCATTCGCACCGGCGAGACCGACGACTCAGCGCTATAGGACGCGTATGCCGATCGCTATCCGTTTCAACACTCTGGGTGGGCCGGAGGTGCTGCGCACCGAGGAGATCGAGCCCGGCAAGCCCGGACCGCAGGAAGTGCAGGTTCGCCACACGGCGATCGGGGTCAATTACATCGACGTCTACGACCGCACCGGCTTGTACCCTGTGACACTGCCGAGCGGACTTGGCCGGGAGGCCGCCGGAGTCATCACCGCGATCGGGCGCGGCGTGCGGGGGCTGCGCGTCGGCGAGCGTGTCGCCTACGTCTGGCCGAGCCCCGGGGCCTACAGCGAGTTGCGCAACGTGCCGGCCGAGCGCGTCGTGCGTGTACCGCGCGGAGTGTCGGATGAGCAGGCGGCCGCGCTCATGCTCAAAGGCCTCACGGCGCACTATCTCATCCGCCGAACCTACCGCGTTGCCCGTGGCGACACGATCCTCGTGCACGCTGCGGCTGGTGGCGTGGGCCTGATTCTCTGTCAATGGGCCCGTGCACTCGGGGCAAAAGTGATCGGTGTCGTTGGCAGCGATGCCAAGGCGGAGGTCGCCCGCCGCCATGGCTGCCGCCACGTGCTGATCTCCGGGCGCGACGAGCTGGTCGCCGGGGTCAGGTCACTGACACGCGGGGAAGGCGTGGCGGTCGTCTACGACTCAGTCGGCAAGGACACCTTTATGGAGTCGCTCGACTGCCTGCGGCGGCTCGGCATGATGGTCACTTTCGGAAACGCATCGGGACCCGTGCCGGCGATCGAGCCGCTCGAGCTCACGAAGCGCGGCTCTCTCTTCCTCACTCGCCCGCAGCTCTTCAGCTACATCGGCACGCGCAAGGAGCTCGAAGCGGCGGCGCGCGAGCTGTTTGCCGCGGTGCGCTCGAAAAAAGTACGCGTAGTGATCGGCCAGCGCTATCCACTCACCCGCGCCGCGGATGCTCATCGGGATCTCGAGGGGCGGCGCACGACCGGATCGACGGTCCTCACACCCTGAGGACACTCGCCTCCCAGAGGCCAGCCACCGATAGAGATCGTGGACCCTACACGGTAGCTGGCGCCGGGCGTGGCCGCAGCGGCCGTGCGCTGCGGCTGATCCCGAGCGCACCGCTGCGTACGACCTCGAGCAGTACCGCCCCCCGGCCGAGATCAGCGATAAAGCTGTTCACTTCGGCCTCACTGGCGGTGAGCTCGACGATGAAGCCGTCGACCGCCGGGTCGAGTACGCGTCCCCCGCTCCGCACTACCTGCCCGCGCACCGTGTCGGTTTCGGCCGGATCGACACGAAGCTTCAACAGTACGAGCTCGCGCTCGAGGTGCTCGCCGCGCGTCATGTCGAGCACATTGACCACGTCGATGAGCTTGTTGAGCTGATTCGCGATCTGCTGGATGACCTGGTCTGACCCGCGGGTGACCAGCGTCAGACGCGATACCGTGGGGTCGTCTGTCGGGGCGACTGAGAGCGACTCGATGTTGTAGCCGCGCGTCGAGAAAAGCCCCGCGACCCGGGTGAGCGCCCCGGCTTCGTTCTGCAGAAGGATGGCGATGATGTGCCGCATGGATGCGAGGGAACCAGAAGATAAGGACTACCGGGCCGACCGGATCCAACAGTGACCCAGCCTGACGGCGCGCTGGACCGTGCCGGTCCGCACGCCGCACGTCCGCAGAATATCGAATCGGCGCCTCCCTGGCCCAGAGAGGCTGCCTTACCAGAAGAGCACGCAGAGGGGGTGTGCCGGTGGCGCCTGCGCACGAGGCATGCGCAGAGGCCACGCGCAGGGGTCATGCGCAGAGGGCATGCGCACGGGGCATGCGCGTCGAGGTTGCTCGGTCTCCTTCGCATCACCCTTTCCCAGGATTGTTAAGCCGAGCAGGCAGTTGGCCCGGTCGAAGCCAAGCTGTTAGGCTCGCCGAGGCCCTCTTCGAATCTTGTTCTTCAATGCTTTACGGGCCACGCGCCCTTAGACCCGATCCGGATCCGGACCCACTCAATGACTGACACCGTGACCCAGCCCCGTGCCGGGGCCCATCCGCTGGCGGGGACGCGCATGAGCGGCGCCCGCATGATCATGCAGGTGCTTGCCGATGAGGGGGTTACGGCGATCTTCGGGTACAGCGGTGGGGCTATCCTGCCAACCTACGACGCTGTCTTTCTCTACAACGAGGCCTGCGCCAGAGACGGCCAGCCCGCAATTCCGCTCATTGTCCCAGCGAATGAACAGGGCGCCGGGTTCATGGCGGCGGGCTACGCCCGTGCGAGCGGTCGGGTTGGCGTTTGTCTCGTCACGTCGGGTCCAGGCGCGACCAACACTGTTACACCGGTGCGCGACTGCATGGCCGATTCGGTACCGATTGTCGTCATTTCCGGCCAAGTGTCCACCGCTGCCATCGGTACCGACGCTTTCCAGGAGGCTCCGGTCCCCACGATGATGGGTGCGGTGGCCAAGCATATTTTCCTGGTCACCGATCCCACCAAGCTCGAGAGCACGGTTCGTACCGCCTTTGAGATTGCGCGCACCGGACGCCCGGGACCGGTGGTAGTGGACGTGCCGAAGGACGTACAGAACTGGGAAGGTATCTACCAGGGCGAGGGACTGCTGCCGATACCCGGCTACCGCCGTCGCATGCATGAGCTCGAGGTGGCGACACTCGAGCCCGCCGCCGCCGGGCGTCTCTTTGCCATGCTGGCGGAGTCCAACCGACCGCTGATCTACGCGGGAGGCGGCGTCATCAACGGCAACGCCGCGAGGGCGCTGACTGAGTTTGCGACCACCTTCGGAATTCCGGTGGTGACGACGCTCATGGGCATCGGCTCGGTCGATACGACGACCGATCTCGCGATGCGCATGCTCGGCATGCACGGCGCCGCATTTGCCAACTACGCGGTCGACGACTGCGACTTCCTGATTGCGGTCGGTGCTCGCTTTGACGACCGGGTGGCCGGCGTGCCTGACAAGTTCGCGAAGAACGCCCGGCGCATCGCCCATCTCGACGTCGACCGCGCCGAGATCAACAAGGTCAAACGCGTGCACTGGAGCCATATCGGGCGCGTGGCCGAAGCCTTGGGCGCGCTTATTGCTTATGGCCGCGAGCAGCAGTTCCGGCGCGATTTTGGCCCCTGGCGGGCAGGTCTGATGGAGTTCAAGCAGCGCTACGCGATGAACTACGACCGTGCGAGCACGCTCATCCAGCCTTACTACGTCATCGAAGAGATCAACCGCCACACGCGCGGTGAGGCCATCATCACGACGGGCGTCGGGCAGCACCAGATGTGGGCTGCGCAGTACTGCGATTTCAAGGAGCCGAGGCTGTGGCTCACCTCCGGCAGCATGGGAACGATGGGCTTCGGCCTCCCGGCAGCGATCGGGGCGCAGGTTGCCTGCCCGAACCGGCTGGTAATCGATATCGATGGCGACTCCAGCATCCGGATGAACATCGGTGAGCTGGAGACCGCGACCACCTACGACCTGCCGGTGAAGGTCGTGGTGCTCAATAATTTCGGCGACGGCATGGTCAAGCAGTGGCAGAAGCTGTTCTTCAAAGGGCGTCTCTCAGCCAGCGACAAGTCGCTTCACAAGAAGGACTTCGTGAAGGCGGCGCAGGCGGACGGCTTCCGCTATGCGGTTCGCCTCGAGCGTAAGGATGACGTGCCGCGCGTGGTCGCCGAGTTCCTGGCCTTCGCGGGACCTGCATTCCTGGAGGTCATGATCGACCCGGATGCCGGCGTCTATCCAATGGTCGGCCCCGGGCAGAGCTACGAGGACATGATCACGGGCGACTTCATTTCCTCGCGTCACAAAGTGGACATCAAGACGCCAGGACCCTCGGAGATGTTCTAACGATGAATCGCCTTGGCCGCCGCGCAGTCCTGCCAGGCTTACTGTTTGCATCCCTTGGCCTGGCCGCCGCCGCCACGGGAGGCACTGCCGGGGAAGCCGCCGCCGCGCCCGCCGAGGGTGTGCATCGCGATGAGATCCGCATCATGGGCAACGCGGCGGGCTCACAGGCCCTCACGACCCACCGCGATACCACGCGCGCCGAGTTCTCTTTCAACGACCGCGGACGCGGCGATCACATCGTCGCGACCTGGAAGCTCGATGCCGCCGGCGTGCCGGTGGAGTACCAGGGAGCCGGCAACGACTACATGAAGGTCAACGTCACCGAGACCTTCCGTCTCGCTGGCGGGCGGGCCAGCTGGCATAACCGCTCGGAACAGGGTGAGCGCACCGTAAGCGGTGAGGCATTCTACGTTCCGATGAATCCGCCCCCTGAGATCTGGGGGGTGCTGACCCGGGCGCTCCTCAAGGCACCGCAACATCGCCTGGCGCTACTGCCGGCCGGCGAGGCAACCCTCGAGGAGTTCGGACCGCTCCCGGGCACTGCGGGCATGAGGCTGTATGTGATCGTAGGCCTCGATCTCTCACCGACCCCGGTGTGGCTCACCGGCGAGCAGACCGCCGCCATTGCCTCGAGCTGGTTCTCGCTGCTGCCGGCCGCGCACTCGGCGCTGCTGCCGCAGATGCTCACCGCGCAGCGGCAGGCGACCGAGGCCTGGTCGGCTCGCGTGGCACGCGAACAGACCCGCGTACCCGCTCACGACGTCGTGATTCGCGATGTGCGCCTCTTCGATCCGCGCGATCTGACCGTGACGCCCGCCACGAGCGTACTGGTGCGCGGCGAGCGCATCGTGCGCGTTGCCCCCGACTCCGAGGTTCAGGCAGCCGCCGACGCCGAGGTGATCGACGCGCACGGCCGATTCCTGATGCCCGGCCTGTGGGACAACCATCAGCACTTCGGCGACAACACCGGCGCGCTCGACATCGCCAACGGCGTCACCAGCGCGCGTGACATGGCGAACGACACTGACGAGTTCCTCGCGCGCGTGGCGCGTTTCGACGCCGGCAGCGAGCTCGGGCCGCGGGTGTGGAAGTCAGGGATCATCGACGGGACCGGACCGTTCGCCGGACCGACCAAGATGCGCATCGACACACCCGCGCAAGCGGTCGCGGATGTCGACTGGTACGCGGACCACGGCTACGGGCAGATCAAGATCTATTCCTCGGTGCCTCCGGCGATCATGCCGGTGATCGCGGCCGAGGCGCATGCGCGCGGCCTGCGGGTCAGCGGCCACGTGCCGGCGTTCATGAGCGCGCAGCAGTTCGTCGACGGCGGCGCGGATGAGATCCAGCACCTGAATTTCATCGTGCTCGACTTCCTCTTCGACACGGTGAAGGAGACGCGCAACATGAACCGCTTCACCGCGGTTGCCCAGCACGCGCGCGATCTCGGCCCCGACAAGCCGCAGGTGCGCGAGTTCATCACCTACCTCGCCCGCCACCACACGGTGCTCGATCCCACCATGAACGTCTTCGAGGCCATGTTCTGCGGCGACCCCGCGGCACTCACCCCGGGCCTGGAAGGCGTCGCACCGCGTCTGCCGGCGCAGGTGCGGCGCGGTCTCCTCTCCGGGGCGCTCACCGTGCCCAAGGGCGAGGAGGCGCAGTACCGCGAGGCATTCCCGGCGATGCTGCGCCTGCTCAAGGCGCTGTACGACGCAGGCGTCACGATCATCCCGGGTACCGACTCGATGCCCGGCTACGAGTTGCACCACGAGCTGGAGATCTACGCCCGCGCCGGGATCGCCCCCGCCGAAGTGCTGCGCATGGCGACACTCACTTCGGCGACAGTGATCGGGGCCAACGGCGAGCGAGGCGTGATCGCCCCGGGCAAGCTCGCCGACATGATCCTGGTCGATGGAGATCCCGCCGCGCGTATCAAGGATATCGATAACGTCGTGTTGGTGATGAAGGGTGGAAGGATCTACGACCCGGCGCGCGTCGAGGGCGTGCTGGGAATCTCGCCACGCGCACCGGAGTCTCCGGGTACCTCCTGAGATGGAAGAGCCGGATCACGGCCATGCACACGCCCATCCTCGCACGGGCTTTCGCTGGCTCGACATCAGCCGCCGCGGGTGGCTGTGAACGTTAAGGAGTGGCCGATCGGATGAAGTATCTGCACACCATGGTCCGCGTCGCCGACATCGACGCATCGCTCAAGTTTTACTGCGACGCGCTGGGACTCAAGCAGCTCTCGCGCAAGGAGTACCCGCAGGGCCGCTACACGCTGGTATTCCTCGCAGCCCCGGGCGACGAGAGCGCGCAGGTCGAGCTCACATACAATTGGGACCCGGAGAAATACGACGGCGGTCGTAACTTCGGCCACCTTGCCTACGCGGTCGATGACATCTACGCCACCTGTCAGCGCCTGCGCGACAACGGCGTAACCATCCTGCGGCCTCCGCGCGACGGGCATATGGCATTCGTGCGCTCGCCCGACAACATCTCTATCGAGCTGCTGCAGAGAGGCGCGGCCCTCGCACCCGCCGAGCCCTGGAAGTCGATGCCCAACACCGGCAAGTGGTAGGAGCCGAGCCCGAGAGCAATGAAAACCCTCGGAAGCCTGCTGATCGCAGCGCTGTTCGCCACGCTGACCTTCGCGGCATGGGCCTACCTCAATCGTCCCACCCGGGAGCCGCCATGGCCGGCCCGCATCCAGGGGTTTGCGTTCTCACCGTTCCGCGCCAACGAGGACCCGACGCATCTCGAGATGCCGACCGACGAGGAGATCGACGGCGACCTTGCACTCCTCGAGGGCAAGGTGAATGCGGTGCGCACCTACTCGGTCGACGGCACGCTCGCCGACGTGCCGGAGCTCGCGGAGAAGCATGAGCTGAATATCGCGCTCGGTGCCTGGCTCGACAGCCACCGCGACAAGAACGAAGAGCAGATGAAGACGGTGATCGAGCTCGCCGAGGCGCATCAGAACGTCGTGCGCGTGCTCATCGGCAACGAGGTGCTCCTGCGCGGCGACCTGCCGCTCGAGGAGCTGGAGAAATACCTGGACCGGGCGCGCGCCGCGCTCGGCCAGCCCGTGGGGACCGCCGAGACCTGGAACACCTGGCTCGCCCACCCCGAGCTCGCGCAACACGTCGACTTCATCGGCGTGCACCTGCTGCCGTACTGGGAGGGTGTGGCGGTCGACCGTGCAGTCGACTACTCGTTGTCTCAGTTCAAGCGCCTGCAGCAGACATTTCCGCACAAGCAGGTCGTCATCGCCGAGATCGGTTGGCCGAGCCGCGGCCGCACACGCGAGTCCGCGGTCGCCTCCGACGCCAACGAGGCACTGTTTCTGCGCCGTTTTCTCTACCGTGCCCACAAGGAGCAGGTCGTCTACTATGTGATGGAGGCGTTCGATCAGCCGTGGAAGGCGCACATGGAGGGCGCGGTCGGCTCGTACTGGGGTGTCTACGATGTCAACCGCCGCCCCAAGTTCGAGTTCACGGCGCCGATCGTGCGTGTCCCCGAATGGCACCTGCTCGCCGCGGTGTCGGTGGCGGTGGCGCTCGTCGTGCTGGGACTCCTCTATCTCAACAGCAGCAGCCTGCGCAATCGCGGACGCAGTTTCCTCGCCGTGGTGGTCTACGCCATCGCCACCATTGCGGTGTGGGTGTTCTACGACTTCACGCAGCAGTACATGACCGTCTCGAGCATCATCGCGGGTGTACTGCTGCTGCTCGGCATGCTCGGGGTGATCCTGGTGCTGCTCGCCGAGGCGCACGAGTGGGCCGAGGCGCATTGGGTCGAGTACCGGCGGCGGCTTGGCGTGCCGATCCTCGCCGGCAACACTCGCTCGCCGAAGGTATCGATCCACGTGCCCGCCTACAACGAGCCGCCAGCGATGCTGATCGAAACACTGGATGCGCTCGCGCGGCTCGACTACGGCGACTTCGAAGTACTGGTCATCGACAACAACACGCGCGATGAGAGTGTCTGGCGGCCGGTCGAGGCGCACTGCGCCCGTCTCGGTACGCGCTTTCGCTTCTTCCACGTCGCGCCGCTGGCAGGCTTCAAGGCAGGTGCCCTCAACTACGCGCTCGCGCGCACTGCCGCCGACGCCGAGATCGTCGCGGTCATCGACAGCGATTACGTGGTCGACCCGCGCTGGCTATGTGATCTCACGCCGGTATTTCAGGACCAGCGCATTGCCATCGTGCAGGCGCCGCAGGACTACCGGGATGCCGATCAGAGCGCCTTCAAGGCGATGTGCTACGCCGAGTACCGCGGCTTCTTCCACATCGGCATGATCACGCGCAACGAGCGCAACGCCATCATCCAGCACGGCACGATGACCATGGTGCGGCGTGCACAGCTCGAGAGCTGTCGCTGGGCCGAGTGGTGCATCACCGAGGACGCCGAGCTCGGACTGCGCATTTTCGAGGCGGGATTCGATGCGACCTACGTGCCGGTGAGCTACGGGCGCGGGCTGATGCCGGACACTTTCATCGACTTCAAGAAGCAGCGCTTCCGCTGGGCCTACGGCGCGATGCAGATCCTCAAGTCGCACGCGCGCACGCTCTTCATGGAGGGCGGGCCACTCTCGGCAGGACAGCGCTATCACTTCATCGCCGGCTGGATGCCGTGGATCGCCGATGGCGTCAATCTGCTTTTCAACCTGGCCGCACTCGGCTGGTCCTGTGCGATGGTGTGGGCGCCGGGCAAGGTGGATCCGCCGCTGGTGATGTACTCGGTGTTGCCGCTGTCGCTGTTCACCTTCAAGCTCGCCAAGCTCGTGCACCTCTATCGTGTGCGCGTCGGCGCGAACCTGCGGCAGACGCTCGCGGCGGCGATCGCCGGACTCGGACTGACGCACACCATCGGCACCGCGGCAGTGAAGGGGCTTCTCACCCGCAGCGAGCCGTTCTTTCGCACTCCCAAGCGGGGTCGCACCGCAGGCCTCGCGCACGCGCTCGCGGCGGCGCGCGAGGAGATATTGATGACGATCGGGCTGACGTTCTCGGCGTGGGCGGTGGCGCATACGGCGCTGCCGGATACCGAGGGGCCGGACCTCTTTGCCTGGATCGTAGTGCTGCTCGTGCAGTCGGTGCCTTACGCCTCCTCGCTGGTGGTGTCGCTGATGAGCGCGTTTCCGCTGCCTGCGCGTCTCCTCGGCACTCGCTACCGCGCGATGGCCGGCAGCGGCCGAGAGGCCGAGGCGGACCCCGCGGGCGGTTGAGGCGTGCGTCAGGGGAGAGTGCGCGCGATCACGCTGATGATCGCCTCGGTCGCCGCGTTCTCGCTGATGGACGGGCTGCTAAAGTTTCTCGCCGGACGCTATCCGCCGATGCAGGTCGCGGTGTTGCGCGGTGCGGCATCGCTGCCGTTCACCGTGCTGCCGCTATTGCTTGCGAGGCGCATGCGCGACCTCGTGCCGCGGCGCTGGCCCATGCATCTGCTGCGCGCCGCGCTGTACGTGGTAACCCTCGTCGGCTTCATCTACGCGATACGCGCACTGTCGCTCGCCAATGCCTACGCGGTGTTCCTCTCGGCGCCGCTGCTCGTAGCCGCGCTCTCGGCGCCGCTGCTGAAGGAGCATGTCTCCTGGCGCCATTGGATGGCGATCCTCCTCGGCCTCGCCGGCGTGCTCGTCATGTTGCGGCCCAGCGCCTCGGGAATGGCGAGCCTCGGCGCGCTCGCCGCCCTTGTGGGTGCCTGCGCCTACGCGCTCAACGCCATCGCCGTACGGGTGCTGACGCGCACCGACACCACCGTGAGCGTCGTGTTCTGGACCATCAGCCTGATGACGGTGCTCGCTGCCGCACTGGCGGCGCCCGGGTGGGTGCCGATCCAACCGGCGCACTGGAAACTGCTGGTCGCGCTCGGCTTGCTTGCAGCCACGGCACAGTACCTCTTCACCGAGGCATTCCGTTCCGCGCCGCCGGCGGTGGTCGCCCCGTTCGAGTACACCTCGCTCCTCTGGGGCATCGCCATCGATCGGCTCGTCTGGCAGGTGTTGCCCTCGGCACGGGTGTGTCTGGGAGGGAGCATCGTCATCGCGAGCGGCCTCTATCTGATCTGGCGCGAGCGCGCGGATATGCCAGCCTCTGAAAAGCGGGAGTCATGGAAGTGGACCCCGGAGTAAGTGCAAAATGTCGCCCCCCCTCGCCGACGTTGGAACAACACCATGAGCAACAGCACCGAGATCCTGGGACGTTTCGTCTGGCACGAGTTGTTGACGACTGATACCGCCGCCGCCGCCGCCTACTACCCGAAAGTCGTGCCGTGGCGGACCGCTCCGTCCAACATGCCGGGCTACACCATCTGGATGGCCGGCGAGGCGCAGGTGGGTGGTCTGATGGAGCTGCCGCCGGAAGGCTCGGGCGCCCACTGGCTGGTTTACGTTGGCACACCGAATGTCGATGACACCTGCGCCAAGGCGCAACGCCTCGGCGGCCGCGTGCTCAAGGGGGCTGCCGATATCCCCAACGTTGGCCGTTTCGCGGTGCTCGCAGATCCACAGGGAGCGACGTTCGCGACTTTCACGCCGGGCGCGGGCCAGCCTGCGCCTGCTCAGCCCGCACAGGGCGGTTTTTCCTGGCACGAGCTGGCGACCACCGATGTTGCTGGCGCGCTGCGCTTCTACGGCGACCTGTTCGGCTGGCGCAAGGGCCCCGGACACGACATGGGGCCGATGGGCGTCTACCAGATCTTTGAGCACGGTGGCACACAGGTGGGTGGTATGTGCCCACCTGGCGCCGCGCACACCGCACCATCCTGGCTGAGCTACGTGCAGGTGGCCGACTCGGCTCGGGCCGCCGCCGCGGCCAAGTCGGCAGGTGGCCGGCTGGTGCACGGACCGATGGAAGTACCGGGCGGCTGGATCGCGTTGTTGATCGATCCTCAGGGCAGCTCGTTTGCCGTCCACGAGTTTGCGGGTGCTGCTGCGGCAAAGCCGGCGACCCAGCCGGCGGCTGGGGCGAAACCGCCAGCGTCCAAGCCTGCCGCAGCGAAGTCTCCACCACCGAAGCCTGCAGCAGCGAAGCCCGCCGTGGCGGCGTCGGCCGCTCCGAGCGCCTCATCGAAGCCAGCGAAAGCGGCGCCGGCCAGGGCGCCAGCCACCGCCGGCAAATCCGCTGCGCCGGCGCCGAAAAGCGCGGGCAAGCCGAGGCGCCCGGCCAAAAAGGCGGCAAAGAAGCGTGCCACGGCGGGTCGGAAGACTCCCCGCAAGCGCACCGCGCGCAAGACGGCCCGAAAGACAGCCGGAAAGACGGCACGTAAGACGGCGCAAAGAGCCGCCCCGCGGCGCGCCGCGCGCGCGGCGAAGCGGGTCACGCGCCGTGGTGCGCGCCGCAACGTGCGTCGAGCCAACTCGCGGCGCGGTCGGCGCCGCTGACCGGAGGGCGGCCGGCCGATCCGGTTTCGGAGGGCGTCAGATCCGAACCAGCGGGCGCCCGAAGTTGCCGCCTTGCAAGGCCAGCAGCAGGTGTGCGGGGGCGTTTGCGAGCCCGTCGACGACGTGCTCCTTCGCGACGATACGGCCGGCACCGTGCCAGGCGATCGCCTCGCGCAGGAATTCGCCGCGACGGTGCTCGTAATTCTCCGGCTTCACACGCAGCACTTCGAGCCCGGTGCGGCCTGGAGGATAGCCGGCGAGGGCGAGTAATGCCTGCGGCTCCGCGGGCGCGACGTGGTTCTGCACCAGCCGGCCACCGGGAGCGAAATGGCCTCCGGTCAGGACGCGCTCGAGGAGCTCGCCTCCCGCGTTGTCGAAAAAGATGTCGACGCCGCGCGGCGCCAGCTGGCGCAGCCGCGTTTCGAAGCTCTCGGCTGAATAGTTGATGCACGCGGAGAAGCGCGCATGACGCATCACCCAGTCAAATTTCTCGCGGGTTCCGGTCAGTCCGATGGCGCGCGCCCCCTTGAGCCGGGCGATCTGGCCCGCCGTCGATCCTGCCGCATTGGCAGCGGCCGATACGAGTACCGTCTCCCCGGCACGTAGCCGCGCCAGATCGAGCAGCCCGAAGTAAGCGGCCATGCCGGGGGCGCCGAGCACTCCGAGCGCGGTGGATGCCGGGGTCTGTCCGGGATGCAGCAGCCGTGCGTGGTGTCCACTAGACACACACAGCTGCTGAAGCCCGCTGTCGAGCACCACGTGGCTGCCGACGCTGAAGACGTCGTGGCGCGACTCGATGACCTCTGCCACGCCTCGCGCGGGCACGAGGTCGCCCGGCTTTGGCTGATCGCGGGCGCCGTCGGCGGCACAGCGGAACGGATCGATCGCCAGCCATCGCAGCCGTGCGAGGAAGCAGCCGTTAGTGAGCCGGGGCGCCTCCGTCTCGATCAACTCGACGTCGCCCGCAGATGAGGGCCGGCGACGGATCCTGACCTGCAGGTTGCGCATCGCTAGCGGCTGTCGGCCTCGGCGGCGGCACGGCGGTCCGCGTCTTGTCGGGCGGCATCGTCGAGCCGCTGACGGACCTCATCCTCGGTCTTGCGGGCCTGGGCGGCCTGCTCGGCCGCGGACTGGGCGCTGGTCACCGTGGCGGCACCCGTCCCGGCGAGTCCGCAGGCGCTCAGCAGAGTCATGACCGCCAGCAAAAGGCAGGCTCTCGTCAGTCCTCTCATGCTGTCAATTTACGCGCCGTGACCGCCGGCGCAAGAGGGAGCGGCGGTTCATGGCACTATGTCGCCCCGTGCCGAAAGCCACTCAAACCCGACTGCCTGCGGATGCTCAACCCCGCGTGCGACGCGGCTACTTCGAATGCCGTTTTGGCCAACTGCATGTGCACAATGCCATGCCGCCCGGCGGGGGCTTCGAAGAGGGCACGCCGCTTCTCTGCCTCCACGATTTCAGCGGCTCGGGGCGCGTGTTCACACGCTTTATCTCGCTGCTCGCGCAGGAACGGTCTGTCTACGCACCCGATCTGCCGGGCTTCGGCGAATCGGACCCGCCCACCCCACGGCCGCAGATCGCAGATTACGCCGCCGCGATCGGTGACTTCCTCGACAGCATGCGGCTGCGACAGGTGGCGGTACTCGGGCTGCGAATGGGGGCGCTGCCAGCGATCGAGCTGGCCCTCAGTCGCGCGACTCACGTGCAGCGCCTCATCCTTTTATCCGTCCCGCTGCTGACCGAGGCAGAACGCAGCGCGCTGACCCGCAGCACCCCGCCCGCTGCGGCCGATGCCTTGCGCCCCCCGGAGTGGCAGCGCTGGGCGTCGGAGGCTGCAGCCTCGTACCCCGTGCGCGAACGGCTGGTACGGCTGAGCCCGCGCTTGCTGGTGGTGCGTACGCGTGATGACCTGTGGGAACCCACCGGAAGGGCGCGTGATTCGCTTCCGACTGCAAGGGTGGTCGACCTCGAGCAACCGGCGGTAGAGTTGCTCGTTTCCGCGCCTCAACGTGCAGCCGAGCCGGTGCGCGAGTTCCTGCGTAGCTGAGGCTGAGCTCACACAGCGGGGCTGGACCGAGGATCTTGTCATATCCTGCACTGCGCTGACTCATTGCAGCGCTAAACTTGAGACGATGAAAGCGCCTGTTTCACCACCGGCTGATCCGCGGGCCGATGCGGATCTCGACTCCACGGCCGAGCTGCCGGTGCTCGACCCGCCTGAGGCGGACACAGAGGGCGCGCCGGATGAGGCGGCCGACGCCGCGCATATCGCGACCGACACCTGGATCCTGCCGCCGGGTGCGCGGGTGGTTCCTGTTATGCCTCCGGGTAATGGAAGGACGCCGCCCGCAATGGGAGCCACGCCTCCCGCGGCAGGAGCCGCGACTGCAGGTGCGGAAGAGCTTCGCGAGCTCGAGGCGAACCTGGCGGCTGCGCTCACGAAGCTGCGCGATTCCGAGCAGCTCGCCGCGCGACAGCTCGAGCAGGTACGGGAGCTCGAGGCGTCCCGTACCCAGGTCGAAGGCGCCCGTCGGGCAGCGGATGAGAGCGCTCGGTCCTTGCGTGCCGAGTTGGCCCGACGCGAGGCCGCCGCGATGCAGCACGCGGCGGAGATCGAGGCGGCCACTCGTGCACGGGGACTCGCGGAGCAGAACGCGGCGAGCGTCACCGATGAGCTCGCTCGGACCCGAGCCAAGGCGAGCGCCTTGGGCGAGCAGGTTGCGCAACTCCATGAGCGGCTCGAGCAGCACCAGGTCGTCTCGAGCGGTGAGCTCGTTCGGGAGCGCGAGCAGCAGCAGGCCCTCACCGCGCAGGCGCAGGCCCACAGCGCGCGGCTGATCCAGGATCTGCACCTCGAGCGCGTGCGCAGCGCAAGCTGTCTCGAGTCGCTGCAGACGCTCGAGAGCCGCCGGCAGATTGCCGAAAACGCGACGAACGACCTGCAGCGCGAGATGGACTCCTGGCAAAGCGCCGAGTCCGACCTGCGCGGCCAGCTTGGCGGCCGCGACAGCCGGGTACATGAACTCGAGAACGAGCTCGCCAAACGCGCCAGCCACATCGCCGGGCTCGAGCAGCAGCTCGCCGCGCTCGAGGCGAAGGTCGCGGAGCGCGATGCGCGCTTGCGCGATTCTCAGCGCGACGTACAGACGGAGCAGGCGAGTGTCCAGCGGCTGCAGCAGGAAGCCGTTGCCGTGGCCGAGCATACCCGTGAGCTCGAGGCGCGCCTCGCGCAGCATGGCGCTGCCGAGGCGCAGCGGCAGGAGGAGTTGCAACGGCTTCGCACGCAGCGCGCCGAACTCGACGTGATGCTTGCGGCGGAACGTGATGCCACTGCGGCGGCGGTGACGGAAACCGCGGCGCGGGAGGCGGCCTTCGCCAGCGAGCGTGCGCGCACCGCGCAGCTCGAAGCATCGCTCGCTGTCGAGCGGCAGCACGTCGCCGAGCTCGAAAGCGAAGTCACGACCATGACCGGCGAAATGGAGACCTGGAGCGGTGTCCTGAGGAACGCGCAGCAGGAGCGCAACGCTCAGCTCGATGGCATCCATGCTGTCGAGGAGCGCGCTCAGTCGCTCGAGCAGGAACTCGAGAAGCAGCGTACGACGGCGCAGCAGCTGCAGGCCGAGTGCGAGGCGCGCTCCGCACGCGTCGCCGAGCTCGAGGGTGAGCTGCGCACGGCCGGCGAGAGCATCCATCGGCTGGAAGCGGAAGTGGGCTCGCGCGGTGCACGCATCGAGGCGCTGGAGAAGTCCAACGAGCACTGGCGGACCACGGCTGCGGTTCGCAGTGACGCTTCGCCACCTGCGCGCGGCTCCGGGCGCGCCGCCTCGCGTCGCTCCAGGCAAACCGAGACACCGCGTCCGCAGGCGTCTCATCCTGAAGTCTCTCGTGTCGAAGCGTCCCATCCCAAGCCGGCTCATCCCGAGCCGGCTCGTGCGGAGGCGTCTCGTCCCGAGGCCTCTCCTGCGCAGGCCTCTGATCCAGAGGTATCTCGTCCCGGGGCGGAACTGGACGAGGCATCCGAGGTGCCCTCCAGCGAGGAGATCGTCTACGAGAGCGTGTTGCATCCCGAGCGGCCGGAGCCATCCGACCGCGTGGCGCGCCTGCTGATCCTCAGCGAGGGCGAGCGGGAGGTCGTGCACGTGCTCGGCCGCAAGACCAGCGTCGGGCGCACGCCGGACAACGACCTGCAGATCGAAGGCCGATACATCAGCCGTCACCATGCGGTGATCCTGGCCGGGCCCACCAACACCCTCATCGAAGACCTCAACAGCACCAACGGCGTACTGGTCAACGGCCGGCGCATCATTCGCCAGGTGCTGCAGAATGGCGATCAGGTCACCATCGGACGTACGTTGTACCGTTACGTCGTGCGACCCGGCGGCGAGCCGCGCTGACAGCGTCAGCGGCTGTCGCTAAGCTTGCCAGCGCCCGCAACGGGGCTGCATTGCGGACGCCGATCGGTGGCAAGCCCTTATATAGAGAAGATCCTCAAGGCTCGGGTCTACGACGTGGCTCTCGAGACGCCGCTCGATGAGGCCGCGCGCCTTTCGCGCCGCCTCGACAACCGCGTGCTGCTCAAGCGCGAAGACCTGCAACCGGTGTTCTCGTTCAAGCTGCGCGGCGCCTACAACCGCATCGCGCACCTGTCGGAATCGGCGGCTCGACGCGGCGTGGTATGTGCCTCGGCCGGCAACCATGCGCAGGGTGTGGCGCTCGCCGCGCGCCATCGCGGAATCAGCGCGGTAGTCGTGATGCCGCAGACTACTCCCCACATCAAAGTGCAGTCGGTCATCGATCTCGGCGCCGAGGTGGTGCTGCACGGCGACGACTACGACAGCGCGCTCGAGAAAGCGCAGCAGCTCGAGCGTGCCCGCAACCTGGTATTCGTACATCCCTTCGACGATCCCGACGTCATCGCCGGCCAGGGCACCATCGCAGTCGAGATCCTGCGCCAGACTGGCGGCGACCTCGACGCGATCTTCGTTCCGGTCGGCGGCGGCGGACTGCTTGCCGGCATCGCCGTGTACGTCAAATACCTGTACCCGGCGGTGAAGGTCATCGGCGTCGAGCCGCAGGATGCGGCGAGCATGCATGATTCCCTCAAGGCCGGACGGCGCGTTGCGCTCGAGCGGGTTGGTATCTTCGCCGACGGGGTGGCGGTGCGGCGTGTGGGCGAGGAGACCTTCGCGCTGTGCCGCGGGCATGTCGATGAGGTGCTGCTGCTCGGCACCGATGAGATCTGCGCGGCGATCCAGGACGTCTTCGAGGACACGCGTTCGATCGTCGAGCCGGCCGGCGCGCTCGCCGTGGCCGGTATGAAGAAGTACGTGGCGCGAGAGCGTTGGCGCGGCAAGCGTCTGGTGGCGATCAACAGCGGTGCCAACATGAACTTCGATCGCCTGCGCCACGTCGCAGAGCGCGCCGATATCGGCGGCGAGCGCGAGGTGCTGCTCGCGGTCGTGATTCCCGAGAAGCCTGGCAGCTTCCTGCGGCTGTGCGAGCTGCTCGGCCGTCGCAACGTGACCGAGTTCAACTACCGTTATGCCGGGCCCGACAGCGCCCAGATACTCGCCGGCCTCGCCCTTACCCAGGGTCGCGAGGAGCGAGATGCGGTGGTGTCGGCATTGCGCGGCGCGGGGTTCGCCGTTACCGACATGACCGACGACGAGATGGCGAAGCTGCACGTCCGCTACATGGTCGGCGGTCATGCGCGCGGTATCGCGAACGAGCTGCTTTATCGCTTCGAGTTCCCCGAGCGCCCGGGGGCGTTGCTGAGGTTCCTGCAAGCGATCGGCGTGCGCTGGAACATCAGCATGTTCCACTACCGCAATCACGGTTCGGACCACGGCCGCGTGCTCGCCGGCATTCAGGTCGCTCCCGGTGAGCGCGAAGAGTTCCTACGGCACCTCAACGACCTGCACTACGCCTACGTCGAGGAGACCGCCAACCCCGCTTATCGGATGTTTCTCGGCAGCTGAGCTTGCTTCACGCGGCCGGCTGCTTCTCGAGGAGCCATTCGCGCCAGATGGCGAGGAGTACGGCGAGGATTACCGGGCCGACGAACAGGCCCACCAGGCCGAAGGTGGCGAGGCCTCCGAGCACGCCGAAGAGCACGATGAGAAAAGGGATCTCCGCCTCGCGGCTGATCAGGAACGGGCGGACGATGTGATCCACCCACCCCATGACGAGGCCTCCCCAGATGAGCAGCCCCACGGCCGCCACCATGCTGCCCTTCATCACGAGCCACAGCACGACTCCGCCCCAGATGGCCGGTGCGGCGAAGGGGATGAGTCCGCAAACCGTGGTTAGCGCGGCGAGAAACACCGGCGCGGCGACACCGGCCACCCAGTAGCCGATCCCCACCAACAGGCCCTGCACCAACGCCGCGAGTACCAGTCCATAGACGACCGCCCTGACGGTTTGCTCGATGGCGTGCAGATAGTGATGGACGCGCGCGCCCAGCACCTGCTCGAGCGCATGCCTGACCTGCCCGGCGAACCGCTGCCCGTTGCGATAGGCGAAGAACAGGCTCACGACGGCGAAGAGCAGCTTGACGGCATTGCGGGTGATGCCGCCCACCACGCGCGCGATGCCTTCGAAGGAGTGGTCGGTGATCTTGCGCAGCTCGAGGCCGAGGGCGTTGGGATCGGCCGCGGCGCGAGCTGCGAGGTCGCGCAGCTGCTCACCGATCCACGGCAAGCGCAATATGGCCGGCGGCAGCTGTACCCCACCGGCAAGCAGGTCGTGCACCGCATGATAGGCGCGCACCACCTCGAGACGCAGCACGACTGCGAGCCACACCAGCGGCGCGACGACGGCCGCCGTCACCGCCAGCGTCATCAGGATTGCGGCGAGCGTGTTGCGTCCACCGCACCTCCTGCGCAGCCATTCGAAGCCCGGCCAGGTGACGAACGCGAGGATGCCGGCCCAGACGAGGGGCACGATGAAGGGATCCATGATGCGAAAGCCGAGGAGCACGAGCCCGGCAAGCAGCACCACGGTTATCAGCCGCCGCACCCATGGGGCGGGAACGAGTTCTTCCATCGCGGGTTCATCATGCCATGGGCGTGCCGCCCCATGCGGCCCTTGACGCCCCGACAGGCGCGGAGCAGGCTTCGCGCGGTGTGAGGTGTCCGTTCCGGTGCGCATGCACCAGAACGGCTAAACGGGAAGTCCGGTGCGGATTCGTCCAAAGCCGGCGCTGCCCCCGCAACGGTAATCGAGACGATGCGGATCATCAGCCACTGCGCCCGAACGGGTGTGGGAAGGCGATCCGCCCGGAGACCAACTCCAGCTCGAGAGCCCGGAAACCGGCCCCACGCGCTAACCGACGGACGTCGCGGCGGGCGATGGGGTTGGCGACGGTCGAGTCGAGTCGGCCGCGCACCCAGCTCCTGACACATGCCGCGTTCCGCGGGCACGGGTGTGTGCATCTGAAAGGAGCTGCTCGATGTCAACGGGTCACTTCGCGGCACGCGCGCGAGCGCTGCTGCTCAACCTCTTCCTGTCTTTCTCCTTCTTCTACTTCGCCGTCGCACATGCCGACGACGGGGACCAGTTGCTGCCGGTGGTGATCACGGCCACGCGCATACCTACGCCCATCGTGGATGTAGCGAGCAGCATCACCGTCGTGACGGCGGCGGACATCGAGGCGCGTCAGGAGCGAACCTTCGCCGACGTCCTCAAGGACATCCCGGGGCTCAATGTCGTGCAGACCGGCGGAGCGGGCGGTGAGACCTCGGTGTTCATGCGTGGTACCAACTCCAATCACACCAAGGTGCTGATCGACGGCATCGACGTCAGTGATCCGAGCAATGCCACGGGCGCCTTCGATTTCGGGCAGCTCCTCACGCAGGACATCGAGCGCGTCGAGGTGCTGCGCGGGCCGCAGAGCGGCCTGTACGGCTCCGACGCCGTCGGGGGCGTGATCAACATCATCACCAAGAGCGGCAGCGGTCCGACGCAATTCAACGGTGCGATCGAAGGCGGCACGTTCGACACCTTCAACCAGGCGGGCACGGTGAGCGGGTCGCAGGATGCGCTGCACTACAGCGCGAGCGTCGCGCACTTCCACGCCGGCGAGACGCCGGTGACACCGCTCGACCTGTTGCTGCCCGGCGAGGCACGCAACGACGACTACGACGACAATCTCACG
>Ga0307474_10000874_pt1 | contig 21711 bp, 24 predicted proteins | sample atmos_gasesECM1C_2_FD_203312 | JGI IMG/M metagenome (GOLD analysis project Ga0307474, IMG submission 203312) | Hardwood forest soil microbial communities from Morgan-Monroe State Forest, Indiana, United States - atmos_gasesECM1C_05 | ecosystem: Environmental > Terrestrial > Soil > Temperate... | reverse complement strand
GTTGATCGCCTCGATTCCGCGGCAAACCACCGTGATCATGATCGAACATGATATGGATACCGCTCTCGATCTTGCCGAAACCGTGACGTTGCTCAATTACGGCCGCGTCATCGTCGATGGCGAGCGCGATGCCGTGATCGCCGATGATCGAACACGCGAGGTCTATCTTGGCGACTGAGGCACTCAGGTTAACGAATGTGCACGCCTTTTATGGCGACAGCCATATACTGCACGGCGTCGGCTTTGCTTTGCAGGAAGGCCATGTCCTGGCGCTGCTTGGCCGCAATGGCGCCGGAAAGACGACCTGCATTTCGACGATCGTCGGCTTTCTCGCTCCAAGGAAAGGTGAGATTCAACTCTTTGGTGAGGCAATCGGAGGCCTCAGCCCGGAACGCATTTCACGCCTCGGCATCGGACTGGTGCCGCAGGGGCGCCGGATTTTTCCCTCGCTCACGATTTGGGAAAACCTCATCGTGGCGCAACAGCGCGAAAACAGCACCAGGAAGCCGTGGAACGTCGAGCGGATTTACGAGCTTTTTCCACGTCTGCGCGAGCGCCACGCGCAATTCGCCGGCACGCTTTCCGGAGGCGAACAGCAGATGCTCGCAATCGCCCGCGCGCTGATGGGAAACCCCCGCGTGCTGCTGCTGGACGAACCGTCGGAAGGGCTCGCGCCCTTGATCGTGGCTGAGGTCGGGCGCACCATCAAACGGCTGAAGGAAGAAGGACAGTCCATCGTTCTGGTCGAACAGAACCGGCAACTGGCCCTCGAGGTCGCGGATCAGGCGGTCATTCTCAATACCGGCCGTTGCGTGTTCGCAGGCAACGCCAGCGAAATCCTGAACGATGAAGAATTGATCGCGCAAAATCTCGGCGTCTATCACGCTCACTAAGATAAACACTCACCGATCGAGGCAAGACAATGAAAGTTGGCGTTTGCGGAACAGGACGAATGGGATCGTCGATCGTCGAGCGATTGATATCGGCTGGACACGAGGTTGCGGTCTTCAACCGCGACGCCGCGAAGACGAGGCCCTTGGTCGACGCCGGCGCAAAGGCGTTCGCTTCGCCTGCCGAGCTTGCGCAAGTTTGCGACACAGTGATTGTCATGCTCTTGAACGATGCGGCGACCGAAGCCGTCTACCGCGGTCCCAACGGTCTTTTGAAGGCTAGCCTTGCCGACAAGCTCGTTATCGATATGAGCACAATACGTCCAGACACCATGATTTCGGTCGGAGGCGCGGTGACGCAACTCGGCGCGGCTTTTGTCGAATGCCCGGTCGGCGGCAGCAAGATTCCCGCAAGAGAAGGCAAGCTGTTCGGTCTGGTCGGCGGCTCCAAAGCCGACGTCGATCGCGCCATGCCGCTGCTCGAGCAACTATGCCGCCGTATCGAGCATGTCGGGCCGCTCGGTGCCGGCGCGACCTTGAAGCTTGCCGTCAATCTTCCGCTACTCGTCTACTGGCAAGCGCTCGGCGAGGCTCTTACCATCTGCAAGCCACTCAATCTTCCACCGGATCGGCTGCTCGATATCCTGTCCGACACCGCCGGTGCACCGACCGCGATCAAAGGCCGTGGCGCCATCATCGCCGGGGTTCTCGGCGGTGCGCCGCTCGGCGAAACCGCGTTCGGCATCACGGCTGCGAAGAAGGACCTCGCTACTGCCGTGCAGTTCGCTGCCACCCTCCATGCGGAACTTCCGGTTGCGAAGAGTGCGTTGGCCTGCTTTGAGGAAGCCGAGGCTGCGGGTCTCGGGGACGCAGATGCCACCACGGTTTCCGTTCGCTGGACCCAACGCAACGCGCCGCCACCCAAATCCTGAAAAAATGCTTTGAACGCTCCAATCCGATAATCAGAACAGCAGCAGAGAACATTCAATGATCGATCGCAAGAACCGCTATGGCCGCACGGCCGCCCGCGTCCACGATGCAGACGGCCTAGCGAGGCGACCCTCATCCACCACGATCGACATTCATGCCCACATCGTCGTGCCCCAGGCCGCGAAAGTCGCGCAGCCGCATGTCGATCTCAGCCGTGTGCCGCTCGCGCATTTTGCCGATGCCACCACTCGGGAAATCAACGCACAGCAGGAAAAAGACGTAGCCGAGGTGATGACGACGATCGACCGTCGGCTATTCGATCTCGACAAGATGGGCATTGATATCCAGCTCGTCGCACCCGCGCCGCCGCAATGCTACTACACGGTCGATGCCAAAATCGCCGAGCAGGCGCATCGTCTTGCCAATGACGGCGTGGCGGAATATTGCGCGCGCAAGCCCGACCGATTTGTCGGGCTCGGCGTCGTTACGCTTCAGGAACCCGAGCTTGCGGTGCGCGAGCTCGACTACGTCGTGAAGGACCTTCAGCTGAAAGGCGTCGAAATCCTGACCAATGTCGATGGCCAGGAATTGTCCGATGCCAAGTTCTGTCCCTTCTTCGCCCGCGCCGAGCAGCTCGGGGCATTCATCATGATGCACCCGAACGGGTTCACGCATGGCGAGCGTTTGACCCATTTCTATTTCAACAACGTACTTGGCAATCCGCTCGATACCACGCTCGCGCTTCACAACCTGATCTTTTCAGGAACGTTGGCGCGCTTCCCCGACCTGAAACTGATGGCCGTGCATGGCGGCGGATACTTGCCGGCTTATTCAGGCCGGATCGACCATGCCTGGGGCGCGCGAGACGACTCGCACGGCGAATTGCCGCTGCCGCCGACGACGTATCTGCGGCAGGTCTATTTCGACACGGTGGTCTTCAGCTATCACCAGCTCGCCTATTTGATCGACGTGTTCGGTCCCGATCGCATCGTGATGGGCACCGATTATCCCTTCGACATGGCCGAGTATAACCCCATCGGACATGTCGCCGGCGTTCAGGGGATGGACGAGGTTACGCTTGCCCAGATCGCGGGCGGAAATGCCGCGCGGGTGCTCGGGCTCGACGTATAGAGCTCGAGCCCGCCGATTTCGTGGAACGCGTCTAGACTAGTGTTGCGTGCCGGCAGTCTTGTAGCCGGGCTGCTCGAACGGATGCGAGGTTGCAAATTCAGGTATCTTGAAGCAGCGCTCGGCAAGCCCCGCCACGATCGGAAAGGAACCAAGTTCAAGCTTGAGAAAATGGGCGCCAACCACCTGGCCGGCGATGCAGATATCGGCAAGACCGGGCTCACTGCCAAGCGCGAACGGCGCCGGAGCACGCCGCGCAAGCAGCCTTTCATAGGTCGCCAGGCCTTCGGTCGTCCAGTGCTTGCCCCAGTTCTCGATCGCCTTGGCATCGGCGCCGAAAGCCTTGGCCAGGTGGTTGCGAACACGCGGCACGACAAGCGGGTGCGCATCGGCAATGGTCATCAGCGCCAGTGACCGCGCGTAAGCGCGTTCCTTCGCATCTTGCGGCAGGAGCCGCGGCGCGGGCCGGATCTCGTCAAGATACTCCATGATCGCCATCGATTGAAACAGTTGATAGCCATCATGAACGAAAGTCGGCACGACATGTTCGGGATTGACGGCGTCGTAACCCGGTTTGAATTGCTCGCCGGAAAGGATGTCGATCGGAGTTTCCTCGAAAGTGAGGCTCTTGAGTTTCAAGGCGACCCGCACACGAAACGAGGCGATCGATCGCCAGAACCCGTAAAGCTTGATGCTCATGAAAAACCCTTCGGTTCCGGTTCTATGTCACTCTGCTCATAGCATCTTTTACGCATTCTTCCGACGGGCCTGTGCTCTCTTTCAACCACACGCAATTTTCGAACGAATCCTATGACGTCCGACATCGCAAACGGGCGAGCGTCTACTCCGCCATATTGTGCTGCTGCCAGCGCAACAGATAGGCCTGCAATCGCCAGATCACGGCAGAAAGCGCCACTCCCACCAGCATCAGCACGATCACCGCAACCATCATGCCGGACGCCTCACCCCGCGCCTCCGACTCGATGATCAACCGGCCGATTCCCCGCTCCGCACCGATGAATTCGCCGACGATCACGCCAATCAGCGCAAACGAAATCGCCGGAGAAAGTGAGGCAAACACCCAGGCCATGGTTGAGGGAATCACCACCGTGCGGGTGATCTGCCATTCGCTCGCGCCAAGCAACCGTGCGGCATTGACGAAGCCCTCGTCGATGGAACGCGCGCCCTCGAACGTGTTGAAGAACACCAAAAACACGACAACGATCCACGATGTCACGATCTTGGACATATCACCGATGCCAAATGCCAGCACGATGATCGGTGCCAGCGCGATTCTCGGAATCGAGTTCACCGCCGTGATGAACGGCTGGAAGATCGCGCTCAACCGATCCGATCGTCCCAGAAGCAGTCCGGCCGCAAAGCCGCTGGTGACGCCGGTCGCAAATCCGAAAAAGGTGTTTTTGAGCGTGACGGCAGTGGCAACCCAGAGATTGTTCTCGATGCGCGCCATGCATCTGGCGAATTCGCCGTTGAGCCATCCATTGAATACGCCGAGCTTGGATTTGAAGCAGCTCAGAATCAGAAAGTGCTCGAAGATTTCGGATGGTTTGGAGATAAAATAGGGATCGAGCAGATCGGGGATCAGCGACGGGAACTTTCTGTGCAGATCGTATCCCCACTGCCAGATCGACAACACGGCGATGCAGATCAGCGCCTGCCACGCCAACGTGTTGAGAGATCCGTGGCGGACTTTCATTGCCTGCGGCCCCTGACGAACTCCTCGCCAAGCGAGTGCCAGATATGCTGGAACAGTTCGGCGTAACGCGGCGTCTCCCGCACTTTTACGGCATCGCGCGGCCGCGGAAAGTCCACCTCGAACATATCCTTGATCATCCCGGGGCGCGCCGAAAACAGGGTGATGCGATCGGCCAGCGTAAGCGCCTCGCCGAGGTCGTGGGTCACGAACAGGACCGTCTGCTGTTCGCGTTCCCAGATGCGAAGCAGGACTTCATGCATATCGATCTTGGTATGGGTATCGAGCGCGCCGAACGGCTCGTCCATCAGCAGGATTTGCGGCTCGACGACCAGCGTGCGCATCAGCGCAGCGCGCTGGCGCATGCCGCCGGACAGTGCGGAAGGATAGGCTTGCTCAAAACCCTCAAGGCCCGCCTGGGCGACGCAGGCCGCGACGCGCTCCTTGCGCTCGGCGTCGCCGACGCCTGCGAGCTGCAGACCATAACCGATATTGCCGGCGACCGTGCGCCACGGAAACAGGGTGTCGCGCTGGAAGACATAGCCGACATTGGGCGTCGCCTTGCCGGGAATGATCGGAATCCCGTCGATCAGGATTTGACCGCTGCTCGGTCTGATCAGGGTCGCGATCATGTTGAGCACCGTACTCTTGCCGGAGCCGGACGGCCCGAGCAAGGCAACGAATTCGCCGCGCCGCACGGTGAACGAAACGTCGCGTACGGCCTCGATGGCGGTGCCTGCGAGCTGGAACGTCTTGTTCAATCTCCTCGCATCGATCCGAAAAACTTGCGAGGATCGATCGAGCGGCATGGTGTATCCTGGGCTTTCCGTTCTTTCGGTTTTTCAGTCTTGGGCTTGACTCAACCCGGATAGGCCTTCCGTGCCGTGGCGGCGAAATCGGGGCTGACGACCTCGGCAATGGTGAGCGGCTTGATGCCGGTCATTTCCCGGAACCAGACCTTTTCGCCGCGCGCAAAACTCGCCGCATCGACGGCGCCATCGTAATCCGCGACCTTCTTCAGAACGGTGATTTCGAGAATATTTGCATTGCGCGACGTACCGCCGACATAAGGCTCGATCACGTCGTAAACCTCTTCGGGCGAGTGCGTCTTGATCCATTGCGTGGCACGCCATAACGCGGTGACGAAGGCCTGAATCTTGGGTGGGTCCTTGTCGATGGTCGACTGCACCGTGAAATGCCCGGTTACGGGTACCTTGCCGCCGATATATTTGTTCCAGATCGCCTCGTCTGTTCCATCGAACAGGAGCGTGCCCCAGCCCTGCTCCATCGATTCGTTGAGAAGCGAGAGCGAGCTGACGAGAACGTCGACCTGCTTGCTTTTCAGCGAGCCAAGCATGGTATCGACGTTGCCGGTTCCGATCCACGTCACCTTCTCGGCCAGTCCCATCGTCTCCATGTAGTACGAGGACCAGACGTGGTTGGTGCCGCCGAGCGAGGACACCGACACGATCGGCTTGCGCCCGTCCGGCCTCTTCCATTCCGTCAGCTTCTCCAGTGTCGTGATGCCCTGATCCCAGAGATCCTTGCGTATGATGAACATGACCGCACTGCTGCGCGTGTCGGTTGGCATGAGAATCCGCCCGGCGCGGCCGTGATTGGAAAGTTGCATCGGATGGGTGACGTCGCCGATTCCGACATCTCCTTGCGAAGACGCAATGATTTCACGCGTCTTGACGCCGCTGCCGCCCTGAATCAGCTTGCAGTCGAGGTCGGCTTCCTTGAAGTATCCCATCCGATCGGCGACGAATTGTGACTGATAGATGGGGACAGCAACCGGATAGATCGCACGCCCGCTTTTTGCCTCGGCCCATGCCCGACCGGCGATGGCCGAAACCCCGCCCCCGGCAATGACAGTCAGCGCCGAACGTCTGGCAAGGTGCAATGCCATCACGCGTTCTCCTTCGCGTCGGTGGAGATCGTTTCGAGCGCATCGAGCACCGCATCGCCCATTTCTTTCGTCGAAAGCCGCGATGCGCCTGCTTCCGCGATATCGGCGGTTCTTGCACCACCGGACAAGGCCGTATCGACCGCCTTTTCTAGCAGGTCTGCATCATGATGCCGCTCAAGGGTAAGGCGCAGCATCAGGGCAACGCTGAGAATGGAGCCGATCGGGTTCGCAATTCCCTTGCCGGCAATGTCGGGAGCGCTGCCGTGCACGGGCTCGTAGAGCGCCTTGCGGCGGCCGCACCGATCGGCCGGCCCGAGCGATGCCGAGGGCAGCATTCCGAGCGAGCCCGATGCGACCGCCGCACAATCGGAAAGAATATCGCCAAACATATTTCCGGTTACCATCACGTCGAACTGTGATGGCTCGCGAACAATCTGCATCGCGGCATTGTCGACGTAGAGATGCGTCAGCTCGACATCGGAAAATTCTTCCGCATGAAGCGCGGTGACTTCCTCGCGCCACAGCACGCTGGTCTCCAACACATTGGCTTTGTCCACCGAACAGACCCTTCCTCTTCGCGTGCGCGCCAGCTCGAAAGCTGCGCGCGCCACGCGACGAATTTGGCCGGTGGTGTATTGCTCCGTGTTGAAACCGCGGCGCTGCCCGTCAGCAAGGGTCTCAATGCCGCGCGGCTCTCCGAAATAGATGCCGCTGGTGAGCTCGCGGATGATGACGAAGTCGACGCCTTTGAGCACCCGTGCCTTGAGTGGTGAGGATTCGGATAACGCCGGATTGGCGCGAATCGGACGCAAGTTCGCGTAGAGATCATACTTACTGCGCAAAGTGAGCAGGCCGCCGGCCTTGCGCGCCGCTGCTGGCACTTCCCTTGTTTCAGGTCCGCCCGTCGCACCCCAGAGGATAGCGTCGGCCTCATCCATCGCCTCCGCGGTATCATCAGGAAGCACCTTACCTGATGCGAGATAGGGAATGAGCCCGTATTGCGCCTCGCGCAAGGTCATCGGAATGCCGCACCTGGTCGCAAACCACTCGAGAATCCGTTGCGATTGTGCGGTGACCTCCGGGCCGATGCCCTCGCCGCCGACCACGGCGATCTTGCTCATGTTGGTCGAACCGCTCATGCGGGATTCTCTGCGAAATGTATCCAGGGCCGCTCGATCCGGTCGGCTGCCTGAAACGCACGGATTTCGGCATCGCGCTGCAGCGTCAACGCGACTTCGTCGAGGCCTTCAAGTAGACCCTGACGGCGGCGCGGATCGATCTCGAACCGATGCTGCTTGCCCGAGGGTGAAGTGATCGTCTGTTCTTCCAGGTTGACGCTGACGCGCCCGGCGCCCTGGCTGTGCTCGACCTCGGCGGCAAGACCATCAACGATCGCCTTGTCGATCACGATCGGAAGGACTCCGTTCTGAAAGCAATTGGCGAAGAAAATATCGCCGAAGCTCGAGCCGATGATCGCGCGGATGCCCATCTCTTGCAGCGACCACACTGCCCCCTCGCGCGACGAACCGCAGCCGAAATTCGGACCCGTGATGAGGATTTCCGCTCTTCGGTAGGGCTCGCGGTTCAGAATGAACTCGGGATTTTCGGAACCATCCGGCAGGTAACGCAGCGAACCGAACGCCCATTTGCCCAGGGTTCCTCGAACCGAGGTGCCGACGAGGCGCTCGATGCGAATAATCACATCGGTATCAATATTGCTGCGCATGATCGGAGCTGCAATCGCGCTCAACCTTTTGAAGGGGCTTGGCATCTATCGCTCCAGGGTCCGCACGTCGGCGATAGCGCCGGATATTGCCGCGGCCGCCGCCATGGCCGGGCTTGCCAAATGCGTACGCGCGCGCGGCCCCTGGCGACCAATGAAATTACGGTTGGAGGTCGAGATAGAACGTTGTCCGGGCCCCACCGTCTCGCCATTGGCGGCAAGACACATGGAGCAGCCCGGCTCGCGCCACTCAAAGCCCGCATCGGTGAAAAGCTTGTCGAGCCCCTCGGCAACCGCTTCCCGCTTGACCGTCTCCGAACCCGGCACCACCCAGGCGCGCACCCCTGGAGCCACTTTGCGGCCTCGCACGATTTCCGCGGCCGCGCGCAGATCGCTCAGCCGGCTGTTGGTACACGAGCCAATGAAGACCCAGTCGACAGGCGTTCCCTTGATCGGCGCGCCGGGCTTCAAACCCATGTAATCGATCGCGGTTTCGATCGCCGCACGACGCGCCGGATCGGAAATTTCGCTCGGGTCGGGAACGCAACCGTCGACGCCGACGACATGTTCCGGACTGATGCCCCAGGTCACCTGCGGGATGATTTTCCCGACGTCGATCGTGACTTCCCGATCGAATACCGCATCCGGATCGCTCGGAAGCTTGCGCCATGCCGTCACGGCGCGTTCCCACATCTCTCCTTTCGGCGCATAGCGCCTACCGCTTATGTACTGATAGGTTTTCTCATCCGGCGCGACCATGCCCATCTTGGCGCCGAGCTCAATCGATAGGTTGCAGATCGTAAGCCGGCCTTCGATTCCCATTTCGCGAATGCTTCTACCGGCATATTCGACCGCGTAACCGGTGCCGCCCGCAGCGCCGATGTGGCTGATCAGCGCAAGGATAAGATCCTTCGGCGTGACGCCCAAAGACAGCCGGCCCTCGAACTTCACCCGCATGGTCCTGGGTCGGCGCTGAATGAGCGCCTGCGTCGCCAAGACATGCGTCAACTCGCTCGAACCGATCCCGAACGCCAGCGCGCCGAGCCCACCATGCGTACAGGTGTGGCTGTCGCCGCAGACGATCAGGCAACCGGGAAGGCTTAGCCCGAGTTCCGGGCCGATGACATGGACGATACCCTGACCGGGCTGATCGACATCGAACATGGCAATGCCGTTGGCCGACGTTTCGACCCGAAGGCCTTCAAGTAATTCCTGGCCGGTCTTGCTGGTGCCCGCCCGCCCGCGCGCGGTGGAAATTGCATGATCCGGCGTTGCAAACGTCAACTCGGGATTGTGGACCGCAAGCTTGCGGCTCTTGAGGTCGAGCAGGCCGCGCGCGCCGCCGAGATCGTGCAGCAGATGCCGATCGATGTGAAGAAGGTCGGTATCGTCGCTGATGCGAGCAATGACGTGCTGGTCCCAGATCTTTTCCAAGAGGGTCCGGCCGCGCTTCTCCAAAGCATATCCTCCCTCTGTGGCCAGGCTATCCACCGCTGTCCGCCGTTCGGCACGGCTTGGTCTTCGAAGGCTTGGTTTGGCCCTCGGGCCTTGGCTATATCAAAGCACAACCGCCGCGTCTTCCGCTAGAGCCGAGGGGAAATAACAGCCGCGCGGGAAAGCACGCCGGCTTTGGGTTTGTCGCAATACCCAAGGACCGCAGGTTGACCAAGCATCGTTCCACTTACTTCAGCATCTCGGCAAAGGTCTTTGCCAAGGTGTGAGCATCGCCCGGCCACCTCGCCGAAACATAGTTGCGATCGCGCACCACAAAAGCCGGCCCCGCATCGTCAAAAGAATCGCGCTGCAGGCCGGATGTCTTTTGGCGGTACGCCGGATCGGCCGTTGGAACATCCAGAAAGTCGGCAGGGTTCGCCAGCGCGCGCGTGACTTCCTGTTGCACCGACATGAAGCCTTCCGGCTGCCCGGGCTTTTCCAGATAAGTCCGATAATAGTCCGGATCCCAAAATCGCGTGATCCTCGCGACCTTCCATGCGCCGCGCTCGAACGCCCAAGTCAAGGCGGTCGTCCGGTATCCGCGGAGAACTGAACGGCCGGTGTGTTTTGAAATGCTGCGCGCGGCAAGCAAGACACCATGGCAGATCGCCGCCACGGGCTTTTGCTCTTCGAAGAAGCTTGCGACAAGACGCTGCAGCGTTTCGCTCTCGAGGAATTCGCGCATGCCGCGTGCACGATGTCCGCCCGGCAACACCAAGCCGTCGAACTCCGATGCATTGGCAGAATCCCAGCGCAGTGGTGCACGATAGTCCGGATCGGCGAACATGGAAGCATAGGCCTTGCGCGCGTCGCCGTTGGCGCGCATCAGAAGTCCGATCAGCGGCAGATTCCGCAAGAGCGGAATCCCGCCCCAGGGGTCAAGGCCCCGCCCGGTCAGCATCATGTCGTCGGCAACCGCCACCCTTCCGTCAGGCGTGGCAAAGGGGACGACGTGGCCGGCGTTCGCGAGCACCTGCCAGCTCACGGCGGCTTCGGTCGGATCGAAGTCCCGCGCCGGCAGGGGAATGAGAACGCGAGCCATGGCCGGCCAGCTTCAGACCAGCAGCACAGTCGAGCCGGTCGTCTTGCGCGCGGCAAGATCGGCGTGGGCTCTCGCAGCATCCTTCAGCGGATAGGTCTGGCGAACCCCGATCTTGACCGCACCCGAGAGCACGACTTCGAACAATTCCTTCGCCATTGCAACGAGATTTTCACGCTTGGCGGCGTAGGTGTTCAGTGTCGGCCGCGTGACGAACAGCGAACCTTTTTGCGCGAGAAGACCAAGGTTGAGCGGTTCGACGCTTCCTGACGATTGACCGAACAATGCGGCGACCCCGAGCGGAGCCAGGCAGTCAAGCGACTTCAGGAAGGTATCCTTGCCGACGGAATCATAGACTACAGGCACTTTTTTGCCTTGCGTGATTTCCTCGACGCGTTTGACGAAATCCTCACGTGAATAGACGATCGTGTGCGCGCATCCATGAGCCTTCGCGAGCGCGGCCTTCTCATCATTGCCGACGGTCCCGATGACGGTCGCCCCGAGATGCTTGGCCCATTGCGAGAGGATCAAGCCGACGCCGCCGGCCGCGGCATGGAGCAGGATCGTGTCGCCGGCTTTGACACGATAGGTCTGGCGGATGAGATATTGCGCTGTCAGGCCCTTGAGCATCATCGCGGCCGCGGTCTTGTCATCGATGCCGTCGGGCAGCTTGAGGAGCCGCTCGGCCGGGATCAGCCGCTCCTCCGAATAGGCCCCGATCGGGGCAGCCCCATAGGCGACCCGATCGCCTGGTTTCAGATCGGTGACTCCTGGGCCGACTTCCTCGACAACGCCCGCAGCCTCGCTGCCGAGCCCACTCGGCAACTGCAGAGGATAAAGCCCGGACCGATTGTATATATCGAGAAAGTTGAGCCCGACGGCGGTGTGGCGGATGCGCGCCTCTCCGGTGCCCGGCCTGCCCAGCTTGACTTCCTCCCAGACAAGAACCTCTGGCCCGCCGGCCTTATGAAAGCGGATGGCGTGCGTCATGGAACACTCCTTAAACTGACAGAAAATGGAAAACCCTCGCAGCCGTGATTTGGTGCCGCGCCTCTTTACAATACCCGCCGAAACGACAACGAGAAATAGTCTTCAAGAAGGATAAGCTTACCAAATCGGGACATCGGTTGCTTGAACCCTGCCCGGTCTGCAAAGGAGATATGTGTGCGACCCTCAAAACAAAAAAAGCCCGGCGGCCAGAGGCCACCGGGCGGACATTCCAATCCAAAAGATTTCTTGACGCGCTCGATTGCGAAAAGCGCTGCCAGCTATCAGCCGACTTCCACTGTTGCGACCTTCCCGAAGGCGCCAGCCTTAGCAAGGGCGGCAATGCACGCATCGTCATAGCCAAGCTTCTCGCGCAGGACCTGCCTCGTGTGCTGGCCAAGAAGCGGCGCCGCGATGGGGTCGATGACCGGCGTCAGGCCAAGGTTGAGCGGTGATTCAATGTTCGGAACGGTACCTGCGGTCGGATGCGGGATCTGGCTGAGGCGATGGCGCTCGCGAACCTCGGGCGAATTGAAAGCCTCCTCCACCGTGCGAAGATATCCGACGGGGATGTTGACCGCCTTCATTTTCGCCACCCAGTTCTCGCGAACATCCTGCACGAAAATCCCGGTTAGAATGGCTCGCAATTTGTCTCTGTTCGCTGTTCGCGACCGGCGATCGCCGAATTCTCCGCTGGCGAGATCGGGTCGGCCAAGAACGTCGACGACTAAACGTCGATACAAACGATCATTGGCGCAGGCGATATAAAACGGCGCGTCGGAGGCGCTGTACACGCCGACCGATGGCGATCCATTCGGCGAATTGCCCTGTCGGCTTGGATTCACGCCGCTCATCAGATAGGCCATACCGTAGAATTGGGTCATGGCGAGTGCGATATCGAACAGAGCGACCTCGACATGCTGGCCACGACCAAGACGGTCGCGAGCAAGCAGCGCAAGCAGGATGGCGTTGCAGGCCGACATCCCCGTCAGCATGTCAACGGCAGGGGGTCCGGTCCGAACCGGTGGCCCGTCGGGAAAGCCGTTCAGCGACATGAATCCGCTTTCGGCCTGCGTGATCGGGTCGAAGCCCGGACGCGAAGCGAAGGGTCCTTTGCGGCCATAGGCCGAAATGGAGCAATAGACGAGCCGAGGATTGCCTGGCGCAACCGAACCGTAGTCGAGGCCATATTTCCTCATTACGCCAGAGGAGAAATTTTCGACCACGACGTCAGCCCGCGCCATCAATTCGCGCGCGACATCGCAAGCCTCAGGCTTGGTGAGATCGAGCGCGATGCCGCGCTTGTTGCGGTTCAGACTGACGTACGCGGCGCTTTCACCGGCAAGATCGGCATGTTCGTAATGCCGCGTATCGTCGCCGCCGTCGGGATTTTCGACCTTGATGACCTCAGCGCCGAAATCGGCGAGCGTTTGCGTGCAGGCCGGGCCGGCCACGACGCGGGTGAAATCGATGACCAGCAAACCGTCAAGCGCGGTCGGAGCGCCCTTCTCTCTCGGCGTCCGTTCCGGTAATCGCGGTCTGGCGGTCATGATCAATCGGTCCCTTTCCTTGATTGGCGATCCATCCGGTTGGAAGGAAAATATGCCAGCTGCGGACGAACCATATACAGCCATTTGCGGCTCTGCTCAAAAGACTAGAGCCAGGAGGACCACTGGTGTTACAGCCTTTTTGAATGGGTGCCATGAGGGGATGGGTCATGCCGGATTGTTTTCCGCCAATAAAGAGTGTCTGAGAAAGCCCAGGGGTATTCCAGCTCGCCCACAACTCCGAGCCATCGCGGCGGATGGTCGGGCGCAACAGCGCAAGGCTTCGCGCGCTCAAGGATTGCGCCTCGTCAATCCAGGCGATGCGAAAACCTTCCAGCGATTTGATCGAATCCGCCGTGTGATCCTGCATGCCGCGGAAGATGATGATGCCGTCGCCAGGCGTTGCGATCTTGTCGCTGAAAACCTTGAAGCCGTGACCGAGACCAAGCGTCGCGATCTTGCTTTCGATCAGCCGCTTGGAGGATTGCGCCAGCGTCCGCTGCGCCTCGCGAATGCACACTGCGAGCGTGCCGCGCTCGGCCTGGCAGGTCTCGACCAGGAGCTCGCCGAAGAAATGCGATTTGCCCGAACCGCGACCGCCATACACCCCCTTGTAGCGGGCGGGCTGCAGCAGCGGCTCAAAGATTTTCGCGGTCGGGATTTTCAGGATGGACAATGACACGCTCGATGCGATGAATAAGTTCAAGCGCGCTGCCATCGCCGTTGTCGATGGCTTGCGTCGCCTTGCCCCAGCCACGGTCAAGAATGGCGTTGGCGGCTGCGATCCGCGCTGGCGCCGGCGCCTTGGTGTTGCGCATTACGCCGACCAGCACGTTCAGCGCCGTGCGCGTATGACTCCTTGCCAGAGAACGGATTTCGGTGATGGTCCTGGACATCTTGATTTTTCGCACTTTCGAAAAAGAGTCTCGCTTCTGGCGGAAATCGGGTGGCGCATTGAATTTTTTCGTTGAAGAAGGTCTGCAAAGCATCCGGCCGGGCTCGCAACGTGCCGACCTGGTCGCGTGGCCGACTTCAACCGGGTGGAAATGAAATGACCGGGCTGACTGTGAACCGCCGCATGAGCGGCAACGAGTGGCTGGCGCTTCTGCTGTTGTCGCTGCTGTGGGGTGGCTCGTTTTTCTTCATCGGCGTCCAGGTCAAGGCGTTGCCGCCATTCACGATCGTATCGTTGCGCGTCGGTCTCGCCGCCATCATCCTGAATGTTCTCTTGACAGCGCTCGGCAAGAAGATGCCCCTGACTGCTTCGGCCTGGCGCGCGTTCCTCGGCATGGGCATGCTCAACAATGCGATTCCGTTTTGCCTCGTCGTCTGGAGCCAGGGCTACATCGCTTCCGGTCTCGCGGCTATTCTGAATGCGACAACGCCGATCTGGACGGTGACCGTCGCGCATTTCTTGACGGTCGACGAGAAGATCACCGCCAACCGGCTTCTCGGCATAGCGATCGGATTCGTTGGCGTCGTGGCGCTGATTGGCCCAGACTCGCTGCAAGGACTGGGCGCCAATGTGCTGGCGCAGGTCGCGGTGCTTCTGGCCGCCGTCTCCTATGCCTTCGCCGGCGTCTACGGCCGCCGCTTTCGCCGAATGGGGATCGAGCCGATCATCACCGCGACCGGCCAGGTGACGGCCTCGGCGATCCTTCTCGTTCCGTTGGCCGTGCTGGTCGATGCGCCGTGGACGCTCGCTGTGCCGCCGTGGCCGGTATGGGGTGCCGCGGTCGGCATCGCCGTGTTCTCGACCGCGCTCGGCTATATCCTCTATTTCCGCATTCTCGCCACCGCTGGCGCGACCAACCTCCTGCTCGTGACCTTCCTCATTCCCGTGAGCGCGATACTGATGGGGGCTTACGGACTGGGCGAGCACCTCGAGGTGAGGCATTTCGCCGGGCTTGCCTGCATCGGCGCCGGACTTGCCGCGATCGACGGCCGGTTTTTCGCCCGCCGCGCGGTGGAGGCGAGTTAGAGCATGCTGGTTTAGATAGAACCACACGCCGTCATGGCCGAACTTGTTCCGGCCATCCATGTCTTTGTCTTCTTGGATTTAAGACGGATGCCCGCGACAAGCGCGGGCATGACGATTCCATCAAATCTCATCGTGCTCTAGCCAGTCCATTCGCCATCCTCACGCACCTGGCTGCTGCCCGACATGACATAATCACACGGCGCGGTGTCGGCATGGTCCATGGCGAGATCGTCCTCCCCAAAGATTGATCGGGTTTTGGCGGAAGATCCCGAAAGGTGGCGCCTGCGGTTCGGGCGTGGGACGAACTGGATGATCTCAGCGCTCATGCAAATCTCTCCACTGCTCTGGAATCACGACAACTTTTCCTGGCCCAACTTTTGCGGAAAGCTGGATGAAAAAAACGCGGCATGACCGCGCGAACGCGCGCGCGGGTCATTTGGGGCGCGAACCCTGTTCTCTCGTTGAGAGCCGCGTGCCGGTGCGTTCGCGCGCACCGGCGAAGCTATTTAAAAGAGGTTCGGACGGCAGCGCGCTTTTAGGACGCCTTGCGGCATGCGCGTCGAGGAGATTGGTGCGCCCTGCGGCCGCCGTCCGAATTTCAGAAAATGAAATGATCAGTTCTTGCGAACATTAGGGATATGCCAGTGATTTGCCCGTCGAGGCAAGTGCGCCGCTACCGCCGTCCGATTCGAGAGGACAGGAGAAAATCTCCGCGCCCGGTTTCGACGTTTTGAAACGAGCAATGGCACTCAGGACTGGCTGAGGCCCAATCCAGTCGCAAATCTATTTGGGTGGTCCGCACTTCGTCGGGAGCAGAATATAGAAACCCTTCGATCCTTCCGCGCTACGGCGTACCAAGGCGGCCACGTCGGCATCCTTGGTCAGCTCTTGAACCTCTCGGCAGAAATCCTGATAGCCGGCGTCAGCCGCCTTAGCGACAGCTAAGGCTAGCCAGACGTCTCCAAACAAAAATGAAGTATCGCAGAATACCTTGGTGATCGTACCACCAGTGGACCCAGCGCCGAGACGTGACGGTTTGCTTGTATCGCAAGCGAGGCGACCCCCGATCTGCGGATCGAGGGGTTTTGGATCGCTGGGATCGAGACTCAGCATGATGAGCGCAGAAACGCCGAGGTGCTCGCTGTCGAAAAACAACACGCCGGCGGGTACTCGCGGCGATTTCAAGGAGGTGAACCGCCGCAAGACCATCGGGTCGGGCACGGGCAGACCGAGAGAATCAAGCAGCGCGCTTTTTCCGTAGAATGAAATCAGCTTTCGTTCACGAGTCATGCGCAACCACGCATCAAATTCATCAAACGCGAGCTCGGAAAAATCATTCCGTCCTACCGAATGGATTTGATAGAGCGGGGAGTATTTCTCGTAAATCTTCAGAAGAGCCAACGGCTGCGCGTAGATATACGTGGGCCACCCATAAAGGGCCCAGTAACCTTCGTCTTTGGGCGTCGAGCGAAAATCATCCTCGCTGATTGTTTGCCACAATAAATGGTCGACCACGCCACGGAGGCATTCGAGGCGCCGGGCCAGACTTGCGTGACCTGCCCCGATGGAAAAATCTCCGAACACGTCTCCCCGTCGCATCCTCCATTTACACAACCTTGAACTCGGCGGCTGACCAGCACCGTGCAGCACCAGTTCGGCCAAGACTTCCTGATTGAGGTACTGCTCGCGGATCGATCCCTTTTCTGGCGTCGCAAGATGAAATGTGATCCAGCTTTCCTCGATCGCCGGTAACCATCGCTCGCCGGCAATCGCGGTTAGAATGTGAGGAGGCAGCGTCCGCTTAGTGAGCGGCAGGGCGTCTGCGCTCAAGAGGAAGAACGAACCGGTAAAAGCTACCAACACAACGATGATTTGCAGGGAGCAAATTTCTTTGCGGATCATGGAATTATGCCGGTGATTTGCCCGACTGGGCAAGCGTTGTGGCACTCAGGACTGGCTGAGGCCCAATCGCCTCAAATATTCGAGATAGGCGTCGTTGAGGGAAAGCGGTCCCTGCGAGTCAGGCGCCACCGGCATTGGCGGAACAAGGTCAGGGCTCGACTTGTTTGACCAAGAATCCGACACGTTTCTAAAGGCCGAGGAAATTCGGCGACCAGGCAAAAGCGGTTGCGCTGTGCCGGCATCTGGCGAAAACGCCCGCGATCCCAAGCCATTCCATATCATATCATCCAATGCCGAACGCCGGTCAGGATCGCCATCAGAGGGCGTTCGGGTCTGAAAGATAGGTGCGAACAGAAATCGCATCGGCTTGCCGCTAAAGAGCCCGATCGGTCCTTCGGTTTCCGGCGGCGGCGCGAGCGCATTTGAATGGCGCGACGGCGTACCGTTGGGCGTCGCCGGAGATGCCTGTTGCACGCCTATAGGTGTAGAGGGGGAACTGTCCGGGCCGCTTGCCGGCGAAGGGCTACCATCAATTCCTGTCTCGCCGAAAACCAACGGCGGAAAAGCCGTTTGGTTTTGACCGAACACGCGATTCTGCTGAGCCCGATATCCATCCGTCATTGAGTTGACGTTTTCCGGACTATTAAAGGCGTCGCCTGATATATCCTTTACATTGCCTTGCCCATATTGCCGCAGATTAACCGCCCCTCCTCCGGCCTTCAAAACGCCTAGCGGAATCCCTGCTGCATGGCCGGCGACCCCGAATATGTATGAAGCCGCATCGCGGAAGGCGGGGACGTTGTCGCCGGTGGCACCATTATAATGCGTTTGAATGTCAAGCTCTCCTGTTCTCGGGTAAAACGCTTTTCCAAATCTGGCAAATGCATCTATCAGATTCGATTCGAAATTGTCTGGGTTGTCTGCCGATGCCTTCATCATTTCAGATATCGAGCGGCCAAAATCGATCGCCTTGTTGATATCGAAATCGGCGGGGACGATGACGTACCCGTTGGTGTTCGTTCCAATCGGATTGTGATCGGCGTCGAAAAGATTCCAGGTACTTTGGACGGGGTTGCGCGATACGATCGGATTTCCCGTTAAATCGGTCAGGATTTTTGCTTCGATATAGTGCTTCAGATCTCTGGTCCGAACGTAAAATGTTTCTGGCATTGGATTTTCCTAGTGAGCGCCTGAGAAATGCGGCTTAACCGCAGTAGATGTTCAGGACGTAGAAGTGATCTCTAAGATGCCTCGGCTCGATGTCGCATCCCCTGACCCAATCAAGGTCTCCACCGAATGAATCGATTTCATCCAGAGAGAGGCGGCGGCCATCGGGAAGACTTTGAGGTCCGGTGTATACGAATAGCTTGTGGAAATTATAGTCGGACCAGCCCTGTAGAATACTTGTAGCGCCGCCACCGCCAGCAACAACTGCAGCTCTGAATTCCGTCTCTCTCAATGAAAAGAACACATAATCACCTAAAAACTTGAGATCGAATACAAACCAGAATGACAGGCTCGCGCAGACGACGAAGAGAGCGCGGCAAATAATGACCGACGCTTTTTGCCGGCGCAAAAGGCCAACAATGACCGCAATCGCCACAGCCAACGTCAGAATATCAAACGCGAGGTACAATAACGAATCGCGATCAAAATCGTCGCGGTGTTCATCGATGGACGAATAGTTGTCGAGAAGTTCGACAAAAAAATGAAATCCTGCCGCAGCGATAGGCAACAGCGCGCAAAGGACTCGCCTTCCCACCTGAATCGCCGCTTTCAGATTTTTGCACCCCAAGCTGCGAATTCCGTGTAAAAACCTAAGAAAAGAAAACGACACTGGACTTTCCCCTGCCTATCCTGAGCTTGACGCTTCTGCGGCTGCAGAACGTGCAGGCCTTTCATCTCTTCGGAGACGATCGAAGATCACTGGGGTTGGCTCGCGTCCAGTCGCTTGCGATAGAGCCGATTGGCTTGCATGAGGGTAAGCGGTCCATCGCCACTCGGCGGCTGCGGGATTGTCGGAGGGGCGATTCCAAAAGCCGCCGCACTCACGTCTGGTGCTCCCCATAGACTGTAGGTCGTTCGGCCAAGATAACGGACCGGTGTATCGTCTGAGACTCCTGGACCGTCGGAGGCTGCAAAATCCGAGTTTCTCGGGCCACCATCGAGAAAGCCCTGGCGATCGGGGGCAGCATTGCTGCCGGCCGGCGCGCCTGTGCGCACGTCCAAAGGGAAAGGCAGTGGCGTCTCGGTATCGATCGGGTTTTTTAACGTCGTTTCAAAGCCGGGAACATAGCGCGAGTTGGTTTCGCCGCTCGCAGGGTCGAATGCTGGCTGCTCATTGAATCGTTCGGGAATTTTACTGCCCGATCCCACAAGGCCCGCCCGTTGCAAAGCGCCTCCCGCAAAGGAATTGCTGTTTTGCGAATACGGACGGTATTCGTAACCTGTGGAATTCACTTCGTCGGCAAAGCCCCGTATCAGCGCCCATTGAGGACTGAGGTCGTCGCCCTCCGCGACCATCGTATACGGCTGGTTCAGCGAGATATTGCGATCAATTCCCTGGGGCTCGGCTTTGAGCCGTCCGAAGGGAGAGTCCGTGTTGTTCACACCATCTGATAGTACTTCCTCTCGGAAAAACGCCCCCAGCTTATCAGCATTATGCAGGAAGGGATGTTCCGGCACTCCCTGAAGCGTGTGGTGAATGCCGTCGGCATCGATATAATTGAGGACGATATGGTGCCCGAGCGTCGAACCCTGATAAGGAACGGCGGTCGCATTTGTGTAAGTTAGAAATATTCTCTCAGGCATGTCAGTTCACTCATGGTTTACGGGTAAGCCCGGCACCGGCCGCTCGCGACTTCCTCTCTGCGACGAGATAAGAGAACCAGGCTCCGAAAGGGTCCCGTTCGAACAGGATGTGATATTCCTCGGTACGAGGACTGTGTTGTATCGACCGGATGAAGCGCGATCCTTTGACGATGTCCAACAGGGCTTCCGCCTCACAATCGCGAAGCGGAAAGTAGCGTTCAGCAAGATCGAAATACGGCCCGATGGAGTTTCTTTCCTTCTCGAGCAACTCGTCCAATTCGGCTACGAATGAAGCGGCCTTCGCCAGGCAGGTATCCGAATCCGCGCGTGCGCCTGGTAGCTGGGCGCATGCAAGAAGGAGCACGCTGATCGCGCCAAGGGTTTTCGGGTATCTTCTTCCACTACTCATGGCTTGTTTATCCATCCGGCGTCAGCCAGCGTCGACTTCTTCTCCGATACGAGATAGCCGAACCAGGCGCCGAGATTGTCTCGTTCGAACCTGATGAAATATTCGTTGGCACGAGAACGGTGGCGGATCGATCGAATGAAGCGCGACTGCCTGACGACATCCAAAAGGGCTTCTGCCTCACAATCGCGAAGCGGAAAATATTTCTTTATGAGATCCTGATGGGGACTCATCGAGTATTGTTCTTTCTCGAACAACTCGTCGAGCTCGGCCACGAACAACGCCGCCTTCGCCAGGCACGTATCAGAATCCGCGCGTGCGCTGGAGGTGTTCGTCAGGCACAGGAGAAGGAGCACCAAAATCGCCGACGCCCGCGTCTGCGCACCAGCGCTGACGTGCCCGAAAGCTTTTTCGCCTCTGGAAGGCGCATCAACCGCACTCGGATAACTTGCGGCAATTGAAGTCGGCTTCCTTCGCAGCATGACACTCGTTTCGCCGGGTTATCGCGCCTGACAACCCCTAGAACATAACAAGAACATTGTCAATTGCTGGTTGTGGTCGCGTCGCCTGGAAGTCCGATCGATTCTGATTGAATCAGAACCGCCACGCGGCCGGAGTTCGAATTCTAAAATCCAAATGAAAAGCCCGCGGACCAGTTTCGGGGCCGCGGGTTCGAGTCTCAATCGTTGCGACAATGAAACTATGCCAGTGATTTGCCCGACGGGGCAACATCGAAAAAGTCAGAGGCGGCTTCGCTGACTTCAGATCATTCCAGACTCTGGACCGGTGGCATCTTGCTGTTGGCCTGCGGCGCAATGCTGGCCTGCGGTTGGCCGGGCGGACTCGCCGGGGCCGGCGGAGGACTGACAGACGGCTGAGCAGGCCTTGGTGTCGGCAGTGGCGCACCAGCAGGGCCGGCGCCTTGCGGCTCGGGCGCGGCGCTCGATTGCGATGTCCGCTGGGCACGCGGTGCTGACGATGACCGATGCATGCCCCAGGAGCGCGCGATCGAAGGTCCGGCGGTGAAGCCGACGATCGCACCTGCCACCGCACCGACCGGTCCGAGCACGACCGCGCCCGACACCGCACCGAGTGCCGCATCGCCCGCGCGCTCCTGCGCTCTTGCCTCGAACGAGATGAGCGAGCCCGCGATCAATGCGCCGACCAGAAACATCCTCATGGCAAGTCCCCCGCAAATCATGCCCCAAGGGACTGCGAAAATGCGGCGGCAGAAAGGACGACGAGGCGTT
>Ga0307474_10000873_pt1 | contig 21723 bp, 17 predicted proteins | sample atmos_gasesECM1C_2_FD_203312 | JGI IMG/M metagenome (GOLD analysis project Ga0307474, IMG submission 203312) | Hardwood forest soil microbial communities from Morgan-Monroe State Forest, Indiana, United States - atmos_gasesECM1C_05 | ecosystem: Environmental > Terrestrial > Soil > Temperate... | reverse complement strand
CTGTCGCGTACCTGCGGCAGCAGCCCGGCGGGCACACGGAAGAGGCGCAGCAGTTCCTCGTCCCAGCACTGTCGGTGAATATCGAAGAGCAGGGTGCGCGCGGCGTTGGTGACGTCGGTGGCATGTACCCGGCCCGCGGTCAGCCGCCACAGCAGGAAGCAATCGATGGTGCCGAAGGCGAGCTCGCCGCGCTCGGCGCGGCCGCGCGCACCCGTCACGTGGTCGAGAATCCACGCGAGCTTGGTGGCGGAGAAATAAGGGTCGATGACCAGCCCCGTCCTTCGGCGCACGAGGTCTTCGGCCCCCGCCTCGCGCAGCCGGGCGCAATCTTCGGCGGTGCGCCGGTCCTGCCACACGATCGCGCGGTGGATCGGCAGCCCGCTCGCGCGCTCCCACACCACGACCGTTTCACGCTGATTGGTGATGCCGACAGCCGCAATGCTCGGTCGCCCGACCGCGCTGCGCCCGATCACCTCCCGCACCGTCTCGAGCGTGTCGCGCCAGATGTCTTCGGCGTCGTGCTCGACCCAGCTCGAGGCCGGGTAGTGTTGCGCGTGCTCGCGCCGTGCAATGGCGAGCGCGCGCGCATCCGCGTCGAACACGATGGCGCGCGTCGAGGTCGTGCCCTGATCTATGGCGAGAACGTTCCGGCTCGGGCTCATGGCGACGTGCCTCCAGGCGCAGCCTCCGCGAGGAGGGGCCGCCTATCAAGTGCCGACAGGGCCAGGGTCACTCCACGGTCACCCGGCGGTGATGCTCTGACGCAACACCCGCTTCGTCTTGGGCGGACGCCTGCGGCAATGCTGCGCTGGCTCCTCGATGGGTGCCCGGCTGTCATGATCTGGTCATCGATTCATTCTTAAGATGCTTCAGGCGCGTGTCTCGATTTCTCGTCCTTGGGGAAATCACAAAAAGCGCCATGGGAAAGGGTCGCGCGACCCTGCACCGCTCGCCCGGGTAGCCGGCCGTAGCGGATGAATGATGGCGGGATGACGCGTTTATTCAAGCGCGCTGGCGGGTGAGTGGTATAGAAGTCATCTGGGGCACCGCCTCGGCGGGCGGCCCTGCGCTCGAGTGGGAAATTCACAACCAAGCAAAGTCCTTGGGGGGACCAACGCGATGAAGCTGAATCCGAAGATCTCTGCGGCTGTGGCAGCGATTCTGAGTGTCCCGAGCAGTGCGCTCGTGTTGGCGCAGCAGGCCGACACCGGCGCATCCGCCGCCACGGGCGGCGAGCTGACCGAGGTAGTGGTCACCGCGGAGCGGCGTGTCGAGAACATCCAGGACGTGCCGATCACCGTGCAGGCGATCAGCGGCACGCAGCTGGCCCAGCTCAACGTCACCAACTTCAACGACCTGCTCAAGTACACGCCGAACGTCACCTACAGCGGTAACGGTCCCGGCACCGGCAACATCTTCATGCGCGGCCTGGGCGGCGTCGGCTCGGGCAACCAGTCGCAGTCGACGACAGCCGCATTTCCGAACGTCGCCCTCTATCTCGACGACCAGTCGATGCAGTTCCCCGCCCGCAATAACGACCCTTACCTGGTCGATATGGAACGCGTGGAGATACTCGAAGGTCCCCAGGGCACGCTCTTCGGCGGCGGCGCACAGGCCGGTGCGATACGTTACATTACCAACAAGCCGAATCTGAGCGCGACTTCGGGCGGCTTCACTGCGGGTTACGGCTACACCTCCGGCGGCGACCAGAACAGCCAGCTCAACGCCGTCCTCAACATACCGTTGATCCCCGACACCCTCGGCGTGCGCGCCGTGGTGTTCAACGAGCACCAGGGGGGTTACATCTCGAATGTGCCGAGCACGATCGGCTTTCCGCCGGGAACACTCGCAGTGACCGCGGGCGGAAATCCGGTGGCCAACAATGCCAATCTGATCGAGAACAACGCCAACACCGTCGATTACCAGGGAGCCCGGGTCTCGGTGCTCTGGAAGGTCAACGACAACTGGAACGTCCTCCTGCAGCAGAACTACCAGAACCTGGAGGCCGATGGCTGGTTCTACTCGTATCCGCAGGACTCGAACGGTAACAATCTCCAGCCGTATCAGCTGGCCGCGTTCGTGCCGGCGTATACCAAGGATCGCTACGAGAGCACCTCCTGGACGCTGAACGGCAAGATCTCCGACCTGCTGAGCATGGTCTACACCGGCAGCTACATGGTGCGACACATCACCGGACAGCAGGACTATTCCAACTATGAGCGCAGCCCGAGCGGCTCCTTCTACAGCTGCATCGGCACCGGCGCCGGCTACTTCAATCAAACAAACTTCCCCGCGCTGACCGGCAAGCCGCTGAAATGCTATGCCCCGGTGGGCGGCTGGGTGGATACCGTACAAAACCAGCACCAGAGCCATGAGCTGCGTCTCAGCACCAACCCTGAGAATCGCATCAGCGGCCTTGCCGGCGTCTACTGGGAGAAGTTCGTCATCGACGACGAGATGAACTTCAACTACCTGGCCATTCCGCAGTGCGATCCGGCCAACCTGGCTGCGGCCCAGGCGGGCGGCCCGGCGTGTCTGTCCGCTGTCGGACCCGTGCCCGGGACCTGGTCTGCGCAAGCCTCACCGATCGTCGATAACAACACTGCGTTCGGCGAGGACGCGCAGCGCGGCTACAAGCAGACCGCAGTCTTCGGCTCGGTCAATTTCGATGTGATCCCGAAGGTCCTGACGGTGAGCGGCGGCACGCGCTGGTACAAATACAACGAGTTCGAGGAAGGGTCGGAGTTCTACAGCGAGAGTACCAGCAGCGGCTACATCCTCAATCACGCCAACGGCGTCTGCCTGCAGAAAGGATTGTGCGGCTTCCCGATGGACCTCTCGAAGAGTGAGACCGGGACACGCAGCCGTATCAATCTGAGCTGGCACATCACGCCCGACGTGATGGCGTACTACACGTTCTCGCAGGGTTTCCGTCCGGGCGGCTTCAATCGCACCAGCTCTTCCAATGGTGAGGTGCATCTCGCCGCCGAGGTGCCCTTCTGTACCTATCCGGGCGGAGTAAAGACCTGCATTGCCCACAGTGATCAGTACGAGAAGCCGGCGGGGTATAACTCGGACAACCTGATCAACAACGAGATCGGCTTGAAGACCGAGTTCTTCGATCATCGACTGCTGTTCAACGCTTCGGCGTACTACATGAAGTGGGAGAACGCGCAGATATCACTGTTCGAGCCGACGGTTCTCGGCAATACGACGTTCAACGTCAACGGCCCGGACTTTCTCATCAAGGGCTTCGAGGTTCAGTTCGTTGCGCGCATCACCGATGGTCTCACGGTGCAGGGCTCGAGCTCGATCAACAGCTCGTCTCAATCGAGCTCCCCGTGCCTCGAGTCCGTGGGCGTCGACCCCAACAATGTGAAGACCGCAAACAACCCGACCCCGGCCGGCCAGTGCATCGTCGTCAACAGCCCACAGGGTCCGATACCGAACGCCCTGGGCGCGTTCGGGACGGCGCCGCCGTTCTCGCCGCCCTGGATGTTCAACCTGCGGGCGCGCTATGACTGGGAAATGAACAGCTACAAGCCGTTCGCGTGGGTTGGGGCCAGCCATGTGGGTTCGATGACCAACGAGCCGCGCAACTTCTTCTCGGGTAACAATCCCCAGTTCGCCAGTCCGCCCGTCACGACACTGCTGCTGTACACGATTCCGAGCTACACGACTTACGACGGGGCCATCGGCGTGACCAAGGACGCCTGGACGGCGCAGATCACCGGAAGCAACCTGTCGAACGCGTACGGTCCGACGAACATCTCCTCCGGGCAGTTCATCAAGTCGGAGATTCCGCTGCGTCCGCGCGTGGTGATGTTCCTGGTCAGTTACACGTTCTAAGCGACGGCGGACTGCGCCCGCCGGGCCCGACCGCGGCGGTGCAGTACAATCAGGGGCGGATCGAAACCCGGTCCGCCCTTGTTTTTGTGCGTTCATGGATGTGACCGAGTGGATGTGACCGAGGCCCCGGCACCCGCTGCGCCGAGCGCTGCTGAAGGCGCGCGCTTTCGCGCACTTGTGCGCGAGCATAAGTTCGCAGAGGTGCTGGCGGCGGGCGCGGGCCTGCAGCCGCAGTCCCCCGACCATCGCGATGCGCTGCTATGCGTCGCGGTGGCGCAGCGGCACCTGCGCCGCATTCCCGATGCGCTCCGCACCTTGGCGGCTCTCGAGCGGCACCATCCACGCTTCAGTCGTCTGTACGAGGAGCGCGGACGGTGCTTCGTCGAGCTGCGCCAGGCACCGCAGGCCATCGAGGCCTTTTTGATGGCCGTGAACATCAACCATGCGCTTCCCGGTAGCTGGAGCATGCTCGAAGGCCTCTACCGGATGACGGGAGAAGCCGCCAATGCCGCCACGGCTGAGAGCCACGTGGCGACGTTGCGCCGGATCCCCCAGCAGATCGTGCTCGCCACCGGGCTGTTCGCGGACGGCGATCTCGATGTCGCGGAAGCGCTCATCCGGCGCTACCTCATCGAGCACGGTGACCACGTGGATGCGATGCGCCTGCTCGCGCGTATCGGCATTGCCCACAAGGTGTTCGATGATGCCGAGCTGCTGCTCGCGGCGGTCCTCGAGCGCGCCCCCGGCTCCCGCGCCGTACGCCAGGAATATGCCGGCGTGCTGGTCGAGCTTCACAAGCACGGCCCGGCGCAGCGCGAGCTCGAGGCGCTCCTCAAGGACGAGCCCGAAAGCCCCACTCTGCGGATGCTGTATGCGGCCAATTGCGCGGGCCTCGGTGACCATGCCGAGGCGATCGAACGTTACCGGGCGCTGCTGCTCGGTACGCCCGCCGATGCCTCGGTGCACCTCTCGATCGCCCACGCGCAGAAGACCCTTGGCCACACGAACGAGGCGATCGCGACCTACCGCCGCGCCGCCGACTGCCGCCCCGACTTCGGCGACGCCTACTGGAGCCTCGCGAACCTCAAGACCTACCGGTTCACACCGGATGAGTCGCATCGCATGCGCGCCGCGCTCGAATCGCCGACGACCGCGGCCGTCGATCGGTACCACCTCTGTTTTGCGCTCGCCAAAGCGCTCGAGGATCGGGGCGAGTACGGTGAATCATTCCACTACTACGAGCTCGGCAACGAGCTGAAGCGCTCCGAATCCCGTTATCGGCCGGAGCTCATCGAGGACAACACGCGGCAGCAGATCGCCACTTGTACGGCCGAATTTTTTGCCAGCCGTAACGGCTGGGGCGCGCCGGCGGCCGATCCCATCTTAGTCATCGGGCTGCCGCGCTCGGGCTCGACGCTGCTCGAGCAGATCCTCGCCTCGCACTCGCAGGTCGAAGGGACGCAGGAGCTGCCCAACGTCCAGCAGATCGTCACCCTGCTGCGCGGGCGTGATGATCGCAATCCGCGCTATCCGCGAATCCTCGCCGAGCTCACCGCCGAGAATTATCGCGAGCTCGGAGAGAAGTATCTGTCGGACACCCGCGCCTATCGCAGCAGCGCCAGGCCGTTCTTCATCGACAAGATGCCGAACAACTTCCGCCACGTGGGCCTGATACACCTGATGCTGCCGAACGCGAGGATCATCGACGCGCGACGCGAGCCGATGGCGTGCTGCTTCAGCAACTTCAAGCAGCTCTTCGCCAACGGCCAGGAATTTACTTACAGCATCGAGGACATCTCGCGCTACTACCGCACGTACCTCGAGCTGATGCGGCACTGGGACCGGGTGCTTCCCGGACGCATTCTCCGCGTGTACCACGAGGACGTCGTCGAGGATCTCGAGGAGAGCGTGCGGCGACTCCTCGACTTCTGCGGGCTTGCTTTCGAGCCGCAATGCATCGCCTTCCACGAGACCCGTCGCAGCGTTCGGACCGCAAGCTCCGAGCAGGTCCGTCAGGAGATCTATCGTGAAGGACTCGAGCATTGGAAGCACTTCGAGCCGTGGCTTGCGCCGCTGAAGAGCGCGCTCGGCTGCGCACTGAGCGAGTATCGCGACGACGGTCGCGACCGGGAAGGACAGCATGACGCCGGGCCGCAACGATCCGTGCCCGTGCGGTAGCGGCCGCAAATACAAGCACTGCTGCGGGATGCTTCCCGCTACAGCCGAGGCCCCGTCATCCGCCGTGGGTGCGGGCGGCAGCGCTGGCGGCGTGCGCGCCAGCGAGGCGCAGCCGGTCATCGAGGCGGCGGACGACCTGCGCCTGCGCGGACGGGCAGTGGAGTCCGTCCCGCTCTATCGGCGAGCGCTCGAGATCGATCCGCGCTCGGCCGAGGCTCATAACAATCTCGGCAATGCGTTTCTCGAGATGGGAAACGCCGCAGAAGCGGCCGCGTGGTATCGCCGTGCCGCTGCTCTCCAGCGCGACAGCGCGCAAATACATTGCAATCTCGCCAATGCGCTCGGTCAGCTCGGCGAGCTGGCGCCGGCGCTTGCGGCGAGCGAACGCGCGGTGGCGCTCGATCCGCACCTCAGCGTGGCCCACAACTGCCTGGCTGTCATGCTCGCCGCGCTGGGGAGCGGCGAACAAGCGGTCGAGAGCTACCAGCGGGCGCTCGCGCTCAACCCCCGCTACCTGGAGGCACTGATCAACCTCGGCAATCTGCTGCGCGATCTCGGTCGCCGGCACGAAGCGCTGCCGCTCTACCGTCAGGCGATCGAGGTCGACCCACAACGTCCGGACAGCCACTATGACCTCGGCAACGCGCTCTTCGAGTTGCGGCACCTGGAGGAGGCTGCGGAGAGCTTTCGCCGGGCGCTGGCGCTGCGTAAGGACTACCCCCAGGCCCTGCTCGGCCTCGCCGCGGTGCTGCGCGTACAGCGGCACGCCACTGAAGCGCAAGAGAGCGCGCGGCGCGCGCTGTCACTCGAACCGAACAATGCCGAAGCACACACCATGCTCGCCGAGCTGCGCGCCGATCGCGGCCAGTTTGAGGCAGCACAGGCACTCTTCGAGCGCGCGCGCGTGCTCGATCCATCCTTTCCGGTCGCGTACTGCGGCATCGCCGCTCATCGCCGCATGACGGCGGAGGACGTCCCCTGGCTCGAGGGCGTTCAAAGCCTGCTCGCAAAGCCCCTGCCGATCGGACACGCGATCAGCTTGCGCTACGCCCTCGGCAAATACTTTGACGACTTGGGACGGTACGACGAGGCATTCGGCAACTTTCGACAGGCGAACGAGCTCAGCAAGCGCTACGGGACTCCCTACGATCGGGCGAAGCTGGCGGAGCGCCTCGACCGGATCATCGCCGCTTTCGACGGCGCGTTCCTGCGCCGCTGTCACGGCCGCGCCTCCACCTCCGAGCTCCCGGTCCTGATCATTGGCATGCCGCGATCGGGCACGTCACTGACCGAGCAGATTCTTGCCTCGCACCCGTCCGTGTTCGGTGCCGGGGAGGTGCGCTTCTGGGAAAACGCGTTCGTGACGTTCGAGAAGGCCGGACTCGGGAGCGAGCGTGCGGCGGACCTCATACCGCAGATGGCGCGCGATTATATGGCGCAGCTTGCGGCCGCCTCAGGCAGCGGCGCACCGCGCGTCACCGACAAGATGCCCGCCAACTTCCTCTATGCCGGCTTGATCCACGCGGCTTTCCCGCGTGCGCGCATCATCCACATGCAACGGCACCCGCTCGATACGTGCCTGTCGGTCTACTTTCAGAATTTCTTCAACATGGCCCGCTACGGCCACGATTTCGACGACCTGGCGCACTACTACGGCCAGTACGTTCGCATCACCGACCACTGGCGCTCGCTGCTGCCGGCATCTGCGCTGCTCGAAGTTCCCTACGAGTCGCTGGTCGCCGATCAGGAAGGCTGGTCCCGCCGGGTGCTTGAATTCGTCGGCCTGCCGTGGGACGCAAAGTGCCTCGACTTCCAGGACACGGATCGCGTCGTGATCACCGCGAGCCGCTGGCAGGTGCGCCAGAAGATCTCTTCCGGCTCGGTAGGTCGCTGGCGCCATTACGAGAAGCACCTCGGGCCCCTGCGACACCTCGCGGAACTTCCCGTGGCGCCCGGCGGCAGTCGCTGAAGGCACAGGGCCCCACCCCCGCCGCCCGCGACTTTCCCCGCGGACACCGCGCGCGCAGCCGGCTGCCGGTCTAGAAAAACTCACTAGCCGCATCGAAAAAAGGCATTCGCCGCCCCTTGGCTAAAGCCGGGCTGTCGGCGACCATGAGATGACAACAGGGGGCATCGCCTGCACGGGCCGGCCGGACTTCGCGCCGCCGGCTGCCTGAAGGAGCCTCTGAAAGGAGCAAGACCTTGCGGACCAAGGCAATCGATCGGCGCTGGCTGCCTTTGAATGCATTGCGGGCGTTCGAGGGAGTCGCGAAGCACGGCAGCTTCACGGCGGCCGCCAACGCGCTTCTCATTTCGCAGAGTGCGCTCTCCCGGCACGTGATCGCGCTCGAGCGGCTCACCGGCGTGCAACTCTTCGAGCGCCGCCCTCATGCGCTGATACTCACCAAGGCCGGGCAGCATCTGCTGCCCGCCGTCGTCAAATCCTTCGACCGCCTCGAGTACGCGCTCGATGACATCCGCAACGAGGGCTCACCGGGACAGCGCACCTTGCGCGTGCAGATGGCGCCGAGCTTCGCGGTGCAGCTCGCTGTGCCGATCCTGCGCGACTTCCACCGCATCTGTACCGAGGTGGATATCGATATCGTGAGTCCGCACGGAGTGGGTCCGCCGCTCGGTGACGTCGACGTCGCGGTGGTGTACTCGCGGCCCACCGTGACCGATCTGGTGAGCGACCTCCTGTGGTCGGAATCCATGGCCCTCGTCTGCCACCCGAGCGTCGCCGCGACGCATCGCGATGCGGACCTCGCGAGCTTCATCGAAGGCAACGAGATCGTGCACATCCGTCTCGCGGACCAGCCGCGGCACTACCTCTGGCTGCAGTTCGTGCGCCATGCCGGCATCAAAGTGGATGTCGAGCGCGGCCTGGTGGTCGACACCGCCGTGCTCGCCGCGCAGTACGCGCTCAGCGGGCAGGGGATCGCGCTGGTCGACCCGGATCTCTTCGCGGAGGAAATCGGTAGCGGACGGCTGGTGAACCCGTACGAGACGAGGCTCGAGACCGGGTACGGGCACTACCTCACGACAGCCCCGGAGGGGCTCGGGGACACGGCCATCGGTCTGTTCCGCTCCTGGCTGATCGAGCGCTTCGGGCGCAGCGCAGCCGAGGCGCATCCGTCGGTCAAGCTGGCGGTTTCCAACGAGTGAATGACTCGCACGGCGGCGCGCGGCGCGGCCGGCGAACCCAGGAGGCGATGTGAGAAGCGACGCAAGGGTGGTCGTGATCGGCGGCGGTGTGGTCGGCGCCAGCGTGCTCTATCACCTGACCCAGGCCGGCTGGAAGGACGTGCTGCTGATCGAGCGCGGCGAGCTCACCTGCGGCTCGACCTGGCACGCCGCCGGCGGCATGCACACGATCAACGGCGACCCGAACGTCGCCAAGCTGCAGCAGTACACCATCAACCTCTACAAGGAGCTCGAGCAGATCTCCGGCCAGTCGTGCGGAATGCACATCACGGGTGGTCTCATGCTCGCGGGCACCCGCGACCGTCTCGACTGGCTGCGGATGGCGAAGGCACGCGGCCGCTATCTCGGCATGGACCTCGAGATCATCTCGGTCGATGAGGCGGCACGGCTCTTCCCCCTCATGAACAAGCGCCACTTCGTCGGCGCACTGCTCGATCCCATCGAGGGACACGTCGATCCTTACGGCGTGACGCAAGCGTACGCCAAGGCCGCGCAGATCGGGGGCGCCGAGGTCGTGCGTCAGACGCGCGTCGTCGACCTCAAAGCGCGCCGCGATGGCTCCTGGGACGTGATCACGGAAGCGGGCAACGTGCACGCCGAGCACATCGTGAACGCAGGCGGGCTCTGGGCCCGCGAAGTCGGTCGTATGGTGGGGCTGGAGCTGCCCGTGCTGGCGATGGAGCACCAGTACCTCATCACCGAAGACCTCCCGCAGCTCAAAGGACAGAAGGAGCAGCTGCACGTTATCGACTTCGAAGGCGAGATCTACACCCGTCAGGAGCGCGGCGGGATGCTGCTCGGCACCTATGAGCGGGCCGGTGTACCGTGGTCTGCGCTCCAGACGCCGTGGGACTTCACGCAGAGCCTGCTGCCGAACGACCTCGAGCGGATCGCCCCGAGTCTCGAGGTCGGCTTCGAGCACTTTCCCGCGCTCGGTGAGGTCGGCATCCGCAAGGTGGTGAACGGGCCGTTCACGTTCGCGCCCGACGGCAATCCACTGGTAGGACCGATCCGCGGACTGCGCAACTTCTGGGTCGCCTGCGGCGTGATGGCAGGCTTCAGCCAGGGAGGTGGCGTCGGGCTCGCGCTCTCGCAGTGGATGGTCGAGGGCGATCCGGGCGCGGACATCTGGGGAATGGATGTCGCTCGCTACGGTGACTGGGCGACACTCGCCTACACCAACGCCAAGGTACGCGAGAACTACTCGCGGCGGTTTCGCATCCGTTTCCCGAACGAAGAGCTGCCGGCGGCTCGCCCGCTGCGCACTACGCCGGTATACGAGCGTCTCGAAGCCGCACACGCTGTCTTCGGCGATTACTGTGGCCTCGAACATGCGCTGTGGTTCGCGCCCACGGCGGCCGAGGCCAGCGAGCAGGTGACGTTCCACCGTTCGAACGCTCATCGTCACGTCGGCAGCGAGTGTGAGGCCGTGGAGCGCCACGTCGGACTCCTCGAGATCTCGAACTACGGGAAGTTCGAGGTCACGGGAGCGGGCACCGAAGAGTGGCTTTCGCGGATCATGGCGAATCGCGTGCCGCGCGTCGGCCGGATCGCGCTCACGCCAATGCTGAACGAACGCGGCAAGCTGATCGGCGACTTCACCATGTGCCGTCTGGCTGCAGAGCGGGTATTCCTCGTCTGCACCTACGCTGCGGAAACCTACTACCGTCGTTGGTTCGAGCGGCATGCGCCGCTGATCGGTGTGCAGGTGCGACCGTGTGCCATGGAGTACGTCGGACTGTCCGTTGCCGGGCCGCTCTCGCGGACGCTGCTTCAGAGCCTGACGCCCACCGATCTCTCCGACACCGCATACCCCTTTCTTTCATTCCGGCAAGTGGACCTCGGCATGGTGCCGACACTCTTCGGACGCATCAGTTTCACCGGCGAGCTCGGCTACGAGATCTGGGTCACGAGCGAGTATCAGCGCGCACTCTACGACCTGCTGACGCAAGCGGGGCGAGGACACGGACTGAAGCTCTTTGGTGGCCGGGCGTTGAATGCGATGCGCATCGAGAAGAGCTTCGGCTCCTGGGCGCGCGAGTACCGGCCGATCTACGGCCCCTATGAGGCCGGACTCGGGCGCTTCGTCGATCTCGGCAAAGGGGAGTTCGTCGGCCGCGCGGCGGCGCTCGAGGAAAAGGCGGGTGGCGGAGCGCTGCGGCTCGTCACGTTCACGGTGGATGCGGGCGATGCAGATGCGAGCGGCGATGAGCCGATTTGGCACGACGGCAGGGTGGTGGGCTGGGTGACCTCAGGTGCTTTCGGCCACCGCACACAGCGCTCGCTGGCGCTCGGCTACGTCCCGCAGGCTCTCGCCGCGGCGAGCGACGGCTTCGAGATCGAGATCATCGGCGAGCGGCGCCCTGCGCAGCGCAGCCCCAGGGCGGTGTACGACCCCGACGGCGGCCGCATGCGCAGCTGATCGCGCTCAGCCCATGAAGATCGCGATGGCGTTCGCCAGCAGCGCCGGCTTGGTCTCGCCTTCGATCTCGATGGTGTTCTCCGTGGTCACCAGAAAACGACCGCTGCTGCGCCCCTCGACGGCGGCGAGCTTGATGCGATTGCGCACGCGTTTGCCTGAGCGCACGGGGGCAAGGAAACGCACCTTCTCCAGCCCGTAGTTGACCACCGACTTCGGAGCGACGCGCGCGACCAGGACCTCAAACGACATGGGCGCGATCAGGGACAGCGTCAGGAAGCCGTGAGCGATGGTCCCGCCGAAAGGGCTCTCGCGCGCGGCACGCTCGGGGTCGACGTGAATCCATTGATGGTCGCCCGTGCAGTGGGCGAACTCGGTGATACGTGCCTGATCGAGCATCGTCCATGAGGAGACCCCCATCTCCTCGCCGACGTGCTTCACCAGATCGCTGAGCGGCATCGTATCCATCAGATTCCTAATCTTATCAACACCCGGAGCACCCACCGCGCACGCTCCAGCCACGCTGTGCAGCGCCCCGAACCGGCCGGCATCGGCACCACGGCCAGGGCGACGGTAGATGTGCAGTATGCGCTGCAGTACGCGGCGCCGCATAGGCTAACGATTGATGGCGGTGTACCTTCTTATTATCAGTGGGTTACTGCCACCTGAGCGTCACAATAAGTTCATCTTGCGCTGCATACAAACTGGCGTAGAATCGCCGCCGTTGCAGCGATTCCCCGACGTTTACAAAGGAGAAGACATGATGGACCGCAACTACGATTTTCAGGGCTGGTTCGAGCCCTACCAGGAGACTTTCGCCTCCTTCGCGAAGGCTCAGCAGGACGGATTCCGCACGCTCGAGCGCTTTGCGCGCTTTCAGTACGCCGTCGCCGGAGACCTGCTGGAAGCTGGCCTCGCGCACGCGCGCAGCGCGATTGGCGCACGCACCGCGGTCGGCACGCAGGTGATCACGGACCTGCTGCAGAAGCAGGCCGAGATCGGCACCCAGCTGAGCGAGAAGCTCAAGGCGCGCGCCCAGGAGTTCTCGTCGCTGACGGCCGAAGTGCAGGGCTCGGTCGGTGCCTATGCCGCGGACGCGGCAAGCCGTGCCGCCGAGACCGCCAACCGCGCAGCAGCGGAGAGCGCAAACCGCGCCAAGAGAGCCGCCTGACCGACTCCTGAGCTGATCCACGAGGGCGGCCACAGGCCGCCCTCGTGATTTCTGGCGCCCCTTCAGCCATCGGGGATTCGCTGCCCGTCAGCCGCGCGGCGAGCGCGCGTTGTAGAGCGCTGCGAGGCGCGGGCTGTGCACCGCCTGCACTGCCTGCGCGATGGCCTGCGCCTCGCACGCTCGTGTTTCGGCCAAGCGCGCCAGGTCGCGGATGTCGGCTCTGTCGGCAGCGCAGACCTGTCGTGCCGCGGCGCTGATGCGCGCGTAGAGGGCGCTGTTGCCCTGGTCGCTCCCGAGATTGAGGTCGCCGTAGGCGACCGTGAGCGTCGTTGCACCGTTCGCGGGACTTGCGAGTGCGCTGCCTGCTGCGCCGATGATGCAGGCCGCGAATACGCCGATAGCCGTGAGTGCGCGCCGGGAGTGAGTGATGCGGGTGTTGATCGAGTTCATGAAAGTCTCCGTTGGCTGCCGGGCCCTTTTTGGCAGTGTCGGCAGTGTTGGCTGTTGGTTTCGATGGTGATTGCAGTTGGTTTCGACGTGACTATGAGACACCAGGCGGAGATCCAGGCGAATACCGCCCACGGCGTGTTGATCCCCGGGGACGACGAGTTCGTACCGCGCGTTCCTGCCTGGGCCGCCGGCAATCTCTCCGATCTGTCCGCCTCACCACCGTTCATCGCGCCATCCATGGAGCGCGGCGCCCTGCGACAGCGGCGGCGGCGCATCGATTGCTTGCGCTTCGCGAGTTCGTCCCTCGCGACAACGTTCTCGTCCCGGCGTACCGCCAACTGCGGCACGCCAGCGGCACTTGGAGGTACGCTATGCACATGAGCGCCTCGCCTCTGGAACGCATTGCACCGGCCATCGCCGCCCTCGGGCGGACTGTGGCACCACGGGTACCGGCAGCAGCGGCCGCCCACGTCGGATTCCGCCCGTTCGTCGGCTTGCTGACGGCGTTCTGGATCTACGTGGCGCTCTCGAACGTCATGTACGCCAACAACATGCAGGCGAGCCTCTCGATGCAGAACATCGGGCACGTGTTCGCCGCCTGGGATGCCCGCATCCTGCAGCACGTGATGCTGTACCCGCTCTTCATCCTCGCGATGTGGGGCGCGCTGCGTACCGGCTGGCAGCCGCTGCACCGCGCGTTGCCCTTGCAGATCCTGTGCGCGCTCGGCTTTGCGGTTCTGGCCTCGCCCGCACTCGCGTTCGGTGAGTATGTGACCGCCCACTGGCACGGTGAGGCCGTGACCATGAAGCACGAATGGGCGAAGGAGTGGGGCACCTGGCAGGCGTTTGCGAGGCACGAGATACCCGTCTGGCTCGCGAGTATTACCAGCTTCCTGGTGACCTACAGTTTCGGGCTCGCGCTGGTCACGGGCTTTGCTTTCTATCAGCGGCTGCGCGATTCGCAGCTGCGCTCGGCGGCGCTCGAGCGCGCGCTCACCGAGGCGCATCTCGCCGCGCTGCGCATGCAGCTCTCGCCGCACACGCTCTTCAATCTGCTGCACACCATTCGCGGCCAGATCACCTGGGATCCGCCGGCAGCGCAGGCGATGGTCGTGCAGCTCGGCGATCTGCTACGTCGCCTCCTCAACGCGGGCGAGCGTGAATTCACGCGTCTGGCGGACGAGCTGCAGTTCGTCACGCTGTATCTCGAGCTGCAGCAGAAGCGCTTCGCCGATCGCCTCACGATCCGCGTGCCGTCGCGCGATGAGGTGGCTCGCGCCTGGGTTCCGAGCCTCATCCTTCAGCCGCTGGTCGAGAACGCGGTCGTGCACGGGCTCGCCGGACATGAGGGGCCGGTGACCATCCGCGTCGAGGCGCACGCGAGCGGTGAGCGGCTGACGCTGCGCGTCTTCAATACCATCGCTCCGGGCAAGCCCACCGGCCTCGCCGGTATCGGCCTCGCCAACGTGCGCGAGCGTCTCGAGGTGCAGTTCGCGGAGGCCGCGAGCTTCAGCGCCGGACCCGCGGACGATGGCCTGTGGCTCGCCGAGATCCAGATGCCGCTGCTGCGCGACGGGCCTGGCGCCTCCCCGAATGGCACCCGACCCTGATGGACGTCATCATCGTCGACGATGAGCCGGCCGCGCGGCGCGCCGTGCGCGAGTGCTGCGAACGCGAGAGCGACCTGCGGGTGGTCGGGGAGTACGGCGAGTCGCGCGCGGCACTTGAGGCGATCGGGCGCCAACCACCGGATGTGCTGTTCCTCGACATCCAGATGGACTCGATGACCGGCATGGCGCTGGCGCGTGCACTCGACCCGCAGCGGCTGCCCCTGATCGTTTTTGTTACCGCCTACGATCAGTACGCGCTCGAGGCCTTCGAAGTGAGCGCGGTCGACTATCTGCTCAAGCCCTTCGACGACGCACGTTTCGCCGCCACCATCGCCCGTGTGCGTCGCCGCCACGAGGCCCTCAACGGCTTCGACCGCCAGACCGCACTGACCTCGCTTCTCGAGCAGCTCGAGCACACCGCCCGTGCGCGTGCCGAGGCGCAGCCGCGGGTGCTCGCCGAGGCGGGCAGCCGCATGCACATGCTCGACGTATCGCAGGTGGAGCTGGTCGAGGCGGACCGCAACTATGTCCGGCTCGTTATCGGGCGAGAAAGCTTTCACGCACGCAGCACGCTGCAGCAGGCGGAGAAGTCCTTTCAGGGCCAGCCGATGCTACGCATCAGTCGCTCGTGCCTGGTCAACATGCGCCACGTCAGGGAGGTCAGCCGCACTCCGCGCGGGGACTTCATCCTGGTGGTGGCAGGCGGTACGACGGTCACGAGCAGCGAAGGCTTTCGCGACAGCGTTCGCCAGTACCTCGAGCGGCTCAAACTCGCACCCGCGTAGATTTCCGCGTACGGGCCCGGCTACGGTAGAGTGCGGCGCGAAGTACCGGACCGCCGCACTGGACCTGACTTGACCCCTACCGCCCCGCGCTCGCACTCGGCCGCCGCGGCGCTCGCAGTCCTGACTGCGATCAATCTGCTGAATTACATCGACCGCTACCTGGTCCCTCCGCTGGTGCCGGAGCTCAAGGGGGCGATGGGGCTCTCGGACACTCAGCTCGGCTGGCTCTGGCCTGCGTTCATGATCGTCTATACGGTCGCCGCACCGGTGTTCGGTGCCTGGGGCGATCGCGGCGCACGGACACGTCCGATTGCCATCGGCGTATTCATCTGGAGCATCGCAACCGTGCTCTCGGGGCTGGCGCGCAGCTACGGAGAGCTGTTCGCGGCGCGTGCGCTGGTTGGCATCGGCGAGGCGGCCTATGTGGCCATCGCGCCGGCGTTGCTCGCGGATTGTTTTCCGCGGGCCTCGCGCGGGCGCGTCTACTCCGTTCTCAACATGGCGATTCCCGTGGGCGCAGCGCTTGGCTACGTCCTCGGCGGACTCATTGGCCACCACTTCGGCTGGCGGGCCGCGTTCCTCGTGTGCGGCGCGCCCGGGATAATGCTTGCGCTGGCGGCGTTGCGACTCCGCGACCCCCCGCGCGGCGCGCAGGACCCCGCACGAGAATCGCGCGCGGCGGCCTCCGCCACTCGGGGCACCGGTCCGGTTGCCGTGTACCGCGGCCTGCTAAGCCGGCCGCACTACCTGCTGATGGTGCTCGGATACGCCGCCTACACCTTCGGCCTCGGCGGGCTTGGATTCTGGATGCCGGTGTTCCTCGAGCGCGTGCGCGGTGTGCCGGCCGAGGCCGCGACTACCGGCTTCGGCGCCATCGTCGTGGTGACCGGACTCATCGGTACGATGAGTGGAGGCTGGCTCGGGGATTATTGCGAGCGCCGCGCGCGGCACGGATATCTGTGGTTCACGGCTGTGGTGACGCTCGCCTCCGCGCCTTTCGCACTGCTCGCCCTCAGGGCCGCCGAGCCGCGCGTCTTCTACTCGGCCATCGTGGTCGCAGAGCTGCTGCTTTTCATGTCGACCGGTCCCGTCAACGCGGCGATCGCCAACGCGGTCTCACCACTCGAGCGGGCCTCCGCGATGGCGCTCAGCATGTTCGTCATTCATCTTCTCGGCGACATCCCTTCTCCGCCACTGATCGGTCATCTCTCGGATGTCGGCTCGCTCGAGAATGCGGTGCTCGTCGTGCCCCTCGCGATAGCTCTCGGTGGCTTGATCTGGCTTGCGGCTGCACGCGCCGGTGTCCGCACGCCGCGCCCCGCGTGAGAGCGCCTCCTTTCGATGCTTCGTTGCCGCCGGCAGCGCGGCCGCTCGCGACGCTCCCCGCGGCCGACATCGCGGCACGACTGCGTGCGGCGATCGATGCCGGCGCAGGCGCCGTGGGCGCCCACTGTATCCACGAGCTGTGGATGCGCGGGGAATTCGCCGCCAACATCGAGGCGGCCCTCAATGCCCTGTGGCAGAGCGCGGCGGTCTCGATCCCGGATTGGCTGCCGATGCGCTACATCGACTGGCTGGCGAGGGTCTACGACGTCACAAGCGCCTTCCCGCGGGGCAGGGCCGGCCGCAGCAACGTGTATCTGGTGCTTCTCGACTACTGCGATCGGCGCCGCGGTCCCTACGGACTCTACGTCGGAGTGAGCCGCTACAGTCCCGCCGAGCGTTTCGATCAGCACAAGGCCGGCATCCGCGCGGCGGGCAGCGTCCTCAAGCGCGGACTCGAGGTGCTCACCGGCCCTACGCTGCATCTGCAGCGGCTGCCCCGCGCTCAGGCGCTCCTCGTCGAGGAGCGCCTGGCGGAGGCACTACGCGATGCCGGTCTGATCGTCGAGGGCGGACACTGAACCCGAGAGCCTACTTTTGCTTGCGCGGCACGTTGGCACCCGCGCGGCGAGCCTCCGACAAGCCGATCGCGACGGCTTGCTTGCGACTCGTCACCCGCTTGCCCGAGCGCCCGCTGCGCAGGCTGCCGCGTTTCATCTCGTGCATCGCGCGGCGAACCTTGCGGCCGCTCGCCCGGCTGTAGCGACGTGCCATAGCGAAGTCTTCAGACCCGGCCGAGCAGCAGCAGGATCACCAGAATCAACACGACGAGGCCCAGACCGCCGCTCGGGTAATAACCCCAACCGTTGCTATACGGCCAGGTGGGCAGCGCCCCGATGAGTGCCAGGATCAGGATGATGATCAGGATCGTCCACATGGTCCTCTCTCCGCGGGTGTTGGTGTAGTTCCGTGTCTCCGCGTATCCCCTCGCGCGATCGCATCGCACAACGGACGGCGGCCGACCGTTGCCTGAGAGTCTACCGTTGGCTGTTTCAACATCGTTGTAGGCGAGCGCGCCGGCTTGACGTAGGAAAGCAGCCCGCGTGCGCGCGTCGCGACTTGCAGACGGTGAGGAGTCAGAAAAGGACGACAACCAACCGCTGCAACACGCCGCTGTCGACTGCTCAGGCAACGCGTCACAGTTATCTCACTCGGGCCGAAATATCTCACCAGGCCAATCGAAGGGGTAGGTCATCATGAGACTGTTAGCTTCAGAGACTCGTCGCGGCGGCGCTCGCCCGCATGTGCGCGCTCACCACGGTCTGCCGACGCGCTTGCTGCTGCTCATCGCTGCGGCGCTTGCAACGCTGGTACTGGCAACGTCGGTGCGGGCTCTCGACGTCACATTGCAGGTCAACGCCGCGCCTCCGGCGCTGCCGGTCTACGACCAACCGCCGATCCCGGGTCCCGGATATCTGTGGACGCCCGGCTATTGGGCGTACGGACCGGAGGGCTGGTTCTGGGTGCCCGGCACCTGGGTCGAGCCGCCGGCGCCTGCGCTGGTATGGACCCCAGGCTACTGGGGATGGCAGGACGGCATGTACGTGTGGAACGCCGGTTACTGGGGCCCGCAGGTCGGCTTCTATGGTGGAATCGATTACGGCTTCGGCTACTCGGGTCGTGGCTACGACGGCGGTTACTGGCAGGGGAATCAGTTCTACTACAACCGAGCCGTCACCAACATCACCAATGTCAACATTACCAACGTCTACACCAAGAGCGTTTCCAACACCACGACCGTCAACACCGTGAGCTACAACGGCGGCAACGGCGGCGTGACGACGCGGCCCACTCCCCAGGAGGAGGCGATGGCGCATCAGCCCCACGAGGGCCCGACATCGATGCAGGCTCAGCAGGTGACCGCCGCGGCCTCGAACCACGAGCAGCTCGCCTCGGTGAATCACGGCCGGCCGCCGGTCACGGCGACTGCAAAGCCCGGCGCATTCTCGGCGCAGCGCAATGCGACGGCTCCCGCAGACCATGCGCCACTGCATCTTTCGGAGGCCGACCGGTCGCAGGCGCAACCGCAGCAGCGCCCCGAGTCCCCGCAGCAACGTCCGCTGTCGCAGCCGGAGAAACCGGCTCCGCAGGAGCATGCGCGGCCTGCGCCTCCTGCACCGGAGGCTCGTGAAGGCCGCTCACCGCCGCCGGCGCCCCCGCAGGACGCGCGCCCGGGTCGCCCTGCCCCAGAGAGCCATGCCCCGTCTGCACCGCAGGCCGGGCACGGCAACGCTCGCCCGGAGCAGCACTCACAGGAGCGCCCGCAGCACGAGAGTGAGAAGCGCCCCGAGCCGCAGCGCAAGCCGGACGAGGGAAAGCAATAAAGCACTGAGTCGTGGTGGACATCAGGGAAGGACACAAAACCGGAGCCGCGCCCGCGAGCACCGAACCCCGAGCGGGTCCGGATCGCGGGCGCTTTCCCATCGATATGCCGCTGCGGGGCGGTGCACGCCGCTTCGTCCGCCCACGCGTGCTGCACGCCTTGGTGCGGCCGTTGTGGATCGTCGCGATCTGCTGCCTCATTGCGGGGCTGCACCTGGCGCGCGGAGCTCTCGTCCCGATCGCTCTCGCACTGCTGGTGTCTTTCGTGTTGTCCGGCATCGTCGAATGGTTCCGGCGGCACGGCATCCCACGGGGCCTCAGCGCGACGGTCCTGCTGATTGCAGTGGTGCTGGCGCTCAGTGGCGTGATCGAGCTGACGTGGTCTCCGGCGCAGCACTGGATGCAGGACGCTCCACACGTGCTGCAAACAATCGAGCGCAAGGCGCGCCCCGCGCAGTCGCTCCTGCGCCGGCTCGATTCCATCGCCCAGCGCGCAACTGCCCTCGCCAACAGCGACGGCAGAGGCGCCGCGCCCGATTCAGCCGGCGTGGCTGCGCCGAGCGCGCCGGCCGTGCTCGTGACGCCGCTCGAGGTGTTCGCCGCGACGGGCTGGATGCTGCTCGGAGTTTCGACTGTCGTCGCGTTCGCGCTGCTCTTGCTGATAGCGGGTCCGCCGACGCTCGCGCGAATGACGGTACTGCTCGCCGCCAACCTGCGTGCCGTCCACGCGCTCGAGATGATCGATGCGATCCGGTTCGAGGTCGGGCGCTACTACGGCACCTTGCTGCTCATCAACATCGGCTTCGGCACGGTGGTCGCGGCCGTCATGCGCCTCCTCGGGATGCCGAATCCGCTGCTGTGGGGAGTGATCGCGGGCGTGCTGAACTTCGTCCCCTTCCTCGGCTCGGCGACGACGTTCACGATCGTCACCGTCGTCGCTCTGGTCAGTTTCAACACGATCACGCCGGTATTGCTGGTGGCCGGCAGCTACCTGCTGCTCGCGGCCATCGAGGGCCACATCATCGAGCCGATATTCCTCGGCCGCAGCCTCGACTTGAGTCCGCTCGTCGTACTGACGGCGATCTGGCTCGGCGGCTGGTTGTGGGGGATACCGGGAATGGTGCTCGCGTTACCGGTCGTGGTTGCAGCCCGCTGCGTACGGCGGGTGTCGAGCCGCGCACAACAGCCCCCGCTACCCAATTAGCCGCAAACCGACTCCGCTAACCGAGGTGTATCAGCGCCCAGGCGCACACGATCACCCCGAGCAGGCCAATTGCGAAATCGAGCGCGGCGAAGCGTCGCTCGCGGCTCTCGAGCTGAGTGTCGCTGAGCGATGCAATCATGAAGGGCTCGCCGTTGGTCGGCTCGGCGATCACGCTGACGCGTTCGACAGGAGACTTGAGCGCCTGCGCCTGAACCTCGCGAATGGCCGCCTGACGCGCCGCCTCCCACTCCGTGGCATCCAGCCGGCCGTCGTGATCGGCGTCGAACCGCGCGAGGAGGGCGCGCTGGTCGCTCTTCCACTCGTGCAGCAATGCTCCCGCTGCGGCCTCGAGGTTCGCGCCCGTCTCCGAGTGCGAGCGCAGCTCGCCCATGACGCATACCCGCTCGCCGACCCCGAGGAGTCTCTCCGTGTACCGCCAGGCGCTGCTGTGAAAGAGTCCGCCGCCGCCGACTGGCGGCCCGCTAGTCGGCCAGGATGCGGAGCCATACCAGACATCGCGGACAGTGGGAGTGATCTCTGCCTTTACCGGGCCCACGAGGCAGCGGGCGTCCTCGTCGGCGAGCACGAAGAGCTCGACGCTCGAGGCGCTGTCGACCGTGCGCCAGTGAGTGTTGCCCTTCGAGTCACGCTCCTGGTGTGCGATCTCGTAGCTCCACCAGACGCAGGGCCGCGAGCTGAGCGGCGCTGCCGTAGGCTGTGGGCTTGCGGCCAGCGCCTGGCCGTGCACCTTCACGTAACCCTGCGCCGCGGAACGGATGCGCACGGCCGGCGTGTCGGCCACGAGTCGCTCGCGACGCAGCCGCACGAAGAATCGATATAGCGCGAATATCGCGAACAGTGCTGCGACCGCCGCGATCACCGGGTAGGGAGGGGGGTGCGGGCCGCTCACGTGGAGCATGCGGACGCGCTCGCGAGGTCAGCGGGAGAATGCCGCCTTCAGGTCGACGTCCGCCTTCTCCTCGCTCTGGAAATGCAGCAGCTGCGCAGGCGGGAAGTCGCCCAAGCCCGCGACCAGCGTGTCGGGGAAACTCGCGATACGGACGTTGTTGGTGTTGGCCGCATCGTTGTAGACCTCGCGCCGGTCGGCAATGGCGGTCTCGAGCCCGCTGACACGCTCCTGCAGATGG
>Ga0307474_10000872_pt1 | contig 21726 bp, 18 predicted proteins | sample atmos_gasesECM1C_2_FD_203312 | JGI IMG/M metagenome (GOLD analysis project Ga0307474, IMG submission 203312) | Hardwood forest soil microbial communities from Morgan-Monroe State Forest, Indiana, United States - atmos_gasesECM1C_05 | ecosystem: Environmental > Terrestrial > Soil > Temperate... | reverse complement strand
GCCTTTGCCATTCAGGCCGACAGTGAGAATGCTGACGCGGTCCGCGGCGCGGTATCGACGACGGTTGACCGCTTCAACGGCCTCGATGTCCTAGTGAACAACGCCGGGACCTCACACAGGGCGCCGATCGAGGAGTTCCCGATGGCCGAATTTGAGCGGATATTGGCCGTCAACGTCCGAGCGATCTTCGTCGCAATCCAGGCCGCCTTGCCGCACCTTGACGACGGTGGGCGGATCATCAGCATCGGCAGTGTGCTCGCCGACCGGGCTCCCTTCGGCGAAATCAGCGTTTACGCGCTCTCGAAGGCAGCCATCGCTGGACTGTCTCGAAACCTCGCTCGTGAGCTCGGACCTCGCGGCATCACGGTCAACACGGTCCAGCCTGGTCCGGTGGAGACGGATATGAACCCGGCATCAGGGGAATTCGCCGATGCCGTGCGGTCGTTGACAGCGCTCGGCCAATACGCACAACCCCGCGACATCGCGGACGCCGTGGCATTTTTGGCGCGGATCGAGTCCCGGTTCGTTACTGGCGCGAGCTGGAACGTCGACGGTGGCTTCGCTCTTTAACCCACCTGCGTACGTTTCTTCCGGGCCGCTTCTCTACAACTCCTTGGAAGGCCTTCTCAACCCTCGAGACGGGAGTCACCAATGGCATCGTTGACCCATCCACACAAATGGCAAGCACTCGCCCTCGTCTGTCTTGCCTATTTCATGACCACGCTCGACGTGTCCATCGTGACGGTCGCGCTGCCCTCGATCACTCGGTCGCTTCACTTCTCGCCGACGGACCTGCAGTGGGTCCTCACCGCCTATGCCGTGACTTTTGGCGGCCTCCTTTTGCTCGGCGGCCGGGCCGGCGACCTTTTCGGGCGACGCCTGATGCTCATGTCGGGGTTAGCAATCTTCGTCGCCGCCTCGCTGGCATGTGGCCTCGCGAACGGTTCAGCGATGCTGATCACCGCTCGGGCGGTCCAGGGGGTCGGAGCGGCGCTCATCTCGCCGGCGACCTTGGCCATCATCACGACCACCTTTGACGAAGGGTCAGAACGGAACAGAGCGCTCGGAGTCTGGGGCGCTATGGGGGGAGCCGGCGCTGCGGCCGGGGTGCTGTTCGGGGGATTGCTGACCAAGTACGCCGGCTGGGAGTGGATCTTTTTCGTGAACGTGCCCATCGGCGCGCTGCTGTTCGTGGCTGCTCCGTTCCGGGTAGCGGAGAGCCGAGCACCACTCGAGACCCGTCAGCGTGACCTGCCCGGTGGGGTCATGGTGACCGCAGGGATTGCGTTGCTCGTCTTCACCATCTCTCGGGCTCCTACTGTCGGCTGGGGGAGTGGCGAGACGATCGGCCTTCTCCTAGGTGCCGTTGTGCTACTGATCGCGTTCGTCCTCTGGGAGACTCGTGTCTCGGCGCCCCTCGTGCCACTGAGTGTCTTCAAGATCCGAAGTGTGTCGTCGGCAAACGCGGTGGCGATTCTGCTTGGCGCTAGCGTTTTTGCGAACTTCTTCTTGCTCACGCTCTACGCTCAGGACGTTCTCGGGTTTTCCGCGTTACGGACCGGACTGACCTTCTTCGCCACTGCCGGCACCATGGTCCTTGTTGCTGGATTCGCACAGGCGGCCACCACCCGTTTCGGTGCGCGTCCGGTCTTGACGGCCGGTATGGTGTTCCTCACCGGCGGCATGATCTGGTACGCACAGATTCCAGTTCGCGGCCACTTCGTCAACAACTTGTTGGGCGGATACCTTTTGGTCGGGGTTGGCCTGGCACTCTCGTTCGTCTCTGTCTCGATCCTGGCGCTGCAAGGAGTTGGACCCAAGATCGCCGGCTTGGCATCGGGGCTCCTCACGTCTTCCCAGCAAGTCGGAGGTGCAATTGGAGTCGCGGTCACGGGGAGCGTCGCCGTGAGTCGGGCGAACAGCTTGTTGGCGGCTGGTCACACCGCCCCTTACGCCCTGACGCACGGGTACGCGCTGGCCTTTTGGGTACTCGCCGGCATCGCCTTCGCCGGGGTCTTGCTTGCGGCAATGACTGCGCCACGTGGCGCGGGTGAGCTGGTCTCGAGCAGTCCTGTGCCAGATCCCGGGCAGATGGACGGCGTGAGGTTGCAGGTTGCATCGGTTGGCGAACATGGGGGCGTCTTTGATCGCAACTGATCGTGAACTCGTTTCGCTTGAACTACCGGGTGTGAACATCGCACGGAAGAATGGGGTGATGCCCGCCCTTCCGAGTGCGCGTATCAACGGACCAACACAGCCGTGTGAGGATCGAGGAGAGCGACACGCGAAGCAGGAGCTAACGAGTTGAAGGCGATCGGGCTCACTCAGTTCGGTGGTCCAGAAGTTCTCAAGGTCGTTGAGCTTCCCGAACCTCAGCCGGGACGCGGCGAAATTCGGATCAAAGTTCACGCGGCGGCGGTGAACCCCACCGACATCACCTTCCGATCAGGAGGAAGAGCCGCCCAACTGGCGGAGCGGCCGCCTCCCTACATACCAGGCGTGGACGTCGCAGGGATCATCGACATGCTCGGACCTGGCACCGATGACCGCCTCGCCGTCGGCGACGCTGTCATCGCTTTTGTCATTCCCATGGGTCCACATCGAGGGGCCTACGCCGAGCAGGTTGTGGTCGACGAGGCCTCAGTAGTCCGAACTCCGCTCGGGGCTAGCTTCCCTGAGGCGTCGACACTTCTGCTCAACGCGGTCACGGCACGCCTCTCCTTGGATGTACTGGCCCTTCCTAAAGGCAGCATGGTCGCGGTCATAGGTGCAAGCGGCGCAGTGGGGGGATACGCCACCCAGCTGGCCAAGGCGGACGGCCTGACGGTACTGGCGGTCGCGGCATTGTCCGATACGGCGCTCGTTCGTGGTCTCGGCGCCGACGTCATCGTCGAACCCGGCAACAACATTGCGGACCAAGTCCGACGACAGCTCCCATTCGGTGCGCCGGGACTGATCGACAGTGCCGCACTGGACGCCCTGGCGCTGCCAGCCGTCGCCGATAGTGGAGGCTTGGTGACACTCAAAGGATGGAGCGGGCCGAGCGAGCGGGGAATCGTCATCCATCCCGTCTCTTCATTCGGATCGGCGACCGACACGGCCCTGTTCGATCGGCTTCGAAGCCAGGTCGAGGAAGGCGTCATCACGCTTCGGGTCGCCGAGGTTCTACCGGCGAGCGAGGCCTCCGAAGCGCATCGTCGACTCGCCGCTGGAGGCGTCCGTGGCCGGCTCGTCCTCGACTTCTCTGGGCCGCTCTAGGAACCTTGCCGTGACCGACGACGCCCCCCATGGACCAAGGAGAAGCCTGGCAGTGGATCAAGGGCTGTGAGCCGTGCCTCACTTTGAGTACGACTCGACTAGGAAGGACACCAATGAGTTATCAGACAACTTCTGAAATCGTTACCTACTTCCGGGTCTGCGCTGGAACACGGGTCCGTTACGCAGACACCAAGGCGGAATCGGACACAGTCATCCTGATGTTGGCGCCGTGGCCAGAGACTCTCTGGGCGTTCCGGCGGGTCTGGGATCAGATCAGCGCTGTTGGCCGAGTTGTCGCGCTTGACATGCCCGGTTTCGGCCACTCCGACCAGCCCGAACGACTGATCGCACCCGACGCCATGGGCGACTTTCTGGCTCTCTTGATCGACGAGTGGGATCTGGGCGCGCCGCACATCGTCGGTCCCGACGTTGGCACTGCGGCCGCACTCTTCCTGGCTGCGAAGGCGCCGCAAAGGGTCACCAGCCTGTCGATTGGTGGTGGAGCTATCGCCTTCCCGATCGCTGCGGGGGGCGCCCTCGAAGTGGTGATCGGAGCCCCCAGCCTCGATGACGTGCGTCAGCTCGATGCTCGACTCAACATCAGCGCGGCTGACGAAATTGCGGCACCGCAAGCGACCGAGCCTGAGGTGCACGAGGACTATGTGAGCGCTTACGACTTGGGTCGGTTCGCAGAATCCGCTCGTTTTGTCCGACACTACCCAGAGCAAAACAAGGTGTTGCGAGAATTTCTACCGTCGATTCGGGTTCCCACTCTGATCCTCGCAGGGGAACACGACGATCTCGTGCCGTGGTCGAACAACCAAACGTTGGCGGACACCATGCCGAACAGCGTGGCTCACCGCCTCGACGCCGGTCACTTTGCGTGGGAAGAAGCTGCCGTCGAGTACGGGCGCCTCGTTTCCGAGTGGATCGCCGGGGGATACAAGAAGTACGCAGGTAGTTAAAAAACATCCGAAGAACGCCCGAAGGTCCGTGGGATCCCACGAAAATCCCACGGATTCGGATTTCCATGTCACCGATCGATTAGCAAGTCAGAATCCGAATTCGGCCATCGTCCCAGCTAGTCCGCCAATTCGGCGCTACCGCCCGGATCTGCGAAGTTCCTGCTGGACGGTTCTCGTAGGTCTCATAACCCGAAGGTCGGAGGTTCAAATCCTCCCCCCCGCCACTCAGAGCTCTGCAGGTCAGGGCCGGTCCGATGGGCCGGCTCGTCTGCTGCCCCGACGGGGAAACCCTGATCTGTTCCCGCTTGGGCACACAACTACTGGTCCGGAATCCGGCGAGAATTGTCGAAAGAGAGTTCAGTCCTCTTCCCCGCGATACCCCGCACCGCGTTCGACAATATTTTCGTACACGCGCTCTAACGTTTCGGCAAGTGGACCAAGCGCGTGCTCGGGGAGTCCATGAAAGAAGAGCTCTTGGACGAGTTCAAGGTGACCCGGCCTTGCGTCTCGAAACGCGGCCTTGCCGCGAGTCGTAGCGGTTACTTCGGTGCCGCGTCCGTCGGTTGTCACTGGTTTGGTGGCGGTCAATCCGCGTTGTGTCATCCGGCGCACCTGGTGGGAGGCTCGGCTGCGTTCCCAACCGATCTCGCGCGCCAGGGGAGCGATTCGGAGTCGTTGATCAGGCGCCTGGAGGAGCTTGCTCAATACGTGGTAGTCGGACAGAGAGAGCTCGCTCTCGGCGAGTAACTGATGATTCATCTCGTAGGTGAGCTGAAGATTGACGCGCATATATGCCAACCAGACCCGGAGCTGCTCTGAATCGAGTTCAGCCTTCAACCGACGTTGTTGGGGGCGACTCTTTGCCATGGCTCCATTCTGCGTTCTCGCCTCGCGCCGCGCTCGTCACGGTGCAAAGGGAACAGCGTGCGGAGGCCGAGAGCAAGTCGGTCAAGACGCCCAAGGCAACGAAAAGGCGCCGAGTTGGCTGCCAAAGGCCGCCATGTCGTCAGCCGCCCACTCCTCGCTGATCTTCCCGTCATCGTTGATCCTGTAGATGTCGATAGCGTTCCACGATACGGGGCTCCCGGTCGCCGGGATCCCTAGTAAATCGCCTTTGTGAGTGGCAGTGACGAGCAGTCGCAAAACCACCAAATCGCCACTTGCAATCACGTCCTGTTCTTCAGCTACCAGATCGGGAAGTGATCCAAGGAAAACGTTGAGAAGCCCCGTCAGGCCCTCAATTCCGGTAACCGTCCCTAGCGTATTACCGTGCCAGACGACGTCGGGTGTGCAATATTCCGTTGCCCGTTCGGGGTGGTGGTGGTTGAAAACGACGTCGCAGTATTCGCGAGCCACCGCGACGCGTTCCTCGACGGAGAGTGTCTGGCTCATGGAGCCCTCCCTTCGTGTCGTTAGATTGGTGATGTATCACCAATCTAAGTGATACACCACTAACTGGCAAGAGAAGGAGCACGGCACGAACGGACAAAAGGGCGTTCGTCCGTGACGGAAAAGGTTGCTTGACAGATTGCGGCCACCTCTGAGTAGTGTCGAAACCTCTGAAACCGCTGACATGACCCAAGGGCTGCGATGACGGGAGCCAGCTCACGCGCTGTCCGCTTCGACCGGTATGGGGATCGAAGCGTCCTATACGTCACTGACGTGCCTATTCCGATGCCTGAAGCCGGGGAGGTCGTGGTCGAGGTCAAGGCGGCAGGCATCAACCCGGGCGAGGCGGCCATTAGGCAGGGAGCTCTTCGTGATCGGTTTCCAGCGTCGTTCCCCTCCGGCCAGGGCAGTGATCTCGCCGGGGTCGTATCCGCCGTCGGGAGCGGTGTTGATGTATTCGCCGTCGGTGATCCCGTCTTAGGGTTCTCGTTCCGTCGATCGAGTCAGGCGACGTACGTCTCGGTGCCGACGACCCAATTGATTCACAAACCGCCAGAACTCAGTTGGGAGGTGGCCGGATCGCTTTATGTCGTCGGGTGCACCGCCTACGCGGCGGTGCGCGCCGTCGACGCCAAGAAGGGCGAGACGATTGCTGTCTCGGCGGCAGCAGGTGGGGTCGGGACCGTGGTGGTCCAGCTGTTGGCGTTACGTGAGTCGCGGGTCCTTGGAATCGCATCCCAGGCAAATGCCGACTGGCTCCGTTCTCACGCCGCCATCCCCGTCCCCTATGGCGACGGGCTGGCAGAGCGCTTGCGCGAGGCGGCCGGTGGGCAGATCGATGGGTTCATCGATCTCTTCGGGCCCGAATATCTCGACCTTGCCGTCGCCCTTGGTGTTGCGCTGGACCGGATCGAGACGATTGCTTCGTTCGCGAAGGCCCAGGAGCTCGGCGTTAAAGCGGAGGGCAGCGGCTCTGCCTCCACTCCCGAGGTGCTCACGGAGATGGCCAACCTCGTCGCTTCGGGTGCCATCAAGGTTCCGATCGCAGCGACGTATCCCCTCGAGCAGGTGGCCGATGCCTTTGCGGAGCTGGAGCAGCGCCACACCCGAGGGAAAATCGTTCTTATCCCTTGATGCATTCCTGAGATCCTGCAGAGCTGAGGTGTGGCTGGAAGCCACCGGTAACAGGGGGCGGACGCGATTGCCGTCGGGGTTTCGTTGTTGGAAGCGATACAGATCGCAACCTCAAGGTCGGAGGTTCAATCCTCCCCCCGCCACTCAGGAGTCCGCCGGAAAGAGCCGGTCCGATGGGACCGGCTCTGCTGCTGCCCCGAGAAGAATCCCACGACAATCTCAGTCTCCTGTCGGCAGTGAACCAGCGTGGGGCGGTAGACGTCTGATTGTGTACGACGGTGCCGATCGATAAGTCGCTGCCAGACCGTTGACCACGGACACAATGCCTTACCGGCTCCATCGTCGGGCGCCAGCGAGCATCTGGTGAAGTGTGATGGAAGGATTTTTCTCGACTGTGCAACGACTCAATCACCCGCTGGACAGCTTGTCGGAGGCGTCAAGGCAGGCTCTCGTTCCCTCTCCGCCGCCGGCCTGGGTGGAACCGATGCTTGCGACCCTCACAAAGGATCGGTTCTCAGACCCCGACTGGATCTTCGAGCGCAAGCTCGACGACGAGCGTTGCCTGGCCTTCCGCTCTGGCAGCGAGGTCCGGCTCGTCTCGCGCAATTGGAAGATGCTCAACAGCCATTATCCAGAAATCGCGGCCGCTCTGAGCGACCAAGCGCAGCCGGACTTCGTGGTGGACGGAGAGATAGTTGCCTTCACTGGATCTCAAACGGATTTCTCGCGACTGCAACGTCGCATGCAGGTCAGTGATCCCGCCCTGGCGCGACGTTCTGGCATCGCTGTCTTCTATTACATCTTCGACATCGTGCATCTCGACGGGTTCGATCTGACGAGCCTTGCTCTGCGGGACCGCAAGCGACTTCTGAAATTGTCCATGTCGTTCAATGGTCCACTGCGCCTGATGCCACACCGCAATACCGCTGGGGAGGCCTACTTCTCCCACGCCTGTCAAAGCGGCTGGGAAGGAGTCGTCGCCAAACTCGCCAAGAGCAAGTATGTGCACAGGCGTTCGCCTCAGTGGTTGAAGTTCAAGTGCCAGCACGGCCAGGAGTTCGTGATCGGAGGATTCACCGACCCGAGGAACTCCCGACTAGGTTTTGGCGCCCTGCTCCTTGGTTACTACCGCGGTTCTGACTTCGTGTACGCCGGCAAGGTTGGAACTGGATTCGACGAACGAATACTCCTGGAACTGAGTCAACGCCTGGCCGCTCTCGAAATCAACCGATCCGCCTTCACGGCGGACAACCCTCCGAGGGGCGCACGTTGGGTGCGTCCTCGCCTGGTGGGCGAAGTTCGATTCAGCGAGTGGACCCCGGACGGTCGGCTCCGCCACCCCAGCTTTCTGGGCCTTCGGGACGACAAGGTGGCGCGAAACGTCATCCGTGAGACAGCCCTCTGAGGCATCCGCGGCAACGTGGAAGAGCCGGTCGAAGTCTCCCAGGGGCAACGTGTGCCGTCACCTGTGGCACCTCACTCGGTGTGGAGCACGACCAGGAGCCGCTTGTTCGCCGCAGGTACGGGCTAACCAGTCACGGCGCTTTCGGCCGCCCCGGCGTAAATCTCCACTGCTCGCCAGCAATACCAGGCCGCGACCGACCGGTACGGGCGAAAGGGCTCGCCCAGGACCGACAATTGCTTGGGCGTCGGCATCGGGACGCCCCAGGCCAACCCGTAGCCCTTCCGGACGCCCAGATCACCCGCGGGCCACACATCCATCCGGCGGAGCTGGAACAAAAGGAACATCTGCGCCGTCCACTCCCCGATGCCGCGCACTGCCGTCAACTGCGAGACGACCTCGTCGTCAGGCTCGCGCGCCAGTCGGTGCGGGTCGAGGACGACGGTTCCGTCGAGGACCTTGGCAGCCAGGTCCCTCAGCGATGCGGTCTTGTTGGCGGAGAGGCCGGCGGCCCGCATCTGCTCGTCGGCCAGCGCGAGCATGGCCTCGGGCTCGACCCGCCCGTCGAGGGCGGTGATCAGTCGCCCGTGGATGGCCGCCGCGGCCCGACCCGCCAACTGCTGGTACACGATCGACTGTACGAGGGTGGCGAAATGCGTGTCATTTTGTTTGCGCAGCCGCATCAGGCCCGCCGCCGCCACCAGTGACGCCATCACCGGGTCGCGCTCGGCCAGGACCGCAGCCGCTGCCGGGTAACTCGTTCGCCGGCTCATCGGGTTCGACCCAGCGTTTTGAACGTCATCATGATCGCTGTAGCCCGGCGCTTCTCAGGGTCCCGCTCGGACGTGACCTCATGCTGAACACGAGTATCTCGCTCGCATCCATGCCGGCTCCTCTCTCAGTCGCTGCCCAGGGAATGTTTCTTACGGCTGAACAACATCCTCTTCCTTTTCGCGGGGGGAAGGTCAAGAGCGAATTGGCGTTTGACTCTCACACGGTGGGAGACCCAGAATTCCGTGGTGACCTCCACCCTCGCGATTGGCGACTTCTCTCGGGCCACGTTCCTGAGCGTGAGGATGCTTCGCCACTATCACGAGGTCGGCCTCTTGGAGCCGGTCGACGTCGATGTAGACAGCGGATACCGGCGCTACGCGCCAGAGCAGATCGTCACGGCGCAGGTCATCCGCCGCTTCCGCGACCTGGATATGCCGCTGGAGGACATCCAGATCGTGCTGAAGGCTCCCGACGTCGAGACCCGCAACCGGGTAATCGCCGACCACGTCGCTCGTCTCGAGTCCAACCTTGCTCAGACCCAGCAAACAGTCGCATCGCTGCGAGGCCTATTGGACCAGCCCCAAGACACCAGCCTTGCGATCGAACATCGTCATGTCGCCGCCACGCCCGCCGCTCTCATCACGGACATTGTTGACACGGCCCACGTTGTGGCGTGGTTCCGAGGAGCCACGGGCGAAGTGGCCGCCACCCTGTCCGCTCAGGGCATCAACCCGGCCGGACCCGTGGGGGGCATCTTCGACGCAGAGCTACTGAACGAGGGCGAGGGGCGGGTCACGATCTTCCTTCCGTCCGACCCTTTGCCACAGCCAGTTGGACGCGTCAGCACGGCCATTATCCCGTCGGCAGAGCTGGCAATGACGGTCCACCTCGGCTCCAACACCGAGGTAGACCGGACGTACGGTGCCCTTGCCGCCTACGTGACGAAGCATGCGCTCGCGGTAGACGGGCCGATTCGTGAGTACTACCTCGTCGGCCCCTCCGATACTCCAGATCAGTCGTTGTGGCAGACCGAGGTGGGATGGCCGATCTTCCAGACCCGGCTGAGGCCATAACTATTAATTAACTTCCGTCAGGGGATCAGAGGGCATCCTCCGCTTCGCCCATGGAGTCCTTGGGTAACGCCGCTCGCGATGACGCTCATCGGTGGACTGGCTGAGTTAGCTCGGCGGACTCGGGTTTGAGCAACGTAAGTTCGCCGTCTTGAAACGCACCGAGGCGAGGACGGCGTCGCGGGGTAGGACTACCAGGCATTCGCACCTGCCGAGATGGTGTTGGTAGTCGCTCAGGCCCAACTGTCGCCCCCGTGTGCGGGTGCTCCACTCCCTCGTCGGCAGACACCCATGCGGTCGCCTTTCCCAAAGCTGTGTCCGATGGCGAGTCGAAAATCGTCAATTGCTCATGTGACCCTCCACCCTCCCCCTGTGTGAGAGTCAACCGCGAAATCCGCTCTTGACCCTCCGTCTGTGGGAGGAGAGACGCTCGAAGCAGACCCTTTTACGACGAAATGGGGATGCCATGAGTTCAACGAGGGAGTGCGACACAGTGGGCCGTCCAGGTCGTTTGGAGGGCCAGACGGCCATCGTGACGGGGGCCGGTCGCGGCCTCGGCAGGGCAATCGCCGAGCTTTACGCGCGTGAAGGCGCCCGGGTCGTGATCGCCTCGCGCTCCGCGCACGGCTGCGCCGCCGCCGTGGAATCCATCGACGCGGCAGGTGGTACGGCGATCGCGAAGCCCACCAACGTCGGAGTCAAGTCTGACGTCGTCGACATGGTCGGGTTCGCCGTTGAGACATACGGGAGCCTCGACATCCTGGTCAACAACGCCCAGTCCTGGGGCACCCGGGAGCAGCCGACAGGCCTGCCGGTACCTACGCCGCTTGAGTCGTTCGACGACGCGGAGCTCGAGTGGACCTTCGACACCGGGTTCCGCGGAACGTTCTGGGCGATGCAGGCCGCCTTCCCGCACATGCGCGAGCGCGGCGGCCGGATCATCAACTTCGCGTCCGGGTACGGCGTGATCGGGAACGCCGGGACAGTCGGCTACAACATCACCAAGGAGGCCGTTCGCGCCCTGACACGCACCGCCGCCCGGGAGTGGGCCCGCTATGCGATCACGGCCAACGTCGTCGCCCCGACGGCCAGGACCGACTCCGCAGACGAAATCGAGCGCGCCAATCCCGACGGTATGGCGGCGGCTATCGCCGCAATACCCATGGAACGCCTCGGCGACCCGCGCCTAGACATCGCGCCGGCCGTTCTGTTCCTCGCCACCGACGACGCCCGCTACGTCACCGGCCAGACCCTCGGCGTGGACGGAGGGTCGCTTCTACACGCCTGACCAGGTGTCGACGGAAACACCGCCAGTAACAGTCACCAAAAGAAAACAGCGACAGAGAAAGGGCAGTTCCATGAAGATACTTGGGTTGGACCACATCGCATTCGTCGTTCGTGATATCGACGAAACCATCGCTCGGGCGGGCGACATCGTTGACGGGAGAGCTGTCGGCGCGCGCATTCACACGAGCGGTATCGACCTTCAGGTCTTACGGGCAGCTGAAACGCCGCTGGAGTTGATTGAGGTCCGCTCTGCCGGTTTCGGCATGCCAAAGCTCAAGGATGGCGAGACTGCGGCCTTCGGCCATTTCGGACTCGAGGTTGACGACCTAGAAGACGCCAAAGCCGAACTGGCAGGCCGGGGGGTCCTCTTGCAGGGCGAATACGAGACCGATGACGTCCACTACATCTTCACGGCGCCGGAGACGACGTTCGGGGTGACTCTGCACCTTATGGAGCACAAGAACCGTGGGACGGGCAAGTGAGCGCACAAGGGTCTGACACCGGCGGGCGCCCGACGAGAACTATCGAACGGGCGTACGCCAAAAGACGTGAGCTTAAGCGACCACGTCCAGAAGCCGCGCGCCAACCGGAAGGGGGCAGGCGATGTTCAATTCCTCAAATAACCGCGCTCGCGACGTCGCAGATTTTCTGATCGTCGGTGGCGGTGCAGCAGGGAGCGTGCTCGGCGAGCGACTGACCGAGGACTCGTCGGTGCGGGTGCTGCTTCTCGAGGCGGGCCCGGACTATGCGGCAAAGCGCGACGTGCCCGAGGACCTGCTTGACGCCAACCAGTTTCCGAGCTCACACGACTGGGGCTACCAGAGCGAACCAGGAGTCCTCGGGCGCTCGATCCCGGTGCCGCGCGCGAAGGTGATAGGCGGCTCAACGGCCCACAACGGCGCGGTTGCGTCACGCGGTACACCTGAGGACTACGACGAGTGGTCCCAGCTGGGCAATCCGGGCTGGTCCTTCGAGCAGCTGCTCGACGACTTCCGCCGCCTTGAGGACGACCCCGAGGGCGACGCTCGCTACCACGGTCGGGGAGGTCCGGTGCCGATCCGCCGCTACACGGATCGTCTGAGCCTGCTGCACCGCTCGTTCATTCGCACGGCGAGTGCAAGCGGCTTTCGGCGGATCGAAGACATGAACGGTCCCGATCAAATCGGCGTCGGGGTCCTCGCGCGTAACGTCGTCGACGCCGTGCGTCAGAACGGCTCGATCACCTATCTCGAGCGTGTGCGTCAACGCACGAACCTCGAGATACGCGGCGAGGCGGAAGTCGATCGCGTGGTGATCGAGGAAGGACGGGCGGTTGGCGTGATGCTCACGTCGGGCGAGCTGCTGCTTGCCGGACACGTTGTTCTCAGCGCCGGCGTGTACGGCAGCCCAGCGATCTTGATGCGCTCGGGGATCGGACCAGCGGATGAGCTGACCTCGCTCGGAATCGACGTGGTTGCTGATGTCCCAGGCGTCGGCGCCCACCTCGTCGAGCAGCCGATCTTCACGGCTGTCTTCGCGGGCGATCCCGCGAAATTGACGGAGCGGACGCCGCCGGTGCAGACGATGATGACCGTCGCCGAACCCAGCAACGTGGGTCGCCCCTGGCTGCACGTATTCCCGACCACATTCGCCCCGGGCGAGATGAGCCCCACCGGCGTCGCGTTCGAGATGAACGTCGCGCTGCTCAAGCCGCGGTCACGGGGGCGAGTGACTATCGTCTCGCGGGACCCCAAGGTTCCGCCGTGGATCGACGTCAATCTTCTGGCCGACCCGTGGGACGTCGCTTCGATGGTGGAAGGGATCCGCTTGGCCCGTAGGCTCGCCCGCACCGAGCCTCTCGCCCGGCTACACCGGGGCGAGGTGTCCCTCGGCGACGCCGTCGGCGACGACGCGGACGCGCTCACAGCGGTGCTGAAGGCTGGCGTGACCTTCTACAACCATGCCAACGGCACCGTGCGCATGGGCCCGCGCAGCGATCCGCAGGCCGTCGTGGACGCGACCGGTGCTGTGCGAGGCGTCGCCGGCCTCAGCGTGGCCGACGCGTCGATCATGCCGACGCCCCCCTCCAACCCCACGACGCTGACGACCATGGCGATCGGAGAGAAGATCGCCCGCGATCTGCGCACGCAATTCTCCTCTGCCCGCGCTGCGATGCAGGCTGCCGCCACTGGTGTCGCGTGACTCTATTCATCGACGAGTTCGTAGTGTCCGAAGAGCAGCCCCCGGTCCCACTGACAAGGAGATCGTGACATCGCGTCACCTGGTGAAGGCAACGAAATCAGCTTCAAGCGGGACATCAAGCCGTTTTTTGAGCGAGGGACCGCGCTCATTCTGGTCACATGCCGCACCCACCGGCGAAGCCGCCGGTTGACCCCCGAGTTCCTTGCCCAGCCAGCAGTGATCGGCGAGTTCCGGCCGGTCGGGCGGGTTTAACCAATGTTGGTGCCAGAAGCAGAGCTTGCCCTGATCACGCACAGCGGCTCCCACGACCATCTCGACCGTTCCTACGGGGCGCTGGCGATCTACGTGACTGAACATTTTCGCGGTCGATGGCCTCATTTGGGAGTGTTACTTGGTCGGACCCCACGACACTGACGACGAGTCGGCGTGGAGGACCGAGATGGGCTGCCCGATCTCCGACACCGCTCGCGGTCGTGGTTGATTCGTCTTAGGTGAGGTGATCACTGCTCCCTGGGACTCTGGCCAGTGTCCCCGCCGGCTTCCTCCTAATCAAGGACCCAAGGTGTGCGTAATGAAGAGTTCTGGCTTTGCCGTCTGATCGCGATTCAGAGGTTCGTTCAATTGTTTGTGCCCAGTCGCTCCTCCCACCACTGGACCGGGACGATCCGTAACGCAAGTTCTAGTGTGGACCAATCGAGCTCTTCTGCAAGCTGCGTAATAACAACGATGCGGTCGGCGAGCCAATCGCTACCGAGTTCGTTCTCGATCTCGATCGCCGGACTGCTGCGAGCCCTCTTCTGTCGTCGGACGTCCGCGGGCGGATAGTTGGCGTCGAAGAGTCCGGCAATCCAGGCGACGTCACCTCCAAGCTCGACATGTCGGTCAATGACCGCGGCATAGACGTCCGAACTGAGCATGACACTTGCCCATCGGCTCAACACCTGGTCAGCGTTCTCGGCGAGAAAGGCCACTTCGGAACGTAGGGATTCGTAGCGACCGTCGTCATCGACGATCTCGCGGACGGCCGCAGTGAGCCGAGGGGTATCCCGCACGACCCATCGACCTTTCTCGACAGACTCTCGGTGGCTCCCTTCTACTGTCCGTAGGTTTGCGAGTTCCAAGACGCCTGACCAGATCATTCGGGCGTTCCGCACCAGTTCGAACATCACATATTGGGCAAGGATGCTCCATCGTCGGCGTCTCCGACGTTCGACCACCTCGTTGACAACCGCAACGGACAACATCACCACGATGACGCTGCCGACGAGGCTTGCCAGTAAGGCATGACGCATCCAGAAGCCGTCAGCGACCACGTCCGAGACAACGGCGCCAACGAGCACGAGCAGAGCGAAGAGCGCAAGCGCTCGTGCCTGCCACAGAAACGAGTCAATCGAGCGTGGTGGCGCCCCTGACATGTCGGCCGCGTGATTCGTGCAAGTTAACGGTCTGGACAGACCGTTAACCGGCCGTGGGCTGGCCGAGGGGACGCACCTCGCTCCATTTGAGGATGATCTGCCGGTCTGCGATGGACCAAACTTGGTCGACCTTGGTGAACCGATCGAGGTAGCGCAGCCAAGCCACCATCATCATTCGGGTGCCCTCCTCGGTGTAGACGTGGTGGGCGATGGTGTAGCTGTCTCCGCTCGCTTCGTTCCCCTCGATGGTGACCGTGCTTTGCCCGTTGAAGTGCATCGTCTGCTCATAGCGGTTCAAGTCATCGAACACGGGCGCAAGAGCCTCGCGACCGTTCAATACGGAAGTGGGCTCGGTGCCGGCTCCGTTCATGAACACCGAAAAGCGAGTGTCGCTCGTGAAGAGCGCCATTTGTCCTTCGGCGTCACGGGTGTCGGCACAATGGGCGTAGGCGTCGAACAACTCGCGAATGGCCAAGCGGTCCGCTGTCTCTTGTGGCGAGAGGGTCGAATGCGATGCCATGCTGCACCTTCTATCTACTTGACATGTGTATAAAATTGACAGATGTATAAAATCAGATCCGGACCAGGGATGCAAGGGGCACTGGTTCTGGGAAGGCAGGGCTGAACCCGATGGCGGCAAGGACCCAGAGGCAGGGTGAAGTCGCTGAACGGATCGATCCCCGGATCGCCCGAACCGCCCAAGCTTGTAAAGCGGCGATCGTCGAGCTCGCCGCCGAACGACCCATTTCGCAGGTCACTATTGCTGATTTGGCGATAAGGGCGGGGGTGACCCGGGCGACGTTCTACAACCACTTCACCGACCCCTTGGCGCTGCTCATCGAGGTTCTTCTCGCCGACTTAGAGCACGTCCACGGGCTCGAGGAGGAACGTCGGGTTGAGGGCGGGTACTCGGCGGCGGAAAGGCTGAACCTTTCGATCGCCGACGTCGCAGATCACATCGAACGGTTCGAAGCGGTGTACCGACTGGCGGCGGATGACCCTGCTGATGGAGGAGTGTTTGATGCGCTTGTGCGCCATTTCGCAGAGTACGCCATGGCTTTCCTTGCTCGGTGCGAACACCCAGACTTGCCGGACGCAAACCACGCTGTCATCGCCCAGTTCATGGCGCACGGGTTCGCCGGAGCAATCAAGGCATGGCTGAGCGGCGGCACAGTGAAGAAAGACAACCTGATCAGTGCCGCGGCGGCCTGCGCGCCAGTCTGGTGGAGCTGATCATCCACTGAAGCAGGTCGGTTTCCCTTCTCGATGGGACTGACCGGTTGCCGCCCCTCAGCGTCGTGAGTAATCCCGCGAGAATCCACGTACTGGGATAACCGAGGCTCACGAAGACGCCTTGGTTTGCGACGTCGAACTTCGGGCCGCGGGCGCGCCGGACAGCGTCAGCGGCCTCGACGCCACCTGGCAACGTCTTGGTCTGTTGGGCCGAGGGTGACAGGGCAACGACCGCTGGGTTGATGCCTAGAGAGGTCGGAGAGGCTCTCTTCGATCCACCCACTCTCGGAGGGGTTGACTACTTATCGGAGAATCCCGAAAGTCGAAGGTTCAAGTTCTCTTCCCCGGCCACTCCGAGGTCGGCCGTTCATAGCCGGCATGACCCGCGTTTTCGGCGACGTCTTCAATCCCGCCGCGCTGGACGAACTCGCCGGTCAATGAGTCCGTAGAGACACCAGCCCGCTGCGATGGGAACCCAGAACGTCGCCGTGCGGAAGATCAACACCGCTCCGAGGGCGCTCTTCGAACTCATGCCGGACCCTGCGAGCCCGGCCGTGAGGGCGCCTTCAACGACACCCAAGCCACCGGGCGTCAGGTTGAAGCTGCTGACCGTCGCTCCGGCCCCGTAGACAAGAAGAACCCTGCTCCACGGAACGGAGGCTCTGACGGCGAGGATGGCCGCAACCAAACACGCAGCTCCGCTAAACCAATTTATGAGCGACAGGACACCCGCCTCTGCCCATCTCCTAGTCGGCATCCGAAAGGAGAGAAGTCGCCAAAGAGCCTGGTCGTCCTCGCCGACAGTGGTCTGTGGCATACGACCTTGCAGGCGTGCCGCTAGCCGCCCAAATGTCAGCGACACGTGGCTCGCCAATCGCCGAAGTGCCGGCCGTCTCAGGGCGAAGATCATCACGATTGCGCCGAGAACAATCACGGCGGACGTGAAAGCCCCTGCCAGGCTCGCGACCAAGTTGCCGGATACCAGCGCACCGGCGATCAATAGGACCGTCCACGCGACAGAGGAGAGCATCCACGCGGTTCCCAACGCCCACATGGCGGCAGCCGGATCGCTTCCGAACTTGACGAAGCGCCGGAAGGTGAAGGCGGTACCGGCTCCGGGCCCAATCAAGGGAAGCGTAAATGAAATCGCGTTCCCGATGGTCGCCGTTGCTGCCATCCATGGAATCGAGATCTGACCACCTATCTCGCGCAGAATGATCCGCTGAGTTCGAGCGAATGTCATGATGGAGGCCAACTCAAATGCGAAGGTCGCAGTGACCCAGTATCCGTCTGCGTCGATTGCCGCCGCGACCGAGCGTCCGAGTGTGGCGCGTGCGAACACCGCAACTGCTCCCACTGCAATAACTGCCGCGGTCTCGGCGATCAACCACGGCCAGGAGCGAACACGTTCAGAGCGAGTCCTCATTCTGGTCAGGAGGTGACCGCGAGAAGAACGCTTTGCACGGGCCGCGGTCTCAGCCGGCGGGAGAGGATCCGAAGCCCGTGTGCTCTTGGTTCTGATTGCCTTGGTGTCGCAGGCGGAGCAATGTCGGGTGCTCCAGCTAAGTCAGCCGGCCGGAGATGGATCGAGGCCGAGTTCGGATGTCTTGACCGCGTCATCAGCACGTGTCGGCCGAGCAACTGGGACCAAAGGCCCAGCACGGAGCACGATGCCGCCGATGAGGGCGCCGGCGGCGAAGATAGCTGCCGTCCAACGGAAGGTGACGTCGTAGCCGTGCGCCAAGGCCATCCCCGCTACTGTCCGGCGATTGGCCGCCGAAGATGCAAGGTTGGCGGCAAGGTATGACGAGATAGCGCTTGCGTAAATAGTGTTCAGCAGCGAAGTCCCGACCGAAGCCCCCAACTGTTGGCTCACCGTGACGGTCGCAGACGCCACGCCGGCGTCTTGAGGCCCCACGCCGAAGGTCCCGGTGTTGAACGATGGCGCGATCACCATGCCCATGCCGATTGCGACCAGGATGAGCGGGCCAAGCAATCCCTCGACGTATCCAGTATGCGCCCCTAATTGACTCAGCCACACCATTCCGCCCGATGCAATGAGCATGCCGATCGCGACGAGAGGCTTGGGTCCAAACCTGGGCATCAGCACAATTGTGGACAGGTTGGAGAAAATTGCCGAGCCGATGCTGATCGGAAGGAATGCGACGCCGGTCACCAAAGGCGAGTACCCGAGCGTCAGCTGCATGTAGTAAGTCAAGAACAGAAAGGTGCCGAACAGACCCGCTCCGGCGAAGAGCATCGAAAGGTAGGCGCCGCCCCGGTTGCGGTCAAGCACGACTCGAGGTGGCAAGAGCGGATGGGTCGCTCGGAGTTGCCAGAGCGCAAATATCGCCAGCAACGCCCCCCCGGCAACGAGAAAACCGTACGTCGACGGTGTGTGCCAGCTATGAGTCGCAGCGTTCGAACAGCCGTACACCACACAGAAGAGGGCACTCGACACGAGCAATACGCCGGGAATGTCCAGCTTCGGCTTGGTCGGAGAAGGTTGTTTTGGCAACAACAGCGCCCCTCCGATGAAGGCCACACCTGCGAAGAGGAGGTTCACATAGAGGCACCACCGCCAGGACAGGTATTCGGTGAGTAAGCCTCCCAACAACAGCCCGACGGCTCCTCCTGCTATCGCGATCGCACCGTAGATGCCGAACGCCTTGCCTCGGTCTTTCGGATCGGTGAACGTGGTCGTAAGTAGCGACAACGCGGAAGGCACCAGGAGAGCAGCGAACGCGCCCTGACAGGCCCGGGCGGTGACCAACATGGTGAAACTGACCGAAGCGCCACCGATCGCCGAGACACCGGCGAAGCCGACCAGTCCTATGAGAAAGGTCAGTTTCCGGCCGAGCAGATCGGCGAGTCTGCCTCCGAGGAGGAGCAGGCTGCCGAAGGCGAGTGAATATGCGGTGACAACCCACTGCCGGTCCACCGTGCTGAACCCCAACGCCCGTTGTGCGGAGGGCAGGGCGATGTTCATGATCGTGAGGTCGAGAACAACCATCAGTTGCGCGATGCCGATTACAGCAAGGATGAGCCAGCGTTGACTCTCCGCTGGGGAGTCGACCGAAGTGGCTTCAGACTCGGGGTTCGTCACTTCTACCTCCTCCTTTGCCACGGAGACAGAATCGTCCCTGGCAAGTCTCGGCATCGGATATTTCTGTGCTTCTGACCATCAGTCTCAAGGCCTCAGCCGGTGATGGAATCCAAGAAACCCGTAGTCGTTGCTAATGACGCGAAAAAGTGATTGCCTCTTACTCTTCGTCCCAATGCCCGATGACCAGGACTATTCCGGATGGCCGTGATCGTCGTCTATCCGGCAACTTCGCGGTTTTCAGGGTGGCTCCGGGTCTGGGGTCTCGCGATCGCTCGTGGTCTCAGGCCCCGCCGCTTAAGAGAACCAACGCACCGAGATGATCGGCTCAACGTCGATCGGGCCCGATACGTGCGTTATACCGACCCGCGCCTAGCTTGTCCTCGCGGACAGTGGGATGGATTCGAGGTGTCGGGCAAGCTGCGTTCTAGAGGTCACGCCGAGCTTTCGAAACACTTTGTGCAGATGGTATTCGACGGTGGCGGCACTGATGTAGAGCTGGCCGGCGATTTCTTTGTTGGTGGCACCTTGCGCGGCCAGTTCAGAAATCCGCTGTTCCTGCGGCGTCAGGTCGTAAGGAGTCTTGACCGAGATTTTTCGAACCCTCTCTCCAGTCGCACGTAATTCAGACTGCGCACGCTGGGCGAATGCCTCCATTCGGAACTCAGAGAAGCATTCATACGCGATCTTCAAATGCTCGCGGGCGTCGCGCTTACGTTGTTCCCGCCTGAGCCATTCCCCGTAAAGCAGATGCGTACGCGCAAGATCGACCGCGACCCTCGTGCGCGCGAGTCGGTCAATTGCCTCAGAGTACAGGTCATCGGCGTCGGCGTTCACTAATAGCGCGTGCGATCGAGCGGCGATCCCTAGGGCCCAATCCGTCCCGCTCGCCCTGCTCCTTTCGGACAGACGCTGATCTGTTTTTGCGGCGATTTCAAAATCTCCGACTCGTACGGCTGCCTCAATCAGCTCGGGCATCGCCCAGTTCAATTCGACCAACGCCGAGTGGTCGACCACCCTGCGCGCTGGCGCCAGGGCTTCTGCATAGCGTCCGAGTCCGTTGTACAACACGGATTCGGCCCAATCCATGAACGCAAGGCCTGCCCCTTCTCCGCGGTCAATTGCCTCGGCGCGAGCCGACTTGATGAACGGCAACGTTTCGATCTCGCGTCCACGCATGGCCATCAGGGCTGCGCCGTGGTACGGAGCCACTGGACTGCCCGTTAACTCTGTCGCCTCTACGACCGCTTCTCGAAGAGATTCCGCCAGTGCGAACTCGCCTGCGAACACATGCAACTGGCCCCGGTGCCCGAGAGCGCTCACCAGGTCGCTGAGCGCACCGGTATCGCGAATTAACGCGATATGCAGGTCAGAGAGGCGTTCCCAAGCTTCGTCATCCCACAAGAGAAGCGAAGACACGGTGGCTCCCCACATCCAGCGGAGCTGTTCGGTCCTCGATGTCTCGCTGCCTATTGCAACCTGAACGCGCCGTAGCTTTGGCGCCGCGGCACCGTAGGTGCTGCTAAGGATGGCCACCAAACCGTCGAGCAACAGGTCGGGACTGACCGGCTTTTGCGCCAGCGGTGCACCTCGGGCGGCTTCTGCCACCTGGCGCGAGTTCGCTCCCGGCGGGGCCAGCTCTCCCGCGAAGATGGCAGCCGTCAGCGCTTCCAGGTATGTCTCGCGCGCCAGCCGAGGGTCGACCTTACGGAGCCGTTCGGCCGCGCTCAGCAAGAGCGCCGTTGCGTCGCTGCTACGCGTTTCGAAAAACGAAATCTGGCCACGCAACAACATGGCCCTGGCCTGCTCGAGCTCGGTCAAGCTCCCTGTCTCTGCGATTGCAACCAAGCGCAACGCTTCGTCGAGTGACGCCGCCTGCAACTTGGCTTGGGCCGCGGCGAGCGCGCGCCTCGACCTGTCTCCTTCTGCGGGAGTCAAGGCCGTCGCTCGCTCCAAGAAGGCAGCGGCTGCCGCCAGACCACCCCGCCCCTGAGCGCGGACTGCAGACTCCTCCAGCTCCTTGGCCACTTGCTCGTTGGGTGTCGAGGCCGCCTGCGCCCGGTGCCAAGCGCGGCGATCCGGATCGATTTTCGCATCGGTCGCTTCCGCGAGTGCCTGGTGAATCTCTCGGCGTTCGCTCCGACTGGCTGCACCGTAGACGGCAGAGCGAACCAGCGGGTGACGAAATACCACCCGCGGACCCAGAACCAACAGGTCGTTCGACTCGACCAATTCGTCCATCGACCTGGGGATGCCGAGTCGCTCTGCCGCCCGCCAGACGAGCAGTGGATCGCCGACCGGGTCGGCCGCCGCCACGAGCAAAAGGCGACGGGCATCGTAAGGAAGGCTGGCGACGCGCCGCGTGAAGCTTTCCTCGATGCTCGCCGAGAGGGGCATCGCAGTCGGCACACCAAATCCGCCAGCGAGTTCTGCGGGCGTCAGCCCCAGCGGCAACTCCAGCAGAGCGAGCGGATTCCCTCGCGTCTCGACAACGATCCTTTCCAACACGCTTTCG
>Ga0307474_10000870_pt1 | contig 21733 bp, 17 predicted proteins | sample atmos_gasesECM1C_2_FD_203312 | JGI IMG/M metagenome (GOLD analysis project Ga0307474, IMG submission 203312) | Hardwood forest soil microbial communities from Morgan-Monroe State Forest, Indiana, United States - atmos_gasesECM1C_05 | ecosystem: Environmental > Terrestrial > Soil > Temperate... | reverse complement strand
TGCTCGAGACGGTGGCGATCGGCCTCGAAGCAAACTCCCCGAAGATGATTGCGCACGCATAGTTCGACTCTCGCGCGTCTGGCCATCGGCGACAGGAAACTCCCGGCCCAGTCGAGCAACTGGCCGAGATCGGTGGGCGCGCGCTGCGGGGCAGGCAGACTGTGGAAATGCAAAACATTGTTGACGGTTGCCGCAAGCGTTCGCAGCCCGGCCTGCACCTGCTCGACCCATTTCCGGCACTCGGCGGAAAGCGCGGCTCCTGCGAGCAATCCGGCAAACAGCTCCAAACTGCCCAGGGGATTGCGGATTTCGTGCGCCAAAGTCGCGGACATCTCAGCGAGTGCCTGCTCGCGGCGCAGCCGGTCGCGCTCCCGCACCAGTCGTTTGCCGTCGCTCACATCGCGCAGGATGAAAATCGACTCGCAGTCTTTTCCTGATTCGTCCTTTTCGGGTTCATCTCTTTCTGGTTCAGCTCCTCCCACTCGTGGTTCAGTTTCTCCCACGGTCGCGTGTCGCGCGGCCAACCAGCGTTCACCCCCGCTTCCGTTCCCCAAGCAGAACTCCTGCTCTTCCGTCTTCGACTGGGCCCGCAGTAGAAGAGCGCGCACGTGTTTCGGCAAGGCCGACAGCGACTTACAATCCCCGGCAAGCTCCTCTCCCACAGAACCAAGCAGGCGCCGCCCCTCCGGATTCAAGAGCGAGATGACCTCCTCCGAGTTTGTGACCAGCACCCCACAGGGAAGCCCCTCCAGAATCCGGTCGAGATGGCGGCGCATCTGCCGGTTTTCTTTCAGGCTGAGCGCCAGACCGGCATTGCTTTGTTCCAGTTCGCTGCGCAGTCGGGTCACCTCCGAGCGCAACATGCCATAGGAGCGTTCGAGGGAAGCGGAGGCATCGGCGAAGTTGCGAAATGCCCGCAACAGAAATTGTTCGCTCTCGCTCGGGCAAGCATCAGCAACCCCAGGGAGTCGAATCACGGCGGGGGTCACGCTTACCGGCATAGGCAAAGATGTCATGTCTGCAGGCAACATTTGCACGGTGAGTGCCAGGAGAGGGGGTTCGTGAATAAGATTTCTCTCAACTTGCCCGGCCGGCGCACGAAAGGCATCGGGGACTGGGCTGGAGCGCGCGTTGAAAGGGGAAATAAAGATGCTCGCTTAAAACCGTGTCTCCATCCTCCACCAGAATCGAAGCGCGCTCCATCACGTGCTGCAGTTCGCGGACATTGCCCTTCCACTGATGCTCTTCGAGAACGCGCGCTGCCTCCGGACTCAGGAGCGGGCAGTGCCCGCTCATCGCCGCTGCCATGCAGGCCAGAAAGTGTTCCGCCAAGGGAATGATGTCGGTGCGGCGTTCCGCCAGAGACGGCAACTCCAGGGGGAATGCGGAGAGCCGGTAGAAGAGGTCCTCCCGAAAATCGCCCCTTCCCGCGCGTGCGGCCAGATCGACATTGCTGGCGGCTACGACCCTTACATCGACCCGGGTCACCTCCGAGGTTCCTAGGCGCTGCACTTCCCTCTGCTCGATAAAGCGCAACAGCTTGGCCTGCATGCCGAGCGGCATCTCCCCAACTTCATCGAGAAACAGCGTGCCCCCATGCGCCCCAGGAATTCTTCCCATCTGTGACTGTACCGCTCCTGTGAACGCGCCGCGCGCATGACCGAAAAGCTCCGATTCCAGCAGAGCCTCCGGAATGGCGGCGCAGTTCACGGCTACAAACGGCTTTGCGGACCTGGAACTCAATTCATGCAACGCCCGCGCCACCAATTCCTTGCCGCTGCCGGTCGGTCCCACGATCAGCACGGTCGTCGTACGCCGGGCAACCAGCCGAGCCAGGCGGTAGACATCTTGCATCGCCGCGCTTCGCCCGATCATTCCGGGCAGGGGATCATGAGCCTCCTCAAGGGCATTCGACGTTTTCGTCGAATCTTCCTTGCCGTCGATTAGAAGCGATGAAGCCGGAACCTGCTGATCAATACTTCGGACCTCATCTACCGATATGCCGGTAGCGGAGTCGAGCGGGACCACTTTTATCCCTGGGAAACGCCTCTTGATAGTGGCAATCAGCTCTTCGCAGTCCAGATCGGGCAAGCGGCGGTCGACGAACAGAACCCGCCAGTCCCCCTCTTCCAGCTTCACCAGGGCTTCCGCGCCGCCGAGAGCGTGATGTACGGGCAGGCATCTTCCATTCAGGCGGTCAGCAACCTGCTCGCGGAACGCATGGCTGGGGCTTGCGATCAGGGCTCCGCCTGTGACTTTGGAGATGGTGGGAAAAACGGTCATAGCGGTCACTGCAACCTCCTAGGTAGACAGAAGTCAATGTGGAACTCGGCGAAGCCGGGTCGGGATCATTCGCGACTACGAGAGCTCACGACGAAGCAGAACTCCTGCCAGACCCACCATCACGCTCTCCAGGTTCTCTGTCCGCTGCCGTTCCCAAGTTGCGCCGGCCCGCTCGAAGCCGGATTGCGCCACCAGCAAACCAATGTCAGAGCGCGAGAAAGCTGCTTGCAGCCGCCCTTCCTGCCATCGAACCCGTATCGAGCGGTCGGCTTGGGCGCCGCCTATCGCGACGCTGAGCTCACTTCCCCGAACCGACAGGCTCAAAGCCGACTCGAAAAGCCGGAATGTGGCGGCAGTAAAATTTCTTCGTTCTGCTCTTACTTCCAGGCAAAGAGCTACCGGGCAGTTGAATGCGAGGCGAACGCTCTTTGCTTCCGCCACGGGACCTAAGTCATCCAGGGTTTCGCCGACAACAGTTTTTACCTCAAAGGTCTCGGAGCGCTCGTCGGTGCCTTGGGTCAGATCCGTTACCTCGCGGAGCGCTTCGACCAAGGCCCGCATGCGCTCGGTCAGCTCCAGAGCTTCGCGCAGCCCACGCACATGCTGCTCGGTGGTGCGCGGGCTGGCGAGCGCAACCTCCATTGAGCACTGCAATCCCGTCAGAGGCTGGTTCAGGGCGTGCAATAATTGCGCCACAGGGCGGCGCGCAGCGGTCGCCGATTGTGAGCTCCTTGCTATCGCGGTTGTATTGGAACTCAAATTCGCATTCATGCCGGTACACCTGTCTCTCCCCGCAATTCGTATCCCACGCCCCGCACCGTATGGATCAGCTTGCGCGCATGCCCATCGTCCACTTTGCGACGCAGATAATTGATGTAAACGTCCACCACGTTCGTCGTCGAATCAAACGTCAAATTCCAAACGTGCTCGATGATCATGGCGCGGGAGACTTGACGGCCTGCGTTGCGCATCAGGTATTCGAGCAGGGAAAATTCTTTCGCGGTGAGGTCGATGCGGCGGCCGGCGCGCTCGGCGCGGTGCTCGACGCGATCAAGCTGCAGGTCATCCACCAGCAGCACGGACTCTGACGGCAGATGGCTGCGGCGGAGCAGGGCGCGGATGCGGGCTGAGAGTTCGCTGAACGAAAACGGCTTCGGCAGATAGTCGTCGGCACCGGTGTCCAGGCACTGTACGCGATCTTCCACACGAGATCGCTGTGTGAGCACCAGCACTGGCACGCTCGGCCGCGTCAGGCGGAGATGTCGCAGTACAGTCACCCCGTCTAGCTTCGGCAAGTTCAAGTCAAGAATTACCAAGTCGTAGTGGAACTCGCTGCCCTTGGCGCGCGCCTGTTCGCCATCCTCGACGACGTCAACCGCGTAGTGTTCCCCTTGTAAGCCCTGGCGCACAAAACCGGCCAGAGCCGCGTCATCTTCCGCAATCAGAATCCTCATAAGTGGGCCTTAATTACGGATCGATTCTAGTTAGAGAACGCTCAAACGCGGCCGAAACTGTGAAAGCACGAAAGTGTGTGTATCCCGAAATAGAGCGTAGTGCTGAAACGGGATCTTTACTGCTCGGCGCTACGATCGATGATTGAAAGAATCGCTGATTTCGGTCCGCGTTGTCCGTCCTGGGACGCGCTCGTGACAGCGGCAGAACCTGCTCTGAACCATGTTGAAGGATGTCTGCGATACCGAACCCTTTCGGTCAATTACTTCCACGTGCGCTGCCAGAGATAATCAGGGCAATGAAATCCCTGCTCACGCCCGGATTGTTTCTGCTGGCGGTTGCAGTTTTGCTGCACTCGGGGCTGCTGACGGCTGGGCTGGCGATCATCACCTTCGCGTTCTACGCTGCGGTAATTGCGGGGTTACTGCTGGCGTGGCGATTTCATTCCAGCCGGGTTTTTGCGGCGATGCTGGTTTTATTCCTCGCCGAGCACGGGATCTCGTACTTCTCGTCGGGGCACGTGCCTGTCACTGGTGGGGGGCGTAGCGCGATGGCGGCGGTCGGCGTGCTGCTGCCGCTTAACTTTGTGCTGCTCTCGGTGAGGCGGGAAAAAGGATTTGTTTTCTCCAGCCTCGCGCCTGCCGGGTTGGTTTTATTCGTTGAGTCGGTGATTGTGGCTGTGCTCGGGCGACCGGAACCGGCAACCGTGGCGCATCACGCGATGCGTCATGCGGCGGCAGCTGCATCTTTGTCCTTCCAATTGCCTTTTGCAACGGTACTTGCGTTTGCTGCCGCAGCAGTAGTATTGCTGGCGCGATATGTGCTGTTCCACAAACCGGCGGAGAGCGGGCTTCTCTGGGCTTTGGCCGCTTCCCTCCTGGCCTTGCACTTTGGCGGAGTAGGGCGAATTCCCGTCGCCTATTTTGCGGCTGCTGCTTTTGTCCTGGCGGGTTCGATCGTCGAGACCTCCTACCTTCTCGCTTACCACGATGAATTGACGGCGCTGCCTTCGCGCCGGGCCTTTCACGAAGGGTTGCTTCGATTGGAAGCGCCCTATTCTATCGCGATGGTCGACATCGATCACTTCAAGCGTTGTAACGACACTTACGGCCATGATACGGGCGATCAGGTGCTGCGCATGGTGGCTTCAAAGCTGGCGCGAGTTTCGGGCGGAGGCCAGGCTTATCGCTTCGGGGGAGAAGAGTTTGCAATCGTTTTTGCGGGCAAGAGCACGGGCGAAATTCTTGAACATCTCGAAAGGCTGCGGGTTGATATCGAGAATAGTACTTTGCGTTTGCGCGGAGAAGATCGCCGTCAGGAGGCGCGGGGGCCTGACCGCCGCAATCCACCAGCGCGCGGCCGTGCAAATACTGGCCGCGCCATCCGGCAGCTTGCACGTTCTTCCCCAGCGGACACTTTGTCGGTGACTGCGAGCATTGGGGTTGCGACTTCGGGGTCGCAGAATCCATCCGCGAAGGAAGTGATTCAGGCGGCAGATAAGGCCCTTTATCGCGCGAAGGCTGGGGGGAGGAATCGCGTTGAAACTACCTCAGCTTCGCGACGCCGGGTACGCGCCAAGTCGGCGGGAATTGCCTGAAGAGCCGAAATAGTCCCACATCTGCTGATCTGAATTTCTGGATGGGACGTCCGGCCCGGGCTCGTCAATTCACTGCGGGAGCATGACGTCCCGGGCCAAACGTTTTCGCAAGTACCACAGGCCGTGCGGTCAGCCCGCGGCGGAAGGAGGCGCGGCATCTTTTCGTCCACTGCCTGCGCAGGCCGGACACTTCGAGCGGATAAATGCGATGCCCTCAGACTTGCCACTGACGTCCACAGGCCTGGCAACATATCCGGTACCGCCGCAGCGCGGGCAGTCGTTCGGATCCACGAAGCCCCCTCAGTTATGAGGAGTTTTTCATCAATTCGTCTTTACAATCTAAGAAAGTTAATTCTGTTACGAAAAACGAACAAGTTGATCAATTGAAGTTCGGCTCTCACACGGCGCGGCGTTTACCAGACTCGGCAGATTTCCGCCTCCGGCTTCACCATCGGCTGCCCCGCTTTACAGGAAAAGGCACTGGAGAACTCGGGCATGTTTACGACGACCCCGTCAATGCGATAGCGGGCGGGGGAGTGCGGGTCAGTCATGGCACGCATGCGCATGTCTTCAGGACGTTCATTCGCGCAATCCCACTGGGCGAATCCGATGAAGAAGCGCTGGTCCGGCGTAAGATCAGCGATCGGTCGAAGGTCCTTACCTTTGTTGGCCTCCTTCCATGCGATGTAGGCAAGAATTTCGCCACCCAGATCAGCTACGTTCTCGCCCAGGGTTAACTTGCCGTTCACGTGAACGTCTTCGACCGAGACGTAGGAGGAATACTGATCGTCAACACATTTGGTGCGAGCGTCGAATTTTTCCCGGTCTTCTTTGGTCCACCAATCCTTGAGATTACCTTTGGCGTCGAACTGGCTGCCCTCGTCGTCAAAGCCATGGGTGAGTTCGTGGCCGATGGTTCCCCCGGTGTTTCCGTAGTTGGGGGCATCATCCATCTTCGGGTCGTAGAGTGGCGGCTGCAAGACGGCGGCTGGGAAGTTGATGTCATTCATCTGGGGATTGAAATATGCATCGACGGTGGTGGCCGTGATGTCCCATTCGCCGTGGTCGACTGGTTTGCCGATCTTGTTGATATCGCGGCGGGTTTCGAACTGGTGGGCGCGCTCGACGTTGCCGGCAAAGTCGTCGGGAACGATTCTTACGGAACTGTAGTCTCGCCACTTATCGGGATATCCGATTTTGTTGCGGATGGCGGCGAGCTTGGTCAGCGCCTGCTGTTTGGTTTCCGGGCTCATCCAGTCAAGCGCGCGAATACGTTGCCCCATAGCGTCTTCGATGCGCTGCACCATGTCGAGCGTGCTCTGCTTGAGTTCCGGAGAGAAAACCTTGGCCACGTAGACCTGTCCCAGCGCCTCGCCGAGGTCGTAGTCAACGTATTGGACGCAGCGCTTCCAGCGAGGCTGCATTTCTTTCGCTCCCCGCAGATATTTGCGATAGAACTCGAAATTCTCTTCCACGAACTTTGAAGAGAGATAAGGTGAAGAAGTATCCGCGACATGGAAACGCAGATAAGTTTTCCAGTTGTCCATCGATTCAGACGACAGCAAAGCGTTGACTTCTTTGATGAACTCCGGGGCGTCAACGTTCAAAATGGCGAATTCCGGGTAACTCATTTCGCGGTAATAGGCCACCCAGTCAAAGTTCGGAGCAAGTTGAGTCAGGTCGGCGACCTTCATTTTGTGCACGAGCTTGTGCGGATCGCGGCGATCCACGCGGGTGAGCGAAGCCTCGGCCATGGCGGTTTCAAGCCGCATCACGGTCTCAGCGTTTCTTTTAGCGGTGGCAACGTCGTCGCCGGCTAGTTCAAAGACTTTTTGCACGTGCTGGACATAGCGCGCGCGGATTTCTTTCGATTTGGCGTCGTCCTTAGTGTAATAGTCGCGATCCGGCATACCCAGGCCACCCTGGTCTACGTCGGCAATCACATGCTCGGAATCGTCTGGGTCCTGCGTCGAGCCGGCCGAAAAGAGCATGGAGCCGGAGGCGGAATATCGGGAATAGGTCAACTGCAATCGCACCATCAGGGGCGTCAGGTCTTTCGCCGACTTGATCTGCGCGATCGCGTCAAGCTCGGGCTGAATGGGCGAGATGCCAAGCTTCTCGACCGCGCCTTCGTCCATGCACGCGGCGTAGAAGTCGCCAATCTTCTGCGACACTGCATTGCGGTGCGGCTTCAGTTGGGCTGCTTGCTCCAACATGCCGCGAAGGAAGGTCAAATTGTCCTGATAGAGTTTGCCGTAGACGGACCAGGAGGTTTGATCGGGAGGAATGGGGTTTTTCTTCTGCCAGCCCCCGCACGAGTATCGGTAGAGATCCACGCAAGGATCGACAGACTTGTCCATGGAGGAAATGTCGAGACTCGGACTGTAAGGCAGAGCCGGTCCGGAGGATGACGGAGTTGACGGTGCTTGAGCAACTGCCGCAGTTAGGCCAGTAATCATTAGACCCGCAATCAGAAGCAACGACAGGCACAGAAATTTTCTTCGCATATGCACCTTAGACTGGGAATGGAGGAAATTGTTTGGGCAGGCCATGGTACCGAAGAGTCTGAACATCCATCAAGCTGGACAGATTGATGACGGATCAGTTTTAAAATGAGAAGACGGCGACCCTGGGGCGAGATTCCCCGCCCCAATGGTGAAAAGGCGCGCCGCTACTGGACGAAGCTTGTTCGCCTGCCACAAAGTGCGATTCCTGAGGCAGTTCTAATTTGGGTCTAGTGTCCTTTTGCCACATGGTTGCTGTACCAACGGAATCTACTCCACTCGCCGCAGGGATTGGAAACTGGGGGCATGCGACTCCCCCAGTCCAACCCCCGGCATCGTTTCGCTCCACCGATTCAACTTCGCAGAGCAGGGCTCGCGGTCCTGTTTTTTGCCATCACGCCCCTGCTGGCCAATGCGCAGAGCTCACAGCTCACGTTAGCGCCTTCGAGTCTCACGTTCGGAGTAGTTGACACCGGCCAAACCGAGACACTGTTGACCACGATAACGAACAGTGGGGCGGCGAGCGTGACGATCGCGCAAATTTCCAGCCTGAATGCGGCATTCACTACGTCCGAATTGCAGCTACCCATGGTCCTGGCCGCTGGGCAGAGCGTCGACTTGAGCGTGATCTTCAGTCCCACGGTGCAAGGATGGACGGGTGGCACGATCAAAGTATCCAGTAATGCATCGAACTCTTCCCTTCAGATGTGGGTGCAAGGTTCTGGCGTGGGCAGCCAGGCCCTTACAATTACTCCTTCGATTGTCTCGTTTGGTCAGGTGGCGCTAGGGGGCAGTTCCACTGTGCCTGTAGTGCTAGCAAATGCCCGTGCATGGAGTATAACGTTGACCGGGATCCGGACGGTCGGTACTGCGTTTTCGATGAGCGGCGGCCCCACGTTCCCTCTCACATTGGCTGCAGGACAGAGTGTTAATTTGGATGCGACCTTTAAACCCCAATCCGCGGGCGAGGTGGGAGGGAGCATCTTCGTTATGGGGCCGGGGATCGATGTTCCCCTTACGGGTACGGGAACCTCCGGCGCCAGCCAGTTGACGATCGCGCCCGCGCCGTTGAATTTCGGGAATGTTCAGGTGGGTTCGACCGAAATCGAAGCCATTACCTTGAGTGCCAGCGGCGGCGCCGTGACCGTCTCGTCGGCGTCCAGCAATAGTTCCGAATTCATCTTGCAGGGAGTTTCTTTCCCGTTTACGATCCCGGCTGGTCAAGGTGTGTCAGTGAATGTTGGCTTTACTCCGAGCGGGGCCGGAGCGCAGTCTGGGACTCTCATCTTTGGCAGCAACGCCTCGAATTCGCAAGCCTCTGAGTCTTTGGATGGTACCGGCACCAACACCCAGTACACGGTCAACCTGACCTGGAATTCCACCCCGAATGTAATGGGATACAACGTTTATCGAAGTACAGCTCCGAACGGCGCGTATTCGAAAATCAATCCCGGCTTGGACGCGAACACCGCATACGCTGACAACTCGGTTGCTTCCGGTTCTACCTACTACTACGCTGCCACGTCGGTAAATTCCAACGGGCAGGAGAGCAAGCGTTCAACGCCGCCGGTTCAAGCCGTGATTCCGTAACCCTACAGTGACCCTCAAAAACAGTGCGTCGATGAGCGAATGTCCCACTGGCGAGGCCTCTTGCCAGTGTATTTTCTAGCCGTATTCTGAACGCTCTCCCGACTCGGCTTTGCAAATCTCTTCTGTATGCAATTTCTTGCATGCTACAGCGTAACCTCAGTCACCCACTACCTCTCTAAAGTAATAATTATAAAAGACTTAGTAGCACTTCAGGGCCATGTCCGTTGGCCCGGCATATGCGATAGTACTAGTACAGACGGCCAGTGCCTGGCCCTCACCAAAGACATATGCCGAGAAAATGGGTTTGCTCGTTTCTTACTTCCGCAGCGACCATAATTGTTGCCGTTCTGGGTCTTGCTGACACTGGGATGGCTCAGCAGATGGCACCGATGGGGCCGCAAGAAACGTCACAGGTAACTCTGGCGCTGCTTCAACCTGGAGAAACCCAACCCATTCCTGTGGAACCTGTGCCCATGGTGAAATTCGCTCCGGCTCCCTTGCCAGATGCTCCTCAGGAACATCGATTTTGGGACCGCGAGAATACGTTCCTGTTTACGGCGAATGCTGCCCTAGCTGCCACCGACTTCGCTGTGACTCGGGACAATCTCCGCAATGGCGGTCGGGAATTGGACCCGGTCACTCGTTTGTTCAGTGGCAGTACGGCAGGGCTTTCGGTGAACTTTGCGGGCGAAGCGATTGGGGTGGTTGGCCTCAGCTATTTCTTCCACAAGACGGGGCATCACAAACTGGAGCGCACGGTCTCGATGCTGAACCTTGGTTCTTCGGCCGCGGCCGTAAGTTTTGGGTTGGCTCATCGATAAGGCCAGGCTGTCACCAGGAATCCGAGTTCAGGAAGTACGGGCTTTCGGGGACGTCTTGCCCATTTCACAACGACGCAAAATCCAAATCAGCAGCAGAATCACGGCTAAGGCGATCATCAGGAAGATGACTCCGCCCTGACGGTGAAGTCTTCCCGTCAAAAAACTGCGATCGACTCGCGTGGCGAGGACTCCGATCATGAATATCCGAAGCCCGTTTTTGAAAACTGACACTGGGATTGCCAGGGCCACGACAAATACCTTTGCCCACGTTGAGCGCAACAGTAAGTGGGCGAGGACCATTGTGGTTACAACCAGCATCAAGCCCGAGCGGATGCTGCTGCACTCTGGAGCCACTTCCAGCGTCAAACCCGGAATGTGAAGAAGCGTTCCCCGCTGCGCCGTGGGGATGCCTGCGGCCGCGAAAAACAGATGAGCAGAAGCAGCCGAGCCGTGCTGGAGGAAACTCACTACTCGATCCAGGACGCAGTGGGGAAGCGGAACCATCCACAGCAAGAAACAGAGTGGGTAGAGCGCATGCCGCGACGTTCGCGGACCAAAGCAGAGAGCGAACGACGCGATCCAGCAGATGACGAGCGCCAGAATGCTGGTGCTGAGCTGAATGTCGGAGGGCAGAGCTGCTTTCCGCCTCGTCACAACATTCAGCAACACAGCGATCGTCATCACTGCGAAGGGGAGAGCCGCTGCGGAGGGCGACGCCGGTGCGGAAACCTTCCAATCGGGATTCCAATCCGCCAGCATCAAAACAGCGCAAATGGGAAGGATGAGCAAGATATGCGTAAATTGCTCATCGCTCAAAGCCAGAGCGAAAGTCGCACGCAGGGGTACCCACCAGATCGCGACCGAGATCATAAGTAAAATAGCGAACCATACGGGTGACAACGCCCGATTTGAAGTACTTCCCTCGGGTTCCGCTAGGATTTCAGCGCGCTGTTGCATTGCCTTCAAGTTTAGTCTCCCACCTTGTCAGCCTAAGAGAACTTCTTGCGGCCTCGGCAAACTTCGGTGTAGGCCGGGAAGTTCGAGCGGCCTTTCCTACCCGGAATGCCAATAGCATAGAATTGTTATAGGTTCTGGAAATAAAACATGACAAGATCAGAGGTAGCAGACGGAGTGAAGCAGTTAGAAGCCTCTTTGCGGGACTGCCGTGAGTTCTATATCGATGGGAAATGGGTTCAACCCGCGCGCCCTCATGACTGGCAAGTCATCAATCCCGCGAATGAAGAGCCCATTGCGACAATTTCCCTCGGGACCGCGGCTGATGTGGACAAGGCTGTAGCCGCTGCGAAAAGAGCCTTTGAAACGTATTCGAGCACTACCGTTGAAGAACGGCTCTCGTTCCTGCGGCGAATCATCGAGGTTTACCAAGCTAAGTCGGAAGAAATGGCGGAGGCGATTTCACTCGAGATGGGAGCGCCGTTATCTCTGTCACGGGTGGCGCAGGTTCCTTCCGGGATAGGGCATCTTCTGGAGATGGTGAAGGTGCTGGCATCGTTCAAGTTTGAAGAGCTGAAAGGCTCGACGCTGATGCGAAGAGAGCCGATCGGGATCTGTGGGCTCATTACGCCATGGAACTGGCCGATGAATCAGATCGTCGCAAAAGTTGCACCGGCGCTTGCTGCGGGATGTGCGGTTGTGCTCAAACCCAGTGAGATGGCTCCGCTCTCGGCGTATTTATTCGCACGGACCCTCGACGAAGCTGGAGTTCCGCCCGGGGTTTTCAATCTGGTGAATGGCGATGGACCCACGGTGGGTGCGGCAATTTCCTCGCATCCCGACATCGATATGGTTTCATTCACGGGATCTACGCGAGCCGGCGTTGCGGTGGCCCAGGCCGCGGCTCCCACGGTGAAGAGGGTTACACAAGAGCTTGGAGGAAAATCGGCTCTCATTATTTTGGACGATGCTGATCTCGAAAAGGCGGTGAAGGAGGGCGCGCAAGCGTGTTTCCGGAATACCGGTCAATCCTGCAACGCGCCCACTCGCATGCTCGTTCCCGCGTCTAAGATGCCTCAGGCGATTGCGGCGGCGAAGCGCGCGGCCGAAGCCGCAAGGGTCGGCGATCCGTTCGCTGCAGATACTCACATCGGACCTCTAGCAAGCAGAGCCCAATTCGAGAAAGTCCAACGCATGATTCAATCAGGCATTGAGGAGGGTGCAAGCCTCGTTGCCGGCGGCCCGGGGCGGCCGGAGGGCCAGAACAAAGGATTTTTTGTGAAGCCGACGGTCTTTGCCGACGTGCGTAACCACATGACGATCGCGCGGGAGGAGATTTTTGGCCCCGTTCTGTGCGTGCTCCCTTATAGAGATGAAGACGACGCGGTTCGAATCGCCAACGATTCTCCTTATGGCCTTTCAAGCTTTGTCGCGTCGGGGGACATCGAACGGGCTCGCAGAATCGCCCGGCGCATTCGGGCCGGGAATGTTCACATTAATAATGCGCGAGTCGATTTCGGAGGATGTTTCGGTGGCTACAAGCAATCGGGCAACGGCCGGGAATGGGGCGAGGCGGGCTTGGCGGAATTCCTCGAGTTAAAAGCTGTGTTTGGATTTGAAACCCGGAGCAGTTCGAGTAACCCGAAATGATAGTTGCGAAGTGGCTCTGTTGATTCCATAATCGTCGGGCGGCGCAGAATCTCCAAGCGAGAAAAATCTAATGACCCCTGGCACAGGGTGGTCCAAGACCTGGACGTATTTCGAGGGCGGATGGCATGAAGGCAATGTGCCGATCATGGGTCCGCGCACGCATGCTGCCTGGCTTTGCTCGCTGGTATTCGATGGCGCACGGTCGTTTGAAGGGGTTACTCCGGATCTCGATTTACACTGTGCGCGTGTGAACGAATCGGCGAAAAAACTCTACCTGAAACCGACCGTTGCGACGGAGCAGTGGGTTCGGCTGGCAAAAGAAGGAATTGGCAAGTTCGACAAGGATGCCGCGCTCTATATTCGCCCCATGTATTGGGCTGAACGAGAAGGACCATGGGTGCAGGCGCACGATCCCGAATCGACCCGATGGTGCCTCTCGATCTACGAGGCGCCAATGCGCGTTCCGAAAGGATTTTCGATTACGCTGTCTCCTTATCGAAGGCCCAGCATCGAGACGATGCCGGTGGATGCCAAGGCCGGTTGTCTTTATCCGAACAATTCCCGATCTCTCTTCGAAGCACATGAACGGGGATTCGACAATGCGATTGTCTGCGACATGCTGGGAAACGTAGCGGAGCTCGCGACCTCCAATGTGTTCATGGCGAAAGGAGGCACTGTGCTGACGCCGATCCCAAACGGAACCTTCCTGGCGGGGATTACGCGACAAAGAGTGATCGGATTGCTCCGTAAGGCTGGCGTGACGGTGATTGAGAAAACCCTGACCTACCAGGATTTTGAACAGGCTGATGAGATCTTCGCCACCGGGAATTATTCCAAGGTCGTGCCCGTAACTCGCGTCGGTGAGCGACCGCTTCAATTTGGCCCTCTCTATACCAAGGCTCGTGAACTCTACTGGGAATTTGCACATTCATGAGCGGCGGAGCGTTTGCAAAGTTGCGCGGCGACCAGCCGAGCGCTGCCACGGTGCGTGCGCTTACTCAGATTTGGCAGAGGGTGCTGCAACGATTTCCGATCAAACTCAATGATCGATTTTACGATGTGGGCGGAACCGACGAACTGGCCGACAAAACGTTCGAGGAGGTCGCGAGAGTATTTAATCGTCGACTTCCAGCTGCTACTATTTGTTACGCGCCGACGATTTCAGCTTTAGCCTCCATGTTAGAAAAGCCCATTCTTCCGCGATTTTCGCCGTTTGTCGCTCTCAAGTCCGGTAGTAAAAATCCTCCAATACTGATCGCTCCCGGCGTTGGCGGGCGCGCGAGTTTCACCGAGCTTGCGGAACATATGTCCACGAGTCACCCCATCTATGGAATGCAGGCTAAAGGGGTCGATGGGATGGAGGAGCCGTTCGAACGAATCGAAGATATTGCCAGGTATTATCTTGACGCTTTGCCGGAAGTGCAGCCAGAAGGACCGTATATCTTGATCGGTTATTCATTCGGAGGGTTGGTGGCGCTTGAAATGGCGCAGCGCCTATTCGTGAGCCAGAAGCAAATCGCGCTGCTCGTGCTGGCGGACAGCTATCCGCACGCTCGTTTTCTCCCGCTGAAAGAGCGCTTGTTGCTGGAAACAAGGCGAATGCCGGGTCGCCTTACGGATTTCATAAAGACACGGGCTGGAGGAGTTGTGGGTTCCTCGAAACCGCAACGACATATAGACGAAGACGAGCAGCGGACGTTCCGATCGGATCGTCTGGGATTCGCCGCGACCACTGCCTACGTCAAGAAGAGCGATTTCCGCGCTTTAGAGCGGTATCGTCCCCGGTTTTATCCGGGCAAGGTGCATTTTGTACGGCCCGAAACCGGTTCCTACCTCCCGAGCAATCCACTCGCGATCTGGAAAAATCTGGCGGCGGAACTGGTGGTCGAGACTGTGCCCGGCGACCACCTGAGCATGGTCGCAACCCACTTTGAAAGCCTAGCCGAAGTGCTCAGCCGCTATGTGAGAGAGGCGCTGCCCTAGGCCGCATTCGCCTGTTGCCACCATCGTCCAGCCGGATGAGAAACTTATAAAACTATGACTGGCGCCGAAAGCCTGGTTCGATCGTTCCTAGCATGCCGTGTGGACACCTGTTTCACGAATCCGGGTACGTCGGAAATACACATCGTCGCGGCGCTTGACCGGCTACCCGACATGCAGTGTGTGCTCGGCCTGTTTGAAGGTGTGGTCACAGGCGCCGCCGATGGGTACGCGCGCATGGCGGAAAAACCGGCATGCACCCTTCTGCATCTGGGTCCCGGACTCGGAAACGGCTTGGCCAACCTGCACAACGCGAGCCGTGCCCATGTGCCGATCGTTAACATCGTCGGCCAACACGCTAGTCATCATTTGATCCACGACACGCCGCTTGCCTCCGACATCGAAGCAATCGCCCGCCCTTATTCAAAGTGGTTGCGAACATCGGGCCGGGCTTCGGAATTGGGGCGCGATGCGGCCGAGGCCGTTACAGCAGCGCTCTCCGCGTCGGGCCAGATCGCGACATTGATCGTGCCCGCAGATGTCTCGTGGAGCGAAGGCGGGATTATCCCTCCCCCACCTGCGCATCCGCGACGTATCTTGCCAGAAGCGCGAGCCGTGGAGCGTAGTGCGGAGATGCTTCGATCAGGCTTGCCGACGGCAATTTTGATGGCTGGGAATGCGCTCTACGGCAAAGGACTGGAAACTGCCGGACGAATTGCGGCGGCAACAGGCGCCAAGCTTCTGGCTCCTTATCCCATCGCACGCCTGGAGCGCGGTACCGGAATCCCCGGGGTTGAACGAACTCAGTACGTCCTTGAGCAAGCGGTGGAGCAATGCAAGCAATTTCGTCAACTTATCTTGGTGGGCGCGCCGCCTCCAGTCGCATATTTTGCTTATCCGGGAAAGAATAGCGTTATTAGTTCTCCGGATTGCACGATCCATACCTTGGCAACTGCGGAGGAAGATTTCGCTGAGGCGCTGGGAGCGCTGGAGGCGGAGTTGCCCTCTCATCGCCAAGGGCGGTCTGTAGAGAACTCCGCGCAGTCAGAGTTGCCGACGGGGGAAATCACGCTGACTGGTCTTGCCACCGTTGTCGGAGCTTTGCTTCCTGAAAATGCGATTGTCGTGGACGAGTCCATGACATCAGGACGAGGACTCATGGCGGCGACGAAACACGCTCCGCCGCACGATTGGCTGGGAAACACGGGAGGTTCGATCGGAATCGCACTGCCGCTGGCAGTTGGTGCGGCAGTAGCGTGTCCCGACCGGCGCGTACTATGCCTGACCGCGGACGGGAGCGGCATGTATACGGTTCAGGCGCTGTGGACAATGGCGAGAGAAGGACTGAAGATCACGACGGTCGTATTTGCCAATCGTGATTATGCGGTGCTCAAGCGAGAATTTTCTTATCTGGGCGTGGGCGAGCCGGGGCGACGCGCTTTGGATATGTTCGAGATTGGACGTCCCGATCTCGACTGGGTCCACATGGCAAAAGGCATGGGTGTGCCGGGGACGCGCGTTACTTCGTTGGAGGATTTTGCGAAGGCGTTACGGGCGGGATGGGAAAGCGAAGGCCCGAGCCTGATCGAGGTTCCGTTGTAGGGCGAAACTGGCGGCTGGCGTTCTAGCTGGTCACCGCGATTGCGACAGAGGAGTGTTCCAAAGTTTTTGCGAGGTCGGCCTTAATGATTTTTCCGGTAGGAGTTACCGGCATCGTGGAAACAATGTGAATCTGCGAAGGCCGTTTGTAGGTAGCGAGATGACGTGCGGCATGTTCAACAATGTCCGAAGCAGCGAGTCGCACGTTTGGCAGGGGTTGAACGAAAGCGATCACTTCTTCGTCGCCTGCGCTCGACCGGCCAATCACGGCGGACTGGACAATTCCGGGGAAAGAGTTGAGCACCGCTTCGACTTCCGCGGGATAAACATTGAAGCCGCGATGGACGATTAAATCCTTGGTACGTCCGACGATGAAGAGGTTTCCGTCCTCGAGCCGGGCGAGATCGCGAGTGTTGAACCAACCATCGGCATCGACGGCTGCTGCGGTCTCTTCCGGAGCCCGATAGTAGCCTTTCATGACATTCGGGCCGCGCACCCAAAGTTCGCCTGCTTCTCCTTCAGGCGCTGGCTTGTGATCCGGCCCGACGAGCTTGATTTCAACGCCGGGAAACGGCGGTCCGATTGACGTGTCGCTTCGCGGGGATTCGATGCGAGTCTGCGCGATGGTCGGCGAGCACTCAGTGACGCCGTAGCCGTTATGCAAGGGCATACCGAAAAGCTTTTCGATCTCGGATTTGGTGGAGGGATGAAGCTGAGCACCGGACGAAGAAATGATGCGCAGTGCGGAGAACTTGAGGGACTCGACCGCCCTTAGTTTTGCGTATTGCAGGAATTGTGTGAACGTAGCGGGTGCGCCGAGGAATACCGTGATCCGCTCTTTCTCCAGCGCGACACGGGCGTTCATGGGATCGAAACGCGGCGACAGATAAAGTGACGCACCGCTAAGCAATGAGCCCAGGAGAACGACGGAGAGGCCGACGGCGTGAGACATGGGCAGAATGCCGTATAAGCGGTCCTCAGGCGACAGCGAGCGAATCTTTGCCGATCCCTCCGCGAGAAATAGAAGATTGCGGTGGCTCAACATGACCCCTTTGGGAAGGCCCGTTGTGCCGGAGGTATAGATCAAGGCGGCGACGCGGTCTGCAACTTGAATGTTTTGAGCGATCGATTCCGGTTGAGCGGTTTCGTTCACCGAACCGGCGGCGATCGATCCTAACCCTTCCACTTCTTCAATTCTTGCGCCCTGCTGCCTCGCGTGATCGAGAGCGCTTGGTGAAACGCCGGTGGTGAAGAAGGTCCGGCGTGCGCCGCAATGATTCTGGATCTCTTCGATCTCGCGGGCCGAAACTCGAGCATTGACCAGCACTGGCCACGCATCCATCCCAGCCGCGGCCAACAGAAGCGCTACGAATTCGCGGCTGTTCTCGCCGACAATCGGGACGCGATCTCCGGGACGGATGCCAGTCGCGCGCAGCCAAGTCTGGGTAGCTGAGATTGCGAAATCGAGTTGCGCGTAGGTCCAGGCGCCCGAGGTCTCGATCAGCGCGAGATGATCAGGCGTCCTCGTAGCCCACGGCTTCACTACGTCACTAATGCGCGAGAGAGCAGCGGCGGATGTTTTCGAAGCGATATGAGTCATGGGTCCGGTTGGACTTAAGCCCTGGTCAGCAGGCAAACTCCGGTCCATGGAAAATTCTCCGGTACCGCGCCGAGAGGGTCCACGTGCATCGGAACTAAGCCCTTGGGTGAACGTTTGAAGCGAGCTGCCGTCTTTAGCAATCCTTGGACATCTCTAGGCTCCCAGCCATACTGGGCGAAGAATTTTGCGCCTTCGTGTGGGCCGAACTTGAATGCGGCGCCGGCATCGCTCAGTTGCGCGCCGGAGGTTCGTTGCATCAATTTCAACTGGCCGGGTGAGGCAAGATCGATCACCCAACTTTGGAAATGTTGGCCGGCAGCAAGATCACGGGCAAAGGCTGCAACTTCTTCCGGCGTGAAATAAATTAAGAGGCCTTCGGTGAGAACGACGATTCTGGTTGCACGCCGGTCGAGGCCCGCGAAAAGCGTGCGGCGAGCCGAGACGTCCGACAAATCAAGTGAAATCCGTTCAAGATGACACTTTGGATTTTCTCGGGCCAACATTTCTTCCTTGTAGGCAACGAGTTCCGGCAGGTCGACCTCAACCCACTGAAGCGTGGCGGGCAAATCCATGCGGTAGGGGCGAGCATCGAGCCCGGCCGCCAGATTCAATACGAGATCGGCTCCTTTTTGAAGCTCGCTGGAGAGAAATTGGTCAAATAGAAAAGTGCGGGCCACCCACGCCCATTCATGCTTGTTTCCCTCGGGCAGAGAGTTGGCGATATGAAATCCGCGCTCGCCGGCCAGTCGTTCGGCCAAAGGGTCGCGAAAAAGCGCGTCGGGACGTTGCGATTCGCGGGCACGGAAATAAGCCACCCACCGGGCCGTGTCGGAAATGTTGCGAACGGAGGAATTGGTCTCAATCATATCGGATATGGTTAGACCTGCTCTTTCGCGTGAAGCTTCCGCGCGACGAAGGCAATGAGATTGTTCACGGTGTCGAGGTTGCCAGGAACAACGTCTTCATCCTCCACCGTGATCTGGAAATGATCTTGCAGGAATGTCACGAGATCGAGGACGCCGAGCGAGTCGACTGCATTGCCGAGCAATGACCCATCGTCGCGCAGGTTCTCAGCGCGGCCAGAAAGGAAATGCGCCACGAGAAAGTCGCGGATATCGCGCCCGATGTCTGACGTTTGCAGGGATTGAACGGCTTTTTCCATTCGCGTTATGACACCTCGCTATGTTGCGGCTCGCTGCTGGGAACTGGGACCTCGGGGACATTGTCATGACGAGCATCCGCTTCTTCAATTTGCGTGTGCATTTGCGTCACGGCAGGCTTTGAAAGGGAGTAGGAAGGCCGGATGAGGGTTGCATCGCCGTCGAAGGGCGAAGCGTACCAGGCCGCGGCATTCGACAGCGCGCTCTGCAGCTCAGGGTCGGGTGTTTTGTAATAAAAAGGACAGGCGGGATATTTTCTGCGATATGGTTTCCACTCAGCCGCCGCACTGCGAACGTTGGGCGGAAAACCTAAGACTTCGAGAATATGGCTTCCCGAGTGCTCGGCGTGATCGTACGCGGATGCCCACAAAGCTCTAACAATTTCAGGGTCGTCGTTCTTCACGAGGGTATCGGCGATGATCGATGTCCGCAAACCAGTCGTCTCATTGCAGTCATTGCGGACGATTGTGTAGCCAACAAGTTCGTGGCCGAGATGGCAACAAAGAACGCGCGCTGATCCGCGGTCGCCGGGGATTTTGAAATGCCATCGCAGTGCAGCTGGGCTGCGGTCGGCGAGCAGGCGGCATCCTTCTTTTTGTTTCCCGGTCCAAAAACTCTGGAAATCACTTCCGATCTCGTCAACACCGATCTCACTGACCGTGAAAGGTGCAGCAGGCCGCAGCGGGCGGCGTCTGCGGAAAATCTTGTCGGCACCAATCGTTAACGCGGCTGCGATGCTGCCAATCCTTGCCGGGGCGGGGGCGGTTTTCAGTTTTTGCATCAACGCGCTCGCGAAACCGTGCGGCCGCAACACCCAAAAAAGTGCGATGTCATAATCCGGCTGTGGAAGCGGAGAAGACTTGAAGGCCAGCGCAATTTTACCGACGGCCTCGATGGCGCTGGTCGAGACGAATAGATCTACGTTCTTCTGACGAAAGTAGGCTGCTACCAAAGTGACACCCACGCCGCGGTAGGGCGGGTCGACGACCAACCCGTGGGCTGTTACTGCCGTCAGGGTCCGCCCCCCGAAACGATACAGAAGCGAAATATTTCCCAGATAGCCAACAACTTCACCCCCGGCGTCCAAAACCCAGCCGATGGGCCGCTCCGTTGTATTGAACTCCAGCGCCGCATTGTGCCGCCACAGGCGCTCCCAGTTTTCGATTGAATCCGCATGCAATCCTCCCCGCTGCTTCAGGGCTGCGACGGCGGGAAAATCCGAGAATCGAGCTTCCCGAAGTTTGGCAGGGGCGATCGCGACCGAGGACGGATCGTGCGTACCCGCGCCGGGATCCGGCTGTCTGCGGGACCGGATCATCTTCAGAACCGCAGCGCTGATTTTCTGTTCGAGCGATTTCATCGTGATTGTGCCACTTCGCTGGCTACGCCAATGCTATGCCAGCTCGTTGCTCGCCGTGATCGAGGGCCGTCGACCTTGCGCCATTGCTGCAAAGGCAGCGCGTTCTCCCCTTCTCGAGAGTACATATCGAATCCAGTTGCGATAGATGCATGTCGCGGAGGATTGCCATCCATTCCGCAGCGAAGCGGCGGCTAATGGCTCTGGAAAGAACTCGATCTGTTCTTCTCGTGAATCACGCAGAGCGGCCTCTTGAAAATCGGCCAGAAGTTTTTCCGTTGCGCCGTCAAAATAACCGATCGGCATCGTGGGATACATCTCTCGTTCTTTGCGCAAAAATCTCTTGATGTCTCTGCGATATTCCCTGAGGAGAGTTTGCGCCCCGTACTCCGGGTGCCCCTGAAAATGGACGAAGAGGCTCTTCTGCCTGCGCTTCACAAACACATCGGCGCCGGCTTGCTGGGATCTTGTCAGGACAGAATAGCCGCAGGCAGTCAATTCGTCCGGGCGCACTTCGTTCCATCGCGAGTGCGGAAAGCGGATCGATCGCCCGGCTTGCCTGGTGAGATCGTGAACAAGAACGCAGGCCGATTCAAAGACGCCAAAGAGCTTGTCCCCTAGAGGTTGCCGCCGGATACCGTCGCTGTGAAGAACGCCGGCATGGGCTGCCAGACACGAGAGAACCGTAGAAACCGTATTGCGCTCCGCCCACTCAAGAACTTCTGTCAAAGCGGACCAGTAGGGCTCCTGACGCAAATCCGGCTGACGAGGCTCCGTACCGGTGACGATCACTGCATCGAACCGTTCGTTCCAAAGTCTGTCGACGCTGCCATAAAAGTTGGCCAGGTGTTGCTGTCCGCGATCACTCCGCGGAACCTTAGGCAGAGTTAGGAGGCTGAGGCGCACGGGAACATCGCCCGAGGCCGCATCGAGCAACTCCATGAACTGCATTTCTGTGTCTTCGAGGGCAGCGTCTGGCATGTTGTTGATGAGAGCGACCTTCACGCACTCTAACGCGGAGACATCGCGGTCGTTCGATTTCGCCGTAGGTGATCTCTTCCTTTCCGCCCATCGGAGTGGAACCCGGACTCCGTCAATCAGTAGAGCCATGACGTACCTCCTGGATCGTTATTCGTATCGAAGATCATCGAGATGTAGATGGCCGAGATGAAGCTTTTCGAGATAA
>Ga0307474_10000869_pt1 | contig 21736 bp, 13 predicted proteins | sample atmos_gasesECM1C_2_FD_203312 | JGI IMG/M metagenome (GOLD analysis project Ga0307474, IMG submission 203312) | Hardwood forest soil microbial communities from Morgan-Monroe State Forest, Indiana, United States - atmos_gasesECM1C_05 | ecosystem: Environmental > Terrestrial > Soil > Temperate... | reverse complement strand
CTTCGCGTTCCGGTATTTCACAATCTGCTGATCGCCGATCTTGTCTCTGATATTGGCACGTTCATGCAGAATGTTGGCGCTGCGTGGTTGATGATTTCACTCCACGCTGGCCCGGGTTACGTCGCGCTAATCCAAACTGCCGCTTCCCTTCCTTACTTTCTGCTCGCACTCCCTGCGGGTTCTGCTGGCGATATCTTCGATCGCCGCAGACTCATTCTATTTGCCGAAGTCTGGATGATGGCAGTGGCGCTGATTCTGGCCGTTCTGACCTTGAGCGGCCTTACTTCTCCTTGGCTGCTGCTCGCGCTGACATTTGCCCTGTCCGCTGGAGACGCGTTTGAGACTCCAACCTGGCGCGCCATCCTGCCTGAATTGGTATCCAAGGACGACCTGGCGGCGGCATCCGCCTTGAACGGCATCGAATTCAATCTTGCCAGAGCCGTCGGGCCGGCAGCGGCAGGCATGTTAATCGCGGTTGCAGGCGTCTCCACCGCCTTTGTCGCGAACGTCATATCGTTTTTCGGCGTTCTTCTCGTCGTCGCAAGATGGAAAAGACCAATGCGAAGGCAGACAGCGCCAGCAGAAACGATGACGGGAGCCACTGTCGCCGCAGTTCGTTACGTCAGCAATTCCCCAGCGATACTTACAGTCCTGGTCCGGACGGGCATCATTCTGTTCTTTTCCAGTTCGCTGTTTGCGTTGCTGCCTTCGGTGGCGAAAAGCGTGGATGAAAGGGCGATCGGGTATGGGCTGTTACTGGGGTGCTTTGGGGCAGGTGCGATCGGCGGGGCCCTCCTCATGCAGACACTACGCGCCCGCTTTTCCACAGAAATGATTGTCTCGGCAGGCGTCGTAATCCTGGGTACCACGATCGTGACTATCACTCGCTTGCATCGGTTGAGCACTCTTGCTCTCGTTATTCTTGTCAGCGGCGCGGCTTGGGTTCTCTTTGTCTCTCTTATTAATGCCCTGGTGCAGAACCTCGCTCCAGATTGGGTGCGAGCGCGAGTGTTGGCGATTTTCACGCTTGTCTATATGGGGAGTTTCGCCCTGGGAAGTGCCGCCTGGGGCGGGATCGCCCAGCATCAGAGTGTTCGGTCGGCTCTCTTATATTCTGGATTTGGGACCGTCGGGAGCGCGATACTGGCCCTGTTCGCCAAGCTCCCGGATTCCAGCGCAGATCTCAGTCCCTGGAATCACTGGCGCATGCCGGTCATCGTTAAAGAAGTTAGCGATGAACTTCTTGGTGGCCCGGTGTTGGTCACAATCGAATACTCCGTCATTGCACAGCAGGAATCAAAGTTCATGAGGGCGATGCAGCAATATGCCCGCGTTCGGCGTCGTGATGGCGCGTACAGATGGGGGATCTATCGCGATGTCGAGGTAGCCAGTCGGTTTGTCGAAATATTCCTGGTCCATTCGTGGGCCGAACATCAACGTCAACACGAGCGGCAGACAAAAGCGGATCGCGAGTTGGAGCAACGCGTCAACGCTTACATCGCCGGCGAGCCGAAAGTCCGACATCTTCTCTACGCGTATTCCACAAAACTATAGCCCTCGTCAGGCGTTTGTCGCCGAACTGAGCATCAACCCCCGGGACTTCTCGAGCGATGCCCGCGTAGGGTTTGTTCGACCAACTCTGCGCCGAAGCGATAATAGATTGCGCCAAAGATCGCGTCGTTCAGTGAGAGACCCAACACCAGAAGTTGCCAATGATGTGCCCAACGTTGCTTCGAACAATCGTCAGTTGGAGCGCGTAGAATGGGTCGGCACTTCGAGTGAGATCTTCATCGGTCGAACTCAAGACGCCCGTTTTCGGTGGAAATCATGATCCGACATTGTGTTGCGCTGGTAATTCTTGCCATTCTGCCGACCTTCGGCTACGCGGAGCAACCCTCGCTGCCCTCCAGTTTTCAGGCGAAAACCGTTCACAGTCCTGAAGGGGCGGACATCTTTGTGCGCTGGGGCGGAAGCGGAGCCGTAGTCGTCCTCATTCATGGGTATGCCGAAAACAGCGACTCATGGGCACCGCTGGCAGCCGACCTGATGAAAGACCACACGGTGGTCGTGCCCGACCTGCGTGGAATCGGGAGATCGTCAAAGCCCACTGGTGGATACGACAAGAAGACGCAGGCGAAGGACATCCGCGCAGTAGTCACCGCACTTGGATTCGACAGAACTTTCGTGGTCGCTCACGACATCGGCAACATGGTCGCTTACGCCTACGCGGCGATGTACCCGGACAAGGTCCAGCGTCTGGTTGTAATGGACGCGCCCATTCCCGGCATCGAGCCGTGGAACACGATCCTCCTGAATCCGGGCGTCTGGCATTTCAACTTCCACGGTCCTGACGCCGAGCGGCTGGTTGCAGGGCGGGAGCGCATCTATTTCGACCGAATCTGGAACGATTTCACGGGTGATCCGTCTGAACCTGATGAAGCAACCAGAAATTTCTTCACAGCCACCTACGCACAACCCGGAGGCATGCGGGCTGGCTTCGCGCAGTTCACGGCATTCTCAACCGATGCGGCAGACAACAAAGTTTTCGAGCAGGTGAAACTGACGATGCCCGTTTTGGCTGTTGGCGGGGAGAAGTCGTTCGGTGCGTTGCAGGCAGTGATCATGCGCCACGTGGCGATCAACGTACAAGAGGCAGTCGTCCCGCGCTCCGGGCACTGGCTGATGGAAGAGAGTCCGGTCTATACGGTCAAGCTCGTTCGAGACTTTCTTGATTCTCCGGCCGCAGCAATTCCTGTTCGCACGACCCCAGGGAACAATGTAGGCGGAACTCGGCTGACACCGGGCGAGTTCAAATTCCCGCAGCATGGCAATCCGGGCACCGGAAGCTCCGGGGCGAGCGGAATACAAACGATATTGCTCAAGGGTGACCCGAATGAACCTGGCCTCTATACCATCATGCTGCGTGTGCCCGCGCATACACAGATTGCAGCGCATTCCCACAGGGATGATCGCGTGGCAACTGTCATCTCTGGTACTTGGCACTTCGGGTACGGAGAAAAGTTTGATGAATCGAAACTCAAGGCTCTCGCTCCGGGGAGCTTTTATACCGAACCGCCCGGCCAAAACCACTTTGCAGAAACGGGTGATGAACCTGTAGAAGTCCAGATCACGGGCCTTGGTCCGTCTTCAACGGAGTACGTCGATCCGGCGCAAGACCCCCGTACACGTAAATCCAATTGAGCTTTGCATGCGCTGAAAGCAGTCGCGGGCCTGGAAGAGCGCCGTCTCGCTCAGGAATTTCACGAACCGACGGATGAGCAGCCTTGTCGAAGCTATTTCGAAGTTCGCACTCTCGTTTCAATCAACTCCGGGCATTTCTCGCGCGGTGCCCCCGGATGACTTGGTCTACCAAGTCTTCCCCGAACCGTCTGGTCAATGGGCCCGAGCGCAATAGAAGGCGGTAATAAATCGCTCCAAAGATCGCGTCGTTCAATACTTCAGGATCCGCCTCCGACCGCAACTCGCCCTCATTCTTGCCTCGCTGCAGATCGGTGATGGTAGCAGTCCGCCGGGGGCCAACCCATCGGTCGAGGAACTGTTGCAGAATGCCTGGCTCGCTCTGGCTTTCGGAGACCAGCCCGGCCACTGTCTTGCCGAACGGCCCCTTGAACGCATCAATCAAGCTCCGCACTCGAAACCGCAGGGACTCTTCCGCGGTCAGGTCCGACGGTTTTTCCAGGTTTGGGGCCATGCGTTCGCAGAGCATGGCCAGCACCAGGCTCGCCTTGGTCGGCCACCATTTATAGAGAGTGGGTTTGCCGACCTTGGCCCGCTTGGCGACCTCTTCCATGGTCAAGTCGCGGACGGACCTTTTCTGAAGCAGGCGATAGACCGTATCCATGATGACGGTATGCGATGCTGCCTTTTCGCTCGGAGGCCGACCTCTACGCGAAGCGCGAAGCAGGTTCTTCTTCATAGAATTAAGTTTTAACGGAACGTAGCGTAAAGTGCAATTGACATTTGGGCGTCTGTTTTCATATTATAAATACGTAACGTAAAGTAAATTAATATACCAAGGGAGCTATCTGATACTAACGTTAGCTCAATAGGAGAATCCATGAATAACCATGTGCGTCCTTACGAACCGCTGACCTCTCAAAACGCGGCGCTCGTCCTCGTCGATCATCAAGTCGGCCTCATGACAGGTGTCCGTGACTATTCGACCGGCGAACTGAAACACAACGTGGTGGCGCTGGCGAAAGCTGCGAAGGCACTGAAACTCCCAATCGTCGTTACTACGACGGCACGAGACAGCATGTGGGGGCCGACATTCCCCGAACTGGTAGACGCGTTACCAGACATTGAGATCATCGACCGTTCATCGGTCAACGCCTTTGACGACGCTCGCGTGACTCGTGCCATCGAGGCAACCGGCCGCAAGAAGCTGATCTTTGCCGGCATCTCGCTCGAAGTCTGCGCGGCTTTTCCGGCGATGACAGCCGTGGGAAAAGGGCTCGACGCCTATGTGGCGGTTGACGCCTCTGGAACATTTAGCGAGACCAAGCGGCAAGCTGGCCTGCTGCGCATGCTACAGGCGGGAGTCATCGTCTCGGACTACACGACCTTGATGGTGGAGATTCTCAAAGACAATGCGCGGCCGGAAGCCGGCGAGGTCTACGGGGCTATGGACATGGGCTGGGCCAAGCTCGTCGGCCAAATCGCCCACGCCTATGGAAAATAGCTGGGACGACTCTCCGGGGTACGTGCTCCCGCTGACAGGCTGAATTGATGCGGTGCTCGCTGGGAAAAAGATGGTAGGCGGCTAGCGCAGAGTCACCGGCGAGGGTGGCGGCTGCGTCGAGTGCCTCGAGTCCTGCGGCTGGGCTAGGTACACCTTCGTTGCGTTTGTTTGGCGTTTTGGTATAGATTCGAGTGAGGCTTCCATGGGGTAGCCGTCATGCGGTCGATAACGAAGCGAATAGCGTGTCTATGCCTCTTGCTGACCCTCTGGTCAGCCGTTGCATTCGCTACGCATCAGCATTCGAGCGCTACCGAGTCGGCGTCCTGCTCGGTCTGTATCGCGGCCCATTCAGCTTCTCCGCAAACCGCTACAACGTTGCCCACCGTGATGTTCGTTTCTGCCTCCGTCTTTCGTGCGGAGCCGGTCTCTGCCAAGCAACACCTCACGGTCTTTGTCCTGTGTGTCCGCCCGCCTCCTGGTGTCTAACGATCTGATTGCAGTCGACTGAGCGGCCGGTTCGTCTCCCGTCAACCGTGCGCACGATCTGTTAGACCAATTCTCTTGGAGGAACTTATGCTGGCTTCTTATGAGAAGTCGCTTCATGCGGCATTCGCACTCTTTTTCTTTGCTCTGATGGGGCTTCAGGCCTCCGGGCAGTCTGTCGGAAATTTTGGTTCGATCAATGGCACCGTAGTTGATCCTACGGGTGCCGTCGTGGCCAAAGCTACGGTTGAAATCCGCAACCCTGTAAGCGGGTTTGACCAGTCGACTATCACAGACTCATCCGGGAAGTTTGCCTTCACAAACATTCCCTTCAATCCTTACCACATGATTGTCGCGGCAGCTGGCTTTGGGTCCGCCGTGCAGGACGTCGAACCTCGTTCATCTGTGCCGGTCAACGTTACGGTTAAGTTGCAAGTGCAAAGCTCGACCACACAAGTGACGGTGGAAGCCCAAGCCGGTGACTTGATCGAGAATGATCCAACGTTCCACACTGACGTGGACAGGAATTTATTCGACAAATTGCCATTGGAGAGCCAATCTTCGTCAGTGAGTTCATTGGTTACTCTGGCGACTCCGGGAATATCGGCCGACTCGAATGGTCTCTTCCACGGTCTGGGCGACCATGCAGAGAACTCATTTTCGGTAGATGGCCAGCCCATCACCGATCAACAGAGTAAGGTCTTCTCCAATCAGATTCCCCTGGACGCAATTCAGTCGATGGAGGTCATCTCCGGCGCGCCGCCGGCCGAGTACGGCGACAAGACCAGCATTGTTATCAATGTAACCACGCAGTCTGGTCAAGGTGTTACCACGCCGCACGGGGCCGTGACGGCGTCCTACGGATCGTTCGGGACGTCCAACGTTGACTTCAGTCTGGCGTATGGGGGCAAGAATTGGGGCAACTTCATCTCGGCAAGCGGCCTGAACAGCGGACGTTTTCTAGATCCCCCCGAATTTGTGGTGATGCACGATAAAGGGAACGAAGAAAACCTATTTGACCGCGTTGACTATCAACTCTCTACTTCGGATTCGATTCACGTCAACTTCGGGTATACACGCTCCTGGTTTCAGACGCCGAATACATATGACTCCCAGAATGCCACTCCGTGGAACGGGGTCGTCGTCAACAACGGGGGTCTCGATCCTCGGGGAAATGTCGTAGGGCCTTCGGATCAGCGCTCGCAAATTCAGACGTTCAACATCGCGCCGTCGTGGACGAGGCTGATCAGTTCCACGAAGGTGTTCACACTGGGTGCTTTCATCCGAAGAGACAAGTTTGACTACTATCCCAGCGCCAATCCGTTTGCGGATCTTGGTCCGACGAACCTGCAGCGGGAAACGGTGGGGCAAGACCGCACTCTCACCAATGCGGGATTGCGCTCCGATTTGTCCTACGTGAAAGGAATTCACAACCTAAAGGCCGGGGCGGTCTATCAGCAAACGTTTCTCAATGAAAATGATCGACTGGGAATCGTCGACCCAACGCTGCTACCCTCGCTGGTCGATGTGAATGGGGTTCCGTGCTATAACACGACGACGAAACAACCTATCGATGCACCGTGTACAACCTTGTTCCCATATGACCTGACGCAGCCTGGTGGTGGCAGTCTGTATGTTTTCAATGGCCATACCGACGTTAAGGAACTGGCTCTTTACGTTCGGGACAACATTACGAAGGGCAACTGGTCCTTGAATCTGGGACTGCGTGGTGATTTTTACAATGGGTTGACCACCCACAAGGAAGCTGAGCCCCGTCTTGGGGTGGCTTACAACATTAAGAAAACCAACACAGTCCTACGAGTGTCTTATGCGCGTGTGCTGGAGACACCGTTCAATGAGAATCTGGTCCTGTCAAGCGTCGGGTGCAACAACGCTGTCCTGAATCCGTTGCTCGGCTGTTTTGAAGCGGCCCAGCCTACTCCACTGGCCCCCGGATGGCGCAACGAGTTTCACGCCGGCATCCAACAGGCATTCGGGCGTTATCTCGTATTCTCCGGAGAATACATCTGGAAGTACACTCACAACGGATACGACTTCAGTATCCTGGGGAACACTCCGATCACGTTTCCGGTCGAGTGGGATCGCTCCAAAATTCCGGGATACGCCGGTCGCGTGAGCGTGCCGAATCTCCACGGATTTTCGGCGTTGGCGGTCTTCTCAAGTGTCGCGGCTCGGTTCTTTACGCCGCAGATTGGCGGCGCAGGAGCGGTACCTTCAACCGTGCTGGCCGCAGGGTCCACGCCATTTCGGATCGATCACGATGAGAAGTTCAATTTGACAACGCATTTCCAGTATCAGCCGTGGAAAACCGGGCCGTGGCTCGGTTTCAACTGGCGGTACGACAGCGGACTCGTGGCAGGACAGACTCCCTGCTACGGAGGAAACTGCGCACAGACCACGACCGACTCAACCGGAGCGCCAGCGATCGCGCTGACCGACTCGTTCGGCGTTCCACTGACGGCTGATCAGGAGTTTGAGTCCGGGCTGTTCTGCGGTTCGCAGCGCGCCACACCGACAAAGCAGATCGGAGTTCCCGGTCCTGCTGGCAGTCCGTCACTTGTTTGTCCCTTGAGCGCTCCGTTCGGATCCACTCTCCTACAGGTGCCCGCCCCGAATACTGAGAATGATGACAAGAATCCTCCGCGCATCGCGTCACGGAGTCTGTTCGACATCGCCGTAGGACACGACAACCTGTTCCGCGGAGACAAGTACAAAGTCAGTCTGCAACTAACGGCCATCAACATCACCAACAAATACGCGCTCTACAACTATCTTTCCACTTTCAGCGGAACGCACTACGTGACACCGCGGACCATTACTGCACAACTTGGGTTCCACTTCTAGCTGACGCTCCCCGTCAACGAGGGCAGCATGGTCAAAACTATGCTGCCCTCATTTGTAAACCTCATCAGTGAGAAATCGTGGGTCGGATCTCCGAATCGTGGGTTGGAAATTTCGGCTCTCGGCTGCGAAGCCCTTTAGAATGTGGTGGCCAGGGACGGAGTTGAACCGCCGACGCCAGCCTTTTCAGGGCTGCGCTCTACCACCTGAGCTACCTGGCCACGTTTCGAAAGCCGCTACTGCCGCGGTTACGAGGATTGTTCACTTCACGCTGATTGTGACGGGAATCTCAAACCGACGAACCATCGATGTTGACGCGTGCGGAACTAGTGGATTATAGCAACTGTGGAGCATTCCCTCAACGAACGACCCTCGAACTCAATAGCAAATCAGTGCAAGGGTGCGGCCTATTCGCGCGGAAAAAGTCTATTTGCTCTCACCACCCAAAATTCGTCGTGATCCATAAAACAAAAGAGGCCCGCAGCGGGCCTCTTCGATTGTCCTGCAGTCCCGGCTATTTCCCTCCCGCGCTCGCACCATGCTCACCCAGCCACGAAGCCAACTGCGGTTCCTGCTGTGACTTCAGATCGACGCAGTTGTTGATCCCCTCTATCGACTGGCGATAGCTCCGCTCCGCCGCTTCGATTTTGTGCGCCGTGTAAAAGTCCACGACCTGATCGCGCATATCGGCATCGCAGAACGATTCGGTCGCGTTTACAATCGCCGCACTGGCGAATGGACCGCCGCTTTTCTGCACTGCATCCCAGTGGCTTCGAACAAAGGCCCACGCCTGTTTTTCTCCCGCCGGATTTTCCATTACTCTGGCGATCAACATGACAGTGTCTTGCTCCCGAACGTCGGGTGAGATGGCATAGTCCAAAGTTCGCTGCAAAAGCTTTGCATCGCCGAACTGGGTCAACGCAAAGAGGTAAGTGTAATATTCCTCTGGCGATTTCGGATTCTTCAACGCGGCCATCAATTTGTCGTAAAAAGCATCACCGCCGCTCAAAGCCGCCAGACCAAACGCGCTCGCAGCAAGGTCGGCATCGACCGAATTGGGATTCTCTAAAGCTTTGTCCGCAATTTTACGAGCGCTGGCCAGAGCCTCAGGATCACGCGCGTCGTAGCCCAATGAAGTTAACAGACGGGCGCGCAGCGTTCTCTGCTCATCGGTCTCTGCGCCCTTTGCGTTCCAGCCTACATCGTTGAGGATTGGGGTCAGATACTGACGGAGCCACGCACGATAGGATTCGCGGTCGCGATCGGTAACCAGGTACCGGCCAATATAGTTGAGCTGCCCGAGTACGTCTTCCAATACCGCACGATTGCGGTCGCTTCCCAGGCCCTGGGTCAAGGCTAGATAGTCGCCCACCGGCTCGCGACCCACACGCACAGACGCCCAGATGTCGGTTTGCAAAGTGATGCGCTCGGCCGGGGAAAGCTTGCTTTCCGCATCCTTGGCAAGGGCTCGAACTGCATCGGGCTGGTAGCCGACTCGGTAGTATCCCGTGGCGCCCGCATTTGCCAGAACCCACGTCGAACAGCCGGGAAGCGTGAACGTTGCCTGCCGCTTGGTGAGCAGTTCGCACTTCTGCGAGCCGGTTGAGGATTTCATGCACAAGGGAACTTCCCACAGCACATCATTGGGCGACCTGAACTTCTCGCGGTCGTAGTAGTAGCGGCGCTGATCCAACGTCACGGTGGTGGATGAGCCCGAGCACTGCAGCTTCACGTCGATGATCGGGACGCCCGCTTGTTTTACAAAAGTTGGCATGATCTGGTCCACAGGCTTCTTCGATGTCCAGGCCTGCGCATCCCAGAAATCCTCGGCGGTCGCGTTTGCATACTGATGCTGCTGGAGGTAGGCGTTGACGCCGGCGCGGAAGGTTTCCTCGCCCAGATACGCCTCGAGCATGCGCAGCACCGACGACGCTTTCCCGTAGGCGATTCCGTCAAACAGTTCCTGAATTTGGGCTGGGCTCTCGGCTGCCTGATGGATGGGACGAGTGTTCGCCAGCGAATCTACGCTGAGCGTCTGGCCCGTTCCGCTTACATCGTCCAAATCGTAATTCCATTCCGGCTTCCATTTCTCCAGCGGCTTGCTCGACATCCAAGTGGCGAAACCTTCGTTCAGCCAAATATCATCCCACCATTTCATCGTGACCAGGTCGCCGAACCACTGGTGAGCCATCTCATGGGAAATGATCGAGGCGATTTCTTTCTTCAGGTCCACCGAGCCCTGTTTTTCATCGATCAGCAAAACTACTTCGCGAAAGGTGATGCAGCCCACATTTTCCATTGCACCCGCGGAAAAATCGGGCAGGCCAATCAGATCTAATTTCCCGTAGGGATATTTAATGTTGAAGTATTTGTCGTAGTAGCCGAGGATGTGCTCGGCCGATTCCAGGGCAAACTTTCCCATCTCTTTTTTTCCGGGAGTGCTGTAGACGCGGATAGGAATGCCATCGGCCTCGCCTTCGATGTACTCGAAATTGCCCACCACGAGGGCTGCCAGATACGACGAGATCTTCGCGGTGGTGGCAAAACGCACGGTGTGCTTTTCGCCCGGCCCGGGAGTGTCCGAAATAATCTTCTGATTTGAAATCGCAACCTGGGACTTGTCAGCGATTGCGGTGATGTCGAACGTGGCCTTGTATGCGGGCTCATCAAACGATGGAAATGCCCTGCGTGCATCTGTGGCCTCGAACTGCGAGGCGGCGTATTTGCGGCCTTGATCATCCTTACCCAGGTAAAGGCCGCGCATCTCGTTGTTGAGGATGCCAGTGTAGGTGATGTGAACGGTGGCCGGTCCCGCTGCGAGCGGCTTCTCAACCGCCAGCACGACCATTTCCTTATCTCTCTCCGCTCTGACCGTAGCCGTTTGCGCAATTCCACCACTCGTGATGGTGACTTCATGAAAGTCGATGTCAACTGCGTTGAGCGTAATTTCCGACATCGACCTCAGCACGCGGATGGAAATAGTCTCATCACCCTCGAAGCTGGCTTTTTCAAGATCGGGAGCAAAGGTCAGTTTGTAGTTCTCCGGGCTGGCTACTTCGGGCAACCTTTGCGCATTTGCCAGGGGAAATGTCGTCAACGCAAAAATAAGGATGGCTAGACTTCGCTTCATAAAGTTTCCTCGGAATATGTACTTCGATGCATTTTTGTGACGATGAAACCATTCACTGCCGTTTCAAAATAAGACGGGGTGGCGTTGGTAAGAGCGCACAAAAATATTGCTTTCCTCACTATACGGAAGGGTCGGCGCAAAAGTTCACCGCTCCCATGCAACACTACCATTGATTATTGTCATGGCGCACCGATTGGCCCCAAACCAGTAAGGAATTTCGCGGTGATCGTCGACGTCAAAGACAGCCAAATCAGCATCTTTTCCCGGTTCGATCGAGCCCTTTCGCTCCGCAACTCGCAGCGACCACGCGCCGTTAATCGTGGACGCCGCAATTGCTTCCGCTGGCGACATCTTCATGTGCGTGCATGCTAGTGACATCGCCATCGGTATGCTCACCGTTGGCGAAGTGCCGGGATTGTAATCGGTGGCGAGCGCTACCGGCACGCCGGCGTCAATCAACTTACGGGCTTGGGGATATTCCTTCAAGCCGAGAAAATAGTTCGCCCCAGGAACCAGCGTAGCAACCGTGTCATGCTTTGCCAACTGCACGATGTCTTCCTCGCTTACGTAGTCCATATGATCGAACGATGCTGGGTTAAAATCCAAGAACTGCTGCAAACCTGTCTCTGAAAGCTGACAGATGTGGGCACGAACGCTAAGACCACAGCGCTGAGCGGCCTCAAAAATCTGTTTTGTTTCTTCGGCTGTAAAGGCTCCATGATCACAGAAAACATCGACGAACTTGGCGAGCTTCCGCTTCGCCGCTTGCGGAACCATCTCCTTACAGACGATCTCAACGTATTTTTGTGAGCGACCCTCAAGTTCTTTTGGGACGACATGCGCGCCCAGCAGAGTCGCGACCACTCTCCCCGGCCAGCAGGAAGCAGCGTCGCGGATCGATTCGAGCGACTTCAGTTCCGACTCGACTGTCAGCCCATAGCCCGACTTGGCCTCAACGGTAGTCGTTCCATGCGCAGCCATGTCTCTTAGCACCGCCAGAACTTTCTCCGCTAAAACCCGCTTCCCCGCCCTGCGCACACCCTCGAGGCTGGAGCGGATGCCGCCGCCGGCGGCGGCAATCTCTTCATAAGAAGCGCCCTCGATGCGCTTCTCAAAATCCACCAGCCGCGGGCTGACAAAAACAGGATGTGTGTGTGAGTCGACGAAGCCGGGGAGAACAACTTTTCTGGCACAATCGATCTCGGTGACGTTCTTGCGATTTTTTTTCAGCCAGGGATCGCGGAGAGCTTCTTTGGTGGTGCCGACAGAGACGATTTTCCCGCCGAGGCAGAGCACAGCTGCGCCTTCGATGATTCCGAGTTCTTTCAGGTCGGGACCACGGCGAGGGCCGGCCTTGCCGGAAGAAGACTGGAGAGTGAGTAGTTGGCCGATGTTGGCCACAAATAAGGGGCCCTGGATTTTATGATCCGATTTTCGGGAAGAGGCCACGTCAGAGCAGTCTAACAGCTGGTATTAACGCAATTTGTATTCGACCCAAGTTGCCTGAATGTCGGGCATGCTATATGATCAGACATTCAGAACAGAAGTGAGATTAAGGTTTCTTCATTGTTGGCTAGCGACTATTTCCCCATCGGCACTCGCACTCCCGCCTTCTTCGCGAATTCCTTAGCTTCGTAATAACCCGCGTCGGCATGTCGAATAACTCCCATCCCCGGATCCGTCGTAAGCACACGCTCGATACGTTTGGCCATCATCTCCGTTCCGTCGGCCACCGTGACTTGTCCGGCGTGCAGCGAATAGCCGATGCCTACGCCGCCGCCGTTGTGAATCGAGACCCAGGATGCACCTGCCGCCGTGTTCAACAACGCATTCAGCAGAGGCCAGTCAGCGACCGCGTCGGAGCCGTCTTTCATGCTCTCGGTTTCGCGGAATGGGGATGCCACCGAGCCGCAATCAAGATGATCGCGACCGATGACGATCGGCGCCTTAATCTTTCCTTTCTTCACCAGATCGTTCATCGCCAGGCCGAATTGCGCACGCTCGCCGTATCCCAGCCAGCAGATCCGCGCCGGCAGTCCCTGAAACTTGATGCGCTTCCGTGCGAGGTCAATCCAGCGGCGCAAGATGCGGTTTTCCGGGAATAACTCCAGAACCAGATCGTCGGTTACGTGAATGTCGGAGGCCTCACCCGAAAGCGCCACCCAACGGAACGGGCCACGTCCCTCGCAAAATAGAGGGCGAATGTACGCGGGCACGAAACCGGGAAAATCGTAAGCATCCTTCACACCGCGCTGAAAAGCAAAGGTGCGAATATTGTTGCCGTAGTCGAAGGTGACTGATCCCATTTTTTGCAGCCGCAGCATGCCTTCCACATGCGCAGCAATCGCATCGAGCGATTTCTCCTGATACGCCTTGGGGTCGTTTTTCCGCAACTCGAAGGCCTCAGCTAAAGTCATGCCGTTCGGCACATATCCATTCAGCGGATCGTGCGCCGAAGTCTGATCGGTAAGAATGTCGGGCACCACGCCGCGCGCAGCGAGCTCCGGAATCACGTCGGCACAATTCCCTACCAATCCGACGGAAACATTTTCTTTTTTGCGCACTGCATTCTTCAGAATGCGCAGCGCTTCATCGAGGGTCGTGACCATGAAGTCGCAATAACCGGTTTTCAGCCGCTTTTTTATTCGCTCAGGATCGACGTCAATCCCCAGAAAAGCTGCGCCGGTCATGGTCGCGGCCAGAGGCTGCGCTCCGCCCATGCCGCCCATGCCGCCGGAGACGATCAACTTGCCTGCAAGATCTCCGTCGAAATGCTTCTCACCGGCCGCGGAGAATGTTTCAAACGTTCCCTCGACAATTCCCTGCGAGCCGATGTAGATCCACGAACCCGCCGTCATCTGGCCGTACATCATCAGCCCGGCGCGCTCCAGTTCGTTGAACTTCTCCCAGTTCGACCAATGCCCGACCAGGTTCGAATTAGCAATCAGCACTCGCGGCGCATGATCATGAGTTTTGAACATGCCGACAGGCTTGCCCGACTGCACCAGCAGAGTCTCGTCGTTCTCAAGATTCTTCAGCGTATTGACAATCGCGTGGTATGCCTCCCAACTCCGCGCGGCACGCCCCGTTCCGCCATACACGACGAGATCCTGCGGCCGCTCGGCAACTTCCGCGTCGAGATTGTTCATCAGCATGCGCATGGCGGCTTCCTGCTGCCAGCCTTTGCAGGAGATTGTGTTTCCTCGCGGCGCGCGAATGGACGCAGGGGCCTGGGTAAGTTCGGTGTCAACGGGCATGAGTAGATGGTAATCCGTGTGTGCCGGAGAAGTCCAAATCAACTACGTCGAAGATAAAAGCTTTTGGACGCGGATTGCGTAAAGAGAGAAAAGAGAGAAGAGCGTAAAGAGAAAGGAACGCGGCCAACAACCGCTCTCACCACGTGCTGTAAGCCGTGCCGTCGCTGGCCGTTGCGCTGGAGGCCGAATGCACGTCCGTGATGCCGGGATCCTGCTGATCGACCGAGAGCAGCACGTCTTCCTGTACGGTTTCCCAGTTCGCTTCGTTGGTCATCGGATCCTTGGGGACAACCTTGATATAAGCCGGCACCAGATCGTCAAGCGACTGCGGCGCTTTCTGCTTATCAAGCGTGTATTGGGAGATCAGCGACCGCAACGTGAACAAATCCTGACGCAGTACTGCCTCGCGCGATCTCACCAGCGACTGGTTATAGATGGGGAGCGCAATCGACATCAGGACACCCATAATGATGATCACGATCATCATTTCGAGCAACGTGAAACCAGCGTTCCGCCGCATGTTCAATGGTCTTGCCATTTACCAATCCTTATACTTCGTGCCGTCCAGCGCCGTGCCCAGCGATTTGCTGTAGACGTCGAAAACGCTCTGGCCGCCCCAGGAATCAGATTCAGGATCATCCTGCATCGAACGCATTCCCCATTCGGTGGTGCCAGTCATGGGATCGATCGGAATCTTGCGCAGGAAGCGGATTTTTTTTCCCTGCACATCCACACCTTTCACCAGCGTTTCGAGGTCCGGCGGATAGTTCTGGCTGTCCACCTTGGTCTGGAAGCCGCCACGGTCGGCCGCGTCTTTGTAGCGATCGATCGCGTCGCGCATCTCCCACAAGTCCACTCGCAACTGGCGCTCTCGCTCGCGCTGTACGGTCAGCCGCGCCAGCGGCACTGCCATGGTTGAGAGCACTACCAGAATGGCTGAGGCAATGATCAGTTCAAGGAGCGTAAAGCCCCGCTCGGGCCTCACATTCCGCCCGCGCTGAGTTCGGTGTAGCATCATCGTAAAATCCCGGATTCGAGTGACCGCGCGACTCTCCTATTGCACCGTCACCGAGGCTTGCGCTCCGTTCACCGTGATGGCCTGCAAGGCAGGGTCGCGCGCCCCTCCCCGCGTAATCGTCAGCGGAGTCTGTCCACTGGCCTTCGCCTGGAAAGTCATCGTGACCACAGCGCCCTGCCCGGAAACTCCACCTGCGCCGGGCGGCCGCGTAGCCGTAATCTGCAAGGTTCCGGTAGTCTCGTCCTCGCGATGCACCAGAGCCACCGCCTGTCCATCTTGCGAGAGGAACCCGCCGTTTGAAACGTTCACCAGTTGCAGCTTGGCCGGATCGTAACTCATCTGTACCGGCACGGAATACACGTTCTGCGCTCCGGAAATCAGCAGGTTCACGACAAAGGTGTTGCCCTTTACCGCTGTAATCTGCCCTGGATCAAACAGGAAGTTGGCTCCGGCCGCGGCTGCGTTTCCGGCCGGATTCAGATTTTGACCGGTCGGAGGCTGAGCGCCAGGCGCCTGATTTACGGGAGGCTGGGCTGCAGGGGCCACGGGCTGATTGACGTGCCGCAACGCAATTGTATTCGCGGTTCCGATATCGATGGCGCGTTGGTTCAACTCGCTCACGGTAGTTCCGCGAATGATATGAGGAGTGATCGCGAAGACTGTCTCGTCCTGCGCATGATCCTGCGTAGTCTGGCCGAATAGATATCTTAGGATTGGAATTTGCGCCAGGCCGGGAATCCCGCTCAGAGCCCTGGTCTGGGAGTCGTCCAGAATTCCGCCAATCAGGCTCGATTCGCCATCCTTCAAGCGGATTTCGTGCTCGATTTTTTTCTGCCCGATGATGGGCTGGCTGATGCCGCCGATGCTCGACTGGCCCACGACCGAAGAAATTTCCATGGTGATCTTCAGGGTGATTTCGCGGTCGCCGTGCACGTGGGGAGTTACGTCAATGTTCACGCCCACATCCAGGTATTGAAATTGCGTGTTAACCAGAGGATTGATTCCCACGCCGCCGATACCAGGCTGGAACGATCCTGTAGCGACAGGCACACGTTCGCCGATCTTCAGCGTCGCCTTCTGGTTGTCAAGCGCGCGAACCTGCGGATTCTGCAACATCTTGGTGTCGGTGTCGCCCATCACCGCCGACAAGTTGGCTGATGGAATCGTCACCTGGAAATCGGTCGCGTTCAGGTTGCCCAGCGTATTCAGATTCAGGCCGGTGTTGCCGTTAGTGGTTGGAGTCGTGGTCGTTCCGGTTGTGGTCGTGGTCGGGGTGGTGTTGATATTGCTTTGCAATTGAACCGTGGCGCTGGTTGGGGGATTAAATCCGAGGGTGCGCGACTTATCTTTGCTGACCTGCAATACCGCAATATCGACGATTACTTCCGGCCGCGCCTTGTCGAGATCTTCGACGAGTTTTTCGGCAAGAGCGATCTGGTCCGGCGTACCTCTCACCACCAGCGCATTCTGCGAGAGCAACTGCTGCACGCGCTGCACGTCAAGCACGGCGCGAATTGCGTTCACCACATCTTGCAACTCAGTGGGTGCGGAAAGATTGGAAAGATAAAAAGTCTTGAGGACACTCTGCTCCAGTTCCTTGCGCTTGGCGGGATTGTCCTGAGCAACGAAAATTGTATTCCCCGTTACCGGCCGCCAGAAGGTTTTCGACTCCAGCGCCGTAATCTCAAGCGCCTCTTGCAGCGTCACTCCATTCAGCTCCACTTTGATGCGGCGCGAAGTATAGTCAGGGTCGAATAGAACGTTAACGCCGGCCAACTGCCCAACGGTCTGATAAATCACTTTCGAATCTTCTGTAAGCTTTACGGTGATGGGCACGTTGGAAATGGGGGCAAGTTCTACCGGGCCTCCGGCTTCGCGAATCTTTCGCTGCAGGCTGCTCGGCGGACCCACGGCCTGCGGAGGCGGATTCACCGCGTTATTGATCATCTCCAGGGTGCGCTTTAACTCCTGCTGTGCAATAAATAAAGATGGGTCGATCTGCACAGCTTTTTGAAATTCGGCCAGCGCCTCCTGTAATTTGCCCTCTTCTCGCAGCACCTGTCCGCGATGGACGATCGTTGCCGCGGCTTTGAAGCGCATGCGTTCAAACGACGCGCGGTACCTCAAGTCTTTTGGTTTCAGGTCGTAAGCCTGCTTGTAGAAATCATAGGCGCCTTCATAGTTCTGGCGCGCTTCGGCATCCTGACCCTTTTCGTAAAAAGTCTTGGCCTTATCGGCAATGGCAGGCAGGATGGCAATCACGACCAGCAGCACAACTGCCGCGGGCTTCAGACGTCTCATTCGTCAATCCTCGTCTTTAAAGTCTTCGCCGGACATGCTTCGCCGGACAGCAGTCCGTACCCCGACGGCCAGGGGCCGGGGATCTATTCGCTAGAAAGTAGAGCTCTTTTGCAGCGATTATAGCATCGCATTTCCCGCGCTCCCATGTGATTGCGGCTGTGGGAGTTACACTCTTTGGTCTTAGTCCTACCGAGCTTCGGCTTCCTGCGATCGGCCTTCCCCAAAACATCAGGGTCAGGGTCAGCGATCTTCGGCATAGCCCAAGCCCGATAGTCGAAGCCCGAAGCCCGCTGTTAAGATGAAGATGAATCTATTCCATGCCACGCCACTCCACACACCAGACCAAGCCCAGCCCCGAGAAATCCCCCAGGCGCGAGCCTACCGCCTCCGGACAGCGCGATGCTGCCGTTAATAGGATCGCTTCTCACAACTATTTCTTGCTGGAAAAATTTGAGTGTGGCGTGGTTCTCACTGGAACTGAGGCCAAGTCGGTCCGCGGGGGCCTTGCCAACCTCAAGGATTCCTACGGCCTCGTCAAAGACGGCGAACTCTGGCTGCTCAATGCACACATCGGCCCCTACGAACACGGCAACATTCACAATCATGCCCCGCTTCGCACGCGCAAGCTGCTCATGCACAAAGAGGAAATCCGCAAGCTGGTTGGGAAAACGCAACAAAAAGGTTTAACGCTGATCCCGGTCCGCATGTATTTCAAGAATGGCAAAGTGAAGGTTGAACTCGCGCTGGCCAAGGGCAAGCAGTTGTGGGATAAACGTGAGACCGAGCGGCGCAGAACGGCGGATAAGGAAGCCAGGGAGGCCATCAGCCGCAGCCGAAAGACGTAGGCAGCAAGAACCAGACCAGCGCCCCCAGTAGATAGCCACCCGGCCCCAGAATAATGCGGGGCAGACGGGACCTTCCCCGGATTTCCCAGACTAAGCCCCTCCCCACCCACCAGTCCATTCCCGCTATTGAATTCTCCCTGAAGCATTTAAGCCAAAAATCATTGCCCGCTCATCCCCTCTCTGCTAGGCTTTTTGAGGCACTGATTTTCCCGGATCTTGTGTCCGATCAACCCTGAATAGTATGATGTTGGGACGGTTGTTCGTACGACTTTTCGTCCACGCACACCCATCTCCCGCCGGAGTCATAGATAATAGATAGAAGATAAAGTCCAAAGCAGTTTTCTAAGGAGAAAAAATCTTGGCTGGAACCTCGAAGAACCGCATTCTATTTACCTCGGAATCCGTCACCGAAGGCCATCCCGATAAGATCGCCGACCAGATTTCCGACGCCATCCTCGACGCCTGCCTCGCCGACGACCCCATGAGCCGCGTCGCCTGCGAGACCCTCACCGCCACCGGCCTGGTCGTCATCGCCGGAGAGATCACCACCAAAGCCTACGTCGATTTCCAGCAGGTAGTCCGCGGCACTGTCCAGGCCATCGGATATGACAACGCTCTCCACGGCTTCGACTGCAACACTTGCGCCGTCATCTCCAGCATCAACAAACAGTCCGGCGACATCGCCATGGGCGTAGACACCGGCGGTGCCGGCGACCAGGGCATGATGTTTGGCTACGCCTGTAATGAGAATGAGGAGCTGATGCCGACTCCCATCTCGCTGGCGCACAAACTCACCATGCGGCTCTCGCAGGTGCGCAAGAATGGAACCCTTCCCTACCTTCGTCCCGATGGAAAATCCCAAGTCACAGTTGAATATGATTCCAAGGGAAACGTTCTCCGCGTGGATGCGGTTGTAATTTCCACTCAGCACGCCGAGACCGTTGCCAACGACGAGTTGCGCGCGGGGATTCTGAAGCACGTGATTCAGGCCGTGATCCCGGCCCATCTGCTCGATGAGGACACCAAGTACCACATCAATCCCACCGGACGTTTCGTGATTGGCGGGCCGATGGGTGACACCGGTCTGACCGGCCGCAAGATTATCGTCGACACCTACGGCGGCATGGGACGTCACGGCGGCGGCGCCTTCAGCGGCAAGGATCCCACCAAGGTCGATCGCTCGGCGGCTTACATGGCGCGGCACATCGCGAAAAACATTGTGGCAGCCAGGCTGGCTGACCGCTGCGAAGTGCAGCTCGCTTACGCCATCGGCGTGGCCAACCCCGTCAGCGTTCGCGTCGATACATTCGGAACTGAGAAAGTGGATCCTGAAATTATTCCGGATCTGATTCGCGCCAATTTCAAGCTGACGCCTCGCGGGATTATCGACTCTCTGAATCTGCGCCGGCCGATCTATCGCAAAACGGCGGCTTACGGACATTTCGGAAGGAATGATCCCGACTTCACCTGGGAAGCCACGGACAAGACGGCCAAGCTGGCCAGTGAAGCCGGCGTGCGGGAGACAGCCGGCGCGCGCAAGTAGCCGGACCTCGCGGCTAAAGACGCACGGATAACAATTAATAATGACGGCTTATCGGCGCGACTGAAGTCGCCCCCCTCAAATCGTCGCGCGGCCTAACCAAAGTTGTCTTTGGTGATAGCCCGAAAGTCTCACTCCCCTACGAGTATTTTGGGTATGTCGGTAGCAGGTCTGAATCGTGTATTCTGGCAGAGCACTGGTATCGACTACTCTTCGTCAATAACCAAAATTTTTCAGCAGTACTGAAAGCGCCACAGGAGGCGTATGTCAACAGCAGCAATTAACAGCGATATTAAGAGCCTTGAACTGGCCGAACTGGGCAAGAAGCGCATCGAGTGGGCCAACCAGTCCATGAAGGTGCTCCAGATTATTCGTAAGGAGTTCATCAAGAACCAGCCGCTCAAGGGCATCCGCATTTCCGCCTGCCTGCACGTCACGGCTGAAACGGCGAACCTCGCCATCTGCCTGCGCGATGGCGGTGCCGACGTGGTGCTGTGCGCCTCGAATCCGCTCTCTACACAAGATGACGTTTCCGCCAGCCTGGTTCGCGATCAGGGCATCAGCGTTTTCGCCATCAAGGGCGAGGACAACGACACTTACTACCAGCACATCATGGCGGCCATCGATCACAAGCCGCACATCACCATGGACGATGGCGCTGACCTGGTCACCATTCTCCACACCAAACGCACCGACGCGCTCGAAGGCGTGATCGGCGGAACCGAAGAGACCACCACCGGCGTCATCCGCCTGCGCGCCATGGCCAAGGAAGGCGTGCTGAAGTTCCCCATCGTCGCGGTCAACGACGCCGATACCAAGCATCTTTTCGACAATCGCTATGGCACCGGACAATCGACCATCGACGGCATCATCCGCGCCACCAACTTCTTGCTCGCCGGTTCAAAGTTCGTAGTCGCCGGCTACGGCTGGTGCGGCCGCGGACTTGCCAGCCGCGCCCGTGGCGCTGGAGCCGAAGTCATCGTCACCGAAGTCGATCCCACCAAAGCGCTCGAAGCCGTCATGGATGGCTTCCGCGTCATGTCCATGCCCGAAGCCGCCAAAATCGGCGACGTCTTCTGCACCGTCACCGGCAACAAGAGCGTGCTCGTGAAAGAACATTTCGACGCCATGAAAGACGGCGCCATCATCTCGAACTCCGGTCACTTCAACGTGGAGATCGATATCCCCGCGCTCGAGAAAATGTCATCATCGAAGCGCACCACCCGCAACTTCGTCGACGAATACTCGCTGAAAGATGGACGCAAGATCAACCTTCTCGGCGAAGGCCGGCTCATCAACCTGGCCTCAGCCGAAGGACATCCCGCCTCTGTAATGGATATGAGCTTCGCCGACCAGGCGCTCTCGGTCGAATACATGGTCAAGAATTTCAAGACGCTCGAGAAGAAGGTCTACCGCGTGCCCGATGAACTCGACAAGCGCGTAGCCAAACTGAAGCTCGAGTCCATGGGAATCAAAATCGACCGCCTGACTCCGGACCAGGAAGAGTATCTGGCAGGCTGGAGCGAAGGAACGTAAAGGTTGCGTAGAGCGGGCGCCCTCGCCCGCTGCTTTTGACTTGAAGCGGGGCGGCGCAAGCC
>Ga0307474_10000868_pt1 | contig 21749 bp, 18 predicted proteins | sample atmos_gasesECM1C_2_FD_203312 | JGI IMG/M metagenome (GOLD analysis project Ga0307474, IMG submission 203312) | Hardwood forest soil microbial communities from Morgan-Monroe State Forest, Indiana, United States - atmos_gasesECM1C_05 | ecosystem: Environmental > Terrestrial > Soil > Temperate... | reverse complement strand
AGCCCGTGCTTGCCCTCGACCGACTCGATCGAGCCAACAAAATCGTTGCGCGCGAGCGTCGCGGCGATCACGCCGTTCATCGCGGCAGCGCCGACCTGGTAGCGCTTGTTCCAGGCGCCGTTGACAAGGAATTGCAGCGAGCCTGCGGCCTGGCTGCCGGAGACGCCGAAGGCCGAGATGATCTGCGCCTCGGACAGCCCATATAGCTTTGCGGCGGCTGCAGCAGCACCATAGGTGCCGGCGGTCGCAGTGGGATGGAAACCGCGCGCGTAGTGCGAAGTCGGATCGAGCGCATTGCCAAGCCGGCAGCACACTTCATAGCCCGCGACAATCGCAGTCAACACATCGCGGCCGGACGCGCCCACCATCTCGCCGACGGCAAGAGCCGCCGGCACCACTGGCGCACTCGGGTGCAGCGAGGAATCGGCGTGGGTGTCGTCGAAATCCAGTGAGTGCCCTAAGGTGCCATTGAGCAGCGCCGCCACCGCCGGCGTCCAGGTCTTGGTATCGCCGAACACGGTCGCCTCGCCCTTGCCGTCGAGCGAAAGCCCTTCCAGCATCTTCAAAAGCGAGGGCGTGGATTCGGCGTCGCGCCGCGCACGGATGGCGCTACCGAGAAAGTCCAGCGTCAGGACCTTGGCGCGATCCAGCACCTCCGGCGGAATGTCTTCGAATTTCAGCCCGGCGACATAGCCGGCCAGCGTGGCGGTCTCTTGCACCATGGCGTTGCCTCTCAATTTTGTCTTGCCGTTTTGGTACGGCTGCAACCTCCCAACGTCAACCACGCCCGTCGCACATCAGGCCCGTGTTTTGCGAGACTTGTTTTGGGGCCTTGGCCTGACCCTCACGACAGGCCGACAAACTGCAGCTCGCGGACCAGCCGCCGAAAACGCAGAACCAATAAAGCCGCGTAGACCGCAGTCCCGATAGACAAGCCGATCCACACGCCCACTGCGTCCAGGCCGGTGCGGAAGGCGAGAATGTAGCTCAAGGTGAATCCGACGAGCCAATAACTGACAGCCGCGAACAACAGCGGCACGCGGGTGTCCTTCAGCCCGCGCAGGCTGCCCGCCGCGATGCTTTGCATCGCGTCGGTCACGAAGAAGCTCGCGCCGACCAGGAGTAGCGTTGCCGCCAGCTCGATCGTCGCTGTGGCATTCTCGGCCGTGCCACCGAGGAAGAATTCCGCAATATCGAAGCGGGCCGCGACCACCGCGAGCGTCAGTACGCATGCGATCACGACGCCGAGCAGCATCGCAACCAGGCCGGCTCGTCTCACGCCCGCGCCGTCATTGCGGCCGACCGCATGGCCGACCCGCACGGTTGCCGCCATGCTGATGCCGAACGGAATCATGAACAGGATAGCCGTGACCTGCAGCGCGATCTGATGCGCGGCGAGCGCGGTGGTGCTAATCAGGCCCATCAGCAGTGCGGCCGCAGAAAACAGCCCGTATTCCATCAGGAATGCGATCGAGATCGGTGCGCCGATCAGGAAGAGCTGGCGCATCAAGGACAAGTCGATGCGCCACAGGCGGACGAGGATACGGTACTCGCTGAACGGCTTGCGGCGCGTCGCAAACCAGAGCGCGGCAACAAACGTCGCGCAATTGACCAGCGTGGTCGCAAGGCCAGCGCCGAACAGTTCCAGCGGCGGCAGGCCGAGCTTGCCGTACATCAAGAGATAGACCAGCAGCGCGTTCACGGGGATCGCCGCGAGCGTGATCCAGAGGATCGGCTGCGGCCTGTTCACCGCGCCCATGAAGCTGCGGATGGCGAGGAACCACAGCGCGGGCGCCACGCCCCAGGCAAGACCGAACAGATAGTGCTGCGCAAGCCGCGCAGTCTGCGGCGCCTGGCCGAGCAGGAGCAGGATCTGCTCGCCGCGCAGCGGAAACACCATGATGGGCAGCGACAGCAAGAGCGCGGCCCACAACCCCGTGCGCAGCGAGCGTCGCACCATGACCGGATCATCGGCGCCGAATGCCTGTGCCGCCAGTGGTGCGACCGCGGAGGTCAATCCCATGCCGAAGGTGAAGCTGACGAAATAGACCGTGCCGGCAAGCGCGGCGGCCGCGACCGCCTCGCCGCCGAGGCGTCCGATGAAGGCGAGGTCGGTCGTCATCATCGCGATCTGCCCGAGCTGCGTCAGTGCCATGGGCAGCGCAAGCCGCGCCGTCTCGGCGAGCTCGAGGGTGAGATGATGGCGGCCCGCGTTCGCCAATTGTGGTGGCGCGGCTTCGGTGATCTCGTCCATGGATGCCATGTTGTCCGGTTTGCTCTCCGCGAGCAAACCGGCTGCCGTTCAAAAGGGCGCGACAGAAAAGCGCTACCGTCCGCGCTCGGGCACGCGGGTTATCTTGGCGCCGAGGCCGTTGAGCCGTTCGTCGATGCGCTCATAGCCGCGCTCGATCTGGTCGGCATTGTTGATGGTCGATGTCCCTTCCGCGCAGACCGCAGCGAGCAGCATTGCCATGCCGGCACGGATGTCCGGCGAGATCATCGAGGCGCCATGCAGGCGGCTCGGACCCGCGACGATGGCGCGATGCGGATCGCACAGCACGATGCGGGCGCCCATTGCGATCAGCTTGTCGACGAAGAACATCCGCGATTCGAACATCTTTTCGAACATCAGGATGACGCCGTCGCATTGCGTGGCGGTGACGATTGCAATCGACATCAGGTCGGCGGGAAAAGCCGGCCAGGGCTGGTCCTCGAGTTTCGGCACATGGCCGCCGAAATCGTCCTTGATTTTCAGCGTCTGCTCGGACGGCACGATCAGGTCATCGCCCGCAACTTCGCAGACAATGCCGAGCCGCTCGAAACCCATGCGGATCGAGCGCAGATGCTCGATGCCGGCGCGCACGATACGCAGCGGTGATCGCGTCACTGCAGCGAGCCCGATCAGCGAGCCGACCTCGATATGGTCGGGCTGGATGGCATAGCTGGCCGAACCGAGCGTCGCCTGCCCGTGCACCACCATGGTGTTGGTGCCGATGCCCTCGATCTTGGCGCCGAGCGCAGTCAGGAACAGCGCGAGGTCCTGGACATGCGGCTCGGAGGCGGCGTTGCGAAGAAAGGTGGTGCCCTGGGCGGCAACGGCCGCGATCAGCGCGTTTTCGGTCGCGGTGACACTGGGCTCATCCAGAAATACGTCGGCGCCCTTCAGCTGGGTGGAGCGGAACTCCAGTCGATCCGTCGCGGCGACGGTTGCACCGAGCTGCTCGAAGGCAAGGAAATGGGTATCCAGCCGGCGCCGGCCGATGACGTCGCCGCCGGGCGGCGGCAGCGTCAGCCCGCCACAGCGGGCGAGCAGGGGGCCAGCGAGCAGGATCGAGGCGCGGATGCGTGCGCAGAGCTCGGGATCGAGATCGGCGGCGCGCAGTTCCTTGGCATGGATCGCGAGCCGGTTGCGCCCACGCCACTCGGCGGACGCGCCGACCGAGCGGATCAGCTCGACCAGAGTCTCGGTGTCGCGAATGCGCGGCACATTATCAAGCGTGACCGGATGCTCGGTCAGAAGCGCCGCCGCGATGATCGGCAGCGCCGAGTTCTTGTTGCCGGAAGGCTCGATGGCGCCACGAAGCCGGTGGCCGCCCTCGACGATGTACTGGATGGGCGCCACGTGTACCTCGCTTTCCCTAGACGTCGACGGTGGCGGACAGCGAGTTGTCCTGGATGAACTCGCGTCGCGGTTCGACCACATCGCCCATCAGCTTGGTGAAGATGTCGTCGGCCTCGTCGACCTCCTTGACCTTCACTTGCAAGAGCGAACGCGCTTCGGTGTCCAGCGTCGTTTCCCAGAGCTGCTCCGGGTTCATCTCGCCGAGGCCTTTGTAGCGCTGTAGCGTCAGCCCCTTGCGGCCGGCATCGGTGACCGCCTCGAACAGGCCGACAGGGCCGTGAATGATCGCTTCGGAATCCTTCCGCCGCAGCTTGCCTGGGCGTGCATAGACGTCCTGCAGCCTCTGTCGAAATTCGTGTAACTTGCGGGCGTCGGCCGATCCAAGGAAGGCGTCATCGATGATGGCGACGTCTTTGACGCCACGCACCGTGCGTTCGAATATGAAGCCTTGGCCTTCCTCGAAATGCCCGATCCAGCCGCGTTCGACTTCCTCCGCCTGCTTGTCCAGGCGCCCGGCCATGTATTGTGCCGCGGCGCCGGCATTCTCCGGATCGGTATAAATTTCCTTTCCAAAGATGCCCGCTATGGCCGCCTGCTCGACAACAGCGCGGCTGTAGCGGCTGTGCAAATTGCGAAGCACGGAACGGATCACGCGGGCATCGTCCACCAGAGAGCGCAGGTCGAGGCCCTTGCGCTCCTCACCGGTTCCGAGCGCGAATACGCAGTCGTCCAGCCCTGTCTCGATCAAATAATCCTCAAGCGCGCGCTCGTTCTTCAGATATTGCTCGGACTTGCCGCGCGTCACCTTGTAGAGCGGCGGCTGGGCGATATAGAGATAGCCCTGATCGATGATCTCGCGCATCTGCCGGTAGAAGAAGGTGAGCAGCAGCGTGCGGATATGGGCGCCGTCGACGTCGGCATCGGTCATCAGGATGATTTTATGGTAACGGAGCTTGTCGACCGTGAAATCGTCGGCAATCCCAGTGCCGAGCGCCGTGATCAGTGTGCCGATCTGCTCGCTGGAGAGCATCTTGTCGGTGCGGACGCGCTCGACATTGAGGATCTTGCCGCGCAAGGGCAGCACGGCCTGGAACTCTCGGTTGCGGCCCTGCTTGGCGCTGCCGCCTGCCGAGTCGCCCTCGACGATGAAGAGTTCCGACTTGGCGGGGTCCTTCTCCTGACAGTCCGCGAGCTTGCCCGGCAGGGAGGAAACGCTGAGCGGGCTCTTGCGGGTCAGCTCGCGTGCCTTTCGCGCCGCTTCACGGGCGGCGGCGGCCTGGATCACCTTGCCGACAATGACCCTGGCTTCGCTCGGATGTTCCTCGAACCATGCGGCTAAGGCCTCGTTGAGCACATTCTCGACTACGGGACGCACTTCCGAGGACACCAGCTTGTCCTTGGTCTGTGACGAGAACTTCGGATCCGGCACTTTCACCGAGAGAACGGCGGTCAAGCCTTCGCGGCAGTCGTCGCCGGTGAGTTGGATCTTTTCCTTCTTCGCATTGGCCTCGGCATAGCCGTTGACCTGGCGCGTCAGCGCGCCGCGGAAGCCGGCAAGGTGAGTGCCACCGTCACGCTGCGGAATGTTGTTGGTGAAGCACAGCACGTTCTCATGATAGCTGTCGTTCCACCACAGCGCAGCTTCCACGCCGATGCCGTTCATCTCCGAGCGCACCATGATCGGCGCGGGAACGATCGCCTTCTTGTTACGGTCGAGATATTTGACGAACTCCTCGACGCCGCCGCTGTAGTGCATCTCCTCGCGCTTCTCGACCGCATGGCGCATGTCGGACAGCACGATGTTGACGCCGGAGTTGAGGAAGGCGAGCTCGCGCAGGCGATGCTCGAGGGTGGCGAAATCATATTCGACGTTCTTGAACGTCTCCGTGGAGGCGAGGAAGGTCACCTCGGTGCCGCGCTTGCCGTGGGCCTCGCCGACCTCTTTCAGCGGCGCTACCGTCTCGCCATGGGCGAACTCGACAAAGTGCTCCTTGCCGTCGCGCCAGACCTTGAGCTGCAACTTGCTGGAGAGCGCATTGACCACGGACACGCCGACGCCGTGCAGGCCGCCCGACACCTTATAGGAGTTCTGGTCGAACTTTCCGCCGGCATGGAGCTGGGTCATGATGACCTCGGCCGCGGAGATGCCCTCGCCCTTGTGGATGTCAACCGGAATGCCGCGGCCGTCGTCGCGCACAGTGACGGAATTGTCAGGATTGAGGACGACCTCGACGCGGCTGGCATGGCCGGCGAGCGCCTCGTCAATTGCGTTGTCGACGACCTCGTAGACCATGTGATGCAGGCCAGAGCCGTCGTCGGTGTCGCCGATATACATGCCCGGCCGTTTGCGGACGGCATCGAGGCCCTTCAAAACCCGGATCGATTCAGCGCCATAATCGCTCGCAATCGATTGCTCAGTGTCGGCAACGGTCTGCCGGGCGGGTTCTGTCATGTGAGGCCTTTTGCGGATGTCTCGAATCAGCTGCGCAAGCGAGGCGCTGATCTACGCTATTTCTGCCACGAAAGACGCCATGCGCCTAGCGCAAAGTATCTCAGGATAAGCTTATGAATAGATAGAGCTTTTTCGCCGCCTTTCAAGGCGTCGGAAGGCCAGTTTTGCAAGCCCGAAAATGCGCGAATCGCAAGGTTTTTCTTACCCTCGAATTCGTCGATTCGCGTGGGTCCAAAATCGCTTTCGCCGGAGAGCGTTCCCGGTTCACCCGGCCCTCAGCCTCGACGGGCGACGCGGCCGTTCTCGACGTCGAAAATCTCGCATGCTTGGCCGATATTGCTGAAGGCTTGCGGATCGGCGCCGGTCAGCCAGACCTGGGCACCGAGCTTGGCCAGTTCGGCAAACAATGCGGCGCGCCGGCCGGGGTCGAGATGCGCGACCACCTCGTCGAGCAGCAACAGCGGCACGATGCCGGTGCTCTCTGCCACCAGCGTCGCATGCGCGAGCACGAGCCCGATCAAGAGCGCTTTCTGCTCGCCAGTCGAGGCGTCGCGCGCCGCCATGTTTTTCGGCGCGTAGACCACCTGCAGGTCGGTTAGATGCGGCCCCTCGAGTGTGCGGCCAGCAGCGGCATCACGGGCGCGGCTTTGCCGCAGCATCTCGCGATAGCGGTCCTCGACCGCTGTCGCGGGTTCGTTGAGCAGGGCGTTTTCCATCCAGCCATCGAGCGCAATCGCCGCCGATGGAAAAGCGGACGCCTGCCCGCGATCGCGCAACATGGCTGCCAGCTTCATCGCGGTTTGTCCGCGCGTCGCCGCAACCGCGACAGCGAGCTCTGCGGTCTCGCGCTCGATCGCGTCACACCAATGATCGTCGAAATTGCGCACTTCCAGGAGCCGGTTGCGTGAGCGAAGCGAGCGTTCGAGCGCCGAGACGCGGCTGGAATGTTCGCTGTCGATCGCAAGCACCAGGCGGTCAAAGAAGCGCCGCCGTTCGGAGGCTGCGCCGACGAACAGCCCGTCCATCGATGGCGTCATCCAGACCATGCGCAGATGATCGCCAAAGGCAGTGGCGGATGCGACCGGCTCGCGATCGATGCGGCAGCGACGGGGCGTGGCCTGCCCTTCGCCGCGCGATGGCTCGATGCCGGTGCCCAGCGTTGCGAGCCCGAGCGCGCCCTCGGCTTCCGCCGACACCGCCCAGGAGCCGTCGCCCTGGTTGTCGGCGACATCCTCAAGCGTGGCGCGCCGCAGCCCGCGGCCCGGCGATAGAAACGAGATTGCTTCGAGGCAATTGGTCTTGCCGGCGCCGTTGGGCCCGACCAGCACCACCATGTCTGTCGTGGTCTCGACGCTTGCTGCGCGGTAGTTGCGGAAATGCGTCAGCGCCAAGCGGTGAATGCGGGAAGGGGTCATGAAGCAATCCGTCATGCTCGGCCTTGTGCCGGGCATCCACGTCTTCTGCTGTTTGCCAAGGCGTGGACGGACGGGTCAAGCCCGGCCATGACGAGAAAACATCACACCCGCATCGGCATCAGCACGTAGAGCGCGTTCTTGTTGTCGCGGTCCTGGATCAGGGTCGGCGAGCCGGGATCGGCAAGTCGCAACACGGCGACTTCCCCCTCGACCTGGGCGGCGATGTCGAGCAAATAGCGCGAGTTGAAGCCGATATCGAGCGGGTCGGAGGCGTATTCGATCTCGAGCTCTTCGGTCGCACTGCCCGAATCCGGATTTGTGACGCTCAGCACCAGCTTGCCGGAGGAGAGCGCGAGCTTCACGGCGCGGCCGCGTTCGCTGGAGATGGTGGAGACGCGGTCGACCGCGGCGGCGAAATCCGCCTTGTCGACCAGCAGTTCCTTGTCGTTGTTTTGCGGGATCACGCGGCCATAGTCGGGGAAGGTGCCGTCGATCAGCTTCGAGGTCAGCACCACATGTCCAAGAGTGAAGCGAATTTTGCCTTGCGACAATTCGATGGCGACCTCGGCTTCACTGTCCTCGATCAGGCGCTGCACCTCGCCGACCGTCTTGCGCGGCACGATGACGCCCGGGATGCCGGCGGCGCCCGCAGGCAGGGGCAGGTCGACCTGCGCCAGACGATGGCCGTCGGTCGCGACAGCGCGCAAGGTCGTGGCCTTGCCGCTGCTGGCGGTGTGCAGATAGATGCCGTTGAGATAATAGCGGGTCTCCTCGGTCGAGATCGCAAATTGGGTGCGGTCGATCAGCCGCTTCATGTCAGAAGCGGCGAGCGAGAAGGAATGCGCCATGTCGCCGGCGGCAAGGTCCGGGAAGTCGCTCTCCGGCAGCGTCTGCAGCGTGAAGCGCGATCGGCCAGCGCGGATCGCCAGCACCGAGCGGTCGCCGTCGGCCTCAAGCGAGATCTGCGAGCCGTCAGGCAGCTTGCGCACGATGTCGTAGAACATATGCGCAGGCACCGTGGTCGAGCCGCCCGTCGCGCTTTCCGCCGCCAGCGTCTCCGTCACTTCGAGGTCGAGGTCGGTCGCCTTCAGCGACAATTGCGTGCTCTCGGCGCGCAGCAGCACGTTACCGAGGATCGGAATGGTGTTGCGGCGCTCGACCACGCGGTGGACGTGACTCAGCGACTTGAGGAGTTGCGCGCGTTCGACGGTGACCTTCATAACAATCTTCGCCCGATCCGACAGAGCATGTCATTGGGAATGCCGGGCGAGCTTTCGCGCCGCGGCCGATGGCACCCGTCTAGCCCGGAGCTTTCCGGCTTTCGGGGGTCCGTAAAGTGGCGCGGATGGGTCCCAAGTGCAAGGGATCGCAGGCCCATTTTCAACGATTTGCCGTCGTCTCCCGCCTGAAAACCGAGTGTCGGCTTCATCCGCACAGGCGGATGTCCTTGAAAATTTCTCATGGCCGCAAAAAAACCTCCCCCAGAGCCGGTACAGGGGCCGGGGGAGGGAACTCGCCTGGCTGGGAAGCAGGGCGGGTTATTCCTGTAACTGCCGCTTGAGGGACTCCACCTCTTCGGACAGTGCGGTGTCCTTGGCGACCAGCGCCTCTATCTTGCGAACGGCGTGCAACACCGTGGTGTGGTCGCGTCCGCCAAAACGGCGGCCTATCTCGGGCAGCGAGCGCAAGGTCAGCGTCTTGGCGAGATACATCGCGACCTGGCGCGGTCGCACCACATTCGCGGTCCGGCGCGAGGACAAGAGGTCGGAGCGGCTGACATTGTACTGCCGCGCCACCACCCGCTGAATGTCCTCGATCTTGATCCGCTTCGGCTCCTGCGGGCGCACCAGGTCGCGCACCTCACGCTCGGCCATTTCCAGCGTCACCGGCTGGTTGTTGAGCTTGGAGTGCGCGAGCAGGCGATTGATTGCGCCTTCGAGATCGCGGCCATTATGGGTGATGGTGCGGGCGAGATAATCCAGCACCGGCTCCGGAACGTCGAAACTTGCATGATGGACGCGCGCGGCCGCGACACGCGACTTCAGGATGCCGAGCCGCAGGTCTTCGCCAAGCGATCCCATCTCGACCACCAGTCCGCCAGCGAGGCGCGAGCGCACGCGATCATCGAGGCTTTCCAGGTCGGACGGCGGGCGGTCGGCCGCGATCACCACCTGGCGCCCGGCATCGATCAGCGCGTTCAGGGTGTGGCAGAACTCAGCTTGGGTCGACTTGCCCTGCAGGAATTGCAGGTCGTCGATGACGAGCACGTCGATGCCGCGCAGCGCTTCCTTGAAGGCAAGCGAGGTCTGCGTCTTCAGCGCCGCGACAAAGCCATACATGAACTTTTCCGCAGTGAGATAGAGGACCTTGCGCTCTCCGCTCGCATTCCCCGCCCAGGTCACTGCCTGCAGGAGATGGGTTTTGCCCAGTCCCACGCCGGCATGGATGTAGAGCGGATTGAACATCACGGGATCGCCGCGCCGTCCCTCGGCGACCTGGCGCGCAGCGGCGTGGGCCAGCGTGTTGGCACGGCCGACGACGAAGCTCGCGAAAGTCAGGCGCGGATCGAGCGGCGAGCCGCCCAGCGCATCATGACTGGCCGAGACCGGCGCGGTCGCGGTCGCGCGCAGTTCGATCGGCGCGCGCACTTCGGCACGTTCGAACCGACGCGCTTCGATGTTCTGCACGACCTCCTTGGGGGGCGTTGCGCAACGCATCGCGGAGCGCACGGTGAGGTCGATGCGATGGACTTCCGGCATCTCGGCCTGCCAGGCCGAGAGCACGCGCTCGGCATAATGGGCCTGGATCCAGCTCTTGAGAAAACGTGTCGGCACCGAGAGGTGCACGCTCTCGTCCTGAACGGCCTCGAGATCCATGCGTGCAAACCAAGAGGTGTAGACGTCTTCGCCGACGGTCGACCGTAGCCGACCCTTCACACGGGCCCAACGTTCTTGTTCCGAATTTGTCATTGCCTGAAAGCTCTTCCAACCGAGTTGTCTTTTTTGTCGAAACGCCAGGCAGGCCTGTTGTCTCCTGCCGTGACGGGACCTCAAGCGGGTTCTTCCCAGCTCCGCGGATAGCTCCGCCGTTCAGTGACAAGCACCGCGGTCGGATCAGCGATCAAAGGAGCGAAAAGCCCTCCGCGAGGTCAGCGCGTACTCGAAGGCTCAGCCGGAGTGGGAGCCTCTTGGCGCTCGGTGTTTGCAGTGGTGTTAGACTGAGCGTCAGGTGAAATAGGCTTACCTACAAGAATAAAGACGCGTTCGTAAAACATGCAACCTCCCCGTCTCGCCGCAATCGCTTACGGCAAGCTGTCAACCCAAGTTTGTCCAAAGTCAGCCGCGTCCGAACTTAAGTCGTTCAGCCGCTAGGCCAGTTCGTTCAGCCCGTCCAAACTACCACCCGCTCGGGGTCGGCTTTCGCTGCTCTTGCCGATGCCGTATTGCTCTTTGTTGCTCCCTTTCGGGAACCGGCTCTTGCTTGAGCCTGCGAGGTATAAAAACCTCGCCCAGAGAAATTTCGACACAACTCTCCCGTTGCTCGTATTGCTACGAACCGAGATACGACAATCGCTTGGAAAGCGTCGCCAACGCGCACACCGCCGCCGATTTGCACGTCCGCCCCGTTTCTAAAACCGCGCTGGTCTTACGATCGTGGACGCCGCGAGCAAATTAGAAATACACGATGCGGGGCCACTCGCAACGCATTTGATTCAACATCGGAGCGCCCGATTGCTGTTGACTTGGCTCATGGCTATTGCGGGGCTTCCGCGAGTCGAAAGCAAGTTTTTGAATCACCGCGCAAAATCGCGCAGCCAAAGCGGGCTGTCATAAACGGCGGTCTGCTGCAAAAAAAAATTTACAAATCCTTCAAGCAAGAGCCTTGAAAGCGATTTTTCCAAACGGTTCATCTCGCTATGGGGATAAGTGATTATCGAGACAAAGATTTTCGAGTCTCTTTTCCCAGGGTAACTCCGCCCGCTGCGTATGCGAACGATCGCGCGCCATTCTGATTTATCGGCTTGGCACAAGGCTTTCTTGCATTTCGCTCCGGTGTTTCACCTGCGGCAAAATTGTCACTGCGTAAGATTGTGGGACGCGCGCGTGCGCCAGGGCAGGCCCAGGAGTGCGCTCAAGTGCAAGACTGAGTGCAGATGCATGCCAAAAAAGAAAACAGCCCGGTCGAGGCCGGGCTGTTCCACGATATGGTAATTTCGCTTCGCTCACTCTATCGAGTGAGGCATGTTTCGGATCGTCTTACTTGGCGAGCTTGGCGATCTGATGCGCGAGGCGGGAGACCTTGCGGCTCGCGGTGTTCTTGTGAACGATGTGACGCTGAGCGGCGCGCATCAACTCGGGCTCCGCACTCGTCATCGCCTTGACGGCTGCGTCGCGGTCGCCGCGCTTGATCGCGTCTTCGACGCGGCGGACGGCGCCACGCATCTGCGTGCGGCGTGACTTGTTGATCGCGGTGCGACGGGCAATCTTGCGCGTCGCCTTCTTGGCGGAAGTGGTGTTGGCCATCGTCTCAAATATCCTTAGCGTGACTGTTCGCTCTTGGTCGCATGAGCGCGCCGGCCGCTTGAACCGCGTGATCGACGCTGCTGGTTTTCCTTAAAGCACACGTGTCTCTGGTAAGGCCGTTGCCAAAAGCCCTTCTGCGATTTCAGAGGGGGCGGGCGCTGCCCAAAGAACAGCGGCGGCGGGATTGCCCCCGCCGCCATTGGCGCCCTTATAGAGGGGGCTTGTCCCGAGGTCAACGCTTTCGCGGGCATTTCGGGGCCAAATGGCTCATTGGGGAGGCGGATAAGTGGCTGATGAGGTTGAATTTCCGCTTGTGGCCCGGTAATTCCTTTCGGCGGTCGACCTTCCGGCCAGACCATGGGTGATGCATGATCCGCGGCTTTTTCCGACTGATAGGGCTGTTGCTGCTCGCCGGCGGGTTCGTCTTCATGGTCTATGACGGGGCCCGCTGGGTCGCCGACCAGTCGCTGCGCTTCACCCGTTTCGGTCAGTTCTGGAACGACATCAACCAGGCGAGCCAGCAGGCGTTCCGGACCTGGGTGGAGAGCAAGGCCCCTTGGCTCTGGAGCTCCGTGGTCAGGCTGGTGCTGGATCAGCCGGCCTTTGCCGTACTCGGCGTGCTTGGTATTCTCCTGATGCTGCTGTTCCGGCCGCGCAAGCCGCTGATCGGCTACGGGCGGGACTGAGGCTGGCGGCTTGTAACAGGGCTGCCTCCGGCCGCGTAAAGACATATATAAGGGCGACGGCTGCGCGGCCTATTTGGGCCTCTAGGCCGATGTTACGCCCGCGGGAGAAAATCCATGCTGTTCATGCGCAAGACCACTGCCCTTCCCAGCGCAGCCGAAGCGCTGCCCGGCCGCGCCGCGCCGATCCCGACCGCCACCACGCACCATGTCAATGGCGAACGCTTGAAGCCGCCTTATCCTGATGGCCTCGAACGGGCGGTGTTCGGGCTCGGCTGCTTCTGGGGGGCCGAGCGCAAATTCTGGGAGCTCGGTGACGGCATCTCAGTCACCGCGGTCGGCTATGCAGGCGGCTTTACGCCGAATCCGACCTATGAAGAAGTTTGCTCGGGCCGCACCGGTCATGCCGAGGTCGTGCTCGTCGTGTTCGATTCCAAGAAGATCTCTTATGAGAAGCTCTTGAAGACGTTCTGGGAGAGTCACAATCCGACGCAAGGCATGCGCCAGGGCAATGACGTCGGCACCCAGTATCGCAGCGCGATCTACACCTTCGATGAGGCGCAGCGCAAAGCTGCGGAAGCATCAAAAGCGGCCTACCAGAAGGCGCTGTCCTCGAAGGGCCTGGGCGCCATCACCACCGAAATTGCCCCCGCTGGCGAGTTCTATTTCGCTGAGGACTATCATCAGCAATATCTGGCCAAGAATCCGTCCGGTTATTGTGGACTCGGCGGCACCGGCGTGTCCTGCCCGATCGGTGTCGGCGTCAGCGCCTGATCTGAGTCTCCTCTTGGTGATCACATCACCCGGCGAAAGCGCGATGAAAAATCGCGCTTTCGCTTTTTAGAGCGGCACGATCCTTTTGGAAAACCGGCGTCCACTTTCCGGAATCATGCTCTGCGGCGTGATCTGTTTCGAAACCATTTATTAACCATCACGAGTGCAAGACTTAAACCGTCTCCGTCTTGAGGGATGGCTAAGGTGCCGGTTGTGCGCGCGTCTCGATTGCCGATCTTCGCCGTCGCGCTCGTGCTGGCGAACGGCCTGCTTGTGGCCATCGCCCCGGCAGCCGCACAGCCGCGCAACGATCTCGACTACATGGCCTATGGCCAGCCTTCCTCCCACGGCCAGCCATACGCTCAGAACTACGCGCCGGCGCCCACTGCCGATTCCGGTGGCGCAATCGCAGCGCTGCGCCGGGCACTCTCTTCATCGGCTCCCGCTTACACGCAGCCGCAAGCCTACAACCCGCCGCCGACCCGCACGCCTTCGCCACAAGCCTATGACGCCTATGCCGCGGCCCCGATGCCTTCGGCGCGCTATGATGCGGCGTATCGGCTCGATGCCGGCGACAAGCTCCGCGTCGTGGTCTTTGGCCAGGACGGTCTCACCAACACCTATGCGATCGATGCCGGCGGCTCCATCACGCTGCCCCTGATCGGCGCGGTGCCTGCGCGTGGCCGCACCACGGCCGAGTTGGCCTCCGCCATCACCGCCAAGCTGCGCAACGGCTATATCAGGGAGCCCTCGGTCGCCGTCGAGATCGAGTCCTACCGACCGTTCTTCATTTTGGGCGAAGTGGCAGCGCCCGGCCAATATCCTTACGTGCCCAACATGACTGTCGAGAGCGCGGTTGCGATCGCGGGCGGCTTCTCGCCGCGTGCACGGCGCGACACGGTTACGCTGACTCACACCAGCGACGCCGGCACCGCGCGCTACGTGGTGCCGCTCGGCACCTCGGTTTCGCCAGGTGACACGGTCATGGTCGGCGAACGCTGGTTCTAGCTCCGCCGTCATTGCCGGGCTTGACCCGGCAATCCATCCGTCAATGAATTCGTTTTGACGGATGCGCGGGTCAAGCCCGCGTATGACGAGCCTTCTCTAATTCGCGCCCTCGCGCTTTACCGCAGGCTCTCAAGGAACGGCTCGACCGCTTCGATGAAGGCCTGCGGCTGGTCGATGTTGACGGCATGTCCGGCCTGCGGGATCACCACCTTCCGCGCGCCGGGAATCTTCGCGGCCATATAGTCGGAAGCGGCGAGGAATGGCGTGTCGTCAGCGCCGACCACGATCAGGCTCGGCACCTTGATCTCGGGCAACAGCTCGATCACACGCGCATCGCGCTGGGTCAGCATGCCTCGCGCCGCAAGTGCCAGGCCGCGTGCATCGCGATGCTGCACGGTGGAGCGTTCGCGGCTGCCCGACTTCAGCATATTCAGCCCCTCGCGCTCGAGCCGCTCGCCGGTGTCGAGCGCGCGCCTGTTCCAGGCCTCGCGCGCGCTGTCCTTCTTGAAGCCGGGCCCGGTGTCGATGATCAGAAGCGCGCGCACCCGCTCCGGATGTGCGCGATAGAAGGCCAGCGACATATAGCCGCCAAGCGACAGCCCGCCGACAATGGCGCGCTTTGCCCCGACGGCATCGAGGAGTGCGGCGATATCTGCAACCGTCAACGCCTCGCTATAGGCGAGCGGGTCGTCCGGATAGTCCGACCGGCCGTGCCCGCGCATGTCCCACAGGATAAGCTTGTGGTGCTTCGACAGTGGATCGATCTGCTCGCGCCACATCGCCGAAGTCGAGGAGTAGCCGTGGGTGAGGATCAGAGGCGGGCCATCGCCATGGACTTCGTAGTGGATCTTGACGCGATCGCGGTCGAGTGTCGGCATGGCGGTCCGTCCCAATTTCTTTTGCTTGAGTCCAGTCTAGCGCGATCCTCTTCTCATTGAGAACTGCCCAAGCTGCAAGGAGCTCTGCGCGTCGTGCCAGCTTCGCTGCCGCAGTGCAAAACACATCGGAATCTTTTCCCTACATCTGTTCCCCAAAACGCATTGCGGAAGCCGTGAAGGCGGCGATGAAGGCGTGATGCTTTCCGCGACCCGACGATCATTGCGAATCCGCCGGAGGTCTTCTCCGGCGGATTTTTTTCGATCACTTCGTCATGCCCTCTTGTCACTTGTCGTGCCCCGAGCAGGCGGGCATCCAGTACCCCGCGGCGCTTCTGTATCTTTCAGGCGCCTCTGGAATGCTGGATCATCCGCCTTTGCGGATAACGACAGCGGCGTAGGACGGCACGAGCATTCCTTAAAATTGTAACGATCCCGCTAGCGCAATGTTCATCACCCCTATTAAGCCGCATGGAACGCCTTTGCCGGTAAGCTCTTGCTGACATCGCCACCGCAAAGCTAGCTGGGGATCCATGACAGCTCTTGCCGAGAAGTCTTCGAAGCGCCGTTTCCTGCTGGCATCCGACAGCGTCGATCAGTGCAGCGAGCTGGCCAGCATCCTGAAGTCGGTCGGCGAGGTCGACACCGTCTCGACCGCCGAGATCCCCGAAAAACCGGCCGACCAGTTCTCCGGAGTCGTGGTCGACATCAACCTGCGCTCGCCGGAGAGCGTGCAGCGGGTGCGCAACAAGCTGCGCGGCGAAGCGTATCGTTCCATGCCGCGGCTGTTCGTGCTGGCGGACGCGCTGCATCACGCCGCGATGCAGGCCTGGGCGTTGGGCGCAACCGACACCATCACAAGACCGTTCCGGCCGACCGATATCCTGCAGCGCATCCGCAACGCCTTTCCCGACACTGAGAACTATGATGCGACCGATCGCGGCAAGACTTTGAACCGCGGCATCGAGGCAGCGCACGCCGTGATCAGGAGGATGTTCCAGCGCCTGCCCTCCGGCTCGCCTCTGACCTTCGAGGACCTGCTCGAAGCAGAAAACAAGATCCTGAAGGCGATCAAGCACTCCTCCTTGCGCGAGTGGCTGACCGTGGTCGGCTGCCATCACGCCGGCAGCTATCGCCATTGCCTGTTCGTCACCGGCTTTGCGGTTGCCTTCGCGCAGCATCTGGGTATGCGCGAAGACGATCAGCGTCGTCTGACCCGCGCCGCGCTCTTGCACGACGTCGGCAAGGCCTTCATTCCGGTCGAGATACTGGACAAGCCCGGAAAACTCACGGACGAGGAAATTCTCGTTATCCGCGAGCATCCGCGCCGCGGCTATGAGGCGTTGGCGAAGCAGGGCGGCTTCCCACGCGAGATGCTCGACGTCGTGCTGCATCATCATGAGCTGCTCGACGGCAGCGGCTATCCCCACGGCCTCTCGGGCGACGAGATCAGCGACATCGTGCGTCTCACCACCATCGTCGACATCTACACGGCCCTGGTCGAGAAGCGTGCATACCGCATGCCGTTCACTCACGCCCGCGCCTTTTCGGTGATGGAAGACATGGGCGGCAAGCTCGACCAGCAATTGCTGCAGGCCTTCCGCCCGGTGGCGTTCGGGTCGTATTGAGTCCTGCCGTCATTGCGAGGAGCGAAGCGGCGAAGCAATCCAGAGCCGCGGGCGTGGCTCTGGATTGCTTCGCTTGCGCTCGCAATGACGAGGTTACCCCACCATCTTTCTCAGCTCTGCCTTCGCCACCTTCTCCAGCGTCGAACGCGGCAGTTCGTCGACAAAGCGGATTTCGCGCGGCTGCTTGAAGTCGGCCAGCTGGCCGGTACAGGCGGCCATAATGTTGTCGTGCAGGTCGACCGGCAGCTTGTCGACGCCGCTCTGCGGAATCACAAACACCACCGGCACCTCGTCCAGCATCGGATGCTTCTTCGCCACCACCGCGGCCTCGCGCACGCCAGGCACAAGCGCGATCACCTGCTCGATCTCGGAGGCTGCGACATTCTCGCCGCCGATCTTCAGCATGTCCTTGGCGCGGTCGCCGAACTTGAGATAGCCGTGGTCCAGCAGCATGACGCGGTCGCCGGTGAGAAAGAAGCCATATTCGTCAAAGCTCTCGCGCGTGGCTTTCTCGTTATGGAGATATTCACGGAACAGGGACAGCCCTGGCACACCCTTGATGGAGAGATTGCCGGTATCGCCGACTTGCGTCGGCCGCCCGCCATCGTCGGTGATTCGGATGGCATATTCGTTCGCCGCGCGGCCGATCGACATCGGCGTGTTCGGCTGATCGAGCTCACCGACAATGCCGTGGGTGATGGTTTCGGTCATGCCCCACCAGCCAATGATCTTGACGCCGAAGGCGGCAAAGGCCGGCGGTTCGTTGACCGCGGTGCCCCAGAGCCGGAATTTGTGGTTCTTCGGGATCTCGTGCTCGAGCAGCGCCTTCATGCAGAAGGGAATGGTCGAGGTCCAGGTGCAGCCATGCTCCAGCGCGACGCGCCAGAAGCGGCTCGCGGAAAACCGCGGCTGAACGACGCAAGTGGCGCCGACCCATAGCGACGCCAGCATGGAATAGGCGAGCGCATTGGTATGGAACAGCGGCAGATAGGTCTGGTGCACGTCCGACGCATGCAGGTCCTGATGCGCAGCATTGACCTTGGCGCCCCACAGCGCATTGGCATGGGTCCAGAGCACGGCCTTCGGGCGTGACGTGGTGCCGGACGTATATTGCACGCTACAGGGTGCAGTGGGATCAGTTGCGCGGCGCGGCCGGTCGGCGCTGTCGGCAAACAGCGTTTCGAAGGAATTTTCGCGCGGTGCAACATGCGCGGGTACTGCGCCTGCATCATGGGCGGTCACTGCTATCCAGCGCAGGTGTTTGCAATTGGCGGCAACCAGCTCAGCATAGGCGGGCTGGGTGATCGCTGCGACCGCGCCGCAATGGTCGGCGAAATATTCCATCTCGGCGGCAGCCGAGCGGGTGTTGGTGGTCACCGCGATCGCGCCGAGCTCGACACAGGCAAACCAGGCGAGCATCGCCTCGATGCAATTGTCGAGATGGATCAGCACGAAATCGCGGGGCTTTGTGCCGCGTTTGACCAGCCCCGCAGCAAGCGCACCGACCCGTTGATGAAATTCGCCGTAGCTCCATTTGTGCGAAGGCGCGTCGAACGGCGCCCAGATCAGAAACGGATGGTCGCGCCGCGTCTCGCTGCGCATCTTTAAGAGCCAGGGGACATCGAGCCCCGCGAATGGTCCGACGACGCCCGGTGGGACTTGCGAATTGGCCATGCTTCCTCCCGCGCAGCTTTTTGATGGCTGCCTTTTTCCGTGAGGGCCTTTTTGCCACCGGATCGGTTGGCAGGCAAACGGTGCGGCATTCTCGGTCGTCATGGCCGGGCTTGACCCGGCCATCCACGTCTTTGGAAGCGCGTGGATGCCCGGGTCAAGCCCGGGCGTGACGACCTGTTATGTGGCCGGTGTGGCGCTAAGCCCCGTCGTCCGCGTACGACGAAATCTCGATCAGACTGCCGTCCGGATCGCGGCAATAGACCGAGCGCAGCGTGCCGCGGGCGCCCTGCCTGTCAACCGGGCCTTCCTCGACAGCGACGCCGTTCGCGTTGAGATGGGCGACCACTTCATCCGGGGTGCTCGAGGTGAGAAAGCACAGATCCTCGCTGCCCGGCGTTTCGTGATCGGCGGTGAACCATTCGACCTTGTCGGTGCCTTTCGGCCGCACATTGATCTTCTGGTTGCCGAACAGAAGCGACGTCCGCTTCGGCTTGCCCTGACCGGGATCGAATACGCTGACCTCCATGCCGAGGATGCTCTGGTACCACGCGACGCTGCGCGCGACGTCGGCCACATTGATCACGAGATGATCCAGCGCATGGACCTTGACCGGCATGAACTATCCTTTCGTCGCAATGTTGCGCGCGCAACTGGCGGCATAGACTGGCGTTTGTTACAACGCGGCCGGCGTTCAATTCAACGAGAACAAACTGGGGGAAACCTGATGATTTCAGCGGCGGCGCCCTGCGGGCCCTCGGTGTGACGACCACCCAGCGCTCGCCGCAGCTGCCTGACGTACAGGCCATTGCGGAAACCGTTCCGGGCTATGAGGCCAGTGCCCTGTTCGGCATCGGTGCGCCGAAGGCGGCGCCAAAGGAGATTATCGGCAAGCTCAATGCCGAGATCAACGCCATCCTTGCCGAGCCTGCGATGAAACAGCGTCTGATCGAGCTCGGCGGCGAGCCCTTGATCCAGACGCCGGAAGCCTTCGCTGAACAGATTGCGGCCGAGACCGAGAAATGGAAGAAGATGGTCGAATTCGTAGGCCTCAAGGTGGAGTGATCGGCGACGCCGCTTTCGATCTGATATGCTTCCGTCTGAGGGGAAGCGCTCACCATTCGGTGAGAAGGAAAGCGTCCAATGCGAAAATTCGGCTTGATGATGATGACGGTGCTGGCCATGGGATTTGCGACCTTCGCAAGCTCGGTGCCTGCAAAGGCCTACGACTATCCCTGGTGCACCCAGGGCCGCAGCCTCGGCTATCCTGGTGACTGTTCCTATCAGACCTATGCGCAGTGCATGGCAAGCGCCTCGGGCCGCGCTCTCTTCTGCGGCATCAATCCGCGTGTTGCCTTTGCGCAAGGCTGGCCCGGTCGGCGGGTCTATCGCGACCCCTATCCCCAGTGGTGAGCTGACAGCGGAGCCGCTTACGCGCGGCACGGCTTGACACGGACGTCTTTGCTTCTATACTAAACCTTATGGTTAAGTATAGCGATCAAGCCGGGTCGGATATGTTGGACCGCACTTTTGCCGCCCTCGCCGATCCTACGCGGCGCGCGCTCCTGGCACGGCTATCGTCGGAGGATGCGCTCTCGGTCAGCGAGCTGGCGCAACCCTTTGCAATGTCGCTACCCGCCGTGATGAAGCATCTCGACGTCCTCACGGATGCGGGGCTGGTCGCGCGGGAAAAGACCGGCCGCGTCGTCGCCTGCCGGCTCACCGCCGAGCCGATGCGCGACGCGCTCGCCTGGCTCAATCGCTACGAGCGCTTCTGGTCCGATAATCTTGATCGCCTGACCGCCTTTGTGGAGGATGAAACATGGCTGCAGCATCCGGCACCGTCGAACCCATCGCGCGACCAAGCCTCACCTTCAAGCGTCGGATCGATGCGCCGCCCGAAGCCGTCTACGAGGCCTGGACCGATCCGAAAAAAATAGTCCGCTGGTTCGGTCGGCCCGATGCGCGGGCCGAGACTTTGCAGGCAGAGATCGACGTGCGCGTCGGCGGGCGCTTTCGCTTCAGCTTCTCGACCGACAGCGAATATTACGAGGTCGGCGGCGTTTATCGCGAGGTGGTGCCCGACCGCCGCCTTGTCTTCAGCTGGGCCTGGCATTCGACGCCCGAGCGCGAATCGCAGGTGACGGTCGCCTTGCAGGCGGACGGCGACGGCACGCTGCTCACGCTGCATCATGAGCATTTGTTCGACCAGGCTGCGCGCGACGGTCATGAGCGCGGCTGGACCGTCGGGCTCGAACGGATGGAAAAATTGCTCAGCTGAGACACGTCGTCATTCCGGGCCTGGCGCTTTGCGCCATCCCGGAATGATCCCAAACCGGATGGAGGTCCACATGCAGCCGCACAAGATCGTCTCGCAGCAGGAATGGATCGAAGCGCGCAAGGCGCTACTCGCGCGTGAGAAGGAGTTCACGCGTGCCCGCGACCGTCTCAGCGAGGAGCGGCGTGCGCTGCCGTGGGTGAAGGTTGACAAGGCCTATCTTTTCGAGAGCGCCGAGGGCCGCAAGACGCTTTCCGACCTGTTCAAGGGCCGGCCGCAACTCGTGGTCCAGCATTTCATGTTCGCGCCCGCATGGAACGAGGGCTGCAAAAGCTGCTCGTTCTGGGCCGATGGATACGAGCGCATGATCCCGCATTTGGCGGCCCGCGACACGAGCTTCGTGGCCATCTCCCGCGCTCCGCTTGCAAAGCTTGAGGCATTCAAGACGCGGATGGGCTGGACCTTCGACTGGGTCTCTTCGGACCTTAGCGATTTCAATTTCGACTATGCCGTGTCGTTCACGCCGGACCAGACCAAGTCGGGCGCCAAAATCTATAATTTCGGCACATCTGGCTTTGGCGCGGAGGAGGCGCCCGGCATCAGCGTGTTCTATCGCGACGAGGCGGGCGACATCTTCCACACCTATTCCTGCTTCGCTCGCGGCCTCGACATGATGAATGCCGCCTATCACTATCTCGATCTCACCCCGCTCGGCCGCCACGAGGAGGGCCTGCCCTATCCGATGGACTGGGTGCGCCTGCACGATCGATACGCGCCCGCGCAAGCGCCAGCGGCACGCCGCCACGGTTGAGGGGACGCA
>Ga0307474_10000867_pt1 | contig 21759 bp, 15 predicted proteins | sample atmos_gasesECM1C_2_FD_203312 | JGI IMG/M metagenome (GOLD analysis project Ga0307474, IMG submission 203312) | Hardwood forest soil microbial communities from Morgan-Monroe State Forest, Indiana, United States - atmos_gasesECM1C_05 | ecosystem: Environmental > Terrestrial > Soil > Temperate... | reverse complement strand
CTTGCGCAATCATCTCCGCGTCAGCGTTGAGGTCACGGGAGGAATCGCGCAGCAGCAAAGCGGAAAACGACGGATAGTTGTCGACGATGATGCGTCCTTCGCGGTCCAGAATCTTGCCACGAGGCGCAAGAATCGGCACGTTGCGGATGCGGTTTTTTTCCGCCGCCGACGCATACTTACCGCCCTCCATCACCTGCAGCCGCCACAATCCGTAGGCCAGCACAAGAAAGATGGCAAGGATCATGTACTGCGCCGCCGTCAGGCGGACTGCCGATACTTTTTCGTCACGGCTAAACATCAGGTCTCAGTTCTCGCTTCTCAATCTCAGTAGATACGCGAACCATGCCCGGCTCGAGCCTCTCGAATCTGTAGGGGATGTAGATCAATTCTAGCTCTTAGGGAGCTGATCCGGGAGAAATGGAAAGTAACGTAAGTCACGGCCTACTCATACGGAGAGCTGAGAACTGGTTTTACGTTCTCTGCTTGAACTTATCCAGCAGAAAATACAGTCCCACACCGAGAACTGCGTTGGCCAAGCCCGCTAAGAGTCCACGGCTCCAACTCCAGTTCAGCGTCATATTAACCATGCCACGCGCCACGGTGAAATAGACTGCCGCATGCAGCAGATAGAACCCCAGTGTAACCAGCAGCCGCGCGCCGGCATTTTCCACGTCTAACTTCGCCCCTAGTGACGATGCCCCATAACCTACCACCGTCTTAGCAATGCCGTAAATTCCGATCGGATAGGCGCCCAACATGTCCTGCGCCAGACCAATGGCGGCTCCGGTAAAGAGACCGGAAATCGGATTCCGACGCGCCATGGCAAAGAAAATTGTTACCAGCAAAGGCAGGTCGAAGATGGAGAAGAAGGGAAACCGCCTGGGGATGAACGCCTGCAGAAATAGCGCCAGCAAAGGCACTCCCACCGTTACCGGGATGCTGAACCGGTAGACCTCAATCTGCTCTCCCGAAGTGTAAGTGATGGGCACGCTAGTGCGGATCATCCGTCGCAGGCGGCTGCGGATTGGGCTGGGAGACGGGAGGCTTAGGCCGCGCCGTGGCTGGTGTCACCGGCGAACCTGCAGGATTCGATCCTGCACTTGGAGAAACAGTCGACACCGGATCGCCGGAGACTGCCGTCGGAGGGGCTTTCTTTGGAGCATCCCCATTCTGAGAATGACCCGGAGTGGCTTGGCCTACCACCGGTACGCTGTGCGCCCCGCCAGGTTTGACAGCATTTGCGGCGGAGGGCGCAGCCACGGTGCCGCCGCCGGGTGCGCTGGGTATCGGCCCCGTCGCAGCTGGTTGGACAACCTTGGGCTTCCCGGAACTATCGGTGGGACTCAGGGGCTTCGCGGCTGGGCTGGTGACAGGTCCCGGTACGGCAACTTTAGCGTTTTCCGATGTGGCGGATCCAGATACCGCTATATCCGCCGGCGGCTTGTTCGGCACCGAAGGCAACCGTTGCGCCAGAATATCGGCAGCACGCACCCGGACCCCGCTGTCGACCACTGCGTCCCGCTCCTTCTTCTGGGTAACCACGAGCACTTCTTCCAGACGGCTCAGATCGGCGGCAGGTTTCACTTGAATGTTCAAAAACATTTCCCTGCCCGGACTCACCTTGGTGACTGTGCCTACCGGCAGCCCCTTGGGAAAAATCTGATCGCCTCCGCTGCTCAGCACGGTGTCTCCGGGAACGACTTGTTCGTCACTCATCACCCGTTCCAGGATTACCGCTCCCTCAGGAGTTCCCTTCAGGACGCCCTGCAACCGTGACTTCTCGAGCATCGCGCCCACACCGCTCGTCTGGTCATTGATCATCAGCACCAGCGAAGTCGAGGGATAAACGCGCAGCACTTTCCCCACGATCCCGCCCGCCGTAATCACAGCCATGTCTGACGCAATGCCTTCATTCGAACCTTTATCGATATAAATCGACCTCGACAGATCGCTTCCACTCGATCCAATCACTTGCGCGGGTACGGTCTTAGCAATCACTTGCTCCTTAAAAGACAGCAACTGCTGCAAGCGGTGAGCCTGCCCCGCGTCTTCGCTCAGCCGCACCTGTTCGAGGCGCATTTGCTCGATTTGCTGCTTCAATTGACGGTTTTCCGCGCGCACTCCCCGCAGGAAAAAATAGTTGTGCCACAGGTTGCTGCTGCCATTTTGCGCCCAGATCAGGACGCGCTCGAAAGGAGTGATTGTATCCACCGCCCAAATGCGGATGAGCCGGGTATTCTCCGCATCCGCTCCGCGCTTGACCTGTACCGCGAGTCCCAGCACCTGCAGAAATAACACTCCCACCAGAATGGTCAGATTGCGGTAACGGCCGAGTACGGATTCCATAACGTCAGTTGCGGGTACCCGGTGCCTAGTAGCTGGCACCTGGTACTGAAATAACCTTCTTTGGCGAGAGCCATGACACTCGTTTTCAACTCTCGATTGCCGTCGCCTTGCGTCTCGGTACCGGGTACTCGGTACTCGAAACCGAAATCCGTTACTCGATCGATATCTTTCTTAGCAGCTTGAAGTCACTGAGCATCTTGCCCGTACCCAGCACCACGCTGCACAACGGATCATCGGCAATAGAGACCGGCAACCCGGTTTCCTCGCGAATGCGCTTGTCCAGATTTTTCAACAAAGCCCCTCCGCCGGTAAGCACAATGCCACGATCACTGATATCGGCAGACAATTCCGGCGGCGTCCGTTCCAAGGCTACACGAATCGCATTCATGATGGTTGATACACACTCGCTGAGTGCCTCGCGAATCTCGCCATCATCCACTGTAATCGTCTTCGGCACACCCTCGATCAGGTTTCGTCCCTTGATCTCCATTGTCATCGGCTTGTCGAGCTGATGAGCCGACCCAATTTCCATCTTGATTTGCTCGCCGGTGCGCTCGCCTATCAGCAAATTATATTTCCGTTTCAGATAATTCATGATGGCTTCATCCATCTGGTTCCCGGCCATCCGTACCGAACGCGAGTAGACGATGCCGCTCAAAGAAATTACAGCGATATCTGTGGTGCCCCCGCCAATATCCACCACCATGTTCCCGCTCGGCTCGGTAATCGGCAGTCCCGCCCCAATCGCCGCCACCATGGCCTGCTCCACCAGATGTACTTCGCTGGCCTTGGCGCGATAGGCCGAGTCCATGACCGCACGCTTTTCCACCTGAGTGATTTCCGAAGGAACTCCAATCACAATCCGCGGATGCACCAGCATTTTCCGGTTGTGCGCCTTCTGAATAAAATAGTTCAACATCTTCTCGGTGACTTTGAAGTCGGCGATCACGCCGTCTTTCATAGGCTTGATGGCGACGATGTTGCCGGGCGTGCGGCCCAGCATCTCTTTCGCCTCTTTGCCCACGGCTTCCACTTCGCCGGTATTTTTGTTGATGGCGACAATCGAGGGCTCGTTCACCACAATGCCCTTGCCGCGTGCATACACCAACGTGTTGGCCGTCCCCAGATCGATCGCCAGATCGCTCGAGAACAGGCTGAATAAGGACCTCAGGTTGTGGGAACGCGATGAATGAAAGCCGTTGCTTGACATGAGGAAATCTTCTCTCGTTTTGCCTATTCGAACCGTTCGATTTTCCGGGCGAACCCGGCTTACTGCTTACTGAATGATGATTTTCTTTTGTTGCGTGTTCACTCCGCCCTGGGACGTCTGCGCCGTAACTGTGATCACAGCTTCGCCCGTGGCCAGCGGCGGCGTAAAGTAATGGAACGTGCCTTCCGTAGTAATCACCGGCACTTCCCGCCCGTTCACCATTACCCGCGCTCCAATTTGGGTCTTTCCGGTTACTTCAATCACATGCCCGTGCTGAATAAATGGATCCAGTTCAAGATCGATCGCTTCCGTCTGTTTTCCCTTGGGAATAATCGTGAAGCGATTTTTCTCGCTCTCTACCGACTCTTTTCCTGAAGCTTCGTACGACTGTACCACCCAGTAGTACGCACCTTCGCCCAGGCTGGTAACGGTAACGTCCGCGGTGTTCACTCTCTTATCCACCAGTGTAGAAGAAAAGTAAGGGTTTCTCGATATACGAAGCCGGTACCCCACCGCATTCGCCATCGCCGTCCAGGAAAACTCCACATCCTTCGTAGTCTCACCCGAGGTAAAGATCGGAGCCATGTTGGCTGGAGAAATAGGCGTCGGTGGACCTGTACCTTTCGCCTTTTCCATATGTGGCGCGGCCGCCTGGAAACTGACTTTTTCCCAGTTCGCCAACTGTACCGTCTCCCCTTTGCGCGTCACTTCGCCAGCGCCCTTCTTCATCAGGATCTCGTGCTGATCCAGTTTGGGGTCGTTGTGCACCTGCGCGGTCGATTCCGGACCCAATGATGCCGTCGCTCCATCCACGATCACTTGCGACTTCGATCCTTGCGAGTAAGTTGCGGTTGAAAGATCCACCGTGCCTGTACTCACCGCCACGGCCACATTCGTCTGCTGCTGATCGTTCGCCGAATTTTCTTCAATCACGATCAGCGAATCTTGTTTCACGGTGTAGCTGGTGCCATCATTGAACACCACCTTCGCCATGCCTTCCGATCCGGTCTGGACCACATCACCTTTATCTAAAGGAACGTTGTAATCCGCCGCCAGCCAGCTGCCGCTGCTGCCCTTCTTCACCCGCACCGTGCCGTCGAGCGCGGTAAAATGAGCTTGCTGCGCCGTGGACGTGCCCCCGCCGGTTGGCGGCGCCATCCCCGCCACTCGCTCTAAAATCCTATTGGCCATGCCGTCTGCCGCCTTGATGCTGTTCTCCGTAAATTGCGGAAAGGTGAACCGCATTCCGAGCAGCAACACGACTGCCCCGGCAAGGACCATCAAGGCCACACTGCGGTAGGTGACCGTGGTCCATGCAACGTGGATGCCCGGTTTGCGAGTCGGCGAAGACACTTTGAGGAAAAACCTTACTCAAACCTTTTGAATATGCGGTAAGTCAAACGTTACCACAGGCCCGTCAGCGCCAAGAATAGGCAATCAATAAGGAACGTTACCATCGTGTGAACGGAATTGCTGCGGTTTGCCTTCGCTACTTATGCGGCGAGGCCGAATGGGTCCACTCCGCGAGCCGCGCCGCGCTAGTCTCGATCGATGAGAGAGAAAAAAGGAGCCCGGCGAAGGCCGCAGTCCGTGAGTCACTGCTGTGACTGGTCAGGTGTCATCCGCCAAGGCCCCATGCCGCCCTGATGGCCCAGATTTCCTGCCACACCAGTGCCCGGTCCCGCTCGTCTTTGCTCTTGACCTACCCCAGCGGCGCTCTTGACCTACCCCAGCGGCTGATCGAAGAGCGCGACGCGGCGAACGTGTATTCCGCCCGCGAGGTCGATCTCAGCAAGGGACCGCAAGCACCCACGTCCTTCCAGCTTCATATCCTGCTGTTGCAGCGGATTTAGCTTCCAGGGGTTGGTCGGGTCGTAATCGCCGTCCTTGTCGACAGGGTCTTCAACCTTCGCCCGGATGCCCAGTGATCCATTCCCAGTGGTCCATTCCTTGATAGTGATAGTCGCGGAATTCAGACTGTCGGCCTCCGCAACACTCTTGGAGATGTAACTATCGATAGTAGCTTTTGCCATTTGCGCTCCGCATAACAACGGAGATCCAGGGAACATCAGGGCCGCAGTCGGGCGCCGTGCCTTCGTCTTGATCGGCATCGCTTTGGTACCTCGTGGCAAAAGATTCTCTTGAAGTGTATGGCGGAAACCGCGACAGATTTAACGTCCACAATTTAAGATGGGGCGGCCGTAACACTACAGACCAAATCAGCATGCACAATCCAGCCCCCACACCTTCCCCAGTTCGCACATCTTTCCTCGCCTCCGGTCTCGCCCTAATCTGGGCCATCGTCCTCGCCAAGCTTCTCTTCCACATCTACTTCAACAATCGCTACGGCTACTTTCGCGATGAGTTCGATTACATCGCTTGCGGAGATCACCTCGCCTGGGGATACGTCGACCAGCCTCCACTCATCCCTGTTCTGATTCACATCTGCCGCGCCCTACTCGGAGATTCCCTGCGCAGCATTCGTTTCATCCCCGCGCTGGCTTCTTCCCTTCTCGTGGCGCAAACGGCCATCCTCGCCCGCGAATTCGGCGGACGCCGCTTCGCGCTCCTCCTCAGCGCTATCACCATCCTCATCGCGCCGCAATATCTTTCTAACGGAAGCCTGCTCGGCACCAACTGCCTCGAACCCAATTTGTGGATGGGTTGCGCTTATTTCGCCATCCTCGCCATCAAGCGCTGCCCGCGTTATTGGCTCTGGTTCGGCGTAGTTGCGGGCATCGGGTTGCAGGAAAAGTATTCCATCGCTCTCTTCGGATTCGGCATGGTCGTCGGCCTTTTGCTCACCGCTCAACGCCGCGTCTTCCTAAGTCCCTGGATCTGGATCGGCGGCATCGCAGCCTTTCTGATCTTCCTCCCCAACCTGCTGTGGAACATCCACTACCACTGGCCCTTCGTCGAACTGATGCACAACATTCGCGCCGAAGGCCGCGACGTCATCCTGCCCTTACCGCAATACTTTCTCCAGCAGACATTCCTTCTTGACCCCATCACCGCGCCCATCTGGCTCACTGGACTACTCGCCCTACTCTTTTCTTCCCGACTCAAACCCTACCGCGCGCTCGGATGGTGCTATCTGGTTTGCTTCACCGTCTTCTTTATTCTTCACGGCAAGAATTACTATCTCGCTCCGGTCTATCCCATGCTGTTGGCTGCCGGCGGGGTCGTCATTGAGTCTGCCATCGAAGGGACGAACGGTGACGCAGAGGAAAGCACACGTTCCCGCCGCGGCTGGCTGAAGCTCGTAATCGTCATCGTCCTGCTCGCCAGCGGTGCCCACCTGGCGCCCGTGACCGTGCCTGTTCTCTCTCCAGACGATTTCATCGCCTACACGAAAACTCTGCCCATGAAGTTGCCCGTGATGGAACATAGCCACGCCCGCGCTGCTCTGCCGCAGTGGTATGCCGATCAATTCGGCTGGGAAGAAATCGTCGCCGAAACCGCGTTAGCATGGAATCGCCTTTCCGCCGATGAGCGTAAAGACGAAGCCTGCGGCATCTTCGCGCAAGACTACGGCCAGGCTGGCGCCATCGACTTCCTCGGCCGGCGCTACGGTCTGCCCCGCTCGCTAAGCGGACATCAGACGTGGTTCCTGTGGGGACCGCGCGGCTATTCAGGTAAGTGTATGATCGTCCTCGACGACAATCGCGAGCGACTCGAACAACTCTGGGATCATGTCGATTACGTCGGCACATCCGCCGACAACCTCCATGCGCTCGAAAAGCAAATTGATGTCTTCATCTGCCGCGGCGCTAAGTTCGGCACCCTAACCCAACTCTGGCCAGCACTAAAGCGCTGGCGCTGAATGGACTCTGTGGAGACAGCCGCCCCCGGCTGTCTCCCAGGGCGAAGACCGGCCTGTCGTGTCAGCAACCCTGAGCGGCAGGAGGCGTAACAGAACATCAGGTGCGAGTCTTGTTGAAGCGACGATTTGCCCTCCACTGCTTGACATCGTAAGACGCCTTCATCAACAATTTATCTGCACTTCAAAATCAGTTCTAAAATCACTGGACTAATTTATTTCACCGTCCAAAACTTCCTCGACGAGGGTCTTTCATGATGTTCGTGGTACGCCTGACTATCTTTCTCTGTCTCCCGCTCGTCCTCGCTGCCGTACTGTCCGCTGAGAAAATCACGGTTTCTCAGCCGACAATCTGGGCCGGCAAGCCGGACATTGCCGCCTTCGAAAAAATAGAGACCGACCGCCTCGCCGCCGGCCAGCGTTCCATCGACACGCTGCTCTCCGCCAAAGGACCGCGCACGATTGAAAACACTCTCGTGCCCTTCGATGAGGCCGTCCACCAAAATAACTCCGCTGGCTATTTCGCCGGGCTCATGGAGCAAGTGCATCCCGACGCCACATTCCGCGATCGCGCCACCCTGATGCTTACCAAAGCCAGCGCCGCCCAGACTGCCGTCGCCCTCAATCATGAGGTTTACAACGCGCTCGCCGCGCTTGATCTCTCCAAAGCCGACGCCGCCACCCGTTTCTACGTCCAGCGCCAACTGCTCGAATTCCGTCTCGCTGGCGTGGACAAAGACGACGCCACCCGCGCACGCCTCAAGAAATTGAACGATCAGGCCACCGAACAGCAGTCCATGTTCGATCGCAATATTTCCGATGGAAAGAACTCGGTCGCAGCTGATCCCGCCGAACTCGACGGCTTGCCTCAGGATTACATCGACCGCCACAAGCCCGGCGGCGATGGAAAAGTCCATCTCACCACCGATTATCCCGACGCTCTCCCGGTCTTCACTTTTGCTAAGAGCGATTCCCTGCGCCGCCGCATGTCTCTCGCTTTCAACACTCGCGCCTACCCCAAAAACCAGGAAGTCCTCACCAGCCTCATGAAGACGCGCTACGAGATCGCAACACTTCTCGGCTATTCATCGTGGGCTGACTACAATGCCGCCGATAAAATGATCGCCAAAGGACAAAACATCGCCGACTTCATCAACCAGGTCAACGACGCTTCCAGCGACCTGTCTAAACGCGAATTCGAAATGCTGCTCGCCGAAAAACAAAAGACCGACCCAGGCGCCAAGGAAATTTGGGACTATGAACGCAGCTATCTCTCTGAATTAGTTCGTCGCACCAGGTATGACTTCGACTCGCAAGCCGTCCGTCCGTACTTCCCCTTCATGGAGGTGAAGCAGGGAATCCTCGACACCGCCGCCAACCTCTTCCACGTCAGCTTCCAGCAAGAGCAAAATATTCCCTCGTGGGATCCCGCTGTCGAAACCTGGATCGTCATCGACAGCGGCAAGCCCATCGGCCGCTTCTATCTCGACATGCATCCGCGCCCCGGCAAATACAGCCACGCCGAAATGGCGCCGGTGCTCGACGGCATTCGCGGCAAACAGCTTCCCGAAGCTATCCTCGTCTGCAACTTCCCCGTACCCACGGCCACGGATCCCGGTCTCATGGATTACGGCGACGTCGAAACTTTCTTCCATGAATTCGGTCACCTCATGCACCACATCCTCGGTGGTCAGCAGGAGTGGGCCGGTATCAGCGGTATCACTATGGAATCCGATTTCGTCGAAGCTCCCTCGCAGATGCTCGAAGAATGGATTCGCAGCCCGCAAGTCCTCGCCAAATTCGCCCGCCATTACAAAACTGGGGAGCCCATTCCCGCCGAATTAGTCGCCCGCATGAACCGCGCTTCCGCCTTCGGACGCGGCGGCTGGGCCGGCCGCCAGAATGCCTTCAGCGCCATCTCTTACGACATTTACAAAACCAAGCCTGAGGATGTCGATCTCGACAAAGTAACCCTCGATGACGCTCGCCGTTACACCCTGTTCACTCCCCTGCCCGACACTCACACGTGGGCTTCTTTCGGCCATCTCGGCGGCTATTCGTCCGCTTATTACACTTATCTTTTTGATAAAGTCATCGCGGAAGATTTCTTCCTGCAATTCGACCATCAAAACCTCCTCGCGGGAGACGCCCCCATGCGCTACCGCCGCATAGTCCTCGAGCCCGGCGGATCGATGTCGGCAAACGACTTAGTGAAGAACTTTATGGGCCGCCCGCAAAACATCAGCGCACTCCAACACTGGATGGCGGAGGAATTCGACACGACTGCAGGAGACTCAAAGTCATCAGGACAGTGAAAATTTGAAACTGCAGTGCCCGGTCAAGCTTTTGCTGGGTGGGGATTTTTCCTGCCCAGGCGGCCGGGCGGCTGTTGAAGTGATGCCCGACCCCGTGTCCCCCCGTGTTCCCTGTGTTTACGATTGTGTGGTTACGATTGTGCGTTTAAAAATCTGGTCTGCCGCATACAGCCCGAATATCCCAACTCTCCAAGACTCGCTTGGCATACCCGTGTTTCGCCACCCACAACATAGCCTGCCCAATCTCCGCGGTCGTCAAAACCGACGCAGGAAATGCCCGCCGCACTACCGGCAACAGCGGCTTGGCCAGCACATAAAAAACTCGATACAGCCGAGTCTTCGACCGCGCTCCATGCACCGGCTCAATCACTCCGGGACGGAGCATATACTGCCCCGCAAACGGCATCCGCAGCAGCGCGTTCTCCGTCTTCCCCTTCACACGCGCCCACATGCTTTTCCCCCGCTCCGAGCTATCCGTCCCCGCGCCCGAGACATACATAAAAGTCATTTTCGGATTCACCCTGCACAGCACCTCCGCCGCTGCCATCGTGATCCCATAGGTCACGCGCTCGTAATCCGCTTCTGTCATCCCGTAAGAGGTCTGGCCTAGGCAAAAGAAGCAAGCGTCAAACCCAGCCAGCTCGCTCTCGATCCCCTCGTAATGAAATAAATCGGGAAGCACAATCTCGCGCAACTTCGGATTCTGGACGCCCGTGGCAGTTCGCCCCACCGTAAGCACCACTTCGACATCGGGATCGAGCAAACACTCCCGCAACACGCCCTGCCCCACCATCCCCGTCGCCCCAAAAATCAAACCCTTCATCGCTCGATCATCCCCTTCCCCTTCAGAACGATTCTATCGGGCTGAGATGGAACGGACGCTCCTGTCCTTGGCCTTTGAACTTTGATTTCTGTAGGATTTTTGTCGGAAGCTGCCCCCGCTTTGATTTGGTCGGAAACACCCCGCCGTTGTCATTCCGACCGGATCCGGCGCGCCTGCGACGGCGAAGTGGAGGAACCCTGCTGTCTGCCGGCGACCTCATGGAAACTTTTGAGGACATCTGCGCGAGTCTGGCAATTGAATTTCTGGAAAATCCGCCGGCGCTGAGGACGTCATCGCTTCCAAGCTCGAATGGTCGAAGCTTTCTCAATCGCAACGGCAGATCGAGGACGCAGCAGGAATTCTTAGAATGCAGCGGAGCTCGTTAAATCGCCCGTATCTGGAACCATGGATTCACGAGCCAGGATTGGAAAAAGAATGGAAAGAATGGGAAGATGCCCTGCGAGCAGCCCATATCTCTGATCTCAGTATCTCTCCCGAATGAACTCGCCAATCGACGCGTAAGCTTCACTCAGCGTCTTCTCGTCCGGCAAGAACACGATGCGGAAATGCTGCGTCTCGGGCTTCTGACCGAAGCCGGAACCGTGCACTATCATGACGTGCTTTTGACGAATGAGTTCCTTGACGAAGCCTTCATCGTTCCCGGGAATCCCGCCCTCGGGAATATCAATCCGCGGAAAAGCGTAGAACGCTCCGCGAGGAGCAACGCAACTTACGCGCGGAGTTGCGTCACACCAGTGCTGCGTAAGATCGCGGCGCGAACGCAGTTTGCCCTGCACTTCGGCCAGATGATCCTGCGGACCTTCGAGCGCCGCCTTGATGGCATATTGTTCAGGATGATTCGCGCACAAGCGCGCGCGCAGCAGCCGGTGAATGCCTTCCGTATAGGGCTTCATCGCCGCCGCGTCGCCGGAGACGACGCCCCAACCAATGCGCCATCCCGGAACCAGATAGTTCTTCGACATCCCCCCAAAAGTGATGCAAGGCACATCCGGCGCAACCGCCGCGAACGCGATATGCGGAGTTCCATCGAGAATGAGCTTGTCGTAGATTTCGTCCGAGAAGACAACCAGACTATGCCGCCGCGCGATTTCGGCAACCTGCTCCAGCATCTCGGGCGAGCATAGCGAGCCCGTTGGATTATTGGGGTTGATCAGCACAATGCCGCGCGTCCTCGGCGTAAGCTTGCGCTCGATGTCGGCCAGTTCAGGCTGCCACGCATCGTCTTCATTCAGATCGTAAGCGTTGAGCGCGATCCCCAGCTTGCACAACACCGCCGAATAAAGCGGATAGTCAGGCTTCGGGGTGAGAATATCCTCGCCAGGATTGACCAGCGCGGAGATGCACAGGTCAACCGTCTCGCTCACACCCGAAGTGACGAAGACATCGCGCACCGTCATGATTCTCTTGCGCATCGCCTCGTCGCGAATCGCCTCAAGCGCTTCCGGAATGCCCGGAGACGGCGCGTAGCCGTTCTTGCCATCGCGCATCGCTTTGCAGGCCGCTTCAATGATGTGGGGCGGAGTTTGGAAATCGAAGTTGAGCGGATCGCCAACGTTCAGCGGCAGAACTTTGTGTCCCTGCTGGATGACTTCTTCGGCGACGCAGGCCAAGTCGCGAATGGCGTAGCGCACGTTGTCGAGGCGGCTAGCGGCGGTGACTACGCGTGTCTGGGTGGTAGGCATGGAAGTAAAAACCAATCTTAACCACACGGGTCACAGACGATCAGCGGTAAGTCTAACCGATCGCGTTACCCCAATGTTCTCCTGTGCTCTCGGTGTAAAAACCTTCCTACTCGCCACGATCGATCTGGGCCTTCTGCAGCGTGTCCGAATAATCGACGTAGACCGACTTCCACTCCGTATAGAAATCAATCGCGCCGATGCCGCCTTCGCGGTGACCGTTGCCGGTGGCTTTGGTGCCTCCGAAGGGCAGATGGACTTCAGCGCCGATGGTTGGGGCGTTGATGTAGGTGATGCCGCTGTCAAGGTCGCGAATGGCGGCGAAGGCTTTGTTCACGTCTTTGGTGTAGAGAGCGGAGGAGAGTCCGTACTCGATGCCGTTAGCGATCTCAATGGCATCTTCGAGGTCGTCGCAGGGAATGATCGAGACGACAGGGCCGAAGATTTCTTCCTGCGCGATACGCATCGTCGGATCGACGTCGGTGAACACGGTCGGCTCCATGAACCAGCCGTATTGGTATTCGCCCTGATCGAGCCGCTTGCCGCCGCACACCAGTTTCGCGCCTTCGTTCTGGCCGATCTCGACGTAGCTGAGGTCGGTCTGGAGTTGCTTCTCGTTGATAGCTGGACCCATCTCCACCGTCTCATCGAGGCCGTTGCCGACTTTCAATTTCTTCGCGCGCGCAACGTAGCGATCGACAAATTCCCGGTAGACGCCTTTCTGCACGATGATGCGGCTGGTCGCTGTGCAACGCTGGCCGGTGGTGCCGAATCCGCCCCACAGTCCGCCTTCGATGGCGAGATCGAGGTTGGCGTCGTCGAGCACGATCATAGGATTCTTGCCACCGAGTTCGAGTGAACAGTGTTTGAAGCTTTTGGCCGCGATGCCGCCAATGATGCGGCCCACGGCGGAAGATCCGGTTAGCGAGACAGCGCGCACATCGGCGTGCTCGGCCAGGGGCGTGCCTACTTCCGCGCCGTATCCCGAGACAATGTTGATCACGCCTTTCGGCAAGCCGGCATCGGCAAGCGCGCGGACCAGATTAAATGTTGAGAGCGGAGTATCCTGGGCAGGTTTGATGACGCAGGTATTCCCGCAGACGATCGCAGGCAGCAGCTTCCAGGAAGAAATTGCCATGGGAAAATTCCACGGCGTGATCATCCCGCAGACGCCGATTGGTTGGCGGATCGCCATCGCAAATTTGTTCGGCAACTCCGACGGGACTGTAGGACCGAAGAGACGACGGCCTTCGCCAGCGTTGTAGTAGGCGGCATCAATAGCCTCCTGCACGTCGCCCCGCGTTTCCTTGAGCACTTTGCCCATTTCGCGAGTCATCTCGCGCGCGTAGTCTTCCTTGCGACCGATGAGAATTTCCGCAGCGCGGAAAACGATTTCGGCACGGCGCGGCGCAGGTACAAGGCGCCATTTCGTGAAAGCGCGTTTGGCAGCGTCCACGGCTGCGTCAACATCGGCCTTGGCGGATTTCTGAAAGATGCCCACAACGTCCCGCGTGTCGGCGGGATTACGATCTTCGAAGGTTTCGCCGGTCGAGGATTCCACCCACTCGCCGTCGATCAAATTCTTCAATACCTTGGTGGGAGTGTGATCGAGCGTCGCCGGGGAAGCCAGAGTTTCGGTTGCCATAATTGCTCCTCATGAATGCCTGCATATTGATGCTACAGAAGGAATGGAAGGTGCGGCAAGGCGGCGCTGGCCTATGTCGGCGGAGTTCGCCGGAAAAGCCCAGCAGAACACAGCAGCTCAGTCCCGCAATTCTCAGGACTGACCTGCAGGCAATCGAATGCCGTCTCTTCGCGACCTTGACGCGTAGTTAGTTGCTCTGCCAGACCTCGTTCGCTACACCTTCAATGCAGATCTGCAGTTACTCCTTGCGGTCGACAGCAAAACCTTAAGGATGCACCGGCTCTGCCGGGTGCGCCGGAGCGACCGGATGTGCTGGCGTGACGGGGTGCACCGGGTTGATGGGATGAACTGGCGCAACTGGATGGGCGGGCGGCGGCATGATCGACCTGATTGCAGCGATCTTTTCCTGATCCCGAGCTACCTTGGCGGGATTAGGTGCTGAGCTGACGCTCGGCCGACGGGTGGTGGCTGCACGGAGCTTGGCGCGGCTTGCCAGGCGAACGGGTTTCGAAGCGTTCGGGAGAATTACGGTTGAACGAGCGATCGTCGGTGGAGGAACTCGCTGCTGAAACTGCTGCAGCTGGTCCTTGGTCATTTTCGCCAAAATTCGAGCGTAGGCACCGTCGAATCCCTCTTCTTCTTTTTCCTTTTCGCTCAAAGCGAGGACGCCCGTAACCACAGGATGGACTGAAGGTTTTGTCCCGCCCGTCGTGGACAAAACAGGGGGCGCCATCACCCCCGCAACGGGAAGGTGGGGAGACAAAGAAGAAACACTGTCCCATTTCAGGTGGAGCTCACCATGAATGAGCTGTTCGGCGGCGGGATTCTCTGGGAGGTCAAACGTCACGTACACTCCGTCCCCGGCCACGAATTCGACGGTGGGCGGATCGCCTGCGCTGTGTTCGGCACGCATGTCCAACACGACATTGTCATCAAGCACGGCGTTTGGACCCCAGAGCAGGGGAAGATGAAAAACAAACTTATTGTTCGGCAGGAAGTCGAGATAGTGTTCATTGGAGCTGCAGAAGCCCTCGTCGCCAAACCGTCGCACGAACATTGCCCAATGCTCGTCAGTGGGGTCATCTTCTTTGACTCTCACCGCCATGGCAAAGACGGGATGCAATTCGGAGTGGGCGGGGAAGTGTCCCAGGTCCAGACCGAACAGGCCGGTCAGGATGGAGAACTTGGAGCCAAAATACTCCTTTGCATTGGCAAAGCTGGAGTCGCTGTTAACCGCACTTTCAAGACCAGCCCACCAGGGCGAGGTGAAATGCTCAATGGTCTCTTCCGAGTTGAATTCGGCCTCTATGTTGTCCCGGTCACCGGAGAGTCCGCGCAGATCTGTGCGGCGCAGGTCCCAACTGTAATCGTCGTCTTCGAATGGAGTTGACTTGGATTCGAATTGCAGAATACCTGCGTAGGTCGCTGGGCCCCAGTTGCCGTGGGTGCAGTAGGCAAAAGTGTTCTGCAGGGGATCGTAATCATTCGCAATGGTTTTCCACCAGTTTGCGTCGTCGCGCGAAGTAACGGTGGTCACGCTGACGCACGGCACCAGATCGGGACCATTTTCCGCCAACGTCACCAGGCCGCCGTCGGAACAGAGAGTGGTTCCAGTGGGCTCCTTTGCGCGGCTGGTGTCGGTGGGGGGTACGCCATTGGTTGCGAAGGCCCAGTAGGGATTCAGGGGAATGAGATTGTCGTCGTCCCCGTCGGACAACAAATCGTAGGGAGCAGTTTTTCCCGCACTGGCCCAAAGCTTACCGCCGGCGCCGCTTACGATAGTGATTCTTACCCAGGCATTCTCGGAGTTCTTGCACTGATCGTCGGTTCCATCATCGTGAGAGTAGTAACCATTGTCGCTGTAGTTGTCATCGAGGTAGCCGAGGAGAAGATAGAGGTTGGCCGTGCTCGTGGCAGGAGGGATACCCCAAGGTCCCAGGGCATCCTTGATGCGAGTCACGTTCGGGGCCTGACCGCCGATGGCGCCTGGAATCCAAATGGTTCCTGAATAGTATTTATCTGAGTTTGGCCCGAGCGGCTTGACATAGCTCTTCCAGGTCTTTCCGCTGCCGCCGGTCTGAACGCATCCACCGGCCTCTATGGTGATGCCATCGCCGGGCTGAAATTTAATGTCGGTGTGCGGCTTAAAACCGTAATTTTCAACCGCGACACCAACCTCCGGTTCCTTGATCGTCCATACCTGAGTCTTACCATCTGACGAAACTGTGTGCGTGACGGTCTCGACCGCGCCGGCAATTGTGGAGGAAAGGAGAAGTGAGCAAGCAGCGATGGAATGCAGAATACATCCTGCTGTCATGTCGTGCTCCTGATGGTCAAGATGGAGACCCAAGGTTGGCGCCGATTATACAGGGCAGAAGCCCACGGCACAGAGAGGCAAGGGCGGGCCGGCCCACTTGTGCTTTCCTATTTCCGAAGAAGAAAGAAAAGAGAAGAGGATTGGGAACTTATCTTCGGGCTGGCTTCGGGGCACCTCTTCCACTTTCTCTTTCTGCACGAATCTGGTTAAATCACATCAAAGGGCGCAACCCCACGCGGGGTGCTCGTGCTTCTAAATCGTGGTCGACATTCATTCGCATATCCTTCCAGACGTAGACGACGGATCGAAGTCCTGGGAGATCTCCGTCGCAATGTGCCGCATGGCTGCCGCCGACGGCATCACTCACCAGGTTGCAACGCCTCACGCGAACGACCGCTATAGTTACGACCGGCCTTACCTTCAGGGACTGCTGGCGCACTTGCAGCAACTGGTGGGAGATGCACTGACGCTTATCCTGGGTTGCGACTTCCACCTCTCGTACGACAATCTGCAAGATGTGCTGGCCATTCCTGAGCGGTACGCCATTGAAGGCTCGCATTACATGCTGGTGGAGCTGAGTAATTACAGCGTGCCGCAACAGACTACGGACTGTTTTACGCAGCTTGGCGACCGCGGCATCACCGCGGTGATCACGCATCCCGAACGCAATCCGATTTTGCGCGAGAGTCCGCAACGGGTGGTGGAGTGGGCGGAGCAAGGTTGCGTGATCCAGATGACGGGCTCCGCTCTTACTGGCTTTTGGGGTGAACGAGTTCGCCGCGCTGCTCATTGGTTACTCGAACACGATGCCGTCCACGTGCTGGCAACCGATGCTCACGACACGGAGAAACGTGTCCCGGTGCTTTCTACGGCTCGCGAAGCTGCCGCGGAAATCTGCGGGGAGGAAGTGGCGGATGCGCTCGTCCAGGCCAACCCGCAGGCCATTATTCAGTCACGGTCACTGCCTTACTTTCCGAGGCCGGTCACCGGGAGCTATCGCAAGTCACCTGGCAGCCACTAGGGTCTCTGGAGGTTCGGCCTTTCTCGATGCAGACGGCAACCCCAACAACAACCCCAAAGGCAGCGGGCAAGAGTGCCCGTTCTACACAGGCTACTGTGGGGCTGGGGCGTCACGATCCGGTGAGGTAGCTTGCGCCGGATCGGCCGTGGGAGCCGGGGTGGTACTCGTGTGCGCTCCCGGTTCAGCGCTGTGCGAGAGCGGGCTCTGAGGTTGGGAACTCACCGGCGCACCTGCATGGGAAACGATCGATCCGCTGGTCATGGCGCTCTCTGGATTGAGCAGATGATCGTTGCTCGGTCCCAGTCCGAGGCTAATTAGAGCTCGCGAATCTGGTACCTGCTTCGATTGCCAGCCATGATCGGCCTGATAGCGGCGCATGGCATCTTCGGTGGTCTGATTCCAGGTCCCGGTCGGCTCACCGCTCATATAATGTTCGCGGATCAGCGCTTCCTGAATCGCCTCCGCCCGTTCGGAATCAATCTTCTGCTGGCCGCGCGGCTTTCTCTTGCTGCTCGTCCGCGAATTTGCGTACTTCGCTTTACCACTTTGAGTAGCAAGACTTGTGCTCGATTTCGAATGCTTGATTGCTGAAGGATGCGATGCTGGACGAGCTTTCGCAGAAGCAGTCGAACTGGCTTTCGCACCGGATGGCGCTGCCTTCGCGTGCTCTTGGGAAGTGGCCGCTTTAGTGGCGACCGTCTCTTTGGCGGTCGAGGCGTTGCCAGCAGAGTCCTGCGCAAGCCCTGTGGCAGGCGACAAACAGAAACAAAGGAACGCCAGGACGCAGGGAGCGCCCAACCTTGCGGTCACGTTTTTCGCGCGATGCTTTGGCTCCAACGGCAAACCCCCAAAATCCGCCAAAGTGCCCCAGAGGCAAAAATAAAGGCCCAGGCAGACTGGCATTGCCATCATCCTCTATCGGATGACGCAACGCCAGTTCCCGTTGGCTCATTCCAGGTTACGGAAGTGTCCCCGGCACGAAGATGGTTCCATCTTGTCGCGACGAACCGCGCGGCCGGACGAGGAACACCACGTCCTGACCACTCTTAAGTCCGGACTCGACTCTGGCGAAATCTTCTTCGCTGTTGACGGGCTGCTTATTGATCTCGAGAATCACATCGCCGCGGCCCAGGTTGATATCGTCGGCAAACGATCCCGGCTTAACGTCCTGCACGATGACGCCTCTGCCTGCCGGCATGTCGAGGCGCTCGGCCATGTCCGGCGTGAGTTTGCGCACATTAATGCCAAACTTATCCTGCTTGGGCGCGCTCTCGTCGTTACCGCCTTCATCCTCGTTCAACCGCGCCGCAAACAGCTTGGCGCGATCCGCAATGGTCACACTCGCGTTTTGTTGTTTGCCATTGCGCAAGAAACCCAGTTCCACTTTCGACGCTGGCTTTCGCGAGGCGATGTCGGCCACTAATTCCGAGCCCTTTGTCACTTTCTTGCCGTCGACCGTGGTAATTGTATCGCCCACTTTCAAGCCCGCCTGATCGGCTGGACTGCCGGGCACTACGCTCGATATGGTTACGCCCGATCCATTGCCATAAACCCGCGTGATGGCTGGATTCTCCACCGCGTCAAACATAATGCCGATCGATCCGCGCGCGACGCGGTGTTCGGGTCCGATCAGCTGGTTGTAAACCAGCACCACGGTGTTGGAAGGAAGCGAGAAGCCGACTCCCGCGTAAGCGTTGGTTTCGCTCAAAATTGCGGTGTTGATGCCAATGACTTCACCCTCAAGATTGACCAGCGGCCCACCGGAGTTTCCCGGATTGATCGCCGCGTCGGTTTGAATGAAGGTCTGGAATTGGCGGCCGGGGACGATATCACGGCCCTTGGCCGAGACAATACCAGCCGTGACCGTACCGACCTGGCCGAACGGGCTGCCTATGGCCAGAACCCAGTCACCGACTTCCATGCTGTCTGAGTTCCCCATTTTTGCCGTGGGCACTGTGCGCGTCATTTCGATCTTAATGACCGCCAGATCGGTCTCTTGATCTTCGCCGATCACTTTGGCATCGTGCTGCACGCCTGGGGGATCGTCTTGCAGCCGCACGCGGATGCGGTCCGCCTTCTCCACCACGTGGCGGTTGGTGACGATGTAACCCTTGGGATCCACAATCACGCCGGAGCCCAGCGAACGCTCATGAATCGCTGCATCACCGTTGGGGCCAGCCGGGCCTCCTTGTCCGCCGAAGAAGCGGTTGAAGAAGTCATCCATGCCACCCGGGCCCCCCGGGCCGCCGCCACCGTTGTCGTCGTCGTCAGGACCTTGACCCTGTCCCCCGCCACGGCGGCGATGCGGATTCTTTATCGTCGACTCGGTATTGATATTGACCACGGTCGGGCCTAATTGCTTGGCGATCTGCGAGAACTCCCCAGAAAGCTGCTTGGGAGAGGGAACTGACAGCGGAGTCGCGTCAGAAGACTTCTGCCCTTCCTTGCCCTTTACTCCGTAAGAGACCACCGAACCAATTAAAATCCCCACCGCCAACGTAGCCACAATGCTGAACGAATACACCCAGCGATGAGTTTTCAAGCGCTGCCAAAATGCCCGCGAATCCATATCCCTGCTTCCTCCGAGGACGCTAAACCTTTAATTATACCCGTTTGCAAACTCGCAGATTTGAAAACCGGTTGTGCACAGTTTGAGATCACCGAGATCACCGGGTATTTGTCAATTTGCCAAATTGTGGGAAACTGTCGGTATGGAAAAAACGATAAAAGCGATAGAGGCGGGTCGGCTCGTGTTGTCGGACGGCATGGCAGGAGTTTACCGGGTTGTGGGAGTTTCCCCCGACGGAAAAACGGCGGATATCGAGAGGTTCGATGTATCGAAGCAGAAGTCAGTGGGCGACCCGATTCGCTCTGTTGCAGTGAACAAGCTAGCCGCGTACACGGAAGACGCGAGCCAAACTGCCGCCCGGATCTTGAGGGAAGCAGTTACTGAAGATTAGTCGGGGAGGCTATTTCATCTCGTAAACCGTCTTCCCGCCCATCACCGTGCGCACCACCCTGGTCGCGATAACTTTTTCCGGTGAGGCCGCCGACACATCATGGTCCAGCACCACGAAGTCCGCAAGCATCCCCGGCACCAGCTTGCCTTTTTCCTTTTCTTCGAATTCCGCAAAGGCCGAGCCCGTGGTGTAGGCCGCGATGGCCTGATCCATCGTCAACTTCTGGGCGGGGAAGTATTCCTGCCTGCCATTTTCGCTCTTGCGCGTGACGGCGGCGTAAAGCCCTCGAAACGGCGTCACCGGCTCGACCGGATAATCCGTCCCAAACGCGACGGTCACGCCCTTATTCAGAAATGACGACCAGGCGTAGGATGTTGCGGCGCGCTTTGGCCCCAACCGGTCCTGCGCCCAGCGCATGTCTGTCAGCACATGGCTTGGCTGCATGGAAGCAATCACCTTCAACTCTTTGAACCGCGCGATCTGCGCTGGCGTGGTGACCTGCGCATGTTCGACGCGCAGGCGGAAATCATCGCCGCCGTTTGGCGCCTTCACTTTCTGCTCACGCGCAGCCTTTTCGGCTTCTGCAAAAGCATCGAGCGCCATCTGGATACCCTTATCGCCGATGGCATGGAACCCAAGCTGAAAGCCCGCCAGCACTCGCTCTTTGGCCATGTCGTTCAGCTTGTCCGCCTCATAACGCGGCAAGCCGGAATTTTTAGGGTCGTCCGCATAGGGCTCGAGAAGCGCCGCTGTATGCCCGCCCAGAGAGCCATCCATAAAACCCTTCAGCATTCCCGTATGCAACATCAAATCCGACTGCGGATGTGAGTCGCGCTTCTTCTGCAACTCCTCAACGGTGTCGTCAAAAGGCAGCCATTCCGAAATCCGCGCCGTGAGCTTGCCTTCTTTTTCCAACTCTTCGTAGATCTGAAAATTCTGCCAGTCCGGCGAATAATCCTGCGCCGAAGTCACGCCGTGTTCCGCCAGGTCCGCCAGCGCCGTTTCGATTGCCTGCCTCCGCTTTTCGTGCGTCGTCTGCGGGAGCACCACGGACACCGCATGCTGCGCGGTATCGCGGAGAATCCCCGTGGGCTGGCCGCTGGCATCGCGATCAATCTTGCCGCCTTCCGGATCGCGGCTCGCAATCGTGATACTTGCCAGCTGCAACGCCCGCGTATTGGCGATGGCCAGGTGACCATCGACGCGATCCAGAAATACCGGATGCCCGGCCGAAACTTCATCCAGATCCCAGCGGCTGGGCAGAGCTTTCACCGGCCAAGTCGTCTCGTCCCATCCTCCACCCAGAATCCACTCCCCCGGCTTGGCCTTCTCCACCTTGGCCAGAACGCGCTCGCGGAATTCATCCAGCGTCTTCACTCCGTTTAGATCGACGTTCAATTTCTGCAATCCCGCATCGGCGAGATGAAGATGTGCATCATTGAAGCCCGGCATAACGAAGTGTCCGCCCAGATCAATGAGTTGCGTCTGCGGACCCTTCAGCTTCTGGATGTCAACATTCTTGCCAACTGCCTGAATGCGGTCCCCGCGCACCGCGATGGCTTCTTGGCGGAGAATCGAACTGAATTGCGCGTTCGCGGCCAC
>Ga0307474_10000865_pt1 | contig 21786 bp, 19 predicted proteins | sample atmos_gasesECM1C_2_FD_203312 | JGI IMG/M metagenome (GOLD analysis project Ga0307474, IMG submission 203312) | Hardwood forest soil microbial communities from Morgan-Monroe State Forest, Indiana, United States - atmos_gasesECM1C_05 | ecosystem: Environmental > Terrestrial > Soil > Temperate... | reverse complement strand
TAAGCAATGTTCTTGAAATCCAGCTTCGCGCCCAGCTTTTCCATCACGGCAAATAGCTCATCCTTGCAGTGGAAGCAGCGGTTGGCGTCGTTGCGCGCGTACTCCTCGCGATCCAACTCATCGGTCGCAACCACCTGCAAAGGCATTTCCATCGATTGCGCAAACGCCGCGGCCTGCTCCATGTCGCGCCGCGCCAGTGAGGGCGAATCCGCCAGCACCGCCAGCATCCGTTCTCCCAGCACGCGGTGCGCCGTCGCCGCCAGGAACGCCGAGTCCACGCCTCCTGAATAGGCCACCATCAGGCTTCCCAATTGCTCCAGCCCCGCCTCCAGCCTTCGCAATTTTTCCGCCACTTCCATCTCGACCGGCCCAGTATTTGGGTCCACCGCAGTCTCCGCAACCTTCACTTGTGCGCTCGCCAGCATGCCATCGATTATACCGTCAGAAAACTTTGCGGCACGATCTTGCGGCCCTATCTGGCCGTACGGACTGGCGATGCAGACGGCTCTGCAACCGGCGCCGTCTCGAAAATATAGGACGGCAAGTTCAAGGCCCATTTGCTCCCGGAAGAACCTTTGATTCAGACCGAAACACATGAAATTCGGTAAACGAAACGTCGTTGATCGAGGTGCGATATGCAGTCGGTGGGCGATCCTGCCTGTTGTATTCGAATGGATCGAAGTACTTTGCGATTGTCACGCCTCGAAGCGGGCAAATATACGAGATTCCGGCAATCTGCGCGGGCCCGAATTCAACCATAACGGAAGATTCGCTGACGAAACCATTGCCGCTCGTGTTCGCCACAATTGTGGTTCGAAAAACGCTACCGCTCGCAGGCTCAACGGCAAATTCGCCGTGGTAGGCCGGATATTCGGGCGTTTGATTGTCAGTCGTAATCTGCACCCCAAATCGGGATTTATCGCTTGGCACTTCGTATCGAAAGATGGCCAGACGGCCAGCTGAACTCTGCTCCCAGTGGTCCCAGGTAATTTTGCCCCGGGTCGCATCGCCGAGAACGATCGCGAGCATTGGCCCAAATTCTCCCGTCGATGTCAGATCGAACGATGCCTGGTCGGACTTGGCCGCATCCCCGCTGGACGGATCCGCGACCTCAAGCCCTCCCCGGCTAGTCACGACCTGTGCCAGAGATCCCATCCAGAACAATTTCGCATCAAGCAAGCCGTCCAATTTCGCCGGACCTAGCTCATGGTATGCGGCCCGTTTCGTATGCTTCGGCAGATTTAACTCGGTCATTTGGTACTGGGTGTCAATTTGCGATTCAGTCGTCAGCTCAAATTCGGTGGTGCTGCGCAGCGCGGTAAAGTTCGGCATTCTTTGAACAGCTTTGCTGGCATATTCAGTCGCGCGCTGAAGGATTTGTTTCGTGGTAGCGGTGTCGGGTGGGGGAGCAGAAACTATTTCCGCCTCGGGAGGATTGAGAAACGCGGAGGCATCAATCACCGCAACCAGCGCCTCGCGAGCGTGACCGCCCGGAAATGCAGCCTCCCACAGGGCGATTCGCGCAGGGCTGACACGTTCTGTCAGTCTCACCCCCGCAATCTCTTGAGCAGCTTTTCCATCGCTGAGTCGCCGATAAGAAGCAAGCAATTTATCCAGTCGGTCGACTGTTACGCTCGTTGCTGGCGGCGGATTGTTCGTTGCCGGCGGAGTTTTTGCGAATGCTGCGAGCGCGAGCGCTGCCATGAGCAGAGCGCTCATCCATCGCTTCACTCTGCCGTGCATCGCGTTGCCCTCAAGCCTGTCGCCAAACATTTCCGACCCATTGAGGCCCCATTATAGCGATTTGGAAGAGCGCCCCGCGCTGCTGCCGCTCCAACCGTTCAGGGCCCGTAATGCTCGACCCTGTTGGCTCCGTCTTGGGCCCAGGCGATCCTCTCAGTTTGACGCCCCCGCCCGCGGGCAATAGCTTTGAGGAGAGCGAACAATCGTCAATTCGGTTTCCTGCTTGGAGGAGTTTGCATGCGGCATAGATTTTTCCGGGGCTTTTCATCCGGTGTGTGGCTTTTTACAATTTTGCTGGCTTGGTCTGCAGCGTCGGCGCAAGATCTCAAAAGCTTTGAAAAGCGAATCACCGTCAAAGTACTTCCCAACGGGCTCACGCTGGTCATTTGCGAGCGTCACGATGCGCCGGTCTTTAGCTATGCCACATTTGTTGACGCCGGCGACGTAAACGACCCTTCCGGCGAAAGCGGCCTGGCGCACATGTTCGAGCATCTCGCCTTCAAGGGCACAACCCAGATTGGCACCACCGATTACGCGGCGGAAAAGGTCGCCCTCCAGAAAGTTGAGGACGCCAACGACGCCTATGAGGCCGAGTACCTCAAGCCTGTTGGACGTGACGAGAAAAAGCTCGCGGTGCTTCATCAGGCCTTCGTCGACGCGCAGTCAGCGGCCGAAAAATACGTTGTCCCCAACCAGTTCACTCAGGTTGCTGAGGCCAACGGCGCTCACGGTCTGAACGCGGAGACGGGCCTCGACGACACGCAGTATTTCTGGTCCATGCCGCAGAACCGCCTTGAGCTGTGGGCGTGGCTGGAGTCGGGCCGTCTGGCCGACGTTGTCCCGCGCGAGTTTTATAAAGAGCGCGATGTCGTGATGGAAGAGCGCCGGATGCGTGTGGACTCCAACCCCATCGGACGGCTCGAGGAACAGTTTTTTGCGACGGCTTACGTCGCGCACAACTATGGCCGCAGCGACATTGGCTGGCCCAGCGAGGTTAGCCAGATCAACGCCACTGAGGCTATGGCTTTTCACCAGAAATACTATGTCGGCGGAAATATCGTCATCGCAATCGTCGGCGATGTTGACCCGGCAACCGACCTGCCTATGTTGGAGAAGTATTTCAGCCGCGTTCCCGCAGGTCCCAAGCCTGAAGACATGACGACCGTCGAGCCTGTTCAGTTTGCCGAGAAGTCCGTTGTCATCCGCGAACAAACGCAGCCGATTTATTTAGAGGGTTATCACCGGCCCAGCTATCGCGACCCAGATGATGCGGTCTACGACGCAATCAGCGACATACTGTCGAATGGGCGCGTTTCGCGGCTCTATCGCAGTCTCGTTGAGGAGCAGCAGATTGCCGCGGAGGCCGTTGGCGAAAGTCCGATACCCGGTGAGAAGTATCCCAGCCTGTTCATGTTCGGCGCCATTCCACTTCCCGGCCACACTCCGGCAGAGATGCGCGACGCTATTCACAAGGAGATTGAAAAGCTGAAAACCGCCGACGTCACCAACGCAGAGCTTCAAATGTACAAGACCCGCACTCGTGCCGAGCTCCTGCGCAGCCTCAACGACAACCAGGGCCTCGCCACCTCGCTCGCCGAATACCAAACGCGTTACGGCGACTGGCGCGAGTTGTTCCAGCAGCTTGATCAGGTAGACAAAGTTACCAAGGCCGACATTCGCCGCGTGGCGAACCAGGTTTTTGTGGCCTCCAATCGAACCAGCGCCGAGATCGACACCGAGCCTCCCGCGGGCCCCGCGAAACAAGATGGAGGCGCGCAATGAAGAATCACAAGCTCCGTTCCAATTTCCGATTCCTTTTGGCCGGCGCGATTCTTTGCGCTCTCGCGTTACCGCCCTCATCGATTGCCCAGCAATCCAAACCCTGGGAGCAGATTCCTATTCCAGCGCTCCACGCCTTCCATCCGCAGCAGCCTAAACGCATCGTGCTGAAGAACGGAATTATTGTTTTTCTGCAGGAGGATCACGAATTGCCGTTCATCTATGGCTCGGTGCTCATTCACGGTGGCTCGCGCGATGAAGATCCCGCCAAAGCTGGATTAGTCGGCCTCTACGGTCAGGCTTGGCGTACCAGCGGTACTGCTGCCATGGATGGCGACGCCATGGACGATTTGCTCGAATCCAAAGCCGCGCACATTGAAACCGCAGGCGACGATGATTCCACCGAGCTCTCCTGGGACTCGCTGAAAGGCGATTCGGATCAGGTCTTTTCGCTCGCCATCGACCTGCTCTTCCATCCCAAATTCAACGCTGAAAAACTTCAGCTCGCGCAGCAGCAGGAGGCTACTGAAATCGTTCGCCGCAACGACGATGAAGACGGCATCGCCGGCCGCGAGTCGGCCAAGCTCGTCTACGGCGTCAACAGTCCCTACACGCGCCAGCCGGAATTTTCCACCATCGGCGCAGTCACTTTGGCCGATCTCCAGGACTGGCACGACCGCACGCTCAAAGGAAAGCTCATCGTCGGCATCTATGGCGACTTCGATCCCGTGGCCATGGAAGCCAAAGTACGCGCGGCCTTCGATAATCTTCCACCCGGCACTCCCGAGCCGGCACGCCATGATCAATTCACTGATCCCAAACCCGGCGTCTACTTCATCGATAAGGAAGATGTAAATCAGTCCAACGTGCAGATCGTCGCGCTCGGCGTCGATCGCCACGATCCTGATGTCCCCACCCTCGATGTGATGAATGAAATTCTTGGCGGCGGCTTTGGCAGCCGGCTCTTTCAAAAGGTCCGCACCCAACTCGGCTTGGCCTACGCGGTCGGCGGCGGGTTCTCGTTCCCTTACGACCATCCGGGATCGTTCCGTGTCGAAGTCCTCACCAAAAGCGTTTCAACCGTCGATGCAACCAAGGCGGCTGAAGCCGAGATCGCCGGCCTGAACACCAAGCCGTTTACCGCGGAAGAATTGCAACGAGCCAAGGACGACATCGTCAACTCATTCCTCTTCGACTACGACACCAAAGACAAAATCCTCGACGAGAGCGAGAGGCTCGAGTTCTATGGCTATCCCGCCGACTATCTTGAGACTTACCACGCAGCTCTCGGGAAAGTTACGCTTGCCGATCTCACCGCCGCGGCCAAAAAGTACATCCACCCTGAAAAGCTCGCAGTATTAGTGGTGGGCAATGGGCCCGAAATCAAGCCCGGACTCGACGCTCTCGATATGGGTGCGCCGCAGCCGGTCGACATCACCATCCCGCAGCCGCACGGGCCGTCGCCAACGGGCGCAGAGAACTAAAACAGGAGAGCGACATGTTCGAACGGTATACAGAAAAGGCTCGGCGCGTGATCTTCTTCGCGCGGTACGAGGCCAGCCAATTCGGTTCGCCGTACATTGAGACTGAACATCTGCTGCTCGGCCTGCTGCGCCAAGACAAGGCGTTGACGAACCGTTTCCTGAGTCCGCATGCCTCGGTCGAGTCCATCTTTAAGCAGATTCAGGAGCACACAGTCGTCCGCGAGAAAATTGCGACGAGCGTCGATCTGCCCCTTTCTAACGAGAGCAAACGAGTGCTGGCGTATGGGGCCGAAGAATCCGAACGGCTCGGCCACAAGGTGATCGGGCCTGAACATCTGCTATTGGGCTTGATGCGCGAGGAGAAATCCTTTGCAGCCGCAATTCTTCTGGAGCGTGGCCTCAAGCTCGAGCAGGTTCGCGTCGAACTGGTGAGCACACCACAAGAGGAGTCCGGAGCGGCACAGCAGAGCCGAACGAAAGTGACCGGGCCGTTTCCGGACGATTCCGTCTGGCGCCTCGTCCGCACGGGCGTCAGGATTCCGCGTCCCGAAACGTGCGTCATCGATCCTGAAGTTGAAGTCGCGCCCGGCACGCTCATCGAGCCTTTCGCGCAGTTGCTGGGCCGCACGCGCGTCGGCGCTGACTGCCGCATCCGTTCCTTCTCCGTCATTGAAAATTGCACGCTTGGCGATGGCGTTCAGATTCTTCAAAGCTGCGTCCTTGAAGATTCCGTCATCGCCAATGGCGCGCGCATCGGGCCGTTCACTCATCTGCGTCCCGGAAACGAAGTCGGTGAAAACGCGCACGTCGGCAACTTCGTTGAAATGAAAAAGTCGCGTCTCGGCAAGGGCGCCAAAGCCAACCACCTAACGTATCTCGGCGATGCCGAAATCGGCGACGCCGCCAACATCGGCGCAGGAACCATCACGTGCAACTACGATGGCGTGAACAAGCACGTCACGCGCATCGGCAAAGGTGCATTCGTCGGCAGTGATAGCACGCTCGTCGCGCCGGTCACTGTCGGCGACGGAGCTTACATCGGGGCAGGCTCCTGCATCACTAAAGATGTTCCCGCTGACGCCTTGGCCGTAGGCCGCGCCAAGCAGGCCAACATAGAAGGCTGGGCAAAAAAGCGCCGTGCCAATCGCGAGGCGAAAAAGCCCTGATGTTCCGCCGCGCCACGGCTCGCGTGCTTCCCGCTTTCGCCGCGCTTCTGTTTTCTGCGCCTGCCGCGCTCCTCTTTTTCTCCGCCGCCGCGCCCGCGCAACCCGCCAAACTCATCTCTCAGAAAATTGCCCCCGGAGTCTGGTTCCTGCCCGGCGATCCCTCCAAAGGCTACTGCAACAACATCGTCATCGAGATGAAGGACTACCTCATAGTTGTTGACGCCAACTATCCTGGCCGCGCGATTGAGCTGGTCCGCCAAATCGGCCAGCTTTCTCCCAAACCCGTCCGCCTCGTCTTCGATACGCACGCCCACCGTGATCACTCCTACGGCAACATTGTCTGGACCCGCGCCGGCGCAACCACTTTCGCCTACCAGGGCGTCATCGACGAAATGGACCGCTATGAACCCGAGCGCTGGCTTGCCACTGCCGCCCAACGAGAAGACGTCCGCGCACTCAACCTTCAAGACGCGCCGCGCCCTCAGCTCGTATTCCGCGACAGCCCCTTCATTCTGAAAGACTCGACCCGTGAAGTTCGTTTCTACTTTTTCGGCTGGGCGCACACCCGCGGCGACGGTCTTGTCTGGCTGCCCAAAGAGCGAATCCTTTGCACAGGCGACGCCGCCGTTAACGGCCCGCACAACAAGCTGTGGGACGCAAACCTGGCCAACTGGCCGCACGTCCTGGCGCAGGCCAGCGCTCTTGAGCCGCTGCACGTGCTTCCCGGCCACGGCGACGCGGGCGGCCCTGAGATTCTCACCGGCCAGCGGCAATTCCTTCAGGATCTTTACTCTACGGTCGCCCAACAAGTAGCAGCAGGCAAAACTCTGTCTCAAATCAATGCAGCATTGCCCGATCGAGACCGCAACTGGATCCCCGCCAACCTCAGCCCCGACTTCGCCATTGCCTACGCGGAAATCACGCAGCACAAGCCTGCCGGAGACATTCCCCATCAATGGCAGTGACGCTGCAGGTTCGTCATAACACGGTGCCACGTTCGGGTGATTGAGGGCGCGTAGGCTGGATGCTACTCTCACCAAAAGACTTCTCTACCTCCGCGTTTTCTTATACAGCGGCGGTCGGGAAGCCTGGGCGGTATCTCGTTAATTTTCTGGACCTTTCAGCCAGCGGCGGCGTCCAAGATTTATGGCGTGGCGGGCCGTAGCACCCGGGTCCTTGTAGTTCAAGCTTGTTCGTTGCAGTTTTGCCAGTTTCAAATTCGATCCATTTCACGCAGTTTTAACAATGCGTGCAATCAGCGCGGACGAGCAAGGCAGGCGAGCAAGTCAGGCGTTCCGGGCAGGCGTTCCGGGCAGGCGTTCTAGAATCAACAGGATTTGCGGGCCGCGCAGTGAACAATAGACGGAGGCCGCGGTTTTGGCTTTAAGTTTGGCAGACGTGAAGGCGATGGGCACCGCAATGAGCCCGCGAAACGAAGGCGACATTCGTGCGCGCAAACCCGCGCGCGTTCTCGTCGTCGACGATGAAGCCCCCGTCCGCACCATGATTGCCGCCGCTCTTGAGCGCCAGGGATACACAGTCGAGCAGGCCGCCGATGGCCGCGATGCTCTCGATGCCCTGGAGTTGAACACCTTCAATCTTGTACTTACTGACATCGTGATGAACGACGTCAACGGCATCGCGCTCCTCGAGCGCATCCATGCCCTTCAGCCCAATCTTCCCGTCGTCATGGTCACCGCCGTTCATGACATCAGCGTCGCCATTGACTCAATGCGCCGCGGCGCCTACGACTATCTCCTCAAGCCTTTTGAGCGCGAGCAGTTGCTGAACACCGTTGAGCGCGCCCTCAGTCATCGCCAGGCGCTTGAAGAAACCCAGAATTATCACCAAAGCCTTGAAGAAATGGTTCGCGCCCGCACCGAAATGCTGCGCCACGCCATGGAAGATCTCGAGCATTCCTACGACGTCACGCTTGAAGCACTCGGCGACGCGCTCGACTTGAAAGATTCTGAAACCGAAGGCCACTCCAAGCGGGTCACCGCCTACGCCATCGCGCTCGCCCGCGCCATGGGCATTCCGCCTGAGGAAATCAAGATCATCGCGCGCGGCGCATTCCTCCACGACATCGGCAAGATGGCCATCCCTGACGACATTCTGCGCAAGCCCGGCAAACTCACCGACGACGAGCAGGCGCTCATGCGCGAGCACTGCGCGCGCGGATACAACATGCTGCGCAAAATTCCTTTTCTCGCCGGCGCTGCTGAAATCGTCTTCTGCCATCAGGAGCACTACGACGGCAACGGCTATCCCAATCGCCTCGCCGGCCGCGAAATCCCCATCGGCGCGCGCATCTTTGCCGTGGCCGATACCCTCGACGCCATCACCAGCGACCGCCCCTACCGCAAGGCGCGCGGCTTCGACCTCGCGCGCGAAGAAATCCTCCGCTGCTCCGGAACGCAGTTCGATCCCGCCGTCGTCGAAGTTTTCTTGAAGATTCCCAATGAGCTCTGGCAGGAGCTGCGCTCCGAAATCAGCGGCCAGCACATGCGCTTCTCCACCTTCGAACTGGCCCGCACCCAGGCCGCCTCGTAAAAGAACAAAAACCCAATCAGGCGTAGAATAGCTCCCATGATGTTCCGGGCCGCAGTCGCTTTTCTCGCGCTCGCCCTGCCCGCCTTTGCTCAACATGGCGGCTCGCACGCCGGTTCCTCCGGCAGCCGAGGATTCTCAGGGAACGCTGGCTTCTCCTCGCATCCCGCTTTTTCGCAACCCGCCATCTCGCGGCCTGCCTTTTCGCAATCGCCCAACTTTGCGCGCCCCGAGCAGCAAGCCCGCTACGGCCCCAGCTACGGCGGGCAATACCGCCCCATGCCAAACGCCGGATATCGCGCCATCGGTCCAGCTGGTCTGCGATCTTCCTACAACGGAAATCGCAACATCCAATCCCGCTACAACGGAACCACCTACAACGGAAATCGTTTGTCCGCGGCCCGCGCTCCCTACAACCCGAATGCTGCCGGCCTCTCTCGCGGCTCCGATCCCAATCATGATCGCGACCGATTCGATGCGCGCCGTCGCCAATTTCAAAACTGGTACGCCAACACCAATCCGTATTGGTCCGGCTACCCGTATCTGCTAAATCCCAATCTCTACAACCTCGGCCTGTACGATTGGAGCGATTCCGATAACTCCGCTCCCGCTAACTACGAGTCCGACAGCTCTCAGCCCGGCGGCTACGTCCCCGGCAGTTACGAATCTGATCAGGCGCCCGAAAGCTATCTATCTGACAGCTATTTATCTGACCAAAACGGCCCGGCCCTCGATTACCCGCCCTATCCAAACCAGGCCTATGCCGCGCCAAATCAAATAGCGTCCGCCGCCGCCGGCGCGCCCGCCCAGCCCCTCACCGTGATCTTCAAAAGTGGCCGGAGCCCGATCGAAATCCAGAACTACATGATGACCTCCAGGGTCCTCACCGATCTTGATCCCGAGCACTACGAACAGATTCCGCTCAACGAGATCAACCTCGCCGCAACCCAAAACTTCAACAGAGTCGCGGGCGTCGACTTTCAAATTCCAATCGCATCGCGCGACTGAACGCTGATCGCTACCCACCAACCACCGAGGTCGAACCCATGCCCGTTCTTTCCCCCGACGCCGCTCAAACCCGCCTCGCCCAACTTCCCGGCTGGCAAATCGAATCCGGCGAACTCGTCCGCACCTTCCAATTCAAAGACTTCGTCGCAGCTCTCCAATTCGTCAATCTCATCGGCAAGCTCGCGGAGGTCGCCGGCCACCACCCCGACATCGACATCCGCTACAACCGCGTCCGCCTCGCCCTCGTCACCCACGACGCGGGTGGCATCACCGAGAAGGACTTCGACCTCGCCGCCAAGGCCCAAAATCTCGCGCCATAGCGAGCAACCATATTTCCGCGCCAAAGCCATTTCCGCGCCAAGACCGGTACTGAACTCCGCCCCAAACCAAAATCTGCTAAAGTGGAATCCAAAATTCTGCTAAAGTAAAAACCGAAAACTCCGCCGTTTCACGGGGGTGAATATGGCCCGTAACCTGCTTCCGCTGCTCGCCGCGCTCGCTCTCATTTCCTGTCCGCCGGCCGAACTTCCCGCGCAATCGCAGCCCTTCCAGGCGCCATCTTCTTCTCAGGCCCCATCTTCCCAGGCTCTCGTCGGCACCTGGTCTGCCACGGTCAACTGGAACCTTCCGTCCGGCCTGATGATCACCACCACCTTCATGCCCAACGGCAACATCCAGTCCACGGTTCAGAACCACATGGGAATGAGCTTCACGCTCTTAGGCACCTACCAGTTCAACTCCGCGCAAAGCACGCTGAGCTACAAGTGGTCGGATTTCTCGCCCAAACAAACCTGCGTTCTCGGCGCCTGCACACCGGCCCAGCCGCCCGCGCAGATGGGCGTGGTGATTAGTAACAGCATTCGCTTCCTTAGCGCCACCCAGTTCGTCGCCACTTCAAACGGCGCCTCCACCACCTACATCCGCACCAACGCGGCCGGCACTCCCATACCCTGAATGAGCTAACGGAACCGATTCACAACCGTATGCCGGTGATCCTCCGTCAGCGCGATTATGCCCGATGGTTAGAACCAGGCGAGCCTTCCCACCTGCCCGTAGACCTTCTAAGACCATTCCCAGCGGATGAGATGAAAGTTTGGCGGGTTGGTGCAGATGTTGGAAACGTGCGCAGCAACCGCCCCGAACTCGTAGAGCAAATTGAATAGCGGAAATTGGAGCAGGCCGGCAGCCGGCTCAGCAGCAACGCAGATTTCAGACGCTCCTGAGTTGCCGCCTTGTTTGATCCTCGTTGTCCAGTCGCACCAAATGGTCGAGCATCACTTGCAAAGATAAGCCTTCCCTTGTTGCTTTATCTAAACGACGGCCGATCAAGAGCAGCTCATCCTCGGGTAGCTCCAGGTTCTGCATCTCCCTTGAGAGGGCCAAACGTACTTGGTTGCACGCGGCCAATTGCTCCCTGTAAGTCTGGATTCTGAGTCTGCGGATCACCGTTCTCATGCTGCAACTCCAGGTAGCGCAGGGCCAAAGCCACCGGTCGGCAGCTTGGCCCCTTTTCTCCGGCGTATCGTCTACCAGAGCGGCGCTTGTGCAGAAGCATACGCCCATTCAGACAAAGGATGTGGCCTCAATCATGAGTTCGACAGAAATAGTTGCTCCAAAACGGAAAAGCTGCTCCATAAGTGAGCAGAATTGAACACATGCGAATCCACGAGTCGCGTATGCTCCTCAGCACGGCCGAGCACCCCCACTTTTCCTGTTGCGCCCCTGATGATATCGAGCGCCGAAAGGGATGGCGACGACGGCATCCTCGCGAGGCTTTCAATTTTGGACATTTCCCGGTAAACCTTTACACCTTGTGCGCATCGAAATTTATAAAGCAGCGGCTACGGGAGCTGCCGGGCCCCCTTTTGAGTTGCATTTTTCGTCATGGCCGCCCCAAAAGTCGCCGATCACCTTCGCGCCATAGCCGATAGTCTCGGACCTGCATTGGGCTCCCAGGCAGACGACCCTGATGTGCTCACTTTAAAGCGCATCCTTCTCGTCAAAGCCGCCGATCTGGAATCCGAATCCGCTTCAAACAAAACCGACGACACATCCGCGAAAGACTAGCAACGCAGTGCTAGGACACCACCCTGTATGAGGTCGTGTCCGAAATCTGCTTTGGGGCCGAATCCAGAGATTCTACGGGAAGCGCAACGAGCGGGCTTGCGTCTCTAATTCCCTCGCTCCAGTTCGTCGATTCGTGTCTTGGCCGCGATAATATACGTGTTGCAGGCAGCGATAACACCGCGAGCTTTCACAACTGCCGGGTCGGTCTCAACCGAGTCGTCCTGATTCTCAGGATCTGCGTTTGATTCGTTGATCACTTGCTGCGCGTTATCCCGTAGCAGTTCCCAGAGGCGGGTTGCCCTTTCCAGATCATGAATCGCTCTCACACTTCTCTGGAGCTCTTCGGTCACGCGTGGAAGTCTATGCGCCTGTTGAATATTGCGTCAAGAGATTCTCCGGATATAGAGTGTCTCCAGGTACCCTAGGCCCCGTGTTGCAACCGGAGAGAGCCTCCCTTTCGAGGGAGGCTCTCGTGTATTGGGGCAATCTAAGAGTCGGTTGCCTTTCTCTGGTAACTACTGAGCAACCGTTGGCCATGGCAACAAACCGTGGCTGAGCCGATAGAGGTTCATAGGCTCGCATACGTGGGCAGATTCATGGCCAGCCAGTTCCCATTCATGCTGGACCGTGGCTACCGTCGCCAGACACACAGTGCAAATTGAGTCGTGAGTCCCGTTAACGTTGCGTCGATGCGGGAAAGTAGGTTTTAACGGCAAAGGCATATTGCCCTCCTCTCATGAGCCAAGGTTGCCCGAGGATAGCTGTCTCTGTTCGGCTCGTCCGTGCAATTTTGCTCACCGTTTGGTGGAGAAACCCACGGATTAGGTGAGTCTAAAATCGGAACGCTGCCGGCAACGCAGTATTTGGACACTACCCTCACAGACGGTAGTGAAGGTTTAGTGCGCTGCTGGCTCTTGGCCCTGTTGCTGCGGCCTCGGCTCTTCGACTCCTTCACGGATGGGTCTCAGAGCCAGCAACTCTTCCGCGACGTAGCCGGTTATCGTTCCGTCCGAGAACCTTACAAGGACGCCGTCCTCACCATCTTTTTCTGCGTTTAGTATTTTTAACTGCTGCGTCATGGCCCAAAGAATACCCGGCTCCCAGATTGGCATCTGTTCCGTTTTGATCGCTTGGCGTATTGGCCATCACACTAAACCGCTCTGGCCTCGGATAAAGTGCGACGAGCAACACCTTTCCCCGGGTCTGACACGGAGCCTCTCGGAAACGAGGGGCATTCGTGTGTTTGGGGTGTTGGGCCAAGCGGCGAATTTTTGGGATTGAATTTGCCCGCTCGTTTTCGATATGCTGTCTCCGTGAATCTGGGGAGATCGTCATGCCAGACCCATGCTTCATTAAGAAGGACTCAGCCCCGCCCATCTGCGGCATCCACGACGTGCCGCTGATAAATAAACTGATTCCCGATGAGCTGATCGCATCCCTGCAGAAGGAAATCACCTACCTCGTCTGCCCTGTGAGCCGGTCAGTGATCAATGACGTGAAGAAGTGAATAGCAGAAATTGGGGCAGCCGCCAGCCATTTCCATCAACGCGCTTTTCAGACACTACCCCCTGATAGCCCCACAGAAAATCGATCCTGAATTCGGGATTTTCGCCGATTTTCCCACTTTGCGGTACGATCTGCGCCGATTTTCAGCCCCTTAAAGTTATTCGGCTAAGCCGATCCGAAGCCTGAGAAGGGAACTGCCCCAACCTCGCCGGGCACCTCCACTCGAAAGATCCGGTGCCGCAGTCAAGAAAAATCGCTCATTATAAAGGTTTTCTCATCTTTCTGCGTCGGCAAGAGATGTCCGGAATCGAGCCCCCGCCCCTCGAAATCTCCGTCGAAAGGCTTAGTTCCGAGCCGCCGTTAGATGCGCGCCGCCCCGGAAGGTTTACCGGGCGAACCGCAAATAAATTTTGAATTTTGTATTTGCAATTACCCCAATCTATGCTAAGGTGTATTTATTCCGGTTGCGGGGGTATCTGAATCATCCCTCCGTGCCGGAAGTAATTTGCGTCACTGGCCTCCCGGCACGAACAGCTAGACCGTTCGTGCCGCCTTTTTTTGCGCCCACAAACCCCCTACCACCCCACCGTCTCTTTAATCCCTACTGGCTACTCCCTACTGGCTACTGGCTGTCGGCTACTCCCTATTGGCTGCCTTTCGCTCCCTGGTCCCTGCTTTTAAGTCAAGCGCCCGCTCCCCAAAAACCCCGCAACCCACTGAAAACGCGACCCAAATAAAGGTACCAACTTTGCCGATCAATTCCCGCGTTTCGCTATCCTTATCTCATGATCTCCCGATTAAATTTCAATGCGCCACGCAGCCCCGGGCCGCGATCTGTATCTGCGCACTCAAGTTCGGATTTTTGGAAGCTGATTCCTCGTAACTTCTTTGTACTCAAGTATGGAGGTATGAATCTGGTATGGAAAGGTATGGACGAGGTATGGAAAAGGTATGAGGCCCTCCCCTAACTCCAACGAAATCAAATACAGAGGTATGCCATACCGGGGGGGAGGGGGTGGGTCATTTTAGCCCGCATCGGGCATCGTTCTTTAGAACCCGGGCATGCAGCAAAACCTGAGATCCCGGCTTGCCGGCAAACCTGAGTTTCCGGGCTTGTCGTAAAATTGCCCCGAGGCACCCTGATGACGCACATCTTCAAAAGCCGCTGGATTTGGTCCCTGGCAGTTTTCGCGCTCACCGCGGCCAGCTACGCGCAGTGGACGGATCCCGCCGATGACGTTCCCGCTTACCATCCGTCTGCGCCGCTCAGCATTCATGCGTTGCCGGCGATTCTTCACGGTGCAGATTTGACCGGCCCGAACTTCAGCAACCACTGGCAAGTCCGCGTATACCAATTGGCCGCACTGGTTCCCGGCGTCATCTATCAGCTGCCCTGCAACTGCCGCTGCGATCGCGCGCTCGGCCACACCAGCCTGCACAGTTGCTATGAAAATACGCACGGAGCCGAGTGTTCCACCTGTGCCAAGGAAGGCTTCTACGCCTATTACAAAACCAAGGCCGGCTGGACGCCCGCGCAGATTCGCGCCGGCATCGCTCGCCACGACTACGAATCCATTGATCTGGAGAAGCAGTAGGCTCGATAACGAGCAATTGAAGTCTCGCGGCTTCGCTGCGATCCGCAAAGCCCTTCATCACTACTCAAAACCTAGCGGCCGATTCCGAGCCAGTACGGGAATACGACAGCTCCAAATCCGCCGGCAATCTCCGCTACCTTCGGGCTCGGTTCGCCATAGATCTCGAATGCGCTGACTTTGCAGAGAGCTGCAAGCTTTGGCACCCATTCCTGCACGGCAGGTCCCATAAAGTGCGCCTCCAAGGCACTCGAATCGACATACGTCTCGACGATCCGCTGCAGCTTTCCGTCCGCACTTGAGAACCACTCATACCCCAGCGTGCCTGGCTCAGCCTTGCTCACCTCAGTCATTGATTGAGCGATGCTCTTGAACGCTTCCAGTTGTCCGTCATTTACCACCAGGCTAACCGTCAGTCGAACCAGTTGCTTAACCATTCCATCCTCTTTCAAATGCCGTCTTTGACAGCATCCTGCAACGCTATCACCCGCACCACAACGCCAGAAAACAATTAGGCGTAAAATAGAGGATGCAGCACGAGCCAATCGGCTCTGTGTGCACCCAGCGGCGTTTCTTGATCATCCAAGAAGCAGCTGCAAAAGATGGGGGCGTCACGGTTTCGACGGGATCGAATGCGGCATGGGAGGCATGTCGGGGTGTGGGCACCCGTAATCGCCTGCAAAACTAAAGTTGCCAACGATAATCTGGCACTTGCAGCTTAATTAACTAAGCTGCCGTCTTCCACGGCTTCGCCTATGGGCTGTGAGCGGACGTCATTCAGTAGGCTGGCGCGAACGGCTCGGTCCGTGTCGTTTTGCGCGAGATCATCGGACTAGTTCTCGTCGCATCTTGTCCGTTCTTAAGCGCCGTGAGCGAATCCAATCGAATCGGACACAGCATGGACTCTCCCGGCTGACAACGATTTCGGACGCGGGTTCGACTCCCGCCGCCTCCACCATCTCTTTTCCGAATGCCTGAGGTTGCTCTTACACATCGAAAAGCTTCCCTTGCTGCTCGTTCCTGTATTTGTCTTTGATTGAATCTTCATCGGCAATCTCTTTCATGGTTCTGCCAGTGAGGATACTATCGGGAGCTTCTTCCAAGATACTTTTTGCCGTTTCACTTCGGGCGAAGGAATCTTGTTCCTTGGTGAGCGTCCAAATCATTTTTCGCCGGTTATATGCGTAGAGTCCGGCTCGCGCCAGTGTCCAATTCCCCTTCAACCTTTCTCCGAACAATGTGAATTTCAGAAGGCCATTTCTCAAACAGGCATCCACATCAGCGTAGCCGGGCAATGGCGCCCATGTTCCCCAATCCCATACCATCACCGTGCCGGCACCAGGTCCGTCATAAATGACACGTTCGGAAAACGCATACTCCCGGCTATGGTCCCCGACCTGGATAGCCTCACGCCGATGGCCTGGCCAGTAGCTCGGCCCGTCAGGAACTGCCCAACTTAACAGCACTCCGTTATGGCCTAGCCTGAAATCGTAGTGAAGGCGTGTGGCGTGGTGTTTCTTTACGACGAACAACCGTGGCATCGCCGCCGTTTGATTCTGTGCTTGAATCCGATCGGCACTTTGTTGTTGTTTGTCCGATGTCAGCCCACGCTGGGAGGTCGCTACCCTGTTTAGCTCTTCCGATTTCTTTGTCATGATTTCTCCTCCTGTATTCGCTTTTTATTCGCCAAAACGGCAAGGATTATTTATACTTGAAAACGCCGTATTTCGTAAAACCTTCATCGAGTAGTAGAGAAAAAGGCGCACGACCAGGTTGAGGCAGCGAAGCGCCCTGGCGCATAATTTTCTCGTCATTAAGTGATATATGCGTCACTTTTTATTGAAAATATGATAAAAAGTGATGTATACTCTACAATATGAAAGATCTTAGAGAACTCGGCGAGATGGTGGCTACACGGCGCAAGGACCGCCAACTCACCCAGGCAGAACTCGCCCGTCAGTCTGGTGTTACGCGGGAACTAGTTGCCCGATTTGAGGGCGGCAGAGTGGCAGAGTTTGGCGCACGAAAGCTGCTGGCCGTACTGGCGGCGCTTGGCATGGAGTTGACCTTTATCGAGGCTGGAACATCCGGCTCTCTCGATGAACTGCGTCGAGAACGGAGTGGAGGATGAAGCTCTCCGTTTATGTTCTGGGTCGGGAAGTCGCTGTACTAGAGCAGGTCGGTGATTTCAAAAGTGTGCTTACCTATCGACCCGAAACAGCGCCCGATCACCTCGTGTCTCTTACAATGCCGGTGCGGACTGAGTCCTGGGTCTGGGATGATCAATTGCATCCCGTCTTTCAAATGAATTTACCGGAAGGCTATCTGCTCCAGATCCTCCAGGAGCAGTTCGGCCCCCACATTGGTGCCGACCCTATTGCGCTGCTTTCCGTGATCGGCCGCAATATGATTGGGCGCCTCCAGGTAGCTGCTGCCGGCGCCACGCTGGATGAACCGGCGAAGCCAATCGAAGTAAACGAACTGTTGCGAGGAGACAACTCGGAAAGGGCGTTTGCCGAACTTGTTCGCCAACACGCAAACAGCGGTGTCTCTGGCGTGCTGCCGAAGTTCCTTGATACAGAGAGCGATGCACAGACAAAAGCCGGCAGCGACTTTCAACGGCATCAAAAGGTCTCCTTGTTTACACGGAGACACATCATCAAAGGTTCATCCGCCAGGCTCCCGTTCGCCGCTCTTAATGAACATCTATGTATGCAGGTAATAGCAAAAGTGCTTCCTGCAGCTAGAGCCGAGGTATCCGGCGATGGCAACGCGCTCGTTGTCTACCGCTTCGATGTAGACGCGGAGGGCCAACTTCATTGGGGAATGGAGGATTTCTGTGCGCTGCTGGGTCTGCGTCCTGCGCAAAAATACGATACAACTTGGGAACGAATCTCCAGAGCAGTGCGGGATCATGTACCGGGCGAACGTCAATATGAGACGTTTCGGCATCTCGCGGTGTTGTTGCTGTTGACGTATGCACTGCGCAATGCCGATTGCCATGCCAAGAACCTTGCTTTGCTCTACACATCGCGTAGGGATGTTCATATCTCGCCTGCATACGACTTTCTGACCACATGTGTGTATGAGGGTTATCAATACAATCCACCGGGTATCGGCTTTCTCGGCAAGAAGACCTGGACTCCGGGAAAGAATCTAACGAAGTTCGTTGCAGGCACGTTCGGTATTTCCGTTCGAGATCAGACCGTACTCGTTGAATCAATAAGTGATGCCGTTGCGGAAGCAGTGCCACTGGTCCAATTAAAGATGGAAGAGATCCCGGCATTCCGCGATTTGGGAAAGAGAATACTAATCGCCTGGCAGGAAGGAGTCGCGGGGTTGCGGGATCGTCGCGTTTACGCTGTGGGTGAATGGCAGGCAGGCAAGGTGTTTGCTGGGATATCTGACCCACCCAAGCTCCAGAATCCCAGAGCCCCTATTGGTCGCTCTCCACTTCTCGGCGATCGCTCAAAGAAGAAGTGAACCAAAGCGGGATGCAACGAACAGACCAGCTGCTCCACCAAGTTTGCCTTGCGCATGGACTGTTCGTTTCTCATTGAAAAGAACAGTTCGCACGGTCAATTGTTGCTCGACTCTAACTTCTCATTCATAATTGCAATGCGATCGTGCTTGCTAAGCGAAGCAAAGATTCGAGAACGCGTACGGTGGATAGACGAACATTACTTCAGCTAGCGGGCACAATTGCTCTTGGCCGAGCCATCGGCTTAGGCACCGCTCAAATTGCACGCACGGCCACCACGCCTCTCTTATCCGGCGGAATTAATAAGATTCGAACCTATCCATTTCCAGTGGATATTCTGTATCACGGCAGCCGCACACGCCCTCAAATCGCATTGACGTTCGACGCCTGCCCGCGCAAGGAACGTCCTGAATTTTCCGCTGAGATTGTGAACTATCTTCAGCGCGAGCATGTTCCAGCCACATTTTTCATTTCCGGTCTTTGGGCGGAGAACTGCCAGGACGGCCTTAAGCAACTCGCAAGCGTACCTTACTTCCAGATCGGACTCCACGGATACCATCACTGGAAATCGAGCGCATTAACCGAGGAAGTCATCGCTTCTGAAATCGAACTCACACGGTCGGCTCTCGTGCGTTTGGGCGCCAACCCAATGCCGTTCTTTCGGCCTCCTTACGGCGATTGCCCGCCTAAGCTCATCAAAGCTGCAATTAGTCTCGGTGTTCTAACGGTGATGTGGGATGTGGTATCTGGAGATCCCAACCCTCGTAACACTGCCGAAGTACTGGAGCGCAGAGTCAGCACTCAAACACGCAATGGAAGCATCATCATCATGCACGTAAATAACGGCGGCATCTGGACCGCACAGGCGCTTCCAACCATCGTCACCGGCTTGCGCGAGCGAGGATTTAAGTTCGTTTCAGTCGGAGACTTGCTGAAGCATGACGGCGGAGCCTGAAGTCGCGGTCTCATGTCTCTTCATCGCAATTCAGAGCATTCAGGTTGCCCCGCTCTCGTTCGGCCACGATTCGAATCAGACCGATAGCGCCGCCATCTTCCCGTCCAGCGAGTTGGCCGCGGCGATGGCCGGCTCAAGCTCCATCTCTAGAGTTTCGATCAACGCGTTAATGCTCGCCGTCTCTCCAGAACGGAAAGCGTGCTCAACCGAGTATGCCGCTGCAGCCAGATCCCTGGCTTCCAACATCGCGGCGACACTCTTGAGTGAGTGAGCCAGTCTTTCGGCATCTGCATCTCTGTTGGCAGCGACATGCTCCCTGAGATTGAAGATTGCATCGGTGTATTGATCGCGGAATCCGAGCATCAACTTGCGAAGCAGCTTAGGCTTGCCGTTGGTTCGCAGCAACGCTGCTTGAACGTCAAAAGGCGGGAGTTGTTGGGGTACGCCTTCCTCGGCCGGCGCGGGCTGCACGTGCGCTTTTACTGGTTCTGCCCGCTCCCTGGACTGCTCGGGCATCCACCGAATGAGCGCTGCCTGTAGCCGATTGGGATCGATCGGTTTGGTGATGTGGTCGTTCATCCCTGCATTGAGGCTACGGTCGCGGTCACCACTCATGGCGTGGGCCGTCATAGCCAGGATGGGAAGTTTTCCGAAGCGCTTGTCGGCGCGAATTAGCTTGGTCGCGGTCAATCCATCCATGACCGGCATCTGGATATCCATCAGGACCAGGTCGAATGGCTCAGTGATTACGCGATCTACTCCTTCGCGTCCGTTAACCGCCATGGTGACCAGAATTCCCATGTCGCTCAGCAATTCGCTGGCGAGTTCGCGGTTTACATCGTTATCCTCCACCAGCAGCACTCGGCGTCCATCCAACTCGGCAGGAAAACCTCCCTCGCCAGACCACGAATCGCGCTCAGGATAGTCCGGTTTGACACCGAAAATAGTAGCTATAGAGTCGATCATGAGCGACTCGTTTACTGGCTTAACGAGGAAACCGTCCATTTCATGGTCGGCAACTCCGTTCATCGCCCTTTCGCGATCAAATGCCGAGACCATCATAACGGCCGGGATGCGCGATATCGACGTCAGAGCTTTGATCTCTCTTGAAGCTTCGGCTCCATCCATACCTGGCATCCGCCAGTCCATGAGAACAAGGTCGAATGGTTTCCCTTCGTCCGACGCGGCTCTAATCGCGGCGATCGCCTCCCCTCCCGATGAGACTGCTTTGGCGGTCAAGCCATTGTTGGCCAGCATTTCGATCAGCACATCCCGCGCGTTTTCGTTGTCATCGACAATCAAGGCAGACTTCTTCAGCAAATCGCGCCGCCGCGCCGCACCCTGTACCGGCAAGCCGCCCGTAGCTGCGCCGAAGGTGGCCGTGAAAACGAATGTGCTGCCCTCGCCGGGACGGCTTTCCACCTCGAGGCTTCCCTGCATCAACTCGCAGAGCTGCTTGGTAATCGCCAGTCCCAGCCCCGTTCCGCCATACTTGCGAGTGATTGACGTATCTGCCTGGTTGAAGGATTTGAACAGATTCGACACCTGCTCTGAACTCATGCCGATCCCGGTGTCGCTTACCAGGAACCGGAGCCTCCTGGTATCGCGTGCGCTCTCTTCGGCTTTCACCTCAACAATCACCCGGCCCTTCTCAGTAAATTTGATGGCGTTGTTGACCAGATTGATTAGAATCTGACCGAGCCGAAGCGGATCGCCTTGCAGCGCACGGGGAATCTCGGCGGCCATCGAGAATACAATTTCGATACCCTTCTGCTCCGCCTTCTGGCGGACGATGTCATCCAGATTGTTGAGCACCTCGTCGAGCGAGAACTCAATTTTTTCCAGCTCCATCTTGCCCGCTTCAATCTTCGAGTAGTCAAGGATGTCATTGATGATACTCAGGAGGGACTGAGCCGCATTGTCGATCTTTTTCAGGTAGTTGAGCTGAACCGTGTCCGGATTCTTGCGCAGCGCCAAGCGCGTCATGCCCATGATTGCGTTCATCGGCGTCCGAATCTCGTGGCTCATGTTGGCTAGGAAATCGGATTTGATGCGGTTCGATTCTTCGGCGGCCTTCATGGCCTGCCGCGATTTTTCTTCCGCCTGGATGAGGTCGGTCACATCCCAATTGGCGCCAACCACTCTTATCGCGCGGCCGGAATCAAAATCGGTCACCTGACCCGTCGCGCGCAGATGATGTATGCTGCCATCCTCCCATACAATTCGGAACGATGTGTTCAAAGGGGCGATGCCGGCGGCGCAGTTCCGCAGGGCTTGCTCGGAGGCCTCGAGGTCGTCTGGATGTAGTTGGTTTCTCCACAATTCGTAGTTCTCCGCCATGGAGTCTCGTGGAGTCACACCGTAGAGCCGGTACATCCAGGAGTTCCAGCCCAGGGTTCCGCTGAGGATGTCCCACTCCCATATACCGATGCCTCCGCTCTCCGTCGCAAGCGTT
>Ga0307474_10000864_pt1 | contig 21788 bp, 25 predicted proteins | sample atmos_gasesECM1C_2_FD_203312 | JGI IMG/M metagenome (GOLD analysis project Ga0307474, IMG submission 203312) | Hardwood forest soil microbial communities from Morgan-Monroe State Forest, Indiana, United States - atmos_gasesECM1C_05 | ecosystem: Environmental > Terrestrial > Soil > Temperate... | reverse complement strand
GCAATAAGGCAAGCCATCACGGTTATGGTGGCATTCGCGAGAGTAGGCCAGTGCCACGACGTGTGCTCGAATGGCCCGTTTCCACGAACTAGTCTAGAAGCGGAGGGCGGACATGCACCCTGATAGGTACATCTCGAAACATAGAATTGGCCCTGGGAGAAGGCAGTACAGGCGAGTCGAGACACGCCAGGGGGTCTCGGTCTATTGGAGCTGTGAACAACTTGAGGATACTGCACGAGTCCGGGATCTGAGCTTGGGGGGTCTGCTTGTCGCGACACAGGAAGTGCTGGCTGTGGGAGCGACGCTCCGGCTTGACTTTCTTGTCCAAGAAGGCGCGATCAGGGCCGCCGGTGTTGTGCGGCACGCAGAGCCTGGACGCGGGATGGGGCTGAAGTTCAAGTCAGTGCGTGGTGAAGATTTCCAGCGCTTGGTGGAATTGGTGAATCGCTTGTCGGCTCATTCTGATTTCCAGCCTTCAATGAGGCAGCCAGCTGTCTACTCCAGAACGGAAGAAAATTCTTGATACTATTCCGCCTACGCCCGTGCACTTGGACAGTCGAGGCAACGCGATGAAAGCAAAGCGTGACGGACGGGAGTGGCGAGTGCGGGCGAAGGGGAGGAGAGCAAGAAAGATGCCTGCAAAGATGCGGCCGCTACGGAGACGTGGAGGAGGACGGAGATGTCGTCACCGTGGGAACCCTTCTCTACGCAACGGACAAGGCTCTTTGCAAGTGTGCCGTATGGAACATCTTCTGCCCCGATACAAATGGATACTTTTTGCATACCGAGATTTACGAGATGGAAGTCTCCAGCCAGAAGGAAGCAGACATGCACCCTAAATATCAATATTTTCTAGGTTCTTTTTTTCTTACTGCAGTCCTTGCTGCGCCAACGGCAATCAGCGCGGCAGCCAAACCGCAAGACAATGGACGCCAAGAAGAAAACCATCGAAACGATAAGGACCACGACAGGTTCTACGACCGCGACCACAAGGACTATCACAATTGGGATGACAATGAAGACCGTTCCTATCGTGTGTACCTTAGCGAGAGGCACAGAGAGTATCGGCCCTTTGTCGAAATAAAAGTGAAAGAGCAACGGGCGTACTGGAATTGGCGTCACAGCCATCCAGATCATGATCACGACGGACGCTAGCCCGGAAGAAGCGCCAGGCCCAAGGGAAGTCTGCATCATTGGCCGAGCGAGCGCGGCACGAAAACATCCCTCCCTCAGCGCGGCAGGTAAGTGACTGAGTTTGATCTGAACAGGTCTCAAGAAGAGGGAGGCTAAGATGAATGAATATGATTTCGGTTCAGGCGCCACTCCTCAAAAGCGCAACGCCCTTCGTAGTCTTGACGACAAAATCCAGTATTTCTTAAAGGCCGAAGAACAACTACTTCAATCTATTTCCTCACATGCCTACCTCCCAAAGGTACTGAATGCAATCTGTAGTGCCCTCGATTTCCAGATCGGCAATGCGGTTTCGCTCATTACATTACCGCATGACGACCCCAGCGAACTTGCGGCGATTGCCATGAACGCCGCGCATTTTGGCTTGCATACTTTTTGTTCTGAAGGCATCACCGCTGAGAATGACGAACTGCTTGGATTTCTAGAGATGTACTGCAGCATTCCACGAAGCCCCACCGTCGAAGAAGTTCAATTGATTGAGCGGGCAAAGTGCCTGGCTGCGGTTGCGATCAAACTTGACTATGATAGAAGCCATCAGGGCAATGGCGGCGAAGGCAGAAAACCGGGAGTGCTAAAGCGCTCGTTGGAGTGGCCGGCTTCAAGGAACTAGTCTTTCGGCCTGGCAATTCCTATCTCAGCAGTAAATCAACGAACGCGAGTTTCAGCAACGCAATCGCGGGCATGGCGGCTCGTGTCAATCGTGCAGGACAACACTCAGAAGGGATTCGTTGACGTGGATCTCGCCGTTGTATTCGATGAAGCCCAGTTTTCTGAATTTGTTCATAAAAAAATTTACCCGCGAACGAGTTGCGCCGATCATTTCCCCAAGCATCTCTTGCGATATGTTGGCAATCACCTTTTGAGGCTGGTCCTGCGCTCCATACCGCGCTAACAGCAGCAGAGTACGCGCCAGCCGTTTTTCGCTGGAGTTGAAGAGCTGATCTATCAGATCCTCTTCGACTCGGGCGTTTCGAGCCAGAGTGTACGCTATGAAGCGATCGGAGAACTCGCGCTCTTCGTGGAGCACGCGAATCACCTCGTGTTTCTCAATGACCAGAACTGTGGTGACTGCAATGGTGGTCGCAGTTGCAATGCGAATGGATTGGCCGGCAAGGCATCCTTCCCCCAAAAAATCACCGGGTCCGAGAGTCGCTACAACAGCTTCTTTGCCGGTCTCACTGACCACTGTAAGCCTCACACCGCCTTTTTGAATGTACATGACATCGTTCGCGGGATCGCCCTGCGCGAAGATGGTTTCTTTTCCTTGAAACTCCGTTACTTTCCTCCCCAGACCGGCGGAGTCGAGAAATAGTTGCACATCGAAAGTAGGGCCTCTTGAATCTACTTTTGGAGGGGAGCGACGGGTCTTGGCAAGTATACGTCGAGTCGGCGAAAGCTTGATTGAACGCGACTTTAGAGAGGAGGCATTTGATTTCTTTCTCATCGCTTGTTCTCCGTTCGCGGTTGGCCGTGTTGTGGCCCAGGTCCAACGATAGTGTGCTGCGAACGGCACCAGCGGTATCGGGGATGCTGCTAGTACTGAAGGGGCTTTGTCCGGGAAAACCTGACAAGAGGGCGCCGTGCAATGCCTGTTGAGGCAGAACCGCGGGCTGAAACCAAATCTCTACCGACCCGAGTAGTCTGGCTCATTCTCCAGCGTTTCTGGTGTCAAGAGCCCCATTTGTACGGCAAAACGAACCACATCACTGCGCGTGCGAAGTCCGAGCTTCTCGGCAAGACGTGAACGATACGTTTCGACAGTTTTCACGCCCACGGCAATCTGTTTGGATATTTGTGCACTGCTGTACCCTCGCGCCACGAGTTTCAGCACCTGCAGCTCACGGTCACTGAGGATGTTTACGGGCTGTGTGGGGCCAGTTTTCGTACCTTTCTTCGCCAGCACGTCCTGGACAAGAATGCTGGCCAAACGCGAGTCCACGAAGACCCCTCCGCGATGCACCGCACGTATAGCGGCAATCAGCTCTGAATCAACCGCTCTTTTCAACAGGTAGCCGGAGGCGCCGGCGGCAAGAGCCGATCGCAGGTATGCCGGGTCATCGTGCATCGTGAGGACGAGCACCCGGGTCTCGCGACAATTTCGGGCAATCTCCTGCAGCGCTTTCATCCCCCCGACCCGAGGCATGGTGAGGTCTAGCAAGGTCACATCCGGCCTCGATTCTCGTACCTCTTGAACAGCCTTCTCTCCATCAGGAGCTTCCGACACAACTTCCATATCGGCCTGGGCGTTAACGAGCATTCTCAGTCCTGCGCGGAGAATGGCGTGATCATCCACGATCATGACTCTGATCTTGTGTGTTCGCGGCGCCATTTCAGATGTTCCTGCGTTTCTTCGAGGGTTGGAGGTACTGTTCTGTAAGAGGGACTCGCACCAAAATTTTGGTTCCCCTGCTTCGAGATGCAAAACTGACCGTTCCAGCCAACATCGCCGCTCTCTCTCTCATACTTTGAATGCCCAGGCGGTGAGAGGAAACAGCCACGGCCTTAGCGTCAAAGCCACATCCGTCATCGACTATCGCTACCTCCAAAGCTGTGGACGAGCGCGCAAATTTAATGCTCACTGTCTTGGCTCCCGAATGTCTGGCCACGTTGGTGAGGGCTTCCTGAACAATGCGATATAACCCGATCTGGGCTGCTGAAGGCAGGTCGCGGGCGTCAAGTTCATTGAGCTTGAGATTCACCGCGATGTGGTGGGTCTTTATGTACTCGGCAACGTATCGGTTTAGAGCAACACTCAGACCATGGTCGTCCAACACGGTTGGGTGAAGCCCGCGGGCAAGCCGACCGACCTCATCGAGGGCATGGGCAGTGATTTTCCGGAGCCGAAGTCCCTGGGCCTTCGTATCTGCCAGATTGCGAGAATCTTCCAGGGTACGCAGGCCGACCAAAAGAGAGGTGAGCAATTGGCCGGCTTCGTCATGCAATTCGCGCGCAATGCGGCGCCGTTCCTCCTCTTGTGCGGAAAGCATGTGCCCCAGCAGGAGTCGACGGGTCACTTCGACCTGCTTGATTTCCGCGGCCTGCTTGCGCTTTTGCTCGCTCAGATCAGTTATCACCATGCCCAAAGCATGGCCCTTGTATCCAGGAAACCGGTTAAGGGACAAATGGACCGGAAGCAGACTCCCATCTCTGTAACGCAGGTTAAATTCGCCCTTCACAACCGCCTTCTGACCATCGGCTAGGAAGGCTTCAAATCTGTCTCGCTCCGTCTTCGCAACCAGCGACTGAACCGCAAGGCCGATCATTTTCCTGTGTGGCCTGCGCACCAGTTCCGCAAACCTGCGGTTGCAATAGAGCAAGGCACCATTCCGGGACAGAGTCGCCGCGCCTTCGCTCATGGCTTCCACCAGCATGCGATAGGCGGGTTCGCCGCCTTTCAGCGCAACCACCTGCTCTCCGCGACGACCGGAAACCATCAAAGCATCCACTTCGCCCGACTGTATGGCACGGAGAGTTTCCTCCGCAGTCTTCAACCGGGCGACGAGCTTCGATTGCTGATCCGCTCGCGTGGAGGAAGAGAGTTTGCGTGGAGAGGGTCTGAGGCTTCCGCGAACACCTCGGGCAGCAGCGACTTTGCCGGGTAGCCCACCTTCGAGAACCCGGCGATCGGAACGCGGTCGCTTGTTAGCCATCTGCTATTTGAGCCCTTGTTTCAGCGAAGAGGTTTAAGATCCAACCCCACGATGACACTCTCAGTCTTGGAGAGGTTCCCAATGATTTTTTTGACTGGCGGCGGGAGCCTTCTTACCAGCGTCGGAATGGCAATGATCTGGTCACCTTTGGCTAGTTGCGGCTTCTTCAGCAAGTCAACCACTTCGATGCGGTACTTGCCGTGCAGCTTGTCCTCACAAATCTTCTTGAGGTTGGCGATCGCAGCAATCGAATTAGGGGTTTGACCGGCGATGTAAAGCCGCAATCTGTAAAAGTCAGCCCGCTTGGTCTTGGCAGGGCGGCGTTTGCTTGTTGAACTCTTCATGTCGGTGCTCGGTTTCTGATCCAGATGGACCAAACTTGCTATTCAGGCACCGCGACTCCACCTGGGCCTGCTACGGGCGTGGCCAGAGAGTGATCCCTCAGAACCTTGCCCAATTCGATGCCGCGTTCACTTACGATTAGCTCACGAGGTTCACGCGAATGCGCCATGCCGCGGGACTTCAGGACGTAGAGCTCGCGTCTCGGTCTCCCATTGGGTTTGCTGTCTCGCAACACAATCCAGGTGTCCATGAGGGAGGAGACAGCCGCCGCAGTTCTCTCCTGGGGGTCTCCTGAGAATGTCAGATTCGTGAACATCGAGCTAATCTGTTCCACCTTTAAAAAATCGACCAGGCGCATGAGCATCGACTTAATGCTGTGAGTGCCCGAGGCCGAAACCAGGTTGGTGATCGGGTCGATGACTACCACCTTAGGCCGGAATTTTTCGATCAATTTGTGAACAACGGCCAAGTGCGCTTCCAGGCCGATACTGGTTGGACGCATCGCATGGAAGTGCAACAGGCGTTTTTTTACCCATGGCTCCAGGTTAATGCTAACCGAGCGCATGTTACGCAGAATCTGGCTGGGAGATTCTTCAAAAGCGAAGTATAGACAAACTTCGCCGCGGGCGCAGGCGGCCCGGGTGAAACTCGCGGCCAGGCTGGACTTGCCGGTTCCCGACGATCCCGACACCAGCACGCTGCTTCCACGGAAGAATCCCTTACCTTCCATCATCTCGTCCAAAACAGAAATTCCTGTGGAAACGCGATCCGTCGACGCTTTGTGGGCAAGTTCCAGTGAGGTGATTGGCACTACCGAGATGCCCTCGCGATCGATCAGGAACGGATACTCATCGGTGCCGTGGGAAGTGCCCCGATACTTGACGACTCGCAGCCGCCGGGTGGAAATCTGATCCGTAACTCGATGGTCCAGCGAGATTACGCAATCGGCGATGTATTCCTCAAGTCCGTGACGGGTCAGCGTTTGTTCTCCGGCTTCTCCGGTAACGACAGCGGTAAGCTTGTGCTCTTCCAGCCAATGAAACAGCCGGCGGAGTTCCGCCCGCAGAATCGTTGAGTCAACTAATCCGGAAAAAAGGGCTTCGATGCTGTCCAAGACCACGCGCTTTGCCTTAATCGCTTTGACCGCGTGGGCCAAACGAATGAAGAGGCCGTCAAGATTGTATTCTCCGGTCTCGGCGATCTGGTTTCGCTCAACCGAAACAAAGTCCACCAACAGCTTCTTGCGTTTGGTAAGTTCTCGCAAATCAAAGCCGAGCGATGCGACGTTGGCCCTTAGCTTCGCCTCGGTTTCTTCGAAGTCCATGCAAACGCCGGGCTCGCCGTATCGAACAGCGCCGTGTACCAGGAATTCCATCGCGAATAAGCTCTTGCCACATCCCGCGCTGCCACATACAAGGGTGACACGGCCCTTCGGCAGGCCTCCTCCTGTGACTTCATCCAGTCCCTGGATTCCCGTGGGAGACTTGGCGAGCGACGAGCGAACGACTTTCGGCCTAGCGCCGGGCATAACGATACTCCTGAACCGTAATTTGCGACTTCGGCGTCGGACTTGTGCATCGTATCCTGACTCCCGACCTCGATTCAACGAATTTGGCACCAGACCGGACCGCAAAATCGCCGCAGATGCGGCGCAAGGGACCGACGATCTGATTATGTTTTGCGAAGTGCACGGGGCAGATCGCTACGCGAATAAACTGCGAAACTGTCCACAACGAGACAGACCTGCGTGCTAAGGAAGTCCAAGATTCAGCTCGCAGGCTCACGCGGTTAGATCCGCCATACCATCCGAACCCAATGTCGCGCGCCGCGCCGCGTAGCACGAGTCTTACGGAAAGAGCTACTAGAAAATGAGTTCCCATCCCTTCTTGGACCTGTAGATCTTCACGATTCGCAATCGATCTAACGGCCGCGGTGTTCAGCGCAGTTCGCGAGGTTCCTTCACTGACTTAAATACACCCAACGATTGTTCAAACAAAACTGCAAGACTGTATACAAGAGAACAGACACGCGTCGTCGCGGAGTCCAAGATTGTCTTGTAACAAAAGGACTGCCGTGTTGGCCAGTCCATCTTCTCCAGCTATAGTTCTCTACGGCCCCCACAAGCGCTGAGGACATCGAACAACACTTGGACTGCACGGCCTGGCCTGTACATAACAGTGCCTCAGCCCTGGTGTGAATTGACGGGAGTCAATTCGGTCAATTCACGAAGCCGGGGCAGGGAACAGTCTGTGCGGGAACGGCAGAAGTGTCTCGCGCAGAGACAGAAAGGTACAAAGATTATGCCTCTCCTCACCATTCTATTAACGCTGATCGTCATTGGCGTCCTCTTGTCGCTGGTGAATCGTTTCATCCCCATGGCAGGCAGCATCAAGTCGCTCTTGAACGGAGTCGTTGTCATCGGCGTCGTGTTGTGGCTCATGAACATATTTGGACTGTTTCATTCCCTTTCGCGCATCCGCGTTGGGTGACGAGCAACCAAGCCAGATTCAGCGTGACACATGGAAAGGAACTACAGGCCAGACCGTACACGCACGCTGCATGACGGGTGCAGTGGTAAAAGCAATGGAGGCAATACCATGAAAATAATTGGAATTATCTGTACGAGCGCGCTCTTTCTCCTAGTGGGAATGAGCGCTCCGGCGAACGCGGGACAAGAGAAGCAAGAAGAAAGGGCCAAACCTCAGAAACAGGAGCAGCAGGCCAAGACCGAAAAGCAACAACAAACGCAAGCTCCGAAACAGCAACAGCAGCACCAACAACAGCAAGCGCAAGCCCCGAAACAGCAACAGCAGCACCAACAGCGGCAGGCGCAAGCCCCGAAACAGGAGCGACAGCAGCAAGCTAAGGGACACCACGACCAGCAACAGCAGCCGCGTCAACAACAGAGCAGAACTTCACAAGCTCCCGAGCGCACGCAGCAGGCACAGGAAAGACAGCGAGCACAGCCGGAACTCCGCCTGAGTGAAAGAGGTGGCGGACGAATTTCAGACGCGCGATTCCGCAGCAATTTTGGACGGGAGCACCACTTCCGGATCGGCGAGCCCGTATTGGTGGGCGGATATTCGCGCTTCCAGTATGGCGGCTATTGGTTTGGTTTCGTCGAACCCTGGCCGGTGGGCTGGTACTACACCGATGACGTCTACATTGATTATGTTGATGGCGGATATTACATGTACGACCCGTACTATCCTGGCTCGCGCTTCGCTATCAGCGTGGTGATCTGACGTCCGAGCCCGAGCATCGATCGCATACGACTCCGACCGGCGTTTATTCTGCCGTAACGAGAGTGACCCTGGGGCGGAGAACCGGCATTTGGTTGAACGGATTCGCTTGGGAAGGAACAAACAATGCTTGGAACTGTTTTAATCGTGATTTTGATCCTAGCACTTTTGGGAGCGATGCCACGGTGGCCGCACAGCCGCCAATGGGGCTATGTTCCTTCGGGCGGAGTAGGCCTTGTGCTAGTCGTCGTGGTCATTCTTGTGCTTCTAGGGCAAATCTAAATTCGTGGTGGCCGCGCGTGAGCAGGCACGAAGATATCTGCTGTGGTTCGATGACTGGCTTAGTTTTGTATATGCCGGCCGCGACTGTCAGCTTGGAGGTCATCGATGGACGAATCTAAACGGCGTGCGGTGAGATTTCTCGAGAAGGAGATCAAGACATACACGGCACTATCTCTCTTTTTATCGAAAAAGGGCATCAAGGAACATATGCGCGTGGGAGAGAGAAGAGCCCTGATCAGTCCAAGCTTTTACAAAGATCGAATGAAGGAAGCGAAGAAACTTGTCCATGAACTCAGAAAACCAAATTAGGACACAAGTCTTAAAGCGTTCTTCGACCAACGGCAGGGGTCCATGGGGTATACGCGCTGTGGGTGTGCTTCTCCTTCTTCTCCTGTGCGCTAGTGTTTCGATGGCCTACTCCGTGCTCACGCATGAGGAAATTGTGGATCTGGTGTGGGCGGATGAGCTGCGTCCGCTGCTGCTGGAACGATTTCCAGCGCTTACGGAAGACCAAATTAATGAAGCGCATGGCTACGCGTATGGTGGGGCGGTCATCCAGGACCTCGGCTACTATCCGTTTGGGAACGTGGAATTCAGCAATCTGGTGCACTACGTTCGAAGTGGGGACTTCGTTCGCGAGTTGCTCGCGCAGAGCCAGGATGCGAACGAATACGCTTTTGCGCTGGGTGCGCTGGCGCACTACGCTTCAGATGTCGCGGGCCACCCGGCCGTCAACCAAGCTGTTTCGATTCAATATCCCAAGCTGCGGGCCAAGTTCGGCAACTCCGTCAGGTACGCGCAGGACCACGCTGCGCATTTGAAGACGGAGTTCGGATTCGACATGGTTCAAGTGGCGAAGAATCGCTATGCATCGCAGCAGTATCACAATTTCATCGGCTTCCAAGTGTCCAAGCCACTGCTGGAGCGGACTTTCCCGATTGTTTACGGTGTGGAGTTGAAAGACGTGCTGAGCCATGAGGATCTGGCGGTTGGTTCGTACCGCTTTGCGGTCAGCCGCATGATTCCCCAGATGACACAGATCGCGCTGCGGACGCACAAGAAGGACATGATGAAGGAGACGCCGGACTTTGCGAAAAAGAAGTTCCTTTATCGTTTGTCGCGCTCCGAATACGAGAAAGAGTGGGGTAAGGATTACACGAAACCTGATTTCGGGACGCGCGTGTGGTCCGAGCTGCTGCGATACATGCCCAAGATTGGACCGTTCAAGGCTCTGGCCTTCAACAATCCCACTCGGCAGACGGAGGACTTGTATTTCAAGAGCATCAACACGACGGTTGACCAATACCGAATTTATCTCCAGCAGATTCGTGGCGGCTCACTGGACCTTTCCAACCGCGATTTAGACACTGGCAGAGAAACCAAGGCGACGGAATACTCGTTGACAGACGATACCTACGCAAAGCTGTTAGGACAGCTAGCGGGGCGGAAATTCGATCTGACGTCAGGGGAGCTACGCGACAACATCTTGGACTTTTATACAGACCTTTCTCTTCCTTTGGAAACCAAGAAGGACGCGGGTCGTTGGCAAGGAGTACTGGCATCCCTGGACCAATTGAAGCTGGTTAGCCCAGCGCCGGTTCTCGCCGCCAGTCCAGCAAAGTGACACGGCACTTGTGCTCGCGTCCAAATGCACATGGGGTTGAGCAAAGACGCGCGGCGTTCCTGGCCATAAAGTCCAAACTAAATGCAAATGTGTGCGTAAGTGGACAGACTCGTTTATGAAACGAATCTAATATGCTTTTGCAGGAAAAATACCAAAGGCTTTCAAGGCTTTCGCACACAGGCCCCTTTACCTCTCGTCGGATCATTTCAGCTCTGTCCAACGCAACCATGCACCGGGAAAGTCTCGTACGTTTCAGGAGGAAATTCGGATGAAAAATGTAAAAGCAGCATTTTGTTTGCTAGCAGCCACGATGTTGGGAGCCATAGTGATGCCCAGCGCGCGTGCTGATGAATGGAATAAGAAGACCGTCGTTACCTTCAGCCAAGCTGTTGAAGTTCCCGGGAAAGTACTTCCCGCCGGGACATACACGTTTGTGCTGCTGGATTCGACTTCCGACCGCCATATCGTGCAGATCTTCAACGCGGACGGAACACACATCATTGCTACCATCCTGGCCATCAACGACTACCGATTGCAATCAACCGGCGACACAGTCATGAAGTTCAGCGAGCGCCCGGGCGATTCCCCGGAAGCTCTGCGGGCGTGGTTCTATCCCGGCGACAATTTCGGTCAGGAATTCGTTTATCCCAAGACTCGCGCGATGCAGCTTGCACAAACGACCAAAGTCGCAGTTCCAGCCATCGCCGCCGAAGAAATCGACGACAAAGTGATGAGGACGGTCCCGATCGTCGCTGTCACGCCAGACGAGAAGGAAGTGGAAGTCGTCACAGTCATCCAGACCACGCCGCCTGTCGCTCCTGCGCCGGACGTTGCAGTGAAGCAAGAAGTGCTGCCTCGTACAGCCGGCTCGATGCCGTTGATCGCATTGCTTGGTGGATTGTCCATCAGCGTTGCGCTCGGACTGAAGCTTTACCTCAAGCTCGCTTCGTAAGCGAGTGTCATTCTGCGCCGCGGACGTGATCTTCAGGGTCACGTCGCGCGCCGCGAGAAAGCCTCCGTCGTGATTCTCACTCCCAGTCTACAAAGTAAAAAAGCAGGTAAGGGCCAAGTGTTGCTTGCTCCATTTTTGTTTTTTGCCAGTATTTTTGGATTCTCTCCTTCTCTCGCGACGGAGCGTTTGCCGTCCGCCTGGGAAGCCCAGGCGAAGATTACGGTTTCCACCAATCTCGTCTTGCTGCCAGTGAGGGTGACCGACAAGCGCGGAACAGTCGTGGCGGATCTCAAACTTCAAGATTTCCACGTATATGAAGACCGACAACTCCAGGAACTCACGGTCTTCGAAGAAGGAGACACACCTGTTACCGTGGGGCTGGTCGTCGACCACAGCAGAAGCATGGGTCCCAAGCTCCGCGATGTCATTGCCGCGTTGTCTTCTTTCGCTCATTCGAGCAATCCACAAGATGAGATGTTCGTGGTGGATTTCAACGATGACGTATTGATTGAACTTATGAACGGAAAAGCGTTTTCAAACGATCCCAAAGATCTCGAGGAAGCTCTCACAGCCGTGAAGGCACGCGGACGAACGGCGCTCTACGATGCCGTCAGCGAGGGCCTGCATCACTTGCAGTACGGCCACTTGGGGAAGAAGGCGCTGATCATCATCAGCGATGGCGGAGACAATGCCAGCCACCTGAAATACTCAGAAGTGCTAGCGCAGGCGAGGCAATCGCAGACCATCATTTACGCCATTGGCCTGGTCGGGGCAGGTGACAAAGAAGAAAATCCGGGGCTCTTGCGGCGGATTTGCAAGGATACCGGAGGAGTCGCGTACTTCCCGCGAGAAGGGGAGAGTGTGGCCAAGGTATCGGGAGAGATCGCACGCGATCTTCGCGAGCAATACTCGCTTGGGTACGCGCCGCAGAATGTGGAGCGCGTCGAGGCCTTTCGAAAAATCGATGTGAAGGTCAGTGCGCAGAGACGCGGTAGCCTACACGTGCGAACCAGGCAAGGGTACTCACTTGCGGCAGTGAAGCGGCTTACGGGCGAGTTGGGAGCGGGGGCGAGATGAACTCCTTTTCGAACGGAACGAAGTTAGCCTCGTCAGCGCAGCGAAACATCTTGCGCGCAGCTTGCTACTTTTTTCTCGCGTTCGGCATTCTCTTTCTGGGATACGCAGGTTTCGTCTTGGCGGATTCACATCGTTATCAGGCTCTCGAAATCAAGAAATTCGAGCAGGCTGGCCGCCTAGCGGAGCCGCATCTCTTGTTAGAAGGCGAGGTCATCGGAGAGATCCAAGTGCCGCGGCTTGGGATGAGCGCCATAGTGGTGCAAGGCGGCTCTCCTGCGAGCTTGCGGCATGCCGTAGGGCACATGCCGAAATCAGCCTTACCTGGCCAATGGGGGAACGTGGCCTTGGCGGGACATCGGGACACCTTTTTTCGTCCGTTGCGGGATATTCGAGTGGGCGACGAGATCCGACTCAAGACTCCCCAACATAGTTTCGAGTACCTGGTGGAATCCATTGAAGTAGTCACTCCCACTGATATCCAAGTTCTGGAACCATCAAGCGGTCACGATCTCACCTTCATCACGTGTTTCCCTTTCTACTATGTGGGACCGGCCCCCAATCGCTTCGTCGTCCATGCGCGGGAAGTCGATCGGATGGCGCGAGAAGAGGTCGCAAGGGAGTGAGGCCGTGGGGGGACGCTTTCGGAGGACCTTGCCTTTAGCCTTTCCAGGCGGGCATTCGTGCTGCGAGATATCTTGGAGAGTGTGCTCAAGTGGACAGACGGCTGCTTTCAAACCGCCTAGGATGAATCATCCGGGAAAAGACGAATGCGATCTCCAGGTGCGGCGCGGGCAACATAGACACAGGTTTCTTGTCAGATTGGAACAAAGATGCTGTGGACAATTTTGGTGGTTTTGTTTGTCTTGTGGCTCCTGGGAGTGGTGACGTCGTACACGCTTGGGGGATTCATCCACATTTTGCTGATCGTGGCTCTGGCCATTTTCGTCATTGATTTGATTCGGGGACGAAGGCGTTCGGTTTAGCCGCCGCGCAATCGATATGAAACCAATCATCTTGGCGGGGATTCTTTTGATTGTTCTGGGTGGCCTGGTGCTCGCCTATCAGGGATTCACTTATACTCATCAAGAAAAGGTTCTTGATCTTGGACCGATCCACGCCACTAGGGAAGACCATGAGCACATTTCGGTTCCGCCAGTGCTCGGTGGTCTGGCGCTGGTCGGAGGAATTGCCTTGCTTGCTGTTGGCGGCAAGAAAAGTTCTTAGTTCGAAACTGCAGTAGTACCCCGCCTGAGAGTCGGGCAACGTATAGCCCTCTCGTGACGCAAACGTGTTGAAAGTCCTTCAGCCTAGAATCGGTTTGGAAGCAAACGTCAGCAGAAAAAGTTTTGACCTTGGAGGTCAGCAATGAAGAAATTCATGGTAACGGCAGCATGTCTCTCGCTGGTAGTGGGCGCAGTGTACGCAAAGAAAATGAACAAGGAAGAAAGGCGTCTAGAAAATTGTGGTGTGGTTATGACGGAAGTTCTGAATATTCCGGACAACATTCCACACGAACTTCTGGAAAAAGCCGAGTGCGTCATCGTGATTCCGTCCGTCTTGAAGCTGGCGTTTGGAGTTGGCGCAGATTATGGACGGGGTGCGATGGTTTGCCGAACCGGAGAGCATTTCCGCGGACCTTGGGGCGCCCCGGCTATGTACGCGCTAGAAGGCGGCAGCGTAGGCTTTCAAATCGGTGGGGAAGCAACGGATTTGATCCTACTGGTGATGAATGATCGCGGCATGGAATCGATTCTGAGCAGCAAGGTCAAACTGGGCGCGGATGCTTCCGTTGCCGGCGGACCAAAGGGACGTGATGCTTCCGCAGATACCGATGCATGGATGCGCGCTGAGATTCTCAGCTACTCGCGTTCACGCGGCGTGTTTGCGGGGATTTCTCTCGAAGGCTCCACGATTCGTCCGGATGACGAGGCCAGCGAGCAAGTGTACGGCCACGCGATCAAGGCGAAAGAAATCGTCAGAGGCGAACATACAGGCGTTCCCGGCACCGGCCGCAACCTCGTCAACGTGTTGCAGAAGAATGCACCGCGCAACGAATCGGAGCGGGCTTCGAACCAGTAGTTGCTACTCGCTAGAGCTAGGATTTGTCCCATCCCGGCAAACTGGCGAGCTTGATAAGAGCGGTCCGGCGGATTCCTTCGCTGGGCCCTCCACAGGGGGCCATCTGCAAAGGTCGCGGTCATCAAGGGGGCCTTTGCGGTGTGGCCTCTTTTTTTCGTTCAGCAGGGATCAATTCGTCGGCTGGGCTGAAGACCGAAGGCGCATGATTCAAGAGGAAGACGCTGCCGTTGTTCTACCGAGGGGTTATTTGTGCCGCCGGTCGCTTCGGTGTTCCGAGTGGCCGTTGGCATCGAGCCAGCTCAGTAGGGAGCGAATGCTGCCGCGCGCCAGAGCAACACTGGAATCGGCGGCGCCGTAATAGAGATTGATCGAGTCGCCGTCGCTGGCCACCGTATAGCCACACGGAAAAACAACGTCCTGGACATCGCCATGACGCTCGTATTCCGCCTCGGGTGCAAACATCCAGGAGTCCCCGCGGATTAGACACTTATCCGGCTCCTGAAGATCGAAGAGAGCCAGACCCAGCCGGTAGAGGGAGCTCGAAGGTGTCCTGCGAACGCCGTGATAGATCATCAGCCAGCCTCGGGACGTTTCGATGGGAGGAGGGGACATGCCAATCTTGTTGGCATCCCACCAGGCACCCCGGCGGGCTTCCAGCATGAGCTTGTGATTTCCCCAGTGCCGCAGATCGGGTGAGTAAGAAATCCAGACGTGAGCCCCCAGAGGTGTCATGGGCCGATGAATCAAAGCCCAGAAACCGTTGATCCGGCGAGGCAGAAGGGCGGCGTCCTTATCGTCCGGCGGCATGACCACCCCGAATCTCTCGAAGCTGCGAAAATCCTCGGTGAGCGCCAGCGATACTCCGGGACCACCGCGAGAATAGGAGGTGTAAGCCACCGCAAATTTCTTGAGCTCCGGCACGTAGGTAATCCGTGGATCTTCAATACCCCACACTTCCTCGGGGAATTGCTCGGCATTGGGCAGAAGTGTAGGTTCACGGTCGATTTGCCAATCATCGGCGCCGTTTACCGAACGGGCGGCGCAAAGGTGCGAGAGTCCGCGGCGATCCTCTACGCGGCAAAGCAGCAGAGTTGAGCCATCCGCCAACAGGGTTGCGCCGGCATTGAACACGCTGTTGATGGAATAGGGCCAATCCTTGCCCGTCAAGATAGGATTGCCAGCGTGTCGGCAAAAGAGCGTCTCGTATTGTTTCATCGTTGCTTTAATTGCGGGTTTCACGACACTCATGGATTCAATCTCTCGAAATTTTTCTGAGGCTGAGAGTACCGCCCTGTCTGCTAGAGCTGGTTCTCGGTCCGGTCCGCTTCTTCCAACTTGCGCATTTCCAGGAGCGCCATCAGAAAAGATAAGGTGGATTCTGCTCCCTGATTTTCATTCGCACGGTCGGGGTGCAAACCGTCTCGACAACCGCCGGTAGTGGGGTCGTACAGTGCGATTTGCAGATCGTTGTCTCCCAGGAACCAATTGAATGCGGACCAAGCTTCCTTGCGCCAACGGCCCTTTCCGGTTGCGCGATATGCCTGCAAGCATGCGGAGATCATCGCGCAGGCTTCGACGGGCTGCTGGTCGAAGCGGGCCCTCTCGGTAGTCTTGGAATAGAAGCCCTGCGATCCAATGGGCACGAAATGGCCTTTTACTTCGCAGTGCTGCAAGGCGACGAGCCAATCCAGAGCTTCCAGACCGGCGGTAACCATTTCTTCGTTGCCGGCGCGCACGCCTGCTCGCACCAGAGCCTGAGGTAAACGAGCGTTTGAATAGGTGAGCCCGCTCTCAAACCACTTCCAATCATCGGAACGGTTCGCGCGGTAGGAATTTAACAAACGGTTTGCCAAAGCCACGGAAGCGGCGAGAGCGGCGCGATCTCTCGGGAATGAGTCGAGATACTCCTGCACGCCGAGCAACGCAAACGCGCAAGCGCGCGGACTCTTGAATTCGATTGCTGCCGGGACGGCAAGTTCAAACATGCGGCCTGCAGCTCCGCGCAATCCCGCGTCCTTGGACCTCCCGAGCACCGTCCCCAATCCCCACAAGGCGCGCCCGTGAGAGTCTTCTGAACCTTCCGGCTCTTGCCAATGACGTTCGTAACTCAGGCAGTTTCTGAACCGTTTTGTGTCGGGGTCAAAAGCGAGCCACAAGAAGGCTAAATAACGGGAGGCTAAATCGGCCGAGCCATCTGGCGCGCTAGCACCCAAGCCGTTCAAAAGTATCGCGACGATCAATGCGCGGGCGTTGTCATCCGTTGCGTAGCCTTCGGGATAATTTGGAACGGCGAAAACGGCGTGCTCCAGCAATCCCGTCGGATCGGTCATGCGGAGAAGATGATCGAGTTTTATCGCGGGCAGGCGATCGAGATTCTTTTCGGTGTTCTGGGCCGAATAAGTGGCACGCGGACTTCGCAACCGCTCGTTGTAGATGCGTTCAAAGCTCTTCATGTACTTCTCGGCTACGCGATTCCAGATCATGTCTCTGGCGTAAAGGTAGGCGCACTTGCGCATGGCGTGCCGTGCTGTGCTGTTGTCCAGAAGTTCAACCGTTTTTGCAGCAATCGCCTCGGGATCATCAAAAGGAACAATCGCGCCGCGCTCCTGGTTTAACAGTTCGATCGCATGCAGATAGGGAGTTGAAATGATGGCTTTCCCCGCGCTCAAAGCATAGGCGAGCGTGCCAGAAACGACTTGAGCTCTAAGTTTGTAAGGTGTGATGTAAATGTCTGCCGCGCCGATGAGTTCCATCATCTCTTGAGGACTGACGAAGCGATTGCGGAAAATTACGTTGCATTCGACGCCCAACTCCGTTGCCAAGTTCTGTAAGTAGTGCCGGTATTTGTCGCCCTCACGCCGCAAAATATGCGGGTGAGTCACACCGGAAACCATGTAAACAACGTTGCTGTGCCGGGAGAGGATCTCGGGCAGCGCTTTTATGACATTTTCAATTCCCTTATTCGGTGAGAGCAGGCCAAACGTGAGCAAGACCTCTTTTCCTTCTGTGCCGAACGCATCTTTGTAAAAACTGGGATCAGTGAAAGGCAAATCGGGGATGCCGTGTGGAATCAAGTCAATTTTTTCGGCCGAAACCTGGAAAACTTCCTGGAGGATTTCGGCGGACTGCTGGCTCATGACGATCAGGCGGTCCGAAAGAGTTGCGATTTCCTCCATGACTGCGCGTTGGTCAGGGCTCGGCTCTCGAAGCACGGTATGCAGGGTGGTTACAAAAGGCATACGCAAGCGTCGCAGCAGCTCCAGGATATGCCCGCCCGCGCGGCCGCCAAAGATTCCATATTCGTGTTGGAGACAGACCAGATCGACATTGTTGAAATTGAGGAAGTCCGCTGCTTGCCGGTAGGAGGCGAGGTCGTCCTCGGAGAGTTCGAATCGAACTCTGGCGGGATAGTCGTAACCTTCTTCTGAATCGTTGACTGGTAGCGCCAGCAGCTCCGTCGTCCCGTATTCTGCGTGCAAGGCATCACACAAGTCGGTTGTGAACGTGGCGATTCCACAGCGTCTCGGAAGATAATTGCCCACGACGGCGATGCGGTTGGGTAGAGCTGTATGCGGTGGGACCGGTGTCAGAATAACGGGCTTCTCTTCCAGTACGAGCGATTGAACTTCAATCAACTCTACGGATTCTGTGAGCGGTTGTATTTTTGGCAGCGACATTCATTCCCCGTGAATCCATAAAGTGCGGGAGACTCACCCGCATAATTACCCAAGAACTATTCGCATTGGATGTGCTTTGACCGGCCGGCTTTTCTGCCGAATCCTCAGTGCATCCCGGTGAGCCGCAACCATCTGGCGGTTTTACTCGTGTAAGACAACCGTGAGCAAGGATTTGTTTACTTTGATTTTTCCGTTGTACTCGATGAAACCCAGTTTTCTGAATTTGTTCATGAAAAAATTCACGCGCGACCGCGTGGTTCCGATCATGCCCGCTAGCGTCTCTTGTGAAACCTTCGGCAGTACACGGACCGGCTGATCTTGTTTTCCATATCGTGCCAGAAGCAGCAGTGCGCGTGCGAGCCGCTTTTCACTGGAGTTGAAGAGTTGATCGATCAGATCCTCTTCCACCTGGATGTTATGCGCCAGCATATACCTGATGAAATGATCGGACAGTTCATGCTCGGCATGGAGTACACGTAGCAACTCATTTTTCTCCATTACCAGAAGTCTCGTTGGCGTAACGGCTGTAGCTGTTCCCATCCGCACGGTCTGTCCCGCCATACAACCCTCGCCAAAAAAGTCAGTCGGGCCGAACATTGCGACTACCGCCTCTTTTCCGGACCCGTTCACCACCGAGAATTTCACGCCGCCCTTCTGAACATATAAGACGCTATCCGCGGCTTCGCCTTGCGAATAAATCGATTCCCCTCTTCGAAACTCTGCAACTTTTCTCGCCACGCCTGCCGTATCGAGGAAAACTTGCGGGTCGAAGGCGGCCCCATTTTCATTCTTCTTTATGCTTTTCGGTTTCATATTCAACTGCCAGCGGCGTCTCTTACATATTCAGAGTCGCTCCGCGCCTGCTCCTAACCTAACAAGTAGAGTCCTCTAGCACTGTACAAAAGGGAACACGCCGATATTTCGGTGGCTTTTGCGTGAACGCGAGGTCTGGTGAGATTTTCAGGCAACGCCAAGGGACTACCTGGCGCTGATTAGCCCCAAAGGGTGGAGAGAAGAAACCACCGGTCGCGAAAAAACTGAAAAACTAACAGCGAGGATCGGCCCGCAAGCGACTAAACAGCCGCTTTTTGAACGAGGATCCGGGGAAACCGATTTCCCCCCGGATCCTCTCTGATGTCGGATTTCACTTATTACAAAATTTGCTTGGCGTATGCCTCTCTGCTTCCGTCTCCATACTCCGAAGATTTTTCGCAAGACTGTCCAATAGAGCACATCTATTTGTCTTGCTGACTTGTACTATGGCTGCTTAGACGGCGAGAAAGATCGAGATTAGCCGCGATGCAAGTCTGGGCCCGACGATATCCCTCCTCTCGCCGTTCTCCTCCTCTGCACCCTGGAAAACAGGCATACGTCGCAAGCTAAACAGGATAGAGGTCTCTTTGCTTCAACTTCGAGAATGTCATCGTGTGTCGGAGATTTCTGGGTTGCTTCTGGGACTTAGCCTGTATTCTTACCGCGTTAGGGAACTTGTAGCCTGCTGGTTATTCTTCATTATCTTGTTTGCCGTCTTGGCGCTGCTGATTTCAGGAGCCGTACTCGCCTGGTACGCATGGATATACGCGTCTCAGTGGGCGCGCACCACCGTGCCACTGACTCCCGCTCCGGTGCTGGCCCCTGCCGGAGTTCACTCGGAAACAACCTCAGGCGCAAGACAGCTTAAAGGACCTTTCGCCGGTTCTTACCCTTATCCTTCAGCCCAGAATGGATCTGCAATGGATAACTGTTTCGCAGCAGCTGTACACTTAACCCTTAAGGTGTATTTAATGCTGGGCCGGAGATGTCATTCGCTTTGGCTCGAAAAGCGCAAAACGCGTCGTTTCCGGATCCATTGGCTTGAACCACCGAAAGTTCGGGAATCAATCGGAAGTGGCGGGAATTTAACGTGGCGACTGAATAGCCGAGATGTAGAGCAGTTACGCCAATCAAAAGGTCCGGTAACGCAATCACAATGCCTTTGGCAGCCTGTTCACCTTCGATTTTTCCCGCAAGTTGCGCAATTTCTAGCGTCACGCGCATGGATAGGAATCGCGCGAGTTAGCTCCTCGACAAATGCGCGCCGTCGCTGGCGATCTGCTTCTGACTTTGCGCGATACATCCCGTGACTTAGTTCGACTACAGTAAATGACGGAGAGAGCGATTGTCTTGTTTCATAGTCGGACTCCGATATCCGGTTCCGACAATGAGCGCAGGAAGACTCATACCAGCCCGGATCGTGTCGGACGCAAAGGTGTGTCGAAATCGATGAGGGTTGGCGAGCTGGATGCCGGTGGCCTGACGATAGTCTAGCCGCATCGTTCGGTTAGGAAGCCTCATACGAAGTGTCCGGAGATGGCGAGGGAGTACGGACGCCCCAAGGCCAAGGGCAGTTTCAGTGTCGCTGGGCCACGGCCCGCAGGGTGATTTTTGAGGTTGTGTTCTTGGGCATAGTGGCGAGAAAAGGGATAGCAAATGCTGCCATCGCACCGACCAAGGCACCCAAGATGGCAAATTCGACATTTTGGGCCGTGTACGAGAATGCAATTCCTGCGATGTTGATTGTATGGAGAGAACCCATAGCCAAAGCCTTATTCGTCGCCAAATCAGAGCGGAGGAAACTCGGCACTACGATCCCGGCGATGAACAAAGCGAATACCACTTCGATTAGCAGTAGAACGAGCGAGGGAGCCTTCTGCCTCTTCATGTTGTTTCCTTCCAGCCTTAGTGCGGACTTCCCAAAAGGGAATAATCTTTTGTGTCCAGGTATCCAGGCGCACTGCCCTACGGCGGTGGCAGTCGTCCGCGGTTCGATTTCCTCAGGGCTCGTGCGGTGAGTGAGATCCAGCTGAAACGGATGGACTGGCAACTCTACAGTCTTTTTATACAAAGCGATCCTACACTCCCTCAAGAAGCACGTCTGTTCGCTTCTATACAGGGTCGCGCTTTATTTTCGCCGAAATCGGTCGTTCCTTTAACGCCGTGCTCTGTCGGCGAGAGATCGCGAAATAGCCGAGCACGCGCTTCTGAGTTCCAAATCCGCTCGAACAGATGATGGACAGAGATCAGTTCTGGCTCGTCTGTATCGACACATTCTGCCGCGGGGTGAAATCGAGGAGAGTCTCGCTCGGCACCTTTACCTGGTCTCCCTTCAACTTGAACTTCAATCATGATTTCTCCTCTGCAATGTTTTTGCGGAAACCCATCCATCGAAACGATGAACTCACGTACAGATTCAATCTGCTCGGGCGGAAGGAAATAGAAGCAGCGAAGAAAAAGCCAAACCGGTGCCGGGGACGGAATTGGGCCGAACGCTTGCCGGTCAGGTTCGACTGGCTCGCCATGGCAGGATGAGGGCCTCGTTAGGACTCTAAAGTTTAGATAAAATCTCACCTAAGAGTTAAATCGGAAAGAAGGAATGTCATGAAACGGTTTGCCGTTCTTGCGTTGCCATGGGTCACTGCACCGACTCTCACATTTGAAAAACTCATTGCCGGGGGAATCCATCAGTCATGTTCGAGCTCTACCCAACGGAGCCGTAAGGCGACAGGGAAGCTTTGACTGGCCGAATGTGCACATGTGCCGCAGTCGTTCCTATAATTAATGTCAGCACCGGTGTTGACAAGCGTAAAGTCGGCCAGAACCGCGAATTTCGCGGTTCTGGCCGTTGCTGTAGGT
>Ga0307474_10000863_pt1 | contig 21797 bp, 12 predicted proteins | sample atmos_gasesECM1C_2_FD_203312 | JGI IMG/M metagenome (GOLD analysis project Ga0307474, IMG submission 203312) | Hardwood forest soil microbial communities from Morgan-Monroe State Forest, Indiana, United States - atmos_gasesECM1C_05 | ecosystem: Environmental > Terrestrial > Soil > Temperate... | reverse complement strand
GTCATTCCCGCGCAGCTTGCGGCGGAGCGTCTGGCACATCTGTCAGGAGTGGACTGTGATTCGTTTCGTCTATGCTCTTACATCGTCGAAGACGAGTGGGGGTTGCTGCACGAAAAAGTGGGAGCAGCCACGAAAGACAGCGATATCGGGTTTTCCAAAGAGGTTGCGATCAAGAAATTAAAGAAGTAGCTGGCAAGAATCCCAAGAAGCGAGGAACCATCACAATGAGCAAATTCTCGCGCCGTAGATTCCTTGAAATCGGTGCCGCTGCCGCGGGCGCATCTCTCGCGACGAAGACCATGCTGCTGAATCCTACCCCACTGTTGGCGTCGCCGCGCCCGGTTGCGGCCAGCGACCGGGTCCATTTCGGCATGATCGGCGTGGGCATGCAGGGGTCCCAACTGCTGGGTCAATCCATCGAATTACCTGGAGTGGTGTGCGTCGCAGCCTGCGATCTCTATAACGGACGTCACACCCTGGCTCGCGAGATTACAGACCAGCCTAATCTTCCGGTTACTCGCCGGTATCACGAACTGCTGGCCAATAAAGACATCGACTGTATTGTCGCGGCCGTACCCGATCACTGGCACAAGCAGGTGGTCGTAGACGCGGTGAGCGCGGGCAAGGACATTTACTGCGAAAAACCCATGTCGCACAACGCCGCTGATGGCGTCGAGATGGTTGCGGCTGCCCAAAAAACCGGGCGCATCGTTCAGATCGGCTCGCAGCGCGTGAGTTCGCTGATTTGCGCCAAGGCCAGAGAACTCGTCTCGCAAGGAATGTTAGGCGATCTGATGCTGGTCGAGGGCTGGCTGGGGCGCAACGACCCGACCGGCGCCTGGGAATATCCGCCGCCCACCGATCTCTCTCCCGACACGCTCGACTGGGACACCTGGCAGGGAACGGTCCCCAAGCGCGCGTTCGATCCCTACGTCTTTGCCCGGTGGCGTTGCTGGAAAGAATACGGTACCGGTCTGGCCGGCGACCTCCTCGTGCATCTGGTCAGCGGCATGATGTTCATGCTGGATATGAATGAATCTCCCCGGCAGGCCACGGCGATTGGCGGAATCCGCCGCTGGAAGGATGGCCGTAACATGCCCGACGTTCAGGCCAGCCTCTTTTATTACGGCGATCTCCCGGTCTATATGCGACTGAACCAGGGCACTGAGATGCCAGAAACATACCGCATCCAAGGCTCAAAAGGGATCCTTGAAGTCACGGAATTCGGGCTGAGCTATACACCCCAAACCGGCAAGGACTCGGGACCCAGTTACTACGACGCAGGATTCCCCCGCGCGATGCGCAGCGCCTACGAGAAGCAGTGGCACGCGGAGAATGATCCGAAGTTGGGTCATGAGCCCATGCCGGAGACGGTTGCGTTCCGGGGTCCAGATTACGACGACATCAAGCCGCACCTGTGGACCTTTTTCGAGGCTGTGCGTTCCCGCAAGCCGGTCGTCGAAGATGCCGTCTTCGGCCACCATGCGGCACTGGCCTGCCACATGGCGAATGAATCTTATTTTCGCAAGACCGCTGTTTCGTGGGATGAGGCCTCCAAGAGCATCAAAGGCTGATCCGCACTGCGAAGCAGCTTGAGCTGCGACGCTGGCTTGTGGGTCTTCAGAAAACTGGCAGGGGATGCCACATGATCGGGGCGGTGGACATAGGCGGTACAAAAATCGCGGTCGGTATGGTGAATGACGGTGGCCAGGTATTGTCCCGGAAGGAAACACCCACCGATACCGAGAGCTACGCCAACGGCCTGGCTGCAATCGCCGGCATGCTGCGAGAGACGGCGCGCACCGCCGGTGTTGAATTCACCGGAATAGGGATTGGGTCCACGGGGCCGGTGGACCCGTTCTCCGGGAAGTTTGGCGAGGTTGATTTTCTTCCGGGATGGCGCGGACAGAACCCGGGAATGGACTTGTCGCACATGTTCAAGGTGCGGGTAGCTCTGGAAAACGACGCCGATGCGGCCGCCCTGGCCGAGGCGGGTTGGGGTGCTGGAAAAAACAAATCGCGACTGGTCTATGTGACTGTGGGAACCGGGATTGGCGGCGGAATTGTTTTCGACGGACGCCTTTACCGCGGCGTGGATGGATCTCATCCCGAACTTGGCCATCAGGTCATCGATCCATCTGGACCGCTTTGTTCTTGCGGGTACCGAGGTTGCTGGGAATCGCTAGCTGCCGGTCCGGCGATGGTGGCATGGCTCGAGGCCAATGCACCGGCCGAGTATCCCCATCGCAAACATCTCACGGCCAAACGTATCTGCCAGCTCGCACAAGAGGACGATCCTCTGGCGCGCCAGGCGGTCGAACGAGAGGCCTACTACATGGGCCTTGGTCTGGCCAATCTCATCAACCTGTTCGCGCCCGACGTGATTGTCTTGAGTGGAAGCGTGATGAAGAGTGCCTCGTTGTTTCTTGACGGCATCCGGACGGTGATTTGCCGCGGCTGCCGCTTTGTCCCATTCGAGAAGACTGAAATTGCGCTGGCCTCGCTCGGAGAAGATGCCAACCTGATCGGCGCCGCTAGGGTTTGGCACGATCGCTTCCAGCCCGGAGATCGCAATGCTTACTGACCTTCGCAACACGGGCACAGGTCTGCCACGATCTACGGGATACTGATGCCAAGAAATCGCTACATGGTCGTTATTGTGCTGCTCACGTTTTTTGTGATCTCCTTGGTGACCAATATTCTTGGTCCGATTGTCCCGGACATCATCAGCAGTTTCCAGGTGAGCCTGACCGCCGCGGGATTTCTGGCCTTCGCTTTCTTTATTGCGTATGGGGTGATGTCAATACCTGCAGGCGTTTTGGTGGAACGATTTGCTGAGAAACCTGTCATGGTAGCGCGTTTCTGCTGGGCACGGTGGGATCTTTGAGTTTTGCTCTGTTTCCCGCATATCGCGTCGCGATTGTTTCTTTGTTCTCAATCGGGGCCGGGATGGCTACGCTGCAAGTAGCCGTCAATCCGCTGCTCCGCGTGGCGGGCGGTGAAGAACACTATGCTTTCAATTCAACTTTGGCCCAACTGGTTTTCGGCAGCGCGTCTTTTATTAGCCCGCGAATCTATTCTTATCTCGTCCTCAACCTGAATGGACGTTCATCCGGGCAAAACCCTTTTCTGCGGGTTCTGGGGAGATGGACTCCTGCGGGACTGCCGTGGGCCTCGATGTATTGGATTTTCGCAGCCTTCACGTTGCTAATGGTTGCGATTTTATCTTTTTCCAGGTTTCCTCGCGTTCACTATACCGCCGAGGAACGCGCTGGATCGTGGGAGATGTATCGCAGCCTGGCGCGCAAGCGCGTGGTCTGGATGTATTTCGTCGCTATGTTCGCTTATGTGGGCTGTGAACAGGGCACCGCTGATTGGATTCGAAATTTCTCTACCAGTACCATGGTTTCGATCTTCACACCAAAGGCGCGACGGCGGTCTCCTGGTTCTGGGGACTGCTCACGGGGGGATGTTCTATCGGCATGTTGCTCCTGAAAATATTCGACAGCCGCAGGGTACTGATTGGCGCCTGCATCGGCGCGCTGTTTTGTCTATCCGCCAGCTTTGCTGGGTCCGGGGAATGTGTCAGCGCTTGCCTTTCCCGCGATCGGCTTGTTCGCGTCGGTGATGTGGCCCATCGTCATTTCGCTCGCGCTTAACTCCGTGGCGGAGCACCACGGTTCGTTTTCGGGATTTTGAGCACAGCCATCGTTGGCGGGGCGGTGGTTCCGGTGATTATCGGAGGCATCGGCGACAGACGTCGGACTCTGCGCCGGATTAGCTTTTCTCTATGTCACATTTGGTTTTGTCCTCAGCGTCGGTTTTTGGGCGAAGCCTTTGATCAGCAATGCCACGATCGTTCTCAAGAAAGCTTCTGCTGAGGGCGCTTTTTGAGGGCGCACTGTGTGAAAGGCGATAGTCCTGTGCGGGTTGCGCGGCGCCAATTTCTGGCTGGCCATCAGGAAAGGGTTTTTCCCCGCTGGCGCCGGCGTTTCCCGGGTCCCGGTTCATGAGAAAGGGAAGAGTTTGCCGCATCACGAACCTTGGCGGAGTCTGGCTGCGACCGTTTAATTTCAGATGTCTCGACATGATTCTTCAGAATGGGATTTTTGTGTTTTCGCCGCTGAGTGGGAAGCGAACGCCATTCGCTTCTAATTCGACGACGACCTCTACGTGACTCGCTCTCGATCAGATCTTCGTCCTGGCTGGAAGTGGGTATTCGCTCATCCTTTTTTTCTCCTGCTGAAGGTTGCGGCGGGAGGCGACTGGCCGGGAGATCCAGACACCGCTACAATTTTCCCTCAAACTAAGCGGGTGGATTGTGTCCGGGTGTACCAGAGATCCAGCGAGTAGGATACGATCTCTGAAATTTGGCGAATCGCGGCCAAGTTTCTTCATCACTGCTTACGGAGCCAATGACTATGAGTAACCGAGGGTTATTAGTCGCTCTTGTTCTGCTCTCTCTTGGTCAGTTCACTATTGCACAGGCCGGGCCCTCGAAGGCAGATGTGGAGAAGCGAGTCGATTCGATTCTGAGCCAAATGACGCTGCCAGAGAAGATCGAGATCATCGGGGGCGTCAATGATTTTTATACTCGGCCAATCGCCAGGCTCGGCATACCCGCTCTCAAGATGTCCGACGGCCCGATGGGAGTTCACGACTATGGGCTAAGCACAGCGTATCCCGCCGGTATTGCCCTGGCCGCCTCCTGGGACCCTCAACTCGCAGAGCGATTCGGTGCCTCGATGGGCAAGGACGCGCGCGCCCGCGGTGTGCATTTCATTCTGGCTCCGGGCATGAACATCTGTCGCGCCCCGATGAATGGCCGCAACTTCGAATATTTCGGAGAAGATCCTTTTCTTGCCTCCAGGATGGCGGTATCTGTCATTCAGGGAATTCAGGGGCAGCGTGTCATCGCTACCGCAAAACATTTTGCTGGAAATAACTCGGAGTTCGCACGCATGACGCTCAGCTCCGACATCGAGGAAAGGACTCTGCGCGAAATCTATTTGCCGGCGTTCGAAGCCTCGGTGAAGGAAGCCAGGGTGGGCGCGGTAATGGACGCCTACAACCTGGTGAATGGCGTTTACATGACACAGAATGACCATCTGAATAATGAGATCCTCAAGAAAGAGTGGGGTTTCAACGGCATCCTCATGTCAGATTGGGGCGCGACGCACGACGGGATTGCCGCGGCCATCGGTGGCCTCGACCTGGAGATGCCTTCACCGACCTTTATGAACCGCGAAACTCTGTTGCCAGAGATCAAGGAAGGGAAGATTCCGGTCGCGACGCTGGACGACAAGGTTCGAAGAATATTGCGAAAGACCGTCGAGTTCGGATTTTTCGACCAACCGCAGACCGATAGCGACATCCCGTCCTACAGTCAGGAAGGCCGGCAGATTGCCCTCGAGGTGGCCAGAGGAAGCATGGTTTTGCTGAAGAACTCCGGAAATTTGCTTCCGCTCGATGAGAGCAAAGTGAAAACGATCGCGGTAATTGGTCCAGACGCTTATCCCGCCGTGCCGAGCGGGGGTGGAAGCGCTGAAACGAAACCGTTCAACGCCGTCAGTTACCTGGAAGGCATCAGCAATCGCTTGGGGACCAAAGCGAGAGTTCTGTACGCGGTTGATGTGCCACCGCTGGACGAAGTCTTTGAGAGCTCCGAGTTTGTTACTACGCCCGGTGGCGAGAGGGGATTAAAGGGAGAATATTTCAGCAACGAAGAACTGCGAGGTCCTCCTGCGCTCGTGCGCACCGACCAGCATGTCGACTTCGATTGGGGAGAAGGCAGTTTTGCTCCGAGCCAGCCCATCGATCATTTCTCGATTCGCTGGACGGGATATTTCGTGCCGCAGAAGTCCGGAGATTATAAGTTCTTCACTTCCGCGGATGATGGGGTTCGACTGTACATTGGCGATGACACGGTGATCGACGACTGGCAACGTCATTCCCAAACGGTCGACAGTTATGGCAGACATCTGGAAGCGGGCCAGGCGTACAAGATTCGCCTCGAATATTTCGACGCAGTCGGGAGTGCCATCGTTGGTTTCGGTGTAACTCGAGCCGAGACTTCCATTGGCCGCGAAACCAAGGCCCTAGCCGCGAAGGCTGACGCAGTAGTCATTTGTGTCGGATTCGATTCTAAGACGGAGTTCGAGGGTTCTGACCGAACCTTCCAGTTGCCCGGCGGGCAAGACGAACTGATCCGTCAAATCAGCGCGGTCAACAAGAACACGATCATTGTGCTCACGGCTGGCGGCAACGTGGATATGACCGAGTGGATTGACCGCGTTCCCGCGATTCTGCATGCGTGGTATCCAGGACAGGAGGGAGGAACGGCCCTGGCCCAAGTCCTCTTTGGTGACTACAGCCCTTCCGGCAAATTGCCGGTCTCGTTTGAGCGGCGTTGGGAAGACAGCCCGGCGTTTCACAGCTACTACCCTGAGAAGGACCAGAAGCGAGTTCAGTACGCGGAGGGTGTTTTCGTGGGATATCGGCACTTCGACCGTTCTGAGACGAAGCCACTGTTCGCATTCGGCTATGGTCTTTCCTATACGACATTCGGATACAGCAACTTATCGGTGACACCTCAGACGGGAAATCTGAACGAGCCGGTTAAAGTCTCGTTCGAAGTGCAAAACACCGGTCGACGCGAGGGAACCGAAGTCGCCGAACTATATGTCGGTGAGTCTCACCCCAGCGTTCCCCGGCCGGTCAAAGAGTTGAAGGGATTCGCAAAAATAGAGCTCAAGCGGGGCGAGAGCAAGCGCTTAACGTTGACGCTTGATCGGAGAGCATTCTCTTTCTACGACGTTAAGAAGAACGACTGGAGTGCCGGCCCAGGTGAATTCACAATTCTGGTCGGCGGCGCCTCGGACAACATCCAACTGCGGAGCAAGTTCACGCTAACACCGTAGAGACGGAGTGATAGCGACCATGGCAGCCTCGCTGTCGGGTGAAAGAAAAGCCCTTCCTCGATACTGTCGCGTTTTAAGGAAACTATGCGAAAACTCTTCATCTCCAGCGCAACAATTCTTTCTGTAGCGGTTGCAGCGGCGCAGCAGCAGCCACAGCTCAACGTTATGCCCATGCCAGCCGTGGTGCAATTTGGGACGGGCAGACTACCTGTTCAGCCATCCTTCTCGGTCGCGGTCGAAGGGGCTAAGGATGCAAGGTTGCAACGCGGTGTTCAGAGATTTATTGCCGAACTTTCCCTGGAAACGGGGATGGCGCTCAAGAACAAGGCTCCTGAATCCGCTGATCCTTCCCTGGTGATCCATGCCGAGCACGCGAGCGAAGCCGTTTCACGGCTCGGCGAGGATGAGTCCTACGAGTTGGCAGTGACCGAATCGGGAGCTAAGCTCACGGCGCCGAATTCGCTCGGAATCCTGCATGGTCTTCAGACATACCTTCAACTTGTGGGGCCCAGCCCGGATGGATTTGCTCTGCCGGCCGTCACCATCAAAGACCGGCCCCGGTTTCCCTGGCGCGGCTTGCTTATCGATGTTGGACGCCACTTCATTCCACTCGACGTGCTCAAGCGAAACCTCGACGGCATGGCGGCGGTGAAGATGAATGTTCTGCACCTCCATCTCTCAGACGACCAAGGCTTCCGGGTCGAAAGCAAGCGCTTTCCCAAGTTGCACGAGATGGGCTCGGACGGCTTGTACTACGCCCAAGACGAAATTCGCGAACTGGTCTCCTACGGCCACGACCGCGGTATCCGCATTCTTCCGGAGTTCGACACTCCTGGCCATAGCGGCTCATGGTTTGTCGGCTATCCTGAACTCGCCAGCAATCCCGGTCCTTACACAATCGAACCGGGCGCCATCGATTCCGTCACAGATCCCACCCGGGAGGCAACCTACAAATTTCTCGACAAGTTCATTGCCGAGATGGCTCAACTCTTCCCTGATGCCTACTTCCACATTGGCGGAGACGAAGTAAACGGCAAGCATTGGGATGCGAATCCCAAAATCCAAGCCTTCATCCGTTCTCACGGCATGAAAAATAATCAGGATCTGCAAGCGTATTTCAATCGACGTCTGCAGGAGATATTGAGCAAGCACCACAAAATCATGATCGGATGGGATGAGGTGCTGCACCCCGAACTGCCCAAGAGCATCGTCATTCAATCCTGGCGCGGACAAGAGTCATTGGCAATCGCGGCACAGCAAGGCTACAGTGGCCTCCTCTCCTATGGTTACTATCTTGATCTCATGTGGCCGGCGGCGCGGCACTATGCGGTCGATCCCATGAGCGGAGCGGCTGCGACGTTGAGCCCGGAGGAGAAAAACCGCATCCTCGGAGGCGAAGCTTGCATGTGGACGGAATGGGTGACTGCCGAGAACATCGATTCGCGCATCTGGCCGCGCACCGCCGCGATTGCTGAGCGGTTATGGTCTCCGCAAGAGGTTCAAGATCCGGGCTCGATGTATGGCAGACTGCAAGAGTTGAGTTGGCGGCTGGAATGGCTAGATCTGACGCACCGATCCGGTGAAGTTCCCATGTTGCACCGCATGGCTGGAACCGATGACATCCAGGCGCTCCGCACGTTCGCCGGGGTTGTCGAACCAGTAAAGGATTACACCCGCATGAACGCCGTGAAAGGCCCCTGGGACTTTCGTGCGCCCTTAAATCACCTGGTGGATGCGACGAGTCCGGAGAGCGAAGCCGCACGCCATTTTCGCAACCTCGTCCAGGCTTACATCGAAGGCAGCCACAAAGACCAAGCCATGGAAGCAGAAATTCGCAACTCCCTCACGATTTGGCGCGATAACGATGCGAAACTGGGCCCGTTATTGGAACAATCGTTTCTCCTGCGCGACATCGCGCCTCTCTCGGCAGATCTATCCGCCCTCGCTGCAGTTGGGCTCGAGGCCCTGGATTATCTGAACAAATCCCAGCCCTCGCCCGAAGTGTGGAGAACGCAGCAGCTTGCGCTAATTGAGCGTGCAAAAACGCCCAAAGCCGACCTGCAGCTCATGATCGTTGCGCCCGTGCAGGAGTTGATCGCAGGCACTGCCGACCAGATCCCAAAGGGCAACTCTGACCGCAAGGAATAATTTGGGGGCCGGCGCAGCCCGGTTGACGAATACTGAAACATTTTACTTCCAGGTGAGTGTGGTTACGGAATTACCCGCCAGGGACAGGTCCGCTTCCAGCGCGCCCATCTGTAACACCACTGGACGCGCCGCGGCGGTGTTGGTCATCACCAGGACTTTTTGACCATCGGGATTCTCGCAGGCCACGTGGTCAAGGTTTGCCACAAGGCCCTCGGAATCAAAGCGGCGTGCACCACGACGAATCATGCGAGAAAAATGAGCGAAGGCCCAGTACTGGCCGCTGCGGGTGATTTCCTTGGTTCGCGAGTGGATCGTGACAAGTCCACCGCACGGAAACGGGCCGATGTTGGGACGACCCTGCTCGTCGAGCGCGAGATTCCAACCCGTAATCGATTGACACCAGTTGCGGAGAGCCCCGGTAAAGGTGTGCCCCCATTCGGCCCAATCGGTGGCGTAGTCAGGCCGCGTGTAATCTGGGCCGCCCTCCGTCCAATGCATGTCGGCATCGGGGTGAGCGTCGTGGACCCGGGAAGCCATACTCGCGCTGCCGGCATATCCGTGCCAGGCTACGGCGTTAGCGTACTTGCGCAGGTCGGAATCGTCGAGTTCGCAAATCGCCCGGCCCCAAAGGTCGTAGTTGTGGTCAATGAGCCAGATTTTCGCGGAAATTCCATTGCCTCTTAGCGCCGGCCCCAAATGTTCTTTCACGAATTCGATCTCATACTCCTGCCCCCATAGGCATGCGGGCATACGGCCGTCCTGATCGGTGTCCACTTCGTTCTGCGAAGTGACGGCCTGAATGGAGACGCCTTCGGCGGCGTACGCCTGCAGGAATTTCACGAAGTATTGTGCGTAGCTCGCGAAATACCGCTTTCGCATGCAGCCGCCCAGCATGGAGCCATTCGCCTTCATCCAACCGGGAGGACTCCAGGGAGTAGACAGAAGGAACAAGTCAGGATTCTCCTGGCGAGCTTCGAGCAGCGAGGGCAGGATGTACGCACGGTCGTGATCGATCGAGAAGCGCTTCAACTCCGGGTCGGGTGCGCCTTCATCGAAACTGTACAACTCAGTCGAGTAGTCACTCGCTCCAATACAGGTGCGGCAGACGTTAAGTCCTAGCTCCGACGGGTGGAATAGTTCATGGAATAAAGTTGCGCGCGACTTCGAGGGCAGTTGGTTGAACATGTAGCAGGCTGCATCCGTGAAAGCCGCGCCGAAACCGAGAATCTCCTGGAACCTCTTTTCAGGGGTGAGAGCGATGATCTCCGCGGACGGCTGTCCAGCGATCGGCCGCCAAGCGAGAGCGGATGCGCTCTCGAAGCGCCGCTGCTCATCGGTCACCCGAACTGTGATCTCACCGGAGTTGGCCGAACCAAGGGAGGCCCAGGCCGGCACTGATTCAGCAACGGCACCGGCGGCCAATCCAGCCGTGGACAATTTCAGAAATTCGCGTCTCGTACTTTCGCTGGACATTTTGCTTCTCAGCAACCCGAGTCAATGTTTGTGAATTAGAATCTCATGCCTGTCAAATGACGCCCGGACCACCGCTCGAGAGACTGTACCGAAATTGTGAAAGCACTGAGATTCAGTTGCCGAGAATAAAGAAGAAAAAAGGAACTCCCGCTTCCCCCGTCGGCGGGTTTCGGCTACCCTAAAACGACCACGCATGGCGTGGATCTCTTGTTGGTTCGGCTTCGAGCGTCGGTGTTACAGGTGTTTCCATGTTGAAGCACGGTACTACGCGAGCCACGAACATTTGTGCGGAAACAGTGCGCGTGTTCGCGCTGGCCACAGTCTCTGTGGTGCTGGTGCCTGTTCTCGGCGGCAATGTGTTGGCTCAGTTTCCGCCGAAGCCACTCCCCATCCTCACGCATGCCGAGCAGATCCGCAGATTGAGTCCTGAGCAGGCTGCGCTGGGCTATCCGGTGCGGGTTCGCGGCGTAATCACCATGGATGCTCCAGCGCCGGACTTCTTCATTCAAGATGCGACCGCTGGCATTTACGCAGAGGGCAGTGTCTCGCCGAAGTATGCTCACCTGCTCGGCCAGTTGGTGGAAATTGAAGGAATAACGGGGCCGGGCAAATTCGCTCCTGTGATTCGGGAGCAAAGGTTGCGTGTGCTGGGCAAGGGAGTTCTGCCCAAGGCGCAGCTTTTTCCTTTCTCCCAGCTCGCCGACGGACGCCAGGACAGTCAGTGGGCGCGAGTGCGGGGCATCGTGCGGTCTGTGAGCATCGACCGCAGCTCGTGGCGAGAGACTACTCTCGCTATGCGTGTCGCATCCGACGGAAGTGAGTTCAATGTCCGCGTGCCAATTGCTCGCGATCAAACGGTACCTTCCTGGGTTGACAGTGAAATCCTGATCGAAGGCGTTTGCGGGAGCCTGTACAACACGAACCGGCAACTGACCGGAATTTTGTTCTATGTCCCACGCTTGAGTTTCATGACGGTTGAAGCGCCTGCCAGCGAAGCTTTGCTTTCGGACTTGCTGCGGTTTTCGCCAGGGAAGGGAATTCGCCACCGGGTGCGAGTGCGGGGTGTCGTCGGATATCAACAATTGGGGAACGCGATTTTTCTCGTAAGCCAGGGCAAGGGACTTCGTGTTCTGACGCAGCAAATCACGCCCCTCGAGATTGGCGATCTCGTGGATGTGCTGGGCTTTCCTGCCATGAGCGATTCGGCGCCGATGTTAGAGGACGCCGTATATCAGCCCGTACGCCACGAGAAAGCTCCCGAGCCGGTGGAGCTAAACCTTCGGACGCCTTGGGAGCAATTCGACGGCGCGGTTGTGACCACGGAGGCGAAGTTGGTGAACCGACAGTCCCAACCGGATGGCCTGCGGCTCCTGCTGCAGCACGGCGACGTGCTTTTTGACGCGGCCCTGCCGCCCGGCGTCGTAGAGGAGCGCCTGCTGTCCATCCCGCTCAATAGCGAAGTTCGGATCACGGGCATCTGTTTGGTTCACAGCGGCGGGTTGTGGCGCATCCCTCAGTCGATTCGCCTGCTGCTGCGCATGCCTCAGGACTTGGTGGTGCTTAGAACTCCCTCGTGGTGGAATTTGCGTCACACCCTTTGGCTCCTGGGGATGACCGCAGTTGTCCTCTTTTTCGTGGTGGCGTGGGTTGTCGTGCTGGGCCGGCGGCTGCGGGAGCAAATGGACATCATTCGCCAGAAGTTGAGAAGCAGCGCAGTGCTGGAAGAGCGTAACCGGATTGCCCGGGAGCTTCACGATACCCTGGAGCAGGAGCTGGCTGGCATTACCATGCAGCTGGATCTGGCGGTCGATTGCTTCCGGCAAGCGCCACGCGTCGCTGAGCAGGCACTGGAAGCGGCGCGTAACATGAGCCGGCACAGCATGGTCGAAGCGCGACGTTCGGTGTGGGATCTGCGTTGTCAATTACTGGAAGATGGGGATCTCGTCTTTGCTCTGGCGAAGATTGTCGAGCCTGTCACCCAACGCGAACTCGTGAAGGTGGACGCAAAGTTCGAAGGTACTCCGGTGCGCTTGCCTAAGCCAACCGAGATGAACTTGCTCCGCATCGGGCAGGAAGCTGTGGCCAACGCCACCAAGCACGGACTGGCGACACATATTTCGATCGAATTGCGATACGCTCCCGAATCGGTTCGTCTGACCGTGAGCGACGATGGACAGGGTTTTGCCGCAGATCAGGCCTCTCCTGCCGGACATTTTGGGCTTCTTGATATGCGCGAGCGCGCGCAGTCGATGGGCAGCCGTTTGACGGTTGAGAGCGAACCCGGACGCGGTACTCGCATTGCCGTGGAAGTTCCTCTGTGCTCGAGCAAAATAATCGATGAAGAACTCAAAACCAATACGTATTCTGGTGGTTGACGACCACTTCATGGTGCGGATGGGCTTGTCAGCGTCCCTGAATGTCGAGCCGGACATGGAAGTGGTCGCCGAGGCGGGCAGCGGTGACGCCGCGCTGGAAGCTTACCGCACACATCGCCCCAGCATGGTGCTGATGGATCTGCGGCTCCCGGGAATGAGCGGTACGGACTGCACGGCGGCGATGATTCAGGAATTTCCGGAGGCATCCATCCTGATGCTTTCCACTCATTCGGGGGAGGAGGAGATTTTTCGCGCGATGCAGGCCGGAGCCCGTGGTTACATTGTGAAAAGCATAATCCGGGAGGAACTTCTCCGCGCCGTCCGTGAGGTTCATCAAGGGCGACAGTATGTGGATCCAATCGTGGCTTTGCACCTGGCCGAGCGCCGTTCCCATCGCTCATTGAGCACCCGGGAACTGGAGGTCCTTCGCATGGTGGCCAAGGGGCTGGGGAACAAGGAGGTCGCGGGGGCGCTGAACATCGCAGAAGTGACGGTGAAACTGCACGTGAGTCATGTGCTGGAGAAGCTTGGCGTGAAGGATCGTACCCAGGCAGCGACGGTTGCACTGCAGAGAGGGATCATCTCGCTTGAGTGAAAACGGGCAGCTCCCCCCAAATGGGCAAGCAAACACATCGCCCGAAATCGGTTGGTTGAGCCCCTGTACGAAAGTATGATTGACACCCCTCCCTAATTGTTCTCTATTACTATGTTTGCATTACTTTGACATCCGACGAACGGTGACTCGCGAAACGCCTGCGAGGTTAGGCGACTTTTTACCCGGGGGAGCGCCATATGAAGTTCCATAGGCTGGTAGGCCTTCGCATCGCAGCCGTGTGTCTGACTCTGATCGGCAGCGCAGCAGCGCAATCGGACCGCGGAACGATCGCAGGATCCATACTGGACAGTTCGGGAGCGGCGGTTGGCGGAGCGTCGATCACGATCACCGGAGTCGACACGGGCAACACCTATAAGACCGTCTCTACTCCAGAAGGTGTCTACCGCGTCGCGGACATTCAAACCGGCCGCTATAACATTACGGTAGAAGCCACGGGCTTTAAGGTGTCGCAGCAAAAAGGGGTCTTGGTTCAAATCAGCACCACCTCGGCCCTGAATGTCACCCTCGAACCCGGCGATGTGAAGCTGATAGTCAGCGTGGAGGCAGACGCTCCCACCTTGCAGACGGAGAGTTCCGACGTCGGAACGGTAGTGGGCACCAAGCAAATTGAAGACCTGCCTTTGGCTTTGAACTCGACCGGGCAGAGTTTCGTGCGCTCCCCCGAAACGTTTGTCTTCTTGACTCCGGGAACCGCCGGCCCTGGCACCAACAGCGATCACGCCTCCGCCGGAATCTACGAATCGAAGTTATCTGGCGGACAGAATTTTGGAACCGAGATTCTTTTGGACGGGGTCAGCGTAGTTCGCTCTGATTCCGGTGCCGCATTCGACCAGACGGCGCCCACGGTGGAAGCGCTCACTGAGTTCAAAGTCACCACCTCAATGCCTTCGGCACAATATGGCCGCACCTCCGGCGGCATCGAAAGCTTTACCACCAAATCTGGCAGCAACCGATATCACGGATCGATATTCGAGCTGTTCCGCAACGAGGCGTTGGACGCGTTTTCCTGGGACACTGATTTTGCAAATGCGCAGATAGCGCAGGCCAACCAGGCCGCTGGATGCAACAACACCACCATCCCATGTACGCCTTTGAATCGGAAGCCTCGAGACCGGCAGAACGATTTTGGCGGGTCGCTGGGCGGCCCGGTCAGGATTCCTCACCTCTACGATGGCCGAGACAAGACTTTCTTCTTCTTCGCCTGGGAGCAGTACCGCAACCGCCGGGGCCTGACGAACGACATCCTGACCCTGCCCACAGCGGCTGAACGCGGAGGTGATTTCTCGGCGTTGCTCGGCCCACCTGCGACCATAACAGTCGGGGGTGTGACCACGCCTGTGATCAATCCCTGCACCGGGCAACAGGTGCTGAGGGGGCAGATCTTCGATCCCTCAACCACGCAGGTTGTCGGCGGGCAAACCTGTCGTATGCCTTTTGCGGGCAACAAGATTACGAACATGAGTGCCGTAGCGCAGAAGGTTCTCGGTTATCTGCCTGGGGCGAACCTGGGCGGCACTCCCGCCAACGGCGTGGCTGGGCTGATAAACAACTATCAAAACCCGTCCTCTCTAGACCACGTGATAACTACGGAGACAAGTTTTCGGATCGACGAGAACCTGACCAACCGGAACAAGATGTTCTTCTCCTACAGCAGCCGTGAGCAGAATTACTTGAACGGCAACAACTTCGATCTTCCCGCCCCGCTTACCCCGGGGGATTACTTCAATTACTACTTCACGCATTACCTCCGCTATGGGTGGGATTTCTTTGCCAATCCCTCGTTGCTGAACCATTTCACAGTCGGATTTAACCGCGTATTCACGGCCAGCCGATCGCCCAGCGTCAACGGGACTGACTGGGACCAGACTCTTGGTATCACGGGCGCCAGCGGACAAGTGTTTCCAGAATTCCAGTTTGCCGGGTCTCCATTCGGAGTCGGCTACTCGCAGTTGAGCACACAAAACTTCAGCGTTCAAGTTCCTAACTCTTTGGTCGTCGCCGACAGTGTCTCCTTGACGAAGGGGCGACATTCTTTGCGAGTGGGCTTCGAGTGGCGCTCCTACCAATATTCCGTCCTTTCGCAATCGCAGACCTCACCGCAGTACAACTTTTCAAATAACGAGACGTCCTTCGCGCCAACCACCCAGCAACCGGGAGCGAGTTTAACCGGCGACCCATTCGCCAGCTTTCTGATCGGTCAACCCGATCAGGAACAACTGACCGTGTTTTCGCACTACCCGCGTTGGAACCAGAACTATTACGCCACCTACGTGCAGGATGATTTCAAGGCGAGACACGATCTCACGCTGAATCTTGGCCTGCGCTGGGATGTGGACACGCCGCGCCACGAGGCTTCAGGATTGCAGTCGGTGTTTTCGCCCACGGCCGTGAACTCGGCCACTCCAGGGCAGTTGGGCGCGTTTGTTTTTGGCAAGAGTAAAACCGGGGCAAACACTTACTTCAAAGACTTTGGGCCGCGAGTTGGATTCGCTTATGCGCCGGACTTTATGCGCGGCACAGTGGTTCGGGGCGGATACAGCATCTACTATGCCGCGCTGGTCTATTCTGACTTCGGCGGCGCTCTCTCCGGCGGGAGTACGGCGAATCCGAACTTTAGGAATTCCGATAACTTCACGCCAGTGCAGTCACTGGATTCCGGGTTTCCTGCTTATGCGCCGCCCAGCAACGTCCCGAACCCGGAGCTGAACGTTTTTACCCAAAATACTGTCGACTATGTTGCTCCGCAGTATGGGCGTCCGGGCATGGTTCAGAACTGGGATCTTGAGTTTCAACACCAGATTGCTAACGATCTTATCTTCAGCCTTGGCTACGTCGGGCAACACGCGACCCGCTTGCTGTCGAATCTAGCTCAGACCAACACCCCCAATCCTCAGTTCAACTTCTTGGGCAGCTCTCTGCAGGATCTTGTAGACGGCTCCGACGGAAACGGTGGTCCGGCGATTCTCGCCAAACTTGGAATCGCGGTGCCCTCCTGGTTTGTGCCGGGATGGGGCCCGAGCGGCAACGATAAGATCGGCCAATTGTTACGGCCCTTCCCGCAATACGGAAACATCACTACAAGCTGCTGTCTTGAGAATCTTGGACAGTCCACCTATCACGCGCTGGAAGCCAAGCTGGAGCGCCGTTTTCACAACGGCCTGAACCTGCTGGCCTCCTACACGTACTCCAAGACCATCACGGATGCGGACTCCTCATTCTCCACCGAGACTGGCTTCAACTCGAGCGTTTTTGGAGCTCAGAACCCCTACAACCTGAAGGGCGAAAAGGCGGTCAGCTATCAGGACATTCCGCACACCTTTGTACTCAGCTATTTGTACGAACTTCCCGTTGGGCCGGGCAAGAAATACCTGACCCACGGCGTCGCCAGCAAAGTGCTGGGGGGCTGGCAAGTAAGTGGCATTCAGCGCTACCAGGCGGGTTCGCCCACCGTAATCAATGAATTTGCGACGGCCAACCCATTCAGCACAGGAAATTACCGCTACAGCCTAATTGGCGCTGCTTTCCCCGCGCATCCCGCACATTGGACGCCAGCGCAAAACAGCACGTGGAACAGCGGATGTGTGGAAAACGCGAACGGCATCTTCCAGCCGGCCTCGGCGACCAGTCCGGCCACAGTAAATTGCTCTTCCTTTGAGAATCCGAGCGACACCTCGGTGCCCTTTGGCGGCGGCTATGTTTTCGGAAATCTGCCAACGGTGGTCTCCTGGTGGCGGAGCCCCGGGTACAAGAACGAAGACTTCTCGATCATCAAGCGAACCACAATCCGGGAAGGTCAGGTGCTGATGTTCAAACTCGATATTCCCAATGCGTTTAACCGGCATGTCTTTGGGGCCATCGACGGGAACCCGGCTGATCCCTTCTTCGGCGTGCCGGGAGGTGGAGGCCACGCCGTCATCAATGCGCCAAGAACGCTGCAGGCGACTTTACGATACGAGTTCTGAGGGCTGTCGACTGGGCGGTTCAAAGGCCGGACGTTTCAGTCCGGCCTTTGCCATTCTGCAAGATTGTCATCTACCAGGTCGTATAAAATATCGTGGTGCGCCGGATGAAAACTCTCGCGGGAACGGGCAACACTCACGCTCGATTCACTTCGCAGCGTTTCGCACTCGTATCGTTCTGCTTGATCGTGCTCAGTGTGACCGCCGCAGTCCTGGCGCAGTCTCCGGAAGTTACTGCCGGCTTTACCCAGGCGACGCTAGCCATGCGCGAAGGCAAACTCGACGAAGCCGGAGCCGGCTTTGCTGCTGTCGTGAAAAAGTCTCCTGGATTCGCCGAGGCTTACTTCGATCTTGGGCTAGTTCGCCAAGAGCAGGGCCGATACGAGGACGCGATCCCGAGCTTCCAAAAGGCCCTGACGCTGCAGCCCAAGCTTCATGGGGCGAACCTCTTTCTTGGAATCACAGAATTCCGGCTCAATCAGCTGGACAAAGCTGCTTCCGCCGTGCAGAAGGAAACCGTCGCCTATCCCAAGGACGCGAATGCGTGGATGTGGCTGGGTGTGGTACGTCTGGCCCAGGACCGCGCCGAAGAAGCGGGGGACGCACTCGACCGAGCCGACAAGCTGAAGCCGAACGACCAGGACATTCTGTATCACCGGGGCCGAGCGCACCTCCTCGTATCGAAAAATAGCTACGCTGAGATGTTCAAGATCGATCCTCATTCCTGGCGGGTGCATCGCGTGCTGGCGCAGGCCAACGCCGAAGCTGACCGGCACGTGGACGCGATCGCGGAGTACGAAGCGGCCATCAAATTGGCTCCGGCCCAGCCCGGGCTGCACGAAGAACTTGGCTCGGAGTATCGCAATGCCAACAAGATACCGGAGGCGGAAGCAGCCTTTAAGCGCGAACTGGAAATTGATCCCCAGAACGTCCTGGCGCAGTACAAGTTGGGCGCGATCGCGGTAGAACAAGGGGATGGAGCGAAAGGCAAAGAGCTGATGGAAGCGGCGCAAAGGGAAAAGCCTGGCTTGGCGCACATGGACTACAACCTGGGACGCGCCGAGATGCTGCTTGGCAACGATGCGGCCGCGGCCGGCCACTTCGAGCATACCGTAGGCAATGATCCAACCGCGGAGGTGGTCGAACAGGCCTGGTATCAGCTAGGGACAATCTATCGCCGTCAGCACCGCATGGACGAAGCCCGGACTGCCATGGCCACATTCCAAAAGCTGAAAGATGAAGAGGCAGACAAGTCGCAAGAGCGCATGAAAAAGTTGACCTCCAAGGAAGATTCGAATGCGTCAAATCCCGAGCCTAAAGTGCAGGATCCCCGATAACCTGATGGACTGTTTTGGCGAGTGTCGAGTTTTCCGACGGAAACGATTATGAGAAGCCGAACAAGCAAGCAAATCGATGTGCAAAGTTCGTCCTCAAGAGCATGCAACGACTCCTCGTCGGGTACGCGCATCGCGATTCGGCAAGCACTCGCTGTTTGAAAAAAGTAGCGAATGTAAGACCCGTGAAGCCAAGTGCGGCACTGTGAGTAAAGATCATTCCTTTGTGGGTGACGGTTTCGCGGCGGCAGCGCGTGCCTTCAACTCGGCGGTTTTGCTGAATTCGGCTTCTGCTCGATCCAGGGCATGCAACTCCTTGTACGCTCGCCCCAACTGGTAATGAGCCACGGCGTTCTCTGGATCGAGCTGCGTCGCTCGCTCCAGTTCGCGCCGCGCAGAATCCAACCGGTTGATTTTGCGATAATAGACGCCGAGCGTCATGTGGCAGAAAGCGTTGTCTGGCGCCAGGGCTACCGCCTTTTCGAGAGGCACAATCGCTTCTGGCGTGCGGCCCTGCTCCATCAAGAGGTTACCGAGATTCACGTATGGTTGCTCGCTGGGTTGCAGGCTCCGCTCTTGCCACGAGATCGCCTTGCGATAGGCTTCGATCGCGGCCTCAGGCTGCCCGCTTGATTCAAAGATCAAGCCTAGATTGTTCTCTGTTTTGGCGTCGCGGGGATCCAGATCGAGAACCGTCTGGAATGCCTTGCGGGCCTCAATGAGGCGGGCTTTGGTATAGTAGGCGCGGCCCAGATAGTACCAAGCATCCTTGTTGGCCCCGTCGAGTGCTACCGATTTCTCCAGCCATTTGATGGCGTCTGCGTAGTCATCCAGAAGGACGTAGTCGAGACCAACAATTTTCAGATCATCCGCCATGGGGCGCGCGATCGCTGCGGCCTTGGTGTAGGACGCAAGCGAATCAGCGGGCCGGTTCTGGCGGTTCAGAACGAACCCCAGCAGATAGAGCGCGTCGGAAGAATCGGGATGCGACGCAACGTAGTCATGCAGCGCCCGCTCTGCTCCGGCAAAATCTTGAAGGTGCACGAGCGATTTTGCCTGGTAAAGACGGGCATCCGTTGCACCAGGAGAGGCAGTCTCCGCGTCGGCGAACAGAACTGCAGCCGACGAATAGTTTCGTGCACGGAATTCAGCCATGCCACGATCAAAAGCGCTGCTGATTTGCGCGGAACCTCGAAGTCCACCCAGAAACAAAACCACTGCTAATGGAAACAAGAAACCGGAATTGGCATGGCGGCCCTTCATGGCTTCGCTGGGATAGACGGCGTGGCGGACTCATCGATCTGAAGAATTTGATCCGCAGGTATATCTTTGAGCGTCTGCCTGATCCCGCTGGGCCAGCGAATCTCGATTCTCTGCGCGACGCGCTCCTGCCCAAGCCCGAAATGTATCCGCTTGTCGCTGGCAGAGAGATAACTCCCGGTCGTCGAAACCGTGGCGTATTGTGGTCCGGAGCTCGTTACCAGTGTGATTTCCGTGCCAATCGCGTCGCGGTTGCTCTTGTGCCCAACCAGTTTCAGTAGAATCCAATGGTTCCGCGTTGCCGTTTCGTTCTGGAGAACGTGAACCGAGCCGTCATTGGTGGTTACAACGGCGTCGAGCCGGCCATCGTTGTCCAGATCGCCAATTGCCATTCCCCGCGAAACCCAAGCTTGCTCGAAGACGTTGCCGGATTGCGCGGAAACATCCACAAACCCGTGCCCCGTATTGCGGGCTAGCAGCATCGGTTCGCGGTAGTGCAGATTGGGGTAGTTCAGTTCGATCGTGTCGAGATCGTGGCCCTGAGCGATGAGAAGATCCTTCCATCCGTCGTTATCGTAGTCGAGGAAACAGACTCCCCAGCCCGAGTGAGTCATTGTCATTTGGCCAATTCCAGCGGTATTGCTGGCGTAGCTGAAGGAGCTGTCTCCGTTGTTCTGGTAGAGCGCGTAACGTTGATTCGCCAGGTTGGTGACTACAATGTCCGGCAATCCGTCGTTATTGTAATCAGCAAAATCGACGCCCATGCCGGCGTAGGTACGCCCGTCGATGTCGACCGCTACTTCGGCGGCTAGGCCGACGTCTTCGAAGGTGGCGTCTCCCTTGTTGTGATAAAGGAACTCAACCATGGAGTCGTTGGCCACAAAAAGATCGATATGGCCATCACGGTCATAGTCGGCGATCGCTACGCCAAGTCCTTTCCCGGCTTTGCCGAGGCCCACCTTTTGTGCGACCTCGGTGAATGTTCCATCCTTATTATTATGGAACACCAGCGGGGAAACGGGCTTGAAGTAATCGGGATGGCAATATGCCCGGTAGCCTTCCTTGTGCTCTCCGCACCAGACATCATCGAAATCCCACTCCAAGTAACGCAAGACGACCAGATCGAGAAACCCATCTCCGTCTAGGTCGACCCACGCCGCGCTCGTGGACCAACCACCTCCTGCGACGCCCGCTTTCCCGGTCACGTCCGTGAAGGTGCCATTGCCGTTGTTGTGGTAGAGCTTATTTCCGCCGTAGGCGGTCACATAAAGATCCTCGAATCCGTCATTGTCGTAATCACCAACCGCTACCCCCATCCCGTATCCAGATCCCTGCAGCCCGGCTTTTTCGGTAACATCCTCAAACGTTCCGTCCGGTTTCTGATGGTAGAGGCGGTTCCAATATTGCGAATCGGTCTTCTGCGGGACTGTCCCTTTCGGTGTGGGGTCGCTCAGGGGCGCTCCATTTACGAGATAAATGTCAAGCCGTCCGTCGTTGTCATAATCGAACAAGGCGACTCCTGCCCCCATGGTTTCAAGCAGGTATTTCCTAGAAGTATGGGATGCCCGGTATTGAAAGTTGACGCCGAGCCGCTGCGTTGTGTCGACGAAGGATTCGCCAGAATTGTGCGCTAACGCTGCCGGTGAGGTGCGCCCCTGTGCTGTGACCATCTCGGCCAAACACGTAAGGAAGCAACAGAGTAACATCGCCAG
>Ga0307474_10000862_pt1 | contig 21811 bp, 21 predicted proteins | sample atmos_gasesECM1C_2_FD_203312 | JGI IMG/M metagenome (GOLD analysis project Ga0307474, IMG submission 203312) | Hardwood forest soil microbial communities from Morgan-Monroe State Forest, Indiana, United States - atmos_gasesECM1C_05 | ecosystem: Environmental > Terrestrial > Soil > Temperate... | reverse complement strand
AGGAGGGCGCGGCCCACGCCGTGCCGGCCGTGCTCGGGATGGACCGAGAGCTGTTCGAGGTGCGCGCCGTCGCCCAAAGTATCGATGCGGCACAGGCCGACCGGCGGTTCGCCGGCCACGAGGACGACGAGCGCGGCGGCGAACTCCTCAGGGGTACCGGGTCCGGGGAAGGCGCCGTGGTCGAACGGGGCGAACATGGTGTCGGCGGCTGCCTCGAGCGCCGGTAGCAGGGCGAGTTCGTCGGCGCGCACCGGTCGGACGGGCCCGATGGAACTGTCGGCGTGCACGCTTGCGACGGTAGCGTGACGGGCCGTGCGCGCCGTCGTCTGCAACGAGCTCGGTGCCCCGTCGCTCCTACGCGTCGAGGAACGTCCCGACCCCGAGCCGCAGCCGGGCCAGGTCGTCGTCGACGTGGAGGCGGCGGGCGTCAACTACGTCGACGCGCTGTTCGTCGCAGGGCAGTACCAGATCAAGCCGGCGGTGCCCTTCGTGCCGGGAACCGAATCGGCAGGGACGATCTCGCGTGTCGGCGACGGCGTCGAGGGCCTGGCGGTGGGGCAACGGGTGCTCGTCTCGGCCGGGTTGGGTGGGTTCGCGAGCAGGGTCGCGGCGGCCGCCTCTTCCGTCACCGTGCTGCCCGACGTGCTCGACTCGGCGCGGGCCGCGACGTTCAACCAGAGCTACTCGACGTGCTTGTACGCGTTGCGCAACCGGGCGGCGGCGCAGGCGGGCGAGAGCGTGCTGGTGCTCGGCGCGGGCGGAGGGATCGGCCTGGCGGCGATCGGCGTGGCGCGGGCGCTGGGCTGCCGGGTGCTCGGAGTGGCGTCGAGCGAGGAGAAGCGCGCCGCCGCGCTGGCCGCCGGGGCAGAGGCGGTGGTCGATCCGGCCGCCGAGGCGGTCAAGGACGCGGCGCGGACGTGGGCGGGGGGCACCGGAGTCGACATGGTGATCGACCCCGTGGGGGGCTCGCTGGCGGAGCCAGCTCTGCGGGCGCTGGGCGACCGCGGGCGCTACTGCGTCATCGGCTTCGCGGCGGGCGACATCCCCTCTATCCCGCTCAACCAGGTGCTGCTGCGCAACCGGACCGTGCTCGGCATCGACTGGGGCATCTGGGCGATGCAGCATGCGGACGCACAGGCGGCGCTGTTGGGCGCCCTGCTGGAGATGGTCGCAGGCGGCCACATCGACCCCGTTCGGCCCAACGAATACCGCCTCGAGGACGTCGCCCGGGCCCTGGAGGACCTGCTGGGGCGCCGGGTGGTGGGAAAGGTCGCCCTCATCCCCTGAGGGTGCCGTCGGCGCTCGGCGGGAGGGCCACATCCTGACCGTGCGACTTCTGACAGTGCGACCGACAATGTTGTGCGTCCGTTGTGGGTCCCCAAGGCAAAAGAGGACTCAATTTCGGCGCGGTTCGCGCCGTCAACTACAGGATGGGGGAAATAGACGTTTCGTCTAAAGCAACGGTCCTGCCGCCTCCCGGTGTCGCTGCGACGAACGGACATGGCGGCGGACTCGGCGACAGTTGGGCAACACCGGCTCCGTACCGGGTCCCGACACGGATCCGGTGGTTCCTGGGCATCGCGTCGGCGCTGGTCGTCGCGTTCACCATCTCGCTGATCGTCCGTCCGGTCGGGTCCTACGTCGCATGGGTCGACGGGTGGGGCATCTATTTGCTCGAGCTGGCGGTAGGCCTCGTGTGCATCGGTCGCTACTTCGAGCGCTCATGGCGCGGCAGCAACCCGATCGGCCGCACCTTCCCGCTCGCCCTCGGCGTGGCCTGCGTCTCGTGGGCGGTGGGTGACATCGTCCTCACTGAACTCGGGGCGAACGCGCCGACACCGTCGGCCGCCGACGCCTTTTACGTCGGCTTCTTCGTTCTTTGCTTCTCGGCCCTCGCCGTCCTGATCCGACGCGGCAACCGCAGCTCGTTGACGGCCACCGCGCTCGACGGTCTCATTGCCGGGCTCGCGGTGGCGGCCGTCACCGCCGCCTTTGTCGTGAACGCGGTGATCCACGTCAGCGGCGACGGCCGGCTGGCCGCGGTCACGGACCTCGTCTACCCCCTGGGCGACATCCTGCTGCTCGCGCTCTGCATCGGCGCGTTCAAGGTCCTGCCCAAGGGCTACCGACCCTTCTTCACCCTGGCCGGCGTCGCGTTCGCAGCCAACGCTCTGGGTGACGCGTTCAACCTCCTGCAGCCCGACAGCCGCTTCGGCTACGTCGCCAACGGGGCGGCCTGGCCCATCTCGATCACGCTGTTGACGGTCGGGGCCTGGGTGCTGCACGCCGACATCGAGGCACCGCGGGTCGACCGCGTCCCCGGCTTCACGCTGCCGTCGATCGGCGCCCTTATCGGCCTGGTCGTGCTGTTCTGGTCGAGCGTCGCGCACATCGGCCGGCCGGCCGTGGGCCTGGCGACCGCAACGCTGTTGGTGGCTGGGGTGCGGCTGGTGCTCAGCGCCCGAGAGGTCCACGCGCTGAAGTCGGCCCGCTTCACCTCCCTCATCGACAAGACATGGGACCTCATCGTGGTCGCCGAGGCGGACCTCCGGGTGGCGTTCATCACCCCTTCCTCGGAACGCGTCCTCGGCTACGCCGCGGAGGAGGTGGAGGGGAGGGCGTTCACCGACCTGGTGCACCCGGACGACTCCGCTGTCCTCATCGAGAAGCTGACCGGCATGCACGAGGACGAGAGCGACGCGGCGTCGTTCGAGGTCCGGATGCGCCACGCCAACGGCGAATACCGGGTGATCGCCTGGACCGCGGCGAACCATCTTCTCGACGCGTCGGTGAAGGGCTACGTGCTCAACGGAGGGGACGTCACCGACGCACGCAGGGCGGCGGCCGACCTCGTCGCCGCCCGCGACGCGGCGATGGCGGCATCGAAGACGAAGTCCGAGTTCGTGTCGATGATGAGCCACGAGATCCGGACCCCGATGAACGGTGTGATCGGCTTGACCGAACTGCTGCTCGAGACCGAGCTCGACAAGGAACAGTCCGAGCTCGCATCCGGCGTCAAGATCTCGGCCGAGCGCCTGCTGGTCATCATCAACGACATCCTCGACTTCTCCAAGATCGAGGCGGGCAAGCTCGAGATCGAAGAGGCGCCCATCCAAGTGCACGACGTCGCCGACGACGTCGGGCGCATCCTGGCTTCCATGGCGCACGGCAAGGGACTCGAGCTCCTGGTCGACGTGCAGCCTGAGGTGCCGGACTCGTTGCTCGGTGACGGCACCCGCATCCAGCAGATCCTGCTCAACTTCGGGTCCAACGCCGTGAAGTTCACGTCCGACGGCGAGGTGATGATGCGCGTCAAGGTGTTGCACGAGAACGCCGAGCGCGTCGCTCTGCGCTTCGAGGTCTCCGACACCGGCCTCGGCATCGCGCCCGAGGACCAGGAGCGGCTCTTCAGCGCCTTCACCCAGGCCGACTCCTCCACCACCCGCAGGTACGGCGGCACCGGTCTCGGCCTGACGATCTGCCGCCAACTCGTGGAGCTCATGGGCGGCCGCCTCGGCCTGGAGAGCACCCCGGGTCAGGGCTCGACCTTCTGGTTCGAGCTCTCGCTGCGGCGGGCCCAGGACGCGCCGTCCGAGCGGAAGAGCGGTGATACCCGGACCCTTTCGGGCCAGCGGGCACTGATCGTCGACGACAACGCGACCAACCGGCGGATCCTGCGCCAGCAGCTTCGCTCCTGGGGCGTCGAGGCGGTCGAGGCTGCGGACGGCTTCGAAGCCCTCGAGATCGCAGGCACCGCTGCGGAGGACGGCCGCACCTTCGACCTCGGGGTGATCGACCTCAACATGCCAGGCATGGACGGCATGGAGCTGGCCCGGGAGCTGAAGGCCAACGCCGCCACGGCGTCGACGATGCTCTTCTTGCTGAGCTCTTCGGGCAACCGGCTCGAGCCGGGCGCCTCCCATCTCACCGGGTTCGCGGCCAGCCTCACGAAGCCGGTCCGCTCTTCCGAGCTCTTCGACTGCCTTATCACCACGATGAACTCAGGCCTGCAGGTCGAGCGGGACGCGCCCGCCCCCGCCGAGAACTCGGGCGCGCCGGCTCCGGCGCCGGGATCGGCCGGCACAATCCTGCTCGTCGAGGACAACAAGGTGAACCAGATGGTGGGCTCCAAGGTGCTCCAGAACCTCGGCTACAGCTATGAGATCGCCGAGAACGGCCTGGAGGCCGTGCGGGCATTCGAGACGGGCTCCTACGACGCCGTGCTCATGGACTGCCAGATGCCGGAGATGGACGGCTACGAGGCCACGGGCGCGATCCGTCGCCTGGAGGCCGCAACCGTCGGCGTCCGCCGCACCCCGATCATCGCGATGACGGCGGCGGCGATGGAAGGTGACCGCGAGGCGTGCCTGGCGTCGGGCATGGATGACTTCATCACGAAACCGGTCCGGTTGGAGATCGTCGCGACGGTGCTGGCCCGATGGGTGGCCTCCCAGGCGACGCCTCGTGACGAACACGCGCTGTCGGTCTCGGGTCCGGTGGGGGTGTCGTCATGAGCACGACGACCGACCCGCTCGACCGCTCGCAGATCGAGCTGCTCCTGAGCCTCGACGACGGAGCGGGCGACGCCCTCGCCGAGATCGTCGAGGAGTACCGCAGGCTGAGCTGGCAAGGGCGCGACCACCTCCGCCACGAGCTGCGCGACGGAGACCACACGGCGCTCGCCCACACCGCACATTCCCTCAAGGGAGCCAGCGCGAACCTGGGAGCAAAGGACCTGGCACAGGTCTGCGCCGAATTGGAGATGCACGCCCGCCAGGTCGAGCTGATGGGCTCGGACGAGTTCGCCGACGCAGACGCACTCATGGAACGGTTCGAGGCCGAGTTCACTCGGGTGCAGGTGGCCTTGATGCTCCTCGTTCCGGAGGGCTGACGTGAAGATCCTCGTCGCGGACGACGACCCCACCAGCCGGCTGCTCCTCAGGGGGATGGTGTCGAAGCTGGGCCACGAATGCGTCGTCGCCGAGGATGGGTCGAGCGCCTGGGAGGTCCTGGCCTCCGGCGGCATCGACGTCCTGCTCACCGACTGGATGATGCCGGGGATGGACGGTCCCGAGCTGTGCCGGCGCCTGCGCAACGAGGTCGGGGGCGGCTACATCTACATCGTGTTGACCACCGGGCTCGACCATCCCGAGGACGTCCTCGAAGGTATGTCCGCCGGTGCGGACGACTACCTCACCAAGCCGGTCGACAGGTTCGCCGTGCAGACTCGCTTGGTCGCCGCCGAGCGCGTGACCGACCTCCACCGCCAGCTGGCCCTCACCCAGGACCAGTTGGAGCAGGCCAACCTCGAGTTGCTCGAGCAGTCGCTCACGGATCAGCTCACGGGATTGGGGAACCGTCGGCGCATGGACGAGGACCTCGACCGGGTGCACGCTCGGGCGCGACGCCTCGGGCGGACCTACGGGATCGCGATCTTCGACATCGACTACTTCAAGCGGTACAACGACCACTACGGGCATGTCGCCGGTGACGGTGCCTTGCGAGATGTTGCGTCCTGCATCGAGCTGATCGTCCGCGCGGGCGAGTGCGCCTACCGCTACGGCGGCGAGGAGTTCCTCGTGCTGATGCCCGACTGTGGTCTTGGCGACGCTGTATCGACTGCGGCGGACCGGATCCGCCAGAGCGTGCTGCACGCGGCCATCCCCCACCAGGCGCGTCCGTCGGAGCCGCACCTGGTGACGGTCAGCGGTGGCGTGTCGTGCTGGATGCCAGGTTCGCGGCTGTCGGCGCGCGAGGTGTTGGAAGAGGCCGACCAGGCGCTCTACGACGCAAAGACGGACGGCCGCAACCGGATCTCGGCGGCACCACTCGGAGGCGGGGACTCCCTCCACGCGATCGATGCGCTCGAGGGGCCGGACGACCAACGCGCTCTCGAGGTGTCGGGGTCAGGGTCGCCGGCTCACACCTGACGGGGCTCCCGACAGCGCGACTGCGCCAGGGACCCGGGGATGCGGGCGCCGCCGCACCTGCTCGGTCAGAGTTTGACGGCTGGATGCCGCTCGATGACCACGTCGGCCGTTCGGAGTCGTCTGAGGACCCGGTTCTCTCTTCCGTACACCAGCGGGGTGAAGATGAGCGTGTCGAGGGGGAACCAGAGACCGATCCATACCAGCACCCACCCCCCGGTGTCGACGACGAGGTTGGCGTTGCCGGTGTTGCCGACGATGCTGCCCTTGATGATCACGAGAATGAAGCCCAAGACGACGATCGGAAGCCCGATCCACAGCGAGACCACGCCGTCGAGCCGGACTGCCCGGCGCTCGCGCTGGTTGTAGGAGATCCGGTGGTCGCAGTAGCGCGTGAGCGTTCGCCGAACCCTTTGGTCCAGTCCCTCTGAGATCTGGTCGGCCGGCAGCGCCATTTCGATCTGAACCGGCCCTTTGGTGCGGCCACTTCGCAGGACGCTGATGCTGTACTCGAGTCCCGTCATCCAATTGCGGGATTCTGAGAAAAGGTCCGCTGGCGCCAGCACGAACATCTCTTCGGGACTTTCGAGCCTCAGCGAGATGACCTGGGGAGGTGAGTCGGCCATGGGTATGGTTTAGCCGCGCTGGGTGGTTGGAGCGCGGCTCTGGGCCTTGCCGCTTGCGGCGAAGAATCTCCGCAACTGCAGGGTTACGGCCTACGTCTCCAGGTTCTCGAGTTCGCTAACGGCAGCGGCCACCGCGGAGAGCAACTGCGGCGGAGGAATGGGCTTGCGGACCATCCGGAACACCTTGGACCCGGTGCTCTTACGGACTTCGTCCGGCGAGAAGAACTCGAAGGCGGAGTGGATGATCACCATCGGCGGCGGCGGATCAATCTGTTGCAGCAGCGAGACGCCGTTGAGCTTCGGGAGGTGAAGGTCCAAGATGAGCACGTCGACGTATCGGTCCCGAAGGATCTCGAGGCCGATCGCCCCGTCCTCCGCTTCGACGGTTTCGTAACCTTGGAACTGAAAGATCACGCGAAGCGTCTCACGGATCGCGGGCTCGTCTTCGACAATCAGTACCGACCGATGCGAACGTGGACTCGCACCGGGCGCGGGCTCGCTGCCGGTCGATTCCCGGTCCCCCACCGCCCTGAGATGTGGCGGAGGTGGTTCGTACGCCTCTTCTAAGACGGCGGCAATAGACAAGTCGTTCTCCCCCACCCGCCGTTGGTAGCCGCGGCAAGTGTAGCCAGCTTCGCGCTCCAAGCTCCGACGAAGCGAGGTGGCGCGGTGGCCAAATTCGTGGACGCTATGACGACACTTGGATCGGGAAGCTGAATTGCTTGTTGTCGACGATCAACGTGTACTTGCCGAGTGACACCCGTTTGTTCGTATTGGGCTTGTCCTGGTTCCACGTTCCCGTACCCGAGACCGTGGCGCCCGGGGCGAGCTGCGCGAAGCCCAGGGCCGGGCAATTGACCAGCTGTGGCCCCGGCCAGACCTCGTGGCCGCGGGACGTGGCGATCTCGTAGCCGATCGAGCCGCAGGGGCCAGCCTGCAGGGACGTGCTGGTGGGACCGGGTGCGACGTCGGCATAGGGCGCGGTGTAGTTGCAGGACTTGGTGCCCGTGTTCTTGATGATGAACGTGATGTCGAGCGTCGACCCAGGGTGCAGCGTGAGGGTGTTCACCGCAACGAGCATCCGGGTGGTCTTGGAGGGACATTCCCAGAACTTCACGTTGCCGACCGCATCGAGCTTCGGGGCTGAGGAGTGATGGGTCGTCGTCGTCGCCTTGCTCTTGGCCGCGGCGGCGGGCCCCGAGGGCAGGACGAGGGCCGCCAGGACGAGTCCGGACGCCGCCGAGCCGGCCGCCAACAAAGATGCCCACTTGGGGGATCGCATCGCCGCCATCACTCAAGCTTGGCCGATCTGCGTCCGCAGAAGTCGGCGCACGTCAGTCCGCAAAGGCGGGGATGACCTCGCTCCCCATGAGCTCGATGGTCTGCATCACGGACTCGTGCGGGATCTTGTAGGGGTTGACCAGGCAGAGCAGCAGGTCGACGCCGGCCGCTTCGTAGGCCTTGCACGCCTCGAGACATTCGTCGGGGGTGCCGAGCACGCAGGCGTTGGAATCCATCAGGTACTCGAGGCTGAGAAGGTCGAGCATGCCCGAATCGTCCGTCTTCTTCATGTCGGCCGCGTAGGAATAGGTGCCGAGCGATTCGTTGCGTTCGGCCATCCAGTCGGTGAGCGTGGCGATCTGGCGGGCGCCCGTCTTCGGGTACCACTCGAAGGACTCCCGGGCGTCGGCGATGGCCTTCTCGCGGTCGTTCGCGCAGATGGCCATCGTGAACGTGGCCGCCGCGTTGTGCACGAACGAGCCGATCGGTTTGGTGCACGCGCCGACGGCGTCGCGGTAGATGTCGATCTTGCGCTGGACCTCGCTCGGCGGCAGCCCGACCGCGAACGAACACAAGCCGAGGCCGAGGTCGCCCACTTGCGCGTGGCCTTCGTCGCTCGTCGTGGCGCCCCACAGAGGCGGGTGCGGCTGCTGGAACGGCTTGGGCTGCACGCGTCGCTTGGGCATCTGCCAGTGCTTGCCGGCGAACTCGTACTCGTCGTTCGTCCAGCAGCCGACGACGTGCTCGATCGCCTCCTGCCACATGCCACGGCTCTCCGCGGGATCGATGCCGAAGCCCTCGAGCTCGGCCCTCGTCGCAGAGCGGCCCGTGCCGAGGTCGACACGGCCCTTCGAGATGAGGTCGAGCACGGCGACGGACTCGGCGGTGCGGACCGGGTGGTTGTAGGGCTTGGGCATGAGGCGCACGCCGTAACCGAGCCGGATGTTCTCCGTGCGCGACGCGATGGCGCCGTAGAGCACCTCGGGGTTCGAGCAGTGCGAGTACTCCTGGAGGAAGTGGTGCTCGACGGTCCAGAACGCGTGCCAGCCGTAGCGGTCGCCGGCGATCGCCTGCTCGAGTGTGTTCTGGTAGGCGACGAGCTCGCTGTCGGGCTCCCAGGGGCGCGGGACGGGGATCTCGTAGAACAGCGCGAACTTCATGGCGTGGGCTCCCCCCAGGTTTCGGTTCTGGCGGTCGTCCCGGGGCGGCCCGGGCTAGAACGGTGCCCTGCTCCCTATCAGCCCGGCTGACTCGGGCGCAACCAGCGGAGTACGGGTTTGGACGCGGCCGGCGTGCTCGGCCGGCGCCGAAAGGGTGGAGGTGCAGGGATGCGTGGACTCGAGGGCCGGACCTACATCGTGACGGGGGCGGCGTCGGGTATCGGCCGGGCCACCGCCGCCAGACTGCTCGACGAAGGGGCGAGCGTCATCGGCGCGGACGTCGCGGACGAGCCGGCGGCGGCGCCAGGCCGCGTCGCGGGGGAAGCGCGCTGGTCCTTCACGCGTTGCGACGTGACCGATGAGGCGGCGGTCGAGGCGCTCGTCGCGGCCGGGGTTGCGTTGGGCGGTGCGGTGGACGGTCTGGTCAACGCGGCAGGCGTCGCCGGAGGGGGTCCGGTGCACATGTTGCCCGAAAGCGAGTGGGCACGGGTGATCGCGATCAACCTGACGGGGACCTTCCTGACCGCGAAGCACGTCATTGCGCAGATGCTGCGCCAACCGGCGCGGGCCGACGGGTCGCGTGGGTCGATCGTGACCGTCGCGAGCATCGAAGGGCTCGAGGGCACGGCGGGCGGCAGCGCGTACAGCGCCTCCAAGGGCGGCGTGGTGATCCTGACCAAGAACATGGCGATCGACTACGCCGGCCGAGGCATCCGGGTCAACGCCCTTTGCCCGGGCTTCATCGAGACGCCGATGACCGATGCGGTGTTCGGGCCCGGCATGGAAGCGGCACGGGCGGACGTCCTCCGCGAGCACAAGCTGGGCCGGCGCATGGGCCGGCCGGACGAGATCGCGGCGGCGGCCGCGTTTCTCTTGTCCGACGATGCGTCGTTCGTGACGGGCCATGCGCTGCCGGTCGACGGCGGATACACGGCCGGCCGGGATCACGGAGTCACCGACATGCTGGGGTTGTCGGGGCCCGAGTAGGCCTGTCCCTTCGGCGCCGGCGGTCGTCCGGATCGTTTCCTTCTTTCCCAGCGCCCCCCTCTTGACCCCGGATCCGTTCCGGGTTAATACTTAAGTGAATGCTTAACCAATCACCGCCCGTCGACGACGTGTTCCGGGCGCTGGGCGATCCCACCCGGCGGAGCATGGTCGAGCACCTGGTCAGGGGCCGGGCCACCGTTAGCGAGCTCGCCAAGCCCCTGGAGATCACGCTCTCCGCGGTGGTCCAGCACCTGGCCATCCTCGAGTCGAGCGGGCTCGTCGCCTCGGAGAAGGTCGGGCGCACCCGCACCTGCCGGATCGAGCCCGTGGGACTGCAGCTGGCGGCCGACTGGTTCGCCGGGCAGCGGGCGCTGTGGGAGCGCCGCCTCGACCGGCTGGGCGAGGTACTGGTCGAAGACGTTCGAAACGAGAAATGAGATGAGAGGAGCAACGCCATGACGACCCGCACCGCAGAGCACGGGACGTTCGTCCTCAGCCGCACCTATCCCGTCGCGCCCGAGCGCGTCTTCGCCGCCTGGGCCAGTCGGGAGGCCAAGGCCCGTTGGTTCGGCGCGCCCGGCGGAGACACTCCGGCCCTCAAGCTCGACTTCCGCGTCGGGGGCACGGAGAGCCTGAGTGGCGGCCCGCCCGACGGCCCCGTCCACACGTACCGGGCGACGTACCACGACATCGTGCCCAACGAGCGCATCGTCTACGGCTACACGATGGACGCCGACGCCGACCGGATCTCGGTGTCCGTGACCACGGTGGAGTTCGCGCCCGCCGGCGACGGCACGACACTGACCTTCACCGAGCAAGGGGTGTTCCTCGACGGGCACGACACGCTTGTCATCCGCGAGAAGGGCACCGGCGAGTTGCTCGACCAGCTCGGCGCGGCGCTGGCCTGACTGGCACGGACGAAGTCGACACACAGTTTCATTGGTTCGACCCAACGAAGGAGGAGGGTTCTATGGCGACGTTCTTGACAATCGGATACGGAGACGCCGGAGACTACGAAGCGACCGACCCCGCACGACGGGACAAGGCCCATGCTCACGACAGGTGGTTGGCATCGCAGGGTGCAGTGATCGCGGCGCTCGGGGCGCCGACCCAAGTTCGGAACCCGGAGGGCGGGGAGCTCAGCACCACGCGTGGCGCATACATGCACGCAGACCTTCCCCTCGTGGGTTTCGCGTTGCTGGAGGCCGAGAACCTCGAAGAGGCGATCGAGCGCGTGGCCGGGACGCCGTGTGCCATCGCCCAGGGCGTCGTAGAGGTTTGGCCCGTCGTCAAATCGGTGGACCAGGACGAGGTGTGAGCGGCGGGGACGACGTCGTCCAGATCCAGATGCGGCGGATGAGCGGACGGGGGGTCTCGCTCCACGTACATATGCGCTCCCCTTGTGGATTGGGTCAATTTCGACAACGGTTGACGCGTGACGATGACCCGCGCGGTATCGATTTGGCCTGAATCCATAGCCCGCCGCGTATGCACACCGAACACCACTGCCGGATGTGCGTCACACCGCACGTCCAACGATCAGCCCAGCACCAGGCGCCCACCCGTGTAATCCAGGACGACCCACCCGTAGCGCTTGAGCTGGTCGGAGCCCAAGAGGCCCTGCGTGCCACCCACGGAGATGGCGCCGAACGACGTGTTTCCGACCAACTGCGGGTACAGGGGCTGCCCCGGAACCGCCCACTGTCCGCTGTGCACGAGCGGCACGGTGATGACCGAGCACACGGTGGCCTGCCGCTGGGCGAGGTCGGTGCGCCGCAGCGACTGAGCTCGAGCCAGCGAGGTCGACACGACGCTCTGGGACGAGCCGGTGTCGACGACGAAGCTCCGGCGGGGCCCCGTCCCGAATCGGACGCGCACGCTGAGGGAGACGTCGCCCGGGAGCGGTGACACCGTCACGGGAACCGTCGTACCGCCCCCCTGGGTGAGCACCGAGGACGGCGCCGGGCCGGTCGGTCCTGTGTACGACGTCTCGCTGGGCAGCGCTTGTCCCTGCGGGCCCGGCAACAGAAGGTCGCCCGCCGCAAAGTCGATGCGCACGGCGCCGAAGCGGGACAGGACGTCGGAGCCGAGGAGCCCCACCGGCTCTCCCTTCCCGCCGATCTGCGGCAAGGTCGCGGACGTCAACGCCTGCGGTGCCAGGTCGACGCCCTCGAGCGACCATTGGCCGACCGAGACGGGCCGGGCCGTCCCCGTGCAGTTGACGCCCGCGAACGTCTCGGTCTGCCCGGCCGCAGGCAGGTGGAGCCGGCGCGCCAGACGGGCGTCGATGGTCGACTGCCCCGCACCCGAATCGAGCACGAACGGGAACGGCCCCTGGCCGGCAAAGCACACGTTGACCAGCTCGGCCACCTGACCGGCCACCGTGCTGACCTCGATAGGGACGTTCGAGCCGCCTCCCGGGAGCGGAGTGGCCGCCGCGCAGCCGTCGGCCGCCGGCGGCAGCGCGAACGTCACCTCGGGCTCGACGTGGACGCGTGCAGCGGACGCTTCGCCACCGCCACCACTCCCGCATGCGGCCAGCGCCAGCCCCAACAGCAGTCCCAATGCCACACCGGCGACACGTGCAGTACGTGCGCGGGGCCGCAACCGGTGTACCGGCAACGCCCTACCTCGTGAGAGCGATGCGCGCCGCCGCCATCGCCATGCGCACCCCGAGGACGAGCACGGCGGCCGGCAGCGCGAGACGGCGCCAGCCAGTGGTCGTGCGGACGGTGAACCGGAGGGCGGAGCGATGGTGCGCCGCCATCATGCGGTAGGGGTGACGGGCCGTGCTCGCCCCCTGGACGTGCGTGACCGCTGCGGTGCCGGCGAAGCCGACGCCCCAACCCGCGTGATGCGCGCGCCAGCACAGGTCCGTGTCCTCGAGGTACATGAAGTACGCCTCGTCGAAGCCACCCAGCTCCTCGAGCGCGTCGCGGCGTGCCATGAAACAGGACCCCGAGACCCAATCGGCCGCGATGACCGCATTCCCTTCGGGCGCGCCCGGGTTGTACCGCTTGGTGAAGGGGTTATCCGGCTTGAACAACGCGAGCAACGCGTGGCCCGCCGCGTCCGTGAACGACGGGAACGCCCGCACCGAGGGGTACACGTCGCCGGTGTCCGTCAACACCCGGGGGCCGACGATCGCCCAGGCAGGATGCGACTCCAGGACCTTCTGCAACGCATCGAGCGCACCGGGGTGGACCTCGAGGTCGGCGTTCGACACGAGCACCCATTCGGGCGCAGAGGGCTCCGCCGCCAGCGCAGCGAGCCCCCGGTTCACACCGCCCCCGTACCCGACGTTGCGCCCGGGGCGCACGACCCGCACCGGGGACGGGGACCGGGAGGGTGGCTCGTCGAGCAGAGGCGACAGGGCGGCTTCGGTGCTCCCCGGGGCGCCGTTCTCCACCACGACCACCGAGGCGGCGCCGTCGGCGAGGATCGAGCGCACGGCGCCCTCGAGCAGCGGCCCGGCGTTGTGGTCGACGACGACCGCGGCGATACCTCCAGGCACCAGTGGCTCAGTACTCCTTGGTGAAGCGGAACTTGACCAGCGCCCGCATCGCGCCGAACCCGTCGCGCCAGGTGATCTTCTTCCCCTCGTCCGGTTCGCGACCTGCATAGGAGATCGGCACCTCGTAGATCCGGTGGCCGCGTCGCAGGATCTTCGCCGTGATCTCCGGCTCGAAATCGAAGCGGTTTGAGACGATCGTCAAACCCTCCAGCACCTGGGAGTCGAAGAGCTTGTAGCAGGTCTCCATGTCCGACAACGTGGAGCTGTACAAGACGTTGGTGACAAGCGAGAGCAGCCGGTTGCCCAACCAGTGGAGGGGCAGCATGTTCTTGCGCTCTCCGGTGAAGCGACTGCCGTAGACGACGCGCGCCTTGCCGCGCAGGATCGGGTCGAGCAGTTTGGGCCAGTCGTTGGGGTCGTACTCGAGGTCGGCGTCCTGGATCAGGACCAGGTCACCCCGGGCCTCGCCCATCCCGGTGCGGATGGCCGCGCCCTTGCCCTGGTTCTTCTGGTGGCGCAGCACGCGCACGGTGGAGTCCTCCAGCGCGCCCAGCACCTTGTCGGACCCGTCGCTCGAGCCGTCGTCCACCGCGATGATCTCGAGCGTGACGGGCAGGTCGACCGCCCGCATGCGCCGAATGACCTCGGCCACCGTCGTCCGCTCGTTGAACACCGGCATGATCACGGTCAGGGAGTGATAGGTCTTCGGCTCCGGCAACTCGTTGAGTGCCGCGTCGGCGTCGGTCATGTCCCCTGCTTCACCTTCCGTTCGAAGTACTCGATCGTGCGCTCGATCCCCTCCTCCAGCCCGGTGGTGGGCTCCCATCCGAGCGCGGTGCGGGCCAACGTGATGTCGGGGCAGCGCCGCGTCGGGTCGTCCTGGGGCAAGGGCTCGAACGTGATGTCCGACGACGACCCCGTGGACTCGAGCACGAAGTGTGCCAGCTCGAGCATGGTCCGCTCGTCGGGGTTCCCGATGTTGACAGGGCCGGTCAGTGAGGAGTCGAGGAGCGCGACCAGGCCGGCGATCTCGTCGTCGACGAAGCACAGGCTGCGGGTCTGGGTCCCGTCGCCGTAGACGGTGAGCGGGTCGCCCCGCAGCGCCTGCACGATGAAGTTGGACACGACGCGCCCGTCCCCCGGTGCGAGCCGGGGCCCGTAGGTGTTGAAGATGCGCACGATGCCCACGTTCACCCCATGGGTGCGGTGCATGGCCATCGTCAGGCTCTCGGCGAACCGCTTGGCCTCGTCGTAGACGCTGCGCGGCCCGGTGGGGTCGACGTTGCCCCGGTAGGACTCGACCTGGGGGTGCACCTCGGGGTCACCGTAGACCTCGCTGGTGCTCGCCATGAGGAACCGCGCATCGTGGGCGCGCGCGAGCTCGGCCAGGCGGCGCGTGCCCTCGCTACCCACCGCCAGCGTGTCGAACGGCCGGGCCAGGTACGCCGGCGGCGACGCGGGCGAGGCCAAATGGCACACGGCGGACACGGGGTCGTCGTCCCCCAGGTCGACCTTCTCGCTCACGTTCGTGACGACGAGGTGGAAGCGGTCGTGCTCGAGCAGGTGCGCCACGTTCTCCTTCGACCCCGTCGACAGGTCGTCGAGGCAGACGACGCTGTCGCCGCGCTCGATCAACCGGTCGCAGAGGTGCGAGCCGAGAAAGCCGGCGCCTCCCGCCACCACCACCCGGCTCACTGACGACCGATCCCCGTGTACGAGAACCCCATGCGACGGACCGCCGCCGGGTCCAAGAGGTTGCGGGCGTCGACGATGTTGGGCTCCGCCATGACGGCGAGGACCCGCGAGAAGTCGAGCCAACGAAACTCGTCCCACTCGGTCAGCACCACGAGCGCCCGCGCGCCGGTTGCCGCGTCGTAGGGGTCGGGCCGGAGCTGCAGCCCGCGCAGGTCCTCCGGGCCGTCACCGCCACCGTCGCCGTCGGCGTCGACGGTGGGATCGAAGGCCTGGACACGCGCGCCGAGTCCGGCCAGGCGATGGCTGATGTCGAGGCTGGGCGAGTCGCGTCGGTCGTCGGTGTTGGCCTTGAACGTGAGCCCCCACACGGCGACCGCGACCCGGTCGAGAGAGCCGCCGCAGGCGGCGGTCACCTTGGACACCACACGCTCGAGCTGCTCGTCGTTCGACGCGATGGCGCCCGCCAACAGCGAGAAGTCGTACCCCGCCTCCTGCGCGGTGTGCAGCAGGGCCCGGGTGTCCTTGGGCAGGCACGAGCCGCCCCAGCCGGGGCCCGGTCGCAGGAACTCGAAGCCGATGCGCTTGTCATAGCCCAGGCCGAGCAGGACATCCCGGGCGTCGGCGCCCACCTCCTCACACAGTCCCGCCAGCGCATTGACGAAGCTCAGCTTGGTGGCCAAGAACGCGTTCGACGCGTACTTGATCGTCTCAGACGTTGTCGCGTCCGTGACGATCAGCGGCGCGCCGGTCGACGCGAAGAGCTCGCCGACCTTGGCCGCCGCCTGCGGGTCCTCCGCTCCCACCACGATGCGGTCCGGGTTCAGGCTGTCGTGCACGGCCGTCCCCTCGCGCAGGAACTCGGGGTTGGAGACCACGCTGATGTCAGAACGGCCGATGACCTGCTCGACCATCGTGGCGGAGCCGACGGGCACGGTCGACTTGTTGACCACGATCGCGCCGGGCCGGAGGTGCGATCCGATCTCCTTGGCCGCCGCCTCGACAAACGAGAGGTCGGCCGACCCGTCGGCGCTCATGGGCGTCGGGACACAGAGGAACACGAACTCGGCTCCGGCGACCGCGTCGACCGAAGACTCCACGAAGCGCAGGTTCCCGGCGGCCACCGCGACCGCCACCAGGTCGTCGAGTCCAGCCTCCACGATCGGCATGCGACCCGAGCGCAGTGCGGCGAGCCGCCCGGGCTCGTGCTCGGCCAACACGACCCGGTGCCCGAAGTGGGCGAGCGTGGCCGCGGAAGGCAGACCCACGTAGCCAGCGCCGATCACGGCGACGGAGCGACGGTTCCCCCGTGTGTCGCGGCCGTTGGGACTCATGCGGGCGCCCGTTCCTCCTGGGACTCCTGGGCCAGCAGCGCCGGGACCAGACGGGCGAGCGACTCCTGCCAGTCGGGCAGCGCCGGCAGCCCGCTCAGGCGCAGGGCCATGTTGTCGAGCACCGAGTAGGCCGGGCGCGGTGCCGGGTCGTCACGGTCGGACGTGCGGATCGGCTTGACCCGCTGCGGATCGGCCCCGGCCGCCGCCAGGATGGCGCGCGCGAAGCCGCACCAGGTCGTGACGCCGCTGTTGGTCACGTGAAAGGTCCCCGGTCGCCGGTCGAGGCCGAGGGTCACGACCGCCGGCGCCAGATCGGCCGTGAACGTGGGCGACCCCTGCTGGTCGTCGACGAACTTCAGATCCCCCACGCCCGACGCCAGGCGCAAGACCGTCCGCACGATGTTCTTGCCGTGCGCGCCGCACAGCCACGACGTGCGCACGATCGTCGACCCCGGTCTGCACTCGCGCTCCCCTGCCAGCTTCGACATGCCGTAGACAGACGTCGGGCACGGCGGGTCCGACTCGCGGTAGGGACGCGTGCCCGTCCCGTCGAAGACATAGTCGGTCGACACGTAGACCATGTGGGCCCCGACGGCCGCGGAGGCTTCCGCGACATGACGCGTGCCGATCGCGTTCACCGAGTAGGCGGCGTCCACCTCGGTCTCGCACAGGTCGACCGCGGTGTACGCGCCACCGTGCAACACGAGCTCGGGGCGGAACGATGCGAAGGTGTGCTGCACGGCGTCTCGGTCGTCGACCGGCATTGTGTCGATGTCGGTCCCGAGCACCTCGTGCCGCACCCCCGCCCGGGGCCCCTCGGGGCCCAGCAGCGCACATCGCACCCCGCCGTCGGGGACACGCCCGGCCAGGGCATCGGCCAGGTCCCGGCCGAGTTGCCCGTAGGCCCCCGTGATCAGGATCCGCACGCCTCCGCCCTCAGCCCGCTCCGCTGCCCCAGGCTCCTTCGGCGACGGGGGCACGGGCCATCAGCGGCTCCCACCAGTCGCGGTGCGCGGCGTACCACGCCACCGTGTCGGCCAGGCCCTGGTCCCACTCGATCGAAGGGGCCCAGCCCAGCTCGCGCCGCAGCTTCGAGTTGTCGAGCACGTATCGCCGGTCGTGCCCCGGACGGTCCGGCACGATCGTCTTGAGCGACTCCGGCTTGCCGAGCGCCGCCAAGATCCGGTCGGCTACCTCCATGATCGAGGCCTCCACGCCGCTGCCCACGTGGTAGGTCTCACCGACCTTCCCGCGGGCGAGCACGGCGTCGATCGCGGTGCAGTGGTCGATGACGTGGAGCCACTCACGTCGGTTCTCGGTGCTGGCGTAGAGCGTCAGCGGCTTGTCGTCCAACGCCAACGCGCAGAAATGCGGGATGAGCTTCTCGGGGAACTGGTAGGGCCCGTAGTTGTTGGCGCAGTTGGTGATCGTGATCGGCAGCTCGTAGGTCTCGGCGTACGCGCGCACGGCGTGGTCCGCTCCCGCCTTCGACGCGTTGTAGGGCGTGCGCGGCCGGTAGGGCGACTCCTCGCTGAAGGCCTCGTCGGTGTCGAGCGGCAGGTCCCCGTAGACCTCGCAGGTCGAGACGTGGTGGAACCGGTCCACCCCCGCTTGGCGGGCCGCCTCGAGCATGGTCTGTGTCCCGAGCACGTTGGTGCGGAAGAAAAGGCCCGGGTTCAGAACGGCCAGCGAGTTGTGCGACTCGGCGGCGAAGTGGACGATCGTGTCGATCTCCTCCCCCCGCAGCGTCTTTTCGGCGACGGCCGGGTCGCAGATGTCCCCCTGGACGAAGACGATCCGGTCCTCGATGTCGGACAGGTTGGGTCGGTTGCCGGCATAGGTGAGCACGTCGTAGACGACGACGTGGTCCTCTGGGTGCTGCTCGACCCAGTAGCGGGCGAAATTCGACCCGATGAAACCGGCACCTCCCGTCACGAGAAGGCGCATAGTCGGGCCATGTTAGCCCAGCCCCAGAACCCCCAACTGGCCCGGCAGGTCCCTGACCGGGACCTCTCCGTCATTCCGGTCGCAGGTGGACCACGTCGCCGGCGCTCACCGACCGCCGGCCCGCTTCGGTCTCGACGACCAGGTAGCCCGCATCGTCGATGGCCGATGCCACGCCGGTCAGCTCCTCGTTCGGCAGGGTGACCCGGACCCGCTGGCCCACCGTCGCGCAGCGGCGCCGCACTTCGTCGGCGAGGGTGCGCCGCCCCGCCTTCTCGTCGAGCAGCGGGCGTCTCGTGGCCAGCCCCTCGAGCATCAGACCGAGGAGGACCCCCTTGTCCACCGGCTGCTCCCCACTGCCGGCATCGTCCAGGCAGGTGCCCCCCGCCTCCACCGGACCCGGCCACCCCACGTTGACGCCGATCCCTACGACCACGCCCAGCAACCGACTGCCCCCGAAGTCCGCTTCGGCCAACACCCCGGCCAGCTTCGACCCACCGACCAGCAGGTCGTTCGGCCACTTCAGGACCGGATCGACGCCGGCGACCTCGGCGCAGGCGTCGGCTGCCGCGAGCGCCACCGCGCCGGAGCAGAGGTGGAGGTCGTCAGCCCCACAGCCCGGGCGCAGCAGCACCGAGGCCAGCAGGTTCGCCCCGGGCGGCGACTCCCAGCGGCGGTCGAGCCGACCCCGCCCGGCGGTCTGGTGCTCGGCCACCGCCACCAGGCCCTCGGCGGCACCCTGCCGAGCCTGGTCCAAGACGTAGGTGTTGGTGGATTCGATTTCGCCGAAGCGTCGGATCATCCACGACCCGGCCCACATGGCACACACCATACGGGGCGTGAAAAAGTGAGGGACCCGTTCTCCGGAGGAAAAACCCAGCGTGCTCGACAAGATCCTCATTGCCAACCGCGGCGAGATCGCCGTCCGCGTCATTCGGACGTGCCGCGAGATGGGCATCGGCACCGTCGCGGTGTATTCGAACCTCGACCGTGACGCCCTGCACGTGCGCATGGCCGACGAGGCCTACGCGCTCGGCGGGGAGACGGCGGCGGAGAGCTATCTGAACACCGACGCCATCCTCGCTGCCATCGAACAGAGTGGTGCCGACGGGGTCCACCCTGGCTACGGCTTCTTCTCCGAGAACACCGACTTCGCACGCGCCATCACCGAGCGCGGCGTCACCTTCATCGGTCCGCCGCCCGAGGCGATCGAGGTGATGGGCGACAAGATCAGCTCCCGGCTGGCCGCCGAGAAGGCCGGCGTCGCAGGCGTGCCCGGTCGCTCCGAGCCGTTGACCTCCCCCGACGAGGTGCTGACGTTCGGCGAGGAGCACGGATGGCCGGTGGCCATCAAGGCCGCCTACGGAGGTGGCGGGCGCGGCATGAAGGTCGTCGGCTCGGCCGCCGAAGCAGCGGAAGCCATGGAGTCGGCCGCCCGCGAGGCCCAGGCGTACTTCGGGCGTCCCGAGATCTACCTCGAGCGCTATCTCGCGTGGCCGCGTCACGTCGAGATGCAGGTGTTGGCAGACCAGCACGGCAACACCCTGTGGCTCGGCGAGCGCGACTGCTCGGCCCAGCGGCGACACCAGAAGCTCGTCGAGGAAAGTCCGGCGCCCGACTTCCCCGACGACATCCGCCAGGCCATGGGGGCGGCCGCGGTGAAGGTGTCCGAGGCGTGCGGCTATTACAACGCGGGCACCGTCGAGTTCCTGTACCAGGACGGCGAGTTCTACTTCCTCGAGATGAACACGCGGCTCCAGGTCGAGCACCCCGTGACCGAGCTGGTGACCGGCCTCGACCTCGTCGCGTGGCAGATCCGGATCGCCTCGGGCGACGCGCTCGACTTCTCCCAGGAGGACATCGCCCGCAACGGGCACGCGATCGAGGTGCGCATCAACGCCGAGGACCCGAGCGGCGGCCGTTTCAGCCCGTCCCCGGGCACCCTGACTTCGTTCCACCAGCCGTCCGGACCCGGTGTCCGCCTCGACGCCGGCTACGAAGGCGGCGACACCGTCTCGCAGTACTACGACAACCTGATCGCCAAGCTCGTCGTCTGGGCGCCCGACCGCGAGGCGGCCCGGCGGCGGATGCTCCGGGCCATCGCCGAGACGCGCATCACCGGCGTAGCCACAACCCTGCCGGCGGACGTCGCGATCCTCAGCCACCCCGACTTCGCCGGCGCGACCCATTCGACCAAGTGGGTCGAAGAGACCCTCGACCTGAGCGGCCTGGTGGCCGACACGCCTGGCGCGCCGGCGCAACCGGCCGGTGACGAAGAGGTGCCGACCGTCGAACGCGACGTGACCGCTGAAGTCGACGGCCGCCGGTACTCGGTGCGGCTGTGGGTGCCCGACCTCGGCCCCGCCACGGGCTCGGCCCGACCGGCGGGACGGCCCAAGCGCGCCGCCTCCTCCTCGGTGGCCGGCACGGGCTCGGGCCAGGTCACCGTCCCGATGCAGGGCACGATCGTGAAGGTGCTCGTTGCCGTCGGCGACGTCGTCGAGGTGGGCCAGACGATCTGTCTCCTCGAGGCCATGAAGATGGAGAATGCCGTGGCGGCCGAGAAGGACGGGGTGATCAAGGAGCTGCGCGTGAGCGCGGGCGACTCGGTGGGCGCGGGCGACGTCGTGGCGGTCATCGAGTAGGTGTCCCCGGGGGCGTCTGCAACCGCCGAGGCGAAGGACGCCGCTGCCGCGATCGTCGACGGCCGCCTGGACGAGCTGGTCGCTCTCAGCCACTTCGTCCACGATCACCCTGAGCTCTGTTACGGCGAGACGACTTCGGCCCATGCCGTGGCCGAGGCCATCCAGGCCGGCGGGATGGATGTCACCGAGGGCGTCTACGAGCTCGAGACCGCGTTCGAGTCACGCTCGGGGTCGGGCGACCTCGTCGTCGCCGTGTGCGCGGAGTACGACGCGCTCCCCGAGATCGGCCATGCCTGCGGCCACAACATCATCGCCGCCACCGCCGTGGGCGCGGGTCTGGCGCTTGCCGCGGTGGCCGACGATGTCGGGCTGTCGGTGCGCGTGCTCGGCACGCCGGCAGAGGAGGGCGGGGGGGGAAAGGTGCTCATGCTCGAGCGGGGTGCCTTCTCCGGGGTGCACGCGGCGATGATGGTGCACCCTTGGCCTTCGGAGCGCCTCACGGCGACGTGCCTGGCCGTTGCGCACTTCGACGTCCGTTACCGCGGCCGCGAAGCGCACGCCTCCGCGGCGCCGTGGGAAGGGGTCAACGCGCAGGATGCGTTCACGGTGGCGCAGGTGGCCATCGGCGTCCTCCGCCAACAGCTGCCGCCCGGTGACCAGGTCCACGGCGTCATCACCGAGAGCCCAGGGGCCGCCAACGT
>Ga0307474_10000860_pt1 | contig 21824 bp, 18 predicted proteins | sample atmos_gasesECM1C_2_FD_203312 | JGI IMG/M metagenome (GOLD analysis project Ga0307474, IMG submission 203312) | Hardwood forest soil microbial communities from Morgan-Monroe State Forest, Indiana, United States - atmos_gasesECM1C_05 | ecosystem: Environmental > Terrestrial > Soil > Temperate... | reverse complement strand
CCTCGGGATTCGAATCATTTTCAAAACCGTCGTCGGCGATTCGCCGGCCGAGATGCATTCCGCCTTCAGCCAGGCTTTGGGCCGAGCCGGAATCGTGATCGCTTCGGGTGGGTTGGGTCCTACCGACGACGATCGCACGCGCCAGACCGTGGCCGATCTGCTGGGCCGCAAATTGCGCTTGGACGAAAGTATCGTTCGCGAAATCGAGGAGCGTTTTCGCCGCTTCGCGCGCGCCATGCCCGAAATCAACAAGCGCCAGGCTATGGTTCCCGAAGGCGCGACGGTGCTGCCCAATCCCAACGGTACCGCCCCCGGCCTGTGGCTCGAAGCGGACGGCCGCATCATTATCCTGCTACCCGGCGTCCCTTCCGAACTGAAATCCATTTTTGAGGCGCAGGTGCGCCAGCGCCTGGAAAGAATTTCGAGCGACGAGCGGCTCTTCACCCGCGATTTGCGCATTACCGGCCTGGGCGAATCGGATGTGGAAACTCGGGTTCGGCCGCTGTACGAATTGTATCCGGACAGCGAGACCACGATTCTGGCCTCGCCCGGCGCGGTGCAATTGCACCCGCGCGTATGGTCGCGCGACGCCAAAAAGGCCGAACAAATTCTGGACGAAATCACCAAGCGCATGGCGCTCGCGCTCGGCGAACATCTCTATTCCATGCACGGCGAAGCCCTCGAGGAAGTCGTCGGCCGCATCCTCACCGAAAATCGCGCCACGATCGCCGTGGCGGAAAGTTGCACCGGCGGCATGCTGGCCGAGCGCCTGACCAACCTTGGCGGCAGCTCGGCCTACTTTCTCGGCGGCGTCGTGTGCTACAGCAACGATCTAAAAACGTCGATGGTTGGCGTACCCAAAGAATTGATCGAAACCAAAGGCGCGGTCAGTTCAGAGGTGGCGCTGGCTCTGGCCGACGGAATTCGCAAACGCACCGGCGCGACGGTCGGCATCGGCATCACCGGAATTGCCGGACCAACCGGCGGCACGCCGGAAAAACCGGTGGGCCTGGTGCATATCGGCATCGCTGATGAACGCGGCCCGCGCGAACGTGCCTACCGCTATCCCGGCAATCGCGAACGCATTCGCAATTTCGCCACCCAATCCGCGCTCGATGTCGTGCGCCGTCACTTCTTGTTCCCTACGAGCACCCGCGCTTAGGCCATGCGTCTTTTTATCGCGCTGGACGTGCCCGCCGAACTTCGCGAAGCCATCGGACGAACGACTGCGCCATTCCGCAGCGAAGCGCCCGGCGCGCGCTGGTCCAAACCGGAAGCGCTGCACGTCACCCTGAAATTTCTGGGCGAGACCCCCGCAGACCGCGTGCCGGAAATTGAGCGGGCCTTGCAAGCGGTTGGCGCCACCGAATCCATTTCACTAAAATTTCGTGGAATCGGATTCTTCCCGGACGAAGAACGTCCGCGCGTGATGTTTTGCCACGTGGAAGCCCCGAAAAGCCTTCATGATTTAGTGTTCCAAGTGGAAAAATCGCTCGAAACAATTGGCTTCGAGCGCGAAGCCCGCCCTTACGTTCCGCACCTGACGCTTGCTCGGCTCAATTCGGCGCGCAACGTGGAAAAACTCATCCGTGCAGCCGCGCCCTTGACGTCGTATGATTTCGGCGCAACGCGCGAATCCGAATTCCACCTTTTCGAAAGCGTGCTGCTGCCGACCGGCTCGCGTTACCGGAAATTGGCCTCATTCCCCTCGGTGAAGGATTCATCGTGAAGAAAGGAAGTATCGTGAAGGCTGTGTCGTGAAGGAAGTCGTGAACCAGACCTGGCTGATCCCGGTCGTCGCTTACCTGCTCGGCTCGATTCCCTTTGGCCTGCTCATTGTGAAGGTTTTGGGCGGCGGCCAGGATATTCGCCAAGTGGGGAGCGGCAATATTGGCGCGGCCAACGTCGCGCGCAATGCCGGGAAATTTGCCGGAATCTTGACGTTGCTACTTGACGCCGCCAAGGGCTACGCCGCGGTGTGGCTGGCCGGGCGGTGGACCGCGAACAACATTCGCTGGATGATGGTCGCCGCGATTTTCGCGGTGCTCGGCCACATGTTTACGGTCTGGCTGAATTTTCACGGCGGCAAAGGAGTGGCCACCGGGCTCGGCGTGTTTTTGCCGATTTGCTGGCAAGCGGTGGCGGCCGCCGTGGCGCTTTGGCTGATCGTGGTGATCTTCTGGAAATATTCGTCGCTAGGATCGATCTCCGCAGCCGCGGCTTTGCCGCTTTTCATCTATATTTTGTACGCTCCGGGGCACGCGCCACCGGAGTTCGTCAGTTTCGGCACCTTGCTGATCTGTATCTTGGTCATTGCCAAGCACCGGGCGAACATCGAGCGATTGATTTCCGGGACCGAGCCCCGCATCGATAATCGGGACCAAAAAGACTCTTAGCCGCTGGCAAGTACCATCAAAATCCGCCAACCCAGCGCTACCTAACCGCCAATAGCTCTGTCGCTTATCAGCTAACCCCAGTACTTTCGTCCCGTTGCCGCCGGCGTTTTGGTTGGCTAGCATTTTGCTAAGAGGATTAGTGGAATAACTGTGCCCGCCCAGCCCGCCAACACGTCGCCTATCCGCCGCTGGCGCATCCTGTGGATCGTCATGGGCGCGCTGCTGCTCGTGGCGGTTACGCCGTTGTGGCTCTATCACCGGCAGGTACTGCGGCTCAGTGAAGAAAAATTGGAAAATACCGAGCGGGTGCAGCAAAGCGAAATCACCCGTTCGCTGGCCAGCGAAACCCTGCTTTTCGAGCAGAATTTGCGCGAGCAACTGCTCAGCCAGCGCCAGGTGCTGGCCCTGACCGGCTGGATTTCGAACGTCGATGACCCGGCCCACGCGGGCCAGATGGCCCGGCTGCTGCAAAGTTTCGTCGAAAACAATCCGAACATTTTGTACGTCACCGTGGTCAATCAACAAGCCAAGGGCCAGTCTGCGGGGAGCTTCAGCGTCGACCCCGATCCTTTCGTGGGCGTGGCCTTGAAGCGCGCCTTTCAGGCCAGCTTTCAGGGATTGAACTACGTGAGCGAACCCTTCGCGTTGGGCAAAGATAACCGCCCGGCGCTGGTGGTCGCCGTGCCGCTTTCGTCCAGCGGTGAATTCACCGGCATGCTGGCGGCAGTGGTTTCCATCGACCGCCTGACCGACCGCATTCGCGACGCCAGCGTCCGCGAGCGCCTGGTGTTCATCGTCGACGGACATGGGCACATCGTGGCACATCCGGATACGCGCGACCTGGTTCCAGGACGGGACGTCACCTCCACCTCGCCGATCGTGCGCCATCTGAAAGAATTGCCACAGGAACTGCACGCCACCGAAACCATGCACTTCACCGCCGCGCCCCAAGGCAAGACTCAACCGGTGGAGATGATTGGAACGTACAGCACGATTCCGGAACTGGGTTGGGCGGTGATTGCCGAACGCAGCCTGGATGAAGCGCGCATCGACGCGGGAGTAGCGGAATTAACGCATCAGGCGTTAAGTTTTGTTGTGGGCGTAACCATTGTAGCCCTGCTGATCGGGTATTTGTTTGCGGTGGGCATCACCCGGCCGATTCGCGGATTAGTGGATTCGGTGCGGGCCATCAGCCGCGCCGAATTTCACGAGCGCGTGCGCGTCGAGGGCGCCGCGGAAATCAGCGAGCTGGCCGAAACCTTCAACAACATGGCCGGAGACATCGAGCAGTATGTCGAACGCCTGAAGCTAGCCGCCGAAGAAAATCGGGAGTTGTTCTTGGGTTCCATTCGCATGCTCGGCGCGGCCATCGACGAAAAGGATCCCTACACCCGCGGCCACTCCGGACGCGTGGCGAAATATTCGACCATTATCGGTGAGTACATGAACCTGAGCACCGAGGACCTCGACCGGCTGCGGATTTCCGCGCTGCTGCACGACGTGGGCAAAATCGGCGTCGACGACCGCGTCTTGAAGAAGCCCGGCAAATTGACCGACGAAGAATTCGAATTGATGAAACAGCATCCGACCAAGGGCGCGAACATTATGCGTCCGGTGGCGCAACTGAAAGACGTGCTGCCCGGCATCGAACTGCATCACGAGCGCATGGACGGCGCCGGCTACCCGCACGGCTTGATGGGCGATCAGATTCCGATGATGGCCCGCATCATCGCCGTAGCCGACACCTTCGACGCCATCACCACCAATCGCCCCTACCAAACTGCGATGGATATTCAGTTCGCCCGGGATCGCATCCATTCCCTGGCGATTTCGAAGTTCGACCCGAAAGTGGTGGCCGCCCTGGAGGCCTCCATCGAATCGGGCCGCCTGCGCCTGAGCCCCACGCTGGTCGAAGTCTAGATTTTCGCGTTCCCTCCGTATCGCACTCAACGCATCGAACCCACTCAGCAGACCAAGCTAAGGTAGAATTGCGGCGCTTACGCGATGGTCCACGACGCGTTTCGAGGTGTGCGAATGAGACTGTTCCTTCTGGTTGGAGCTTTGCTGGTTGCCGCGACGACCTACGCCCAGGCACCAAAGCCAAACGACGTTGCCGAATTTGTGAGTGTCAGCGCGCCGGTATTCGTCTTGAATCATGTGCGGGTAATCGATGGCACCGGCGCCGCCGCCAAGGAAGATCAGGCGGTGGTGATTGCGAACGGCAAGATTCAATCCATCGGGCCGGCCGCTTCCGCGCAAATTCCGCAGGGCGCTCAGACCTTGGACCGCACCGGCTACTCCGTGATTCCAGGCTTAGTAGGTATGCACGATCATCTTTACTATACCGATTCGATTGCCGTACAGCGGCTCGGCGGGCACATCGGCGAGCCGGGCCTGTTCATAGCGGAAATTCCCTACACCGCGCCGCGGCTGTATCTGGCGGCCGGCGTAACCACGCTGCGCACCACCGGCAGCCTGGAACCGTACACCGACTTAAAAGTAAAAAGCCGGATCGATGCCAACCTGATGCCGGGTCCGAGCATTGACGCGACCGCGCCGTATCTGGAAGGGGCGCCCACCATTTTCGCGCAGATGCACGAATTGACCGGACCCGATGACGCCAAGCGCATGGTGGACTACTGGGCCACCGAGGGCATGACCTCCTACAAGGCCTACATGAACATCACCCGCGAAGAACTGCGCGTGGCGATCCAAGCGGCGCATGCACACAACTTGAAGCTGACCGGGCATCTTTGTTCGGTCACCTGGCCCGAAGCGATCGCCCTCGGCATCGATGACCTCGAACACGGGCCGGTTTTTGCCGATACGGAATTTGCGGCGGATAAAAAATCAGACGTGTGTCCACCGAGCGGCGGAGCGATGGCCTGGATCCCGCTCGACGTGAATGGGCCGCAGGTGCAGGGGCTGATTCAGAATCTGGTGTCGCATCATGTCGCCGTCACTTCGACCCTTCCGGTTTTTGAATGCGGCGTGCCGGGCCGGCCGAAATTGCAGCGGCGCACTCTGGACGCGATGTCCGCGGAATCCGCGCAAAGTTATCTCACCGCGCGTGCCGGTGTGGCGCTGGACTCTCCGATGACCTCCTTAATGCGCAAAGAAATGGATTTTGAAGTGGCGTTCGTCAAGGCCGGCGGGTTGCTGCTCGGCGGCCCGGATCCCACTGGAAACGGAGGCGTGCTCCCGGGTTTCGGCGATCAGCGCGAAATTGAATTATTGGTGGAAGCGGGATTGACTCCGCTGCAGGCGATTCAAACGCTGACCAGCAACGGCGCAATGTATCTGGGCCGGCAGGATCAGATTGGAACACTCTCGGCCGGCAAACAGGCCGACCTGGTTTTAATCAAAGGCGATCCCTCGAAGACGATCGAAGACATCGAGAACGTCGAAACGGTTTTCAAGGCCGGTGTCGGCTACGATTCCAAAAAGCTGATCGAGAGCGTGCGCGGTCAGGTGGGCATTCGTTAGGTCGCCTGCCCCGATCGCGCAGCCTGCGCTAAAAAGTTGTGGTTAGTCGCAAAGCGAAACTCCGCGGTGGTCCAATGGCGTTGCCCGAAAACAAGCCGCCGAAATCGATCACGTTCAGCACGTTGGTCAGATTTATGCCGTCGGCCTGAATCTGGGTCTGCAAGCGCTCGGATTTGAATAGCAGCGCGCCGACGGACGCGTTTACCTGAAACGCCGGGAAAATTCGTCCGCGGTTAAAGTTAATGCGGTCGACCACTCCTTGCCCGTATTGCGCCACCACTCCGGCGATGCACTGGTCCATGCTTTCGCCGTCGGGGCACTGAAATTCAAAAGGCAGGCCAGTGTCGTACTGAATTCCGCCCGCGATCCAGAATCGCGGCGCAACCTGATAACGCACCCGCCCGCGCACGGTGTTGCGTTGATCCTGCGAATCCGGAAAATGACCGGTGCTGGGAATTTCCGCGTCGTCGCCGAGGAACAGGCCTCCGGTTACCGGAAACCAGGCCTGGCCCACGGTGTAGGAATAACTTAAGAATCCGGAGAAGCCCCGCCAATCCGGAACATCGAGTTTCGCTTCCGCTCCGTAAATAATCGATCGGCGGAAGGAAATGGGGAAACTGATGGTGGTGTTGTCGATCTGATCGTCATCGGCATAGTTATTCACCACCCGGCGGAAATAATTCGCGTCGAGTTTTACTTTGCCCAGAAAACTCTTGGACAATCCCGCCTCGTAGTAGTTCCCTTCCGAAGGTTCCACCGGCAATTGCAGCGAAATCGGGTTGAGCATCGTTGCGGCGGTTGAACTCGACAGCAGAATATTTTCGAACGACGGGGTCTGGAACACGCGGTCGTACGAAAAATGCACGACCAGGTCGGCGGACGGGAAATAACGGGCGATAGAAAACCGTGGGTCCACCGCTTGACGGTTCAGGAAAAGCTGATAGTGATCCCAGCGCAATCCGGCGCTGATGGTCCACTGCCCCAGATGGATCAGGTCCTGCACGAAGGCGGATTGCTCCAGGTCCGGGCGCTTGGCCAGAAAGCTGAAAGTCGGCGGCGTGTCATCATCAAATTTCGAGGGATCGGTAATCACATAGTTGAAATTTTCGTGCAGGAACGTATTGTCCGATTCCACGCCGAATTTGAATTCGTGGCGGCCATGCACCGCGGTGACCATGCCCTTAAAATATCCTTCGCGGAAAAAGTTATGCTGAAAAACCTCGATCGGCGTTGAATACGGGTTGGAATTGAAATCGTTGGCATTGTCGCGGACCATCCCGCGCAAATCCGCGACCACATTCGAAGAAAAGGTGTGCTGGTAGCTGACGATGCCCATGGTCTCGATGTTGTCCGCAGTTTGGCGTTGGGCGCCCAGCGGCGCAGTCGGGTCCAAGGGGAAAATTTCGTGCGGTGTCTGCTGCACAAATTCGTTAGGCAGCTCGTAACGCGAGAGTTCGTGGCGCACGATCAGGCTGAGCCGGTCGTTGGGCGTCAGCTGCCGCTGGTAGTGCAACGAAAAATCGCCCAGCGTGCCGGTGTTCGTAAAATTCTCCGGCACCACCGGATTCAGGTAATGGTCGGTCATGCTGCCGTTGGCGCTGGCGCCCAGCGTGTTTTTGCCCCAAACATACTGGCCCTGGGCGAACGCGCCAGCCGAATCAAAACTGCCGCCGGAGAGCACCACTTGGCCGTGAAATCCGGGATCGGAATCCTTCAGCGTGTTCACTTCCACCACGCCGCCCATCTTCCGCCCGTACTCCGCGGGAATTCCGGCGGTATAAATGCTCATCGATTGCACATCATCCGCTTCGATCTCCGGACCAAAACTTGGCGAACGATTGTCGGTGAGCGGAATGCCGTCTACCACAAATTGAGTTTGGTATTCCGACCCGCGCGGATGCAGTACCGCATTCCCTTCGTACAGCCAGCCGGGTTGCGAATTCACCAGGTCCTGGATGGAGCGTCCGGGGATGGAGCTGAGCCGGTGCTGAATCGTGTCGGAGCCCATTTGGCTCACCGCGCCGGCCTGATCCGGGTCGATCAACGTATCGGGCGCGGTGACCGTGACCGATTGGCTCACCGACGGCAGCTTGAGTTGGATCACCAGTTCGGTGGCAATCGAGGAACGAATCTCGACGGTTTCGGAAACAGGAGCAAATCCGCTCTGCGAAATTTCCAGACGATACAAGCCATACGGCAGGCGCTGCACATCGAGCCTGCCCTGCTCGCTGGTGCTGAACGAATTTTGATATTGGTTGGCGTCACTCGTCAGCGCGACGGTGACTTTCACCCCGAGACCGGCCGGATCGATAACCTTTACGTGCAGTTCGCCCCTATTACTTTGCGAGAACAGCGGAGCAGCAACCAGCAACATGAGTAGCGCGAGTCTTTTCACCGTACTTGGCCCCGATGAAACAAGCTTTTTCCCTTCACTTTTGAATATTCGCTACCGCGGCGTTCTCCTCAGTGTACTACCTGGATGCCCTTCGGTTCGGCGACGCGGCGGACAACTAACTCCTGCCATCTGCCCCAACGTTCCCCGCTGTTTTGTTGCTGCTCTCCGTAGTTCAGATTATTTTGGTTCAAATAATTTCGCTGAGTCGTCGAATGCCCTCACGAATTTCATTCTCCTTCAGGCGCGAGTAACCAAGCATCAGGCCCGGCCGTGAGGGCCGCTTCAAGAAATACCGGGACACGCCATACACGCCGACTCCGCGAGCAGCCGCCTTTTCGATAATCGCCTTTTCAGAAAAGTCCCGGCCCAGCCACAACACCACGTGGACCCCCGCGCCGTCCCCGGTCATCTCCACCCGGTTACCCAGATATTTGTGAACCGCTTCGCACAGCGCCGCGCGGCGTGCGGTGTTGCGGCGCCGGAGCCGGCGCAAATGCCGTTCATACATTCCCGAATCGACAAATTCGGCGAGAGTTTGCTGCTCGAGCGTCGCAGAGTGACGGTCGCTCAGCCATTTGGCCGCGGTGAAGGCCGGGGCCAGCGATTTCGGTGCGATCAAATACCCAATGCGCAGCGCCGGAAAAATCGTGCGCGAAAATGTCCCCACGTAAACGATGCGGCCTTCGCGGTCCAGGCCTTGCAAGGATTCCAGCGGGCTCCCGGCGTAATGAAATTCGCCGTCGTAATCGTCTTCGACAATCACCGCGTTTTTGCGCCGAGCCCAGTCCAGCAGCGCCAACCGCCGCGGCAAAGGAAGAATCGTGCCAGTAGGAAATTGATGCGAGGGCGTAACGAAAACCAGGCGGGCACCCTGCGCCGGCAAGTTGGCGGGATTCATTCCGTCGGCGTCAACCGGCACCGGGCGTAATTTCGCTCCGGCAGCGAGCAGCACTTCGCGGGTCCCCTGATATTGCGGGTCTTCAACCGCTACCGTATCTCCGTGTTCGAGCAGTACCCGCGCGATCAGGTCCAGAGCTTGCTGCGAGCCGTTGACGATGATTACTTCGGAGGCGTTGCAAACCACCGCGCGGGAGCGGCACAAATGCGCGGCGATGGCTTCGCGCAGTGCCAGCGTCCCGGCGGCTTGTCCATAGTCGTGAGCGCGAACCGGGGCGGCGCGCGCTTTACGTAGCAGGACGCGGCGCCAGGCTTCGAAGGGAAACGTTTCCATGTCGCTGCGCCAGACGAAATCGTAACGAAGTGGTCCCGCTCGCCGACCGGGAAGGCTGGCTCCGTCTGCGACTTCGGCCGCGGCAGATCCGAACCGCGATAACGGCAACGGCACGGATCTCTTATGCTTTTTGCTTGGTCCTGCACTCAAGCTGCTCGCTACATACGTTCCGGAACCACCACGGCCCACCACGAAACCTTCGGCGAGCAGCAACTCATAGGCCAGCAGAGCGACGGTACGCGAAATGCCCAGTTCTTCCGCGAGCTGGCGCGTGGAGGGCAGGCGGTGGCCGCCGCGGAATGCTCCCGAAACGATCGATTGGCGCAGGCTGCGATACACCTGCCGGAACAGCGGCTCGCCGGTTTTTACAAGTGGTATCACGGATAGCTCAATAAGTGGCTCTACAGAAGTACCACGATTTCCGGCATGCTCATAATGTGGATGGCGATGGATTGGGGCAGCCCATAGGGGAGACGGCAAAAATGGATTCGCGGAGCAAGCTTCAAAAATTCGTACTGGCCGGCGCAGCAGTTTTTCTTTCGTCGGCCATGACTGGCTCGCTGGCCCAAGCACAAGCCAAAACACAAGCGACCCCGGCACAATCCTCAAATCAAGAATCCCCGGCACTGCGCGACGGACAGCACGATTTCGATTTCAACGTGGGGGTCTGGCACACGCAAATCAAGCGCAGAGTCGAACCGTTTTCGCCTTCGTCGGCGACGATGGAGCTGAGCGGAACCGTAACCACGCGGCAGGTTTGGGGTGGCCGCGCCAAGCTGGAAGAAATTGAGGCGGACGGCCCCAGGGGCCACTGGGAGGCTTTGAGTTTGTTTCTTTACAATCCGCTGAGCCATCAGTGGAGCCAGAATTTCATCAACCGTAAAATCGGGACTGTGAGCGCGGGCCTAATCGGCGAGTTCAAGGATGGACGCGGCGAACTTTTCCAGGCGGATACATTCAACGACCGGGCGATTCTGGTGCGCGGAGCGTGGGATAACATCACGCCGGATTCCCACACTTACGAAGAATCATATTCGGCGGATGGCGGGAAGACCTGGGTGCAGGCTTTTATTGGAAACAAGACGAAGGAAAAAGAGACCGCAGCGGCAACCGCCGTGGCTTCGGCGGACACGGACCCGAAAGACACGAGCGGCCTGCGCGACGGCCAGCACGATTTCGATTTCGACTTTGGCAATTGGAAGACCCATTCGCGGCGTCTGCTACATCCGCTGACCGGTTCGACCACCTGGGTCGAGATGGACGGCCAAACCACGGTCAGCAAAGTGTGGGACGGGCGCGCGAACCTGGCGGAATACAAAGCCGACGGCACCGGCGGTCACATCGAGCTGTTAGTGTTGCGCTGGTACAACCCGACGGCGCACCAGTGGTATCTCGATTTCGCCACACCGAACGTGGGCACGCTGGGAATTCCGAACGTCGGCGAATTCAAAGACGGGCGGGGAGATTTTTACGATCAGGAACCGTATAACGGCCGGATGATTCTGGTCCGGTTTTCGATTTGGGGTATCAACGCCGACACCGCGCAATCGGAGCAGGCGTTTTCAGACGATGGCGGCAAAACCTGGGAAGTGAATTGGATCAACCAATACACGCGGATAAAATAGGACCGGCTTCGCATAGCGAGCCGTTCATTCATTTTTGTGGCCCCGCGTACAAATTCTGCGGTGATATGCTCCGGCAATGGTTGACCCCAATCTAAGTTTGACCGAGCAGGACGCTCCGCTCACCGAAGCTGAAAAGAAAGATGTGGTGGAGAACGCGGCGGAGCGGCTTCGCCTGGCAAAGAATCGATTTCTGAAATCGGCGGCGGCGCTTCTCACCTCTTGTGGCTTGGTTTATCTATTTCGCGACGGCCTCGCACTCCACGCTCATCGGACTTTGGCATTCTTGATTTGGGTATCGCTGGGATTATTGGTCGTATGCGTAAACTATGGCGCGACGGCGTGGATAGCTTGGGCGTGGCTGCGCGACCTGAAAAATGACAAAGGCCCGACGGACCGATGGGACTAGGATGTCGGGCCAAGCGTCAAATGCAGGACATCAGCTTGCGGACACCGTCTCCGAGCTGACGGGCGTCGGCGCCGCCGTAGCCCAGGATCAGGCCGCCGCGCGACGGCGGCTTGGAACAGCACGAGGACAAAGGCTGCGCTGCAATTCCGAGTTGTGCGGCTTTTTTGGCTACGGTTACATCGTTTACACCGCTTCGCAGCAACGCGGCGAGATGCATTCCGGCTTCGGCGCCGACTACTTCGAGTTGCTCCCCTAAATGTTTTCGGATTGCTTCCACCAGGGCTGCGCGGCGCTGGGCGTAGAGCGCGCGGGTTCGGCGGATGTGGCGGGCGAAATGGCCCTCGCGGATAAAATCGGTCATCACCGCCTGGTACAGGGTGGAAGAGAAAACGTCGGCAGCATCGCGTGCGGTGGAAAATGCCGCCACCAGATCCTTGGGGATAACCACGTAGCCTAAACGCAGCGACGGGAAGACCACCTTGTTAAACGTGCCGATGTAAATCACGCGTGCGTCGGAGTCCAGACCTTGCAGCGACGCGATCGGCCGACCGCCGAAGCGGTATTCGCTGTCGTAATCGTCTTCGATAATCCAGGCCCCGCTGCGCGTCGCCCAATTCAGCAGCATCATGCGCCGGGTCGCGCTCATGGTCCAACCCAGCGGGTATTGGTGGGAGGGCGTGATGTAAACCGCTCGCGCTTTCGGCGCCCGGCGAATTCCCTCTTCGATGTTCAGTCCTTCCGAATCCACCGGCACCGGGATCAATCGCGCGCCGGCGGTCATCAGCGCGTGCCGCGCCCCGTGGTAGCCGGGCTCTTCGATCCACACCGGGTCATCGGCATCCAGCAGCACCTGCGCCGACAATTGCAGGCCGAGCTGCGAGCCGGTGGTCACCAAAATTTGCGACGCGTCGCAACGCACGGCTCGCACCGTTCCCAAATATTCCGCGATCGCTTCGCGGAAAGGCAGGTGTCCCATGGCTGTGCCGTAGGCCATCAGCTGCCGCGGCTGCCGGCGCGAATGGCGATTCACCAGCCTGGACCACACGCCGACGGGAAAATGGTCGAGCGCGGGCAAGCTGACGCGGAACGCGCCCATGTTATCCAGCCACGATTGAGCCGGCATGCGCATCGCTATGGCGCGGCGCGAGATTTCGCGGGGCGCGCTGCGTTTTCCCGTTTGCCGCGGAGTTGTCCGAGCCGGGTGGCGTAATTCCCTTCCCTCCAACTTTGTAGTGTTCCCCGGAATCGAACGCGCCACGCAGGTGCCAGCACCAACAAAAGTCTCGAAGTAGCCTTCGGCCTGCAGCTGCTCGTACGCACTGGAAACTGGAATGCGTGAAACTTTTAACTCCGCCGCGAGATTTCTGGTCGACGGCACCCGCTGGCCGGGCCGCAATTGGCCTTCGAGAATGGCCCGCCGGAACCATTCGTAAAGCTGCTGGTACATCGGCGTTGCGCCGCCCGAGTCGAGCGCAATGGGCGGCAAGAAGCTGGAAGAAATGCGTCGCATCGTCACTGGGCCCTGATGCTCCCTTAGAGTGGCCATATCGTATCACGCAGAAGTGGATATTGTGACAGGCCACTCCATATTCTACTTTGTGCTGCGTAAGCTCCATCCGCAAATGGGAGGAACTATGACGATCATGAAGACGCTCAAGACCATTTCGATTCTCGCCGGATTGGGTGCCGTTCTTATTCTGTTGCAAAGCAGCCGCGTGGCGGCGCATGTCGCGGCCGGCGAGCCACCCGACCGCGCGCAGCCGGGGCAGTACCTGGTCGCAGCGCCGGCGCAAAATCCGGCCGCGACGTTGCGCGACGGCTCGCACGATTTCGATTTCGAAATCGGCTCCTGGAAAATCCACCTGAAGAAACTGGTGCACCCGCTCACCGGTTCCAGCACATGGGTGGAATTTGACGGCACCTCAGTCACCCGCAAGATCTGGGACGGCCGCTCGCAAATCGAGGAGTTTGAAACGGACAGTCCGACCTCCGGGCATATCGAGGGTTTAACTCTGCGTCTTTACAATCCGGTCGCGCACCAGTGGAACCTGAATTGGGCGACGTCGAAAACCGGAACCATCGGCGTGCCCACCATCGGCGAATTCAGAAATGGCCGCGGCGAATTTTACGACTACGAGCCGATCAACGACCGCATGGTGCTGGTGCGGTTTCTGTGGACGAACACCACTACCGATACCCCGCACTTCGAGCAGTCTTTTTCGGAGGACGGAGGCAAAACCTGGGAAGTGAACTGGATTACCGATCAAACGCGGGTAAAAGAGTAGTCGCCGGAACAAGTATGCGACGAACAATGCCGGGCATTGGGATATTAATCGCCCTCGCGGCTCTTTCGACCGGCGGTGTGAATCACCAAAAGAGCGCCGTGCCGCCACCGAGCGGTACCGCGCTGCTCGGGGATTTCCCGGTCGTCGAATTCCGGCGGTACACCATCAACTCGGGGGAACGTGAGCACTTCGCCGAATACTTCGACACTTATTTCCCGGAGGCGTTCGAGCAACTAGGCGCCATCGCGGCAGGGTCGTTTCTCGAACGCGACAAACCGCTGGGCTTTACCTGGATTCGAGGATTCCACAGCAACGAAGAGCGAGCGCTGGCGAACGCGGAATTCTATTACGGCCCACTATGGAGAGAGCATCGGGCGACGATGAACGCGATGATTGCAGACAGCGACAACGTGATGTTGCTGCATGCACTGAGCCCCGGCAGCAGCATCGCCATTTTGCCGGCGGTGGATCCGGTGAAGGAACCGCACGGCGCCACCGGCGTGATTGTGGCCCAAATATTTTCGGTCAAGCCCGGCAGCGAGCAGGAATTCGCGCAGCGCGCCGAAGCGGAATTTGCCGGTTATGGCGCGGCCGGCGCGCGCCAGTGGGCCGTTCTGGTCACGCTCGACGTGCCCAACAACTTTCCTCAGTTGCCGGTGCGCAACGACGGACCGTTTCTGGTCTGGCTCGGAGTGCTGCCGGACGAAAAAGCTTTGCAGGCTCAGTTCGAGCCGGTCAGCGCGCGAGTGCAGGAGAAACTCTTCGCCACTGGATTGCTGAGAACCGCCGCGGAACAGGTCGTAATGTACCCCACGCATCGATCGCGATTGCGCTGGCTACCCCAGCCGCCAAAGGAAGATGACCAATGACCCCGAAGAATTCTGTTACGAGTGTTCGCAAGTTTGTTGGCGCAACCCTGCTGATCGCGAGCTTCCTGCTGCTCGCCTGGCAACCTCTGGGCGGCGCCAATCTGCAACAAGCCCCAACGCAGGCGCCGCGCGATGTTCCGCGTGACGGCCAGCACGATTTCGATTTTGAAATCGGTACCTGGAACACGCACATTTCGCGCTTGCAGCATCCGCTAACCGGCTCGAGCACCTGGATCGAATATCACGGCACGTCGGTGGTGCGAAAAATCTGGGATGGCCGCGCCAACATGGTGGAACTGGAGGTCGATGGCCCCGGCAGCCACATCGAAGGTATTTCGCTGCGGCTTTACAATCCACAAACGCATCAGTGGAGCCTGAACTTCGCGAACAGCCGGGTCGGAACCTTCAGCGTTCCAACCGTCGGCGAATTCCAAAACGGCCGCGGCGAATTTTTCGATCAGGAAGAATTTAACGGCCGCATGATCCTGGTCAAAAATGTCTGGAAGGACATAACCGCAGATTCGTGTCGTTTCGAGCAGTCGTTTTCGGACGATGGTGGCAAAACCTGGGAAATAAATTGGATCGCGGTGGATACTCGCGTCAAGGACTAAGCTTGGCAACTCCAGCCGCGAACAAGGGTTGACAGCCGTCGGCTTAGGTCTCAGACTGCGCCGTATGCGATCACTCCTTTTGTGCTGTTTTGCTCTGCTTTTGTTTTCTTCGGCAGCTTCCGCGCAAACCCCGTCCGGCCCTCCGGTCTTCGAGATCACGCCGGTCCATAGCTCCATCACGTTTTATGTAAAGGCCTCCGTTGCCATCAAAGGCAAATTCGACAAATGGGATGCCAAGCTGACTTTTCAGTCCCCGGAAGTAAGCAGTGGCTCGCTGGAGTTAACCATTCAAGCCGATAGCGTGGACACCGGCAGCGGCATGAAGAATGGCAAATTAAAGGGCAAGGATTTCTTCGACGCCGAGAACAACCCGACCATCACTTTCAAATCCACCAAATTTGTGCAGACCAGCCCTAATACCATTGAAGTCGACGGCGATTTCACCATCCGCGGCGCGACCCAGCAGGAAAAAGTAACTCTGGTAATTTCACACAAGGAAGGGCACCTGGGCGAGATTGAAGGAAAAATGACCTTCAATCGCAAGGACTACGGCATGAACAAAGGTATCCCCTTCGTCAAAATCGGCGACCACGTCGACGTAAATCTGAACGTGAAAATGAAGCACATTAGCGGCCCGCAAGTCGATCTGACCTACCGCAAACCCTGATCCTAAAAATGGTCCGAGCCCCGGCCAGAAGCGAGGAGTTCAGCCTTGAAACTCACCAAAATTCCTGAAGGCGTAATCGACTGGGCGGAAATGACCGCGATGACCCGTCCCGGCGAATCCGGAGAGGCCACCGCGCGGGTCTGGCAATTGGGAGAAATTCGTTTGCGGCGGGTGAAATACAGTGCCGAATATGTCGCCGACCACTGGTGCGACAAGGGGCATGTCTTGATCGTGCTAGCCGGCGCGGTCGTCCTCGAACACCAGGATGGCCGCCAATTCAAAGTGGGCGAAGGCGCGACCTACCACGTCGCCGACGACGGGGCGTCGCCGCATCGGGTAATTTCCGAACGCGGAGCGACGGTCTTCATCGTCGACTAGCCACGAATATTTAGCCAAAATCAGCCCAGCCACTTTCCCCTTGACAGCTTAGGAGAGAGCGGCGTACACTCCTGATCATCTTAGGAGTGCATGTGCCCGACCAAGCTCAACTGCTCCCCGGCACCCTCGATCTGCTGATCCTCCGCGCCGTTTCCCTCGGCGCGCTCCACGGTTACGGAATTCTCCTGCGCATCCAGCAGATTTCCGGCGGAGCTCTGCTCATTGAACAGGGCGCGCTGTATCCCGGTCTATTTCGGCTGGTGCGTCAAGGATTGCTGAAGCCCAGCTGGGGCACCTCGGAAAACAATCGCCGCGCCAAGTTTTATGAATTGACCGTCGCCGGCCGCAAACGTCTTCGCGAAGAAACCGACACCTGGAACCGCCTCGCCACCGCCATTGCCAGCGCCCTGGGTGCGCAACCGGAGGAAGTATGAGCCTCTTCTCTTCTGTACGATCGCTTGCTTCCACCTTCTTTCAACGCACCCGGGTAAATCGCGAAATGGACGATGAACTTCGTTCGCACCTTCAGCATCGCGCCGACGATCTGCAGCGCGCCGGAATCTCCCGCGCCGAAGCGGAACGCCGCGCACGCCTGGAATTCGGCGGCTTCGAGCGATTCAAAGAAGAAGCCCGCGAAGCTTTAGGCGGCCGTTTCATCGAAACACTTTTTCAGGATTTCCGCTTCAGCTTGCGCAGCCTGCGCCGCACCCCCGGCCTGACCGCTTTCGTCGTGATTACGCTGGCCCTTGGAATTGGAATGGTTTCGGGGACCTTCAGCATGGTGGATGCCTTGATCTTCAGGCCCTACCCCGTGCCGCATCCGAGCGGGATCGTCACGCTGGTAGGCACCACGCATGACAGCAGTTTCGACGATTTTTCCTATCGCGAATATCTGGACCTGCGCGATAAAACCCAGAGCTACGACGGCGTGATCGCCAACTCCGAGATGAAGGCAGTCGGCTTCAGCTCCGCGACGGCCAACACACCACGGGTCACCGGCGGAATGATGGTTTCAGGGAACTACCTCCATGTGCTGGGCGTGGAGCCGCAGTTGGAGCGCGGTTTTCGAATGGAAGAAGACCAGGTGCCGGGGCGCGATGCCGTGGTCGTGCTCGGTCCGGAATTCTGGAGGCGCGAATTTGGCGGCGATCCTCTCGTGGTTGGCCGGCATGTTCGCCTGAACGGCGTGGACTTCACCGTGATTGGAGTGGCTCCTGAAAGGTTCCCGGGGATGTACATATTCGATCATCCCGACTTCTATATCCCCCTGGCGATGGCGCCCGTGTTTTCAACCGACCTGCAGAAGAATTTTTTTGAGGACCGTGACGATCGCGAGTTGCGGGTCAGCGCGCGGTTGAAACCAGGAGCGACGCTGCAGCAGGCCCAGAATGAAATCGCGGTACTGGCCAAAAACTTCGAGAGCGCATATCCCAAGGCCAATCACGGCCGCAGCGCGGCGGTACATACCCAATTCGAAATGCGCACCCGTGCCGACGACTCCAACTGGAAGTTCATCGTGATTTTTGTGGGCCTCGCCCTGGCGGTCCTGCTGGTGGCTTGCACCAACGTGGCCGGACTTTTGCTGAGCCGGGCGCGCGCCCGAAAACGCGAAATCGCCATACGGCTCTCGATCGGCGCTGGCCGCTTCCGGCTGATCCGGCTGCTGCTGACGGAGAGTCTGGTACTGGCCACCCTCGGTGGTTTGGGCGGAGTCGCCATCGGTTACGCGCTGGTTGAGTGGTTTCAAACTTTTAATCAGATCGTGCTGATGACCGATTTGCCGGAAGTAATTCCGTTCCAGATGGATACGCGTGTGCTCTTGGCCACTCTTTCGCTTTCGATATTGAGCGCGCTGATTTGCGGTCTGGCGCCGGCCCTTCAGAGCACCCGCGTGGATTTGTCGAACGGAATCAAATCGGCGGAAGTCGATGTGCCGGGACCCAAACGCATGTGGGGCCGAAATGTCCTGGTGGTGGCGCAGGTTTCGATCTCGCTGATGCTGTTGACCGCGGCCTTCCTGATGGTGCGGGGTTTCCAACACGACCTGATGAATGGAACCAATTTTCAGAAAGATCATCTGTTGATGACCACTTTCGATCCGCGCCTGGTGCAGCACAACCCGGCGCAAACGCAGCAATTTTATAAACTGCTTACCGAGCGCCTTCGGGATACTCCCGGAGTCGAGAGCGTGGCCCTGACCCAGAACATTCCGCTCGGAGCCGACCATTTTGACGGTGTGGCGTTCGTCCCCGACGGAATGGAGCTGCCCCACGACCGTGAGAATTTCAGCTGCACCATGGATACGGTCGATGAAGGATATTTCAATACCTTTGCGATTCCGATTTTGCGCGGCCGCGGATTTCTCGAATCCGATACTGCGGAGACGCCACGCGTTGCGGTGGTGAATGAGCAGTTCGCGAAACACTATTGGCCGGGCCAGGATGCCGTGGGCCAGCACCTCCACCTCGACAGCCGCGAGGGAACCTTGGTTGAGATCGTCGGCGTGGCCCAAGCCATCAAAAATCAAAACGCAACCGACTTTCCCATGGACTTCCTGTACATGCCGCTGGCGCAGCATCCGCTCGCGCGGATGACTTTGATCGTGCGCACCAGCGACGATCCGCTGCAACTCGTGCAACCCCTGAAAAACGTGGTTCGCTCCCTCGATCCGAATCTGCCGATGTTGGATACCCGGGCTTACGCCGAGTACTACCGGAACCAGGCGGTGGAAGGGCCACGAATCGCGATGAAAATTGTGGGTGCGATGGGCTTGGTCGGCTTGCTGATGGCCGTCGCCGGGCTCTACGGACTGATCGCCTACAACGTGAGCCGCAGAACCCACGAGATAGGCATTCGCATGGCCCTGGGCGCCGGACGTTCGGAAGTTCTCCGCCTGGTAATGGGCAAGGGCTTGGTCCTCGTCGGGATCGGAACGGCGCTGGGCCTCGCCATGGGTTTCGCCGTTGAGCGGCTAATGAATGCCATGCTCTTCGATGCCGGCGGAGTCGACGCGCTCGCTTATGCCGTCGTGGTGCCAACACTATTCGTGGTGACCATGCTAGCGGCGTACATTCCGGCGCGAAGAGCATCCCGCATCGCCCCAACCGAAGCCCTGCGCTACGAGTAGCACCTTTCAGAACCATCTTTCAGTAGTAGCCTTCGATTCACGAACCTGATATTCCGGGCGTCCGGCGGTGAGCCGCCGCGACCCTGCGCTTTTCTTCCCTTCCCCGCTCTTTGCTACAATTGAAGGTTCAGAATAGAAGCGCGCCAAAACCTTCGACGACCAGACGCCCATGATCTCCCTCTTCGGACCTCCGGAACCCACGCTACTCGAACGCTTGAAGGATTCCGTCAGCAAGACGCGCACGGAACTGGCGGCGCGGGTCGAGCAGATTCTCACCGGCGACCGCCCGGTCGACCCCGAACTGCTGCGCCAACTGGAATCCGCGCTGCTCAGCGCGGATATCGGGGTGCAAACAACCAAAGAAGTCCTGGCGGCGCTGCGCCAGCAAGTGAACGAGCACAAACTCGAAGAGCCTGGCTCGTTGAAGCGCGAACTGAAAAACCAGATTCTGAAAATCCTCACGGCGCCGGCGGTCAGGTCAAATGGTTTCGACAAGGCTAGCGCCAACGCCGCGCCGCGAGTGATTTTTGTGGTCGGCGTAAACGGCACGGGCAAGACCACTACCATCGGCAAGTTGACGAATCGGCTGACCAAAGAAGGCGCGAAGGTCGTTCTGGCCGCCGCGGACACTTTCCGCGCCGCCGCCATCGAACAGCTGGAAGTTTGGGCGCGCCGCTCCACCGTGGAATTAGTGAAACAAAAACCTGGCGCCGATCCTTCTGCAGTCGTGTTCGACGCGCTTTCGTCGGCGCGCGCGCGCGGCGCGGAGGTGGTCATCGTCGACACCGCTGGCCGCCTGCACACCAAATCGAATCTGATGGCCGAGCTGGACAAAATGAAGCGTACCGCCGCCAAAGTGATTCCCGGCGCGCCGCATGATGTGCTGCTGGTGCTAGACGCCACCACCGGCCAGAATGGCCTGAATCAGGCGCGCGAATTCTGGAGTCATGCCGGGGTCACTGGCATTGTCTTGACCAAGCTCGACGGAACGGCGAAGGGCGGGATCGTCGTGGCCATCACCCGCGAGCTGAATTTGCCGGTGCGCTTCGTCGGCACCGGTGAAAAAATTGACGACCTGGTGCCCTTCGACGCCCAAACCTACGTCAATTCCCTTTTCGACTAGGCATTCGTGGCCTCCCGCACAACGATGAAGAAAAAAATCGCGCCCACCCATAAAAGCGACGAATTCTGGATGGCCCTTGCGCTCGATCTCGCGCGCCGCGGCGTCGGCCTGGCTCATCCCAATCCCGCGGTGGGTGCGGTGATCGTAAAATCTGGCCGCATTGTCGGCGAAGGTTTTCATGTCTACGAACGCCGAGACCATGCTGAAATTGTCGCGCTGCGTCAGGCCGGCAAACGCGCCAAAGGCGCCACGCTGTACGTCACTCTCGAGCCCTGCTGCCATACCGGCCGCACCGGACCGTGCACCCGAGCGGTCGCGGCTGCGGGAATCTCGCGGGTGGTCGGCGCGATGCGCGACCCCCACTCGGCCGTCGCCGGGCAGGGATTCCAGCAACTGCGCCGTGCCGGAATCGGCGTGACCATTGGCGTTGGTGAGTCCGAGGCCCAAATTTTGAACGAATCGTTCTCGCGCTGGATCGTGTCCAAGCGCCCATTCGTTACGCTGAAAACCGCGCTGACGCTCGACGGACAGATTTCGCAGCGGGCCACGAGCGCCACCTGGATTACCTCTCCCGCGTCGCGCAAAGAGGTGCAGCGCATGCGTCACGCCGCCGACGCGCTGCTCACCGGAATTGGCACCGTGCTGGCCGATGATCCGCGGCTCAACGATCGGTCCGGACTGCCCCGCCGTCGCCGCCTGCTACGCGTGGTGCTCGATTCGCGGCTGCGGTTGCCGTTGCGCTCGGAACTCGTTCGATCCGTCGCTGAAGATCTGCTCGTATTCACCGGAGTATCGCGCGATTCGAAAAAAGCCCGGGCCCTGATCCGTGCGGGCGTGGAAGTGGTTCGCCTCCGCACTCGCCGCGGTCGTATCGATCTACACGAGGTCATTCGCGAACTAGGCCGCCGCGAAATCCTCAGCCTGATGGTCGAAGCCGGCGCCGAACTCAACGGGGCCATGCTCGACGCCGGCCTTGTGGACAAGATGGTTCTCTTTTATGCTCCCAAAATTATGGGCGGTTGCGGCGTGCCCATGGCCCGCATCCCTTCGCGCTTTTTCGCGAAATCGCCGCCGCTGACCAACCTGAAATTGCGCCGCTGCGGGCCCGATTTCGTGGTCGAAGGATATTTTCACCCGCCGCCAACAGGACGAGGGGCGCAGGCAAAACAATAAGCGGCAACAAAAGCAGCCCAAGGACTTTAGATCAATGTTCACCGGAATTACC